>ERZ506926.882-NODE-882-length-11107-cov-3.648570_pt1 | contig 11107 bp, 7 predicted proteins | sample MGYA00512903_ERZ506926 | MGnify/ENA metagenome assembly ERZ506926 | reverse complement strand
TGAAGAACTGGACTCTCTCGTCAAATCCCGGTTTGTCGAGATGTTCGGGGACCCATCGGAATGCGACAATCGATGGCCGACATCCAGGCTGGATGTCTTTGCACAAGTAATCACTGGCAATACACCCTCCAGAAAGCGACCTAATTATTACGGGAAAGGCACTGAATGGGTTAAAACCGACAACATAGTCGATTTAGCTGTCACAACCGCCGCGGAGCAACTGACCAATGCAGGATGCGAAAAAGCACGCCTCGCTCCGAAAGGCAGCATTCTCATGGCTTGCATTGCGGGCAGTGTAAAAAGCATCGGCAAGGTTGGCTTGCTGGATAGAGAAGTGGCCTTCAATCAGCAAATCAATGCAATAGTGCCTAGCGACAAGGTTGATGCTCGCTTTTTGTTGATAATGCTATCTCTGTCCAAGGCTTATCTTTGCTCAGACGTGAACCAGCAACTCAAGGGCATTTTGAACAAGTCCGCGTTGTCCGCCAAACGGTTTCCCCTTCCTCCACTTGCCCTTCAGCATGAGTATGCCGCCTTCGCCGCCCAGGTCGACAAATCGCGATTTGTCGCCCAGCAGCAGATTGAGAAACTGCAGATGCTTTACGACAGCCTTGCGCAGGAATACTTCGGGGATTAGAGGGGTGCTATGAACTTCGACTTCCTCAAGGAGCAGAACGGCTATTACGATCTTTTCGCCGATGCTTGCGTCGAGGCGGAGAAGATCTTCGCCACCTCGCCGGCGATGTGTGCCGTTGGTTGTCGTAAGGCGCTTGAGCTGGCGGTCAAGTGGGTCTATGCTGCCGATTCCTCGATCAGCATGCCATATAAGGATAATTTGGCGTCACTATTACACGAGTACTCGTTCAAGCAGTGCGTGGACGAGCGCGTGTGGCGCCCGCTTATCGGCGTGAACAAGCTCGGCAACCTGTCGGTTCATACTGACAGGCGCGTTACCGCTGCCGACGCCATGCTCTCGCTGCGCAGTCTATTCAACTTTGTGGACTGGATCGACTACTGCTACGGGAAGAACTACATAGAGAGAGCCTTCGACGAGAAGAAGGTCCCGCCCAGAGGCGTGCCTCTTACGAAGTCTCAGGTCGCCGCCATCAAGGCCCAGGGTGCTCTCGTGGCCCAGAAGGACAAGGACATCGAGGAGCTTGAGGCGCGGCTCAAGGAGATGTCCGATCAACTTGCGGCGGAGCGTGCGAGAAACGAGAAGGAGCGCGCTTTCAACCCCGAGGAGATCTCGGAGTACGAGACGCGCAAGCGCTACATCGACTGGGACCTGGGCCTTGCGGGTTGGACGCTGGGCTACGACGTTCTCGAGGAGCGCGAGGTCCACGGCATGCCCGTGGGACAGGACGGCAACACGGGCGTTGGATACGTCGACTACCTGTTGCTCGGCAAAGACGGTAAGCCCCTCGCCATCGTTGAGGCCAAGCGGACGAGCCTGTCTGCTCAGAAGGGCTTGCAGCAGACGCGGCTCTACGCCAATTGCCTGCAGAAGGAGTTTGGTTACCGACCCCTCATCTTCCTGTCGAACGGTTTCGACACCTTTTTCGTGGATGACGAGAGTGCCCCCATGCGCCGGGTGAGCGGCATCTTCTCGCGCGATGAGCTGCAGCGCATCATGAACCGTCGCGGTAATGCAAAATCCCTCTCCTCCGTCCCTGTGGACGATCAGATAGCCGGCGGCGGCACGAATCGCTACTACCAGATAGAAGCAATCAAGCGTGTGTGTGCGAACTTCGACGAGGGACACCGCCGCGGGCTTCTGGTGATGGCTACGGGCACGGGCAAGACGCGTGTTTCCGCCGGGCTCGCTGACGTGCTCATGCGCGCGGGGCGCGTTAAGAACGTGCTGTTTCTAGCTGACCGCGTCGCTCTCGTCTCGCAGGTGGCGCGCGCCTTCCAGAAGTTCCTTCCTGAGACCTCGCGCTGCAATCTGTGCAAGAACAAGGACGAGCGAGACGCCCGCATCGTGTTTTCCACCTACCCCACGATCTTGAATGCCGTCGATGCCGTGAAGAACGACGACGGCGTACGCATGTATACGCCCGCGCATTTCGACCTGATCATCGTGGATGAGGCGCACCGATCTATCTTTAAGAAGTACAAAGCGATCTTCGACTACTTCGACGCACTAGTCGTGGGGCTTACGGCCACGCCCGCCAATGAGGTGGATCGCAACACCTATGACTTCTTCGAGGTGGAGCGGGGCGTGCCCACCTATGTCTATGAGTACGAGACCGCCACCGAGCAGGACCATGTGCTCGTGCCCTATCTGGGCATCGAGACGCACACGAGCTTCCTGGACGACGGCATCACCTATGACAAGCTATCTGAGGCGGACCGGCGCACCCTCGAGGATGACTTCGAGGAGACCGGGCAGGACGTGCCCGACTTCATTGCAAATACGCAGATTATGAGCTGGGTGTTCAACGAGCAGACGGTCGATACGGTGCTCGAGACGCTCATGGACAAGGGAATCCGCGTCAACGGTGGACAGAACCTCGGCAAAACGGTCGTCTTTGCCCAGAGCCAGAAGCACGCCCGCTTCATCGTGGAGCGCTTCGGCAAGCTTTATCCCGGCTTTCCGGGCGACTACATCAAGACGGTGCTGCACTCCGACGACTATTCGCACACCGTCATCGACGAGTTCGAGCTGAAGCCCCTGCCCGTGATCACCGTGTCGGTAGACATGATGGACACCGGCATCGACGTGCCGGAGATCGTGAACCTGGTGTTCTTCAAGAAGGTGCGCTCGAAGATCAAGTTCTGGCAGATGATTGGGCGCGGCACTCGTCTTTGCGAGGGGTTGGGCGTGCTCGACCCTCTAGATGGGGCACATGCCGACAAGAAACGTTTCTTCATCTTCGACTGGTGCCGCAACTTCGAGTTCTTCCGCGAGAACCCCAAGCTCGTCGAGGGCAAGATCGGGTCGTCGCTTTCCGAAACGGTGTTCTGCCGACAGGCGACGCTTGTGAAAGACCTCCAGCAGAGCGCATTCGCCGGCGATGATTACCAGACTTGGCGCGCCGAGCTGGTGTCCACGATCCACTACCAGGTGGTGGACCTGAACGAGGAGTTGGTCTCGGTGCGCCTGCACCGGCAGGCGGTGGAGAAATACAAGCAGAAGGCCTCATACACCTGCATCAGCGAGGGCGATTTGGGCGTGCTCACGAGCGAGGTGGCCCCGCTCGTGCGCAACGACGAAGTCGATGTGGACGCGCTCCGCTTCGACGCGTTCATGTATGGTTTCATGTGCTCGCTGTGCGATGGTTACAAGGCGACCAACCACGCGAGCAGGCTCGTCTCCATTTCTATGAAGCTGCAGGAGCGCACCACCATACCTCAGGTGAAGGAGAGGCTGCCTATTCTCCAGTCGATCACCGACGAGGGGTTCATGGCCGACATCTCAGTGCTGAAGCTTGAAAAAATCCGCCGTGAGCTGCGCGGGCTCCTCCGCTTCCTTCAAGGGGGCGATCGACGCCGCGACGTGGTGACGCACTTGGCCGACCCTATCACTGAAGTTAGGTACGGGGTCACGGCGAGTCCGGGAGAGGACTACGCCGACTACAAGATGAAGGTTGAGCGCTGGGTGCGCGATTTTAGCGACACGCTTGTCGTGCAGAAGCTGCACCGCAACCTGCCAATGACCGAGTATGAGTTCTCCCAGCTTGAACGCATCTTCACCCATGAACTGGGCAGCTCGGATGACTACGAGCGCACCTTCGGCGGCACACCCTTCGGGCTTCTGGTGCGAAAGCTGGTGAAGCTCGACCACGATGCCGCTATGGAGGCGTTCGCCGGCTTCATCAACTCGGGTGATTTGAACGAGCAACAGATTGCGTTTGTCCACAAGGTAGTGGATTACATCGTCGAGAACGGTTACATGGAGCCAAAGGCGCTGACGCAGCCGCCCTTCGACAGACCGCGCTCGTTCATGCGCATGTTCAATACCCAGCAGCAGATGGGGTTGGTCGCCGTCATCAACAAGATCAAGGAAAACGCGGAGAGGCCCGCGGCGTAGCATTTCTTCTTGCATGGCACCTTCTTCGTAGGTTTCTCTCTACGAGGAAGGTGTCGTTATGAGAAGGACAATAGAGCGAATTGACAGGCTTATGGCATCGATTCTGAGTGCCGAGCAGGCGGCGGAGCTCCACGCTGTCCTGGTGGCGTGTCTTGTCGGCGAGGGCGGAGGCTCGCGCGGATGCGAGACGGTTGCGGAGTACGTTGAGCTGTTTCTTGCGGCAAAGAGGCTGGAAGGGTGCTCGGAGAGGTCGCTTCGCTACTATGCGAGCACCCTGGCACGCTTCTGTGCCGAGGTTTCCAAGCCTGCACACGATGTCAGCACCGACGACATTCGCGATTACTTGATGGGCTACGCAGGCGACGGTAGAGTCGGAAAGACCACTATCGACAACATCCGCCGTGTCATATCCAGCTTCTTCTCGTGGCTCGAGGAAGAGGACTACATCTACAAGAGTCCCGTAAAGAGAATCAAGAAGATAAAGACCTCGCGCGTGCTCAAGCCCGTCTACTCCGATGAATCGGTTGAGCTTCTCCGTGACTCATGCGGAGAGATTCGCGATCTGGCGATGATTGACCTGCTCTCGTCCACGGGCATTAGGGTCGGCGAGCTGGTGCAACTAAACAAGAGAGATATAGATTTCGATTCGCGTGAATGCGTAGTCCATGGCAAGGGCGACAAGGAACGGCGGGTCTATTTCGATGCCCGAGCAAAGATGCACTTGCTCGCATATCTCGGACTGCGCGAAGACAATACACCCGCTCTGTTCGTTTCGCTTCACCGACCCCATCGCCGCCTAGAGATAAGTGGTGTTGAGGCGCGGCTGCGAAAACTTGGCGAGGACTCCGGCGTCAAACACGTGCACCCTCACAAGTTCAGGAGAACGCTAGCCACTAAGGCGATCGACAAGGGCATGCCTATAGAGCAGGTACAGGTCCTCCTTGGCCACAGTAAGATAGACACGACGCTTTGCTACGCGATGGTCGACCAGGAAAATGTTAAGAGGTCGCATCGGAAGTACATATCATGATGCCGAGCAAACCCCAATTTGTCGGGGAGAGGGTGAAGCTGGGCGCTATCGTTAGAGCTTCATCCGAGCGCAACAAGGAGGGGCGCTGCGACTCGGTATACAGCGTCACGAATTCCCAAGGGTTCATTCCATCTGAAGATTATTTTTCGAAAGAAGTCTTCAGTAAGGATTTGACTACTTATCGCGTTGTAAAGCGCGACATGATTGCCTACAATCCATCGCGTATTAACGTTGGGTCCGTTGCGCTGCAAGACAAATGCAATGAAGTCGTCGTGAGCCCCCTTTACGTTGTTTTCTCGGTCGATGAAAGCAAGGTTACGCCGGGATATATCGTTCGATTTCTTAAAAGCAAACCGGGGCTTGATCAAATAACGTTTCAATCTATAGGAACTGTTCGAAACAACCTTAAATTCAAGGCGTTATGCCAAATGGAGCTTACGTTGCCTCCGCTATCCGTGCAACGCGACAGACTTGCTAACCTCGTCTCAATCGAATCTCAAATTGACCGGTCTCGTAAGGTCGTTGAAGAACTGGACTCTCTCGTCAAATCCCGGTTTGTCGAGATGTTTGGCGACCTGTCTGGATATGAATTTAGAGCTCTCGAGGGATGCGTCTCGGTAATCGAATCAGGGAAAAGCCCTAAGTGCCTTGCAAAGCCTCGAGAAGGAGGCGACCCGGGTGTGCTCAAGCTTAGCGCTATATCCTCGGGCGTATACAAAGAGACTGAGAATAAGGCCCTGCCTTCAGGCGCAAAGGTCGCTGATGGAAAAATGGTCCGCGATGGCGATATTCTGCTCGCGAGAAAAAACACCCCGGAGCTCGTTGGTCAATCTGTTCTTGTCAACCATACGGATGGGAACATCATGTTCCCTGACATCGTATTTCGTATGCACGTACGTCCCGAAGTTGATGAGGTCTATCTTTCCCATGCGCTTGCTCACCCCTTGGCGGGTGCGATTAAGTCTCTGGCGCATGGTTCGGCCAAGTCAATGAGCAACATCCCGAAAAGCAAGTTGACCAAGCTCCTGATTCCTTTGCCTCCGCTCGCCCTCCAGCGGGAGTTCGCCGCCTTTGTCCAACAGGTCGACAAATCGCGATTTGATCGGTTTGCCGTGATGCCCTAGGGCTTTATTAGCCAGCAGCTTCTACGACGCGCCTGCATTCCAAATGCGATGCTCGGGGGCCTGTTGTACCTTACTAGCGGTCCGCCTAACAACGACATTTGCAAAAGTTGGCGTGAGAAAAGTCGAGGGGGAAGAGCCGTCGCGTAGAATCGTCGATTGCTGAGGTCGACGACAGCTGTGCTCGCGGCGTCGTCCGATGGGTTATCTTCTTTAAAAAGCAACGTCCAATGCGGATGCAATTGATGAACCGATAAAGGAATCGCTATGAGCTTCGGAGACTACGAATGTCCCAATTGTGGGGCGAATCTCGAGTTGCAGCAGGGTTTCGACCCGGACAAAGGCTATTGGACTTGCACGGTTTGCGGACAGCAGCTATTTGGGGATGAAGATGACGAAGCTAGTTCTTCTCGTCGTTTCCCAGGCGTCGTGTGGCATTGTGACGGCTGCGATGCAGTGTTGAACAACCAAGACGGCTTTGATGACTGGAATTCGACCTGGATCTGTGCGGAATGCGGGCACCTGAACTATATCGATGAGAGCGGAATCGGTAACGGGTCTGGTCACTCTTCGGACGGTAGTCTCCTGGGCAACATCGCCGGCATTCTCGGAAATGTGGCGGATATGGTTGGCGTCGTGAGTGCCGTTGCCGCTGCTGTGAGAGATGATGGAGGCAAGTCGTCGCAGAGCCATCGCTGTGATTCAGATACTGACGGCGGGGATGACGACGATACTGTCGAACGCGAGAGTGAGACCGTAGAAAAAGACGCAAAGGTTACTGACGTGACTGCCCATGAGCGCGAATCGGTACCAAAGGCTAGCTCAAAGGCCAACTCAAAGACTGGCTTGAAGGTTTTGGTGTTGGTCTATGCGCTTATCTTGATTTTGCTGCTTGCAGCAGTTTTCCATCCGAGCGAGTTTGGCGTTGCACTTAAGGAGACGGGCGACGCAATAATTGCTTGGGGGACCCTGCTGTTCGAACTACTAATGTCTGCAGTGAACGGAATCTCGGGATGCTTTAAGTGACCACATGCCTGTTGATCGAAAGGACCGAGGGGCTAACCTAATTTAAGCCATCGACGCCGCGCCAGCCCCGCCATGCCCTTCATACCCCTCCAGCAGCGACCGCAGGTAATCGCGGTACTCGTCCACGAGCCTCTGCGGCCCGACAATTTGGACGACCTTGTTCATGCCGGCCACCCAGCCGAAGAACTGGGAGCTCTTGCACACCCTCACGCGCGCTGTGCCCATGCCCTCGACCTTGCCACAGCCTCCGCCTCGGCTAAGGATCTTCGCCGCCTCGCCGAAGCGGTCCGTGACGATCTCGACCTTGTCGGGGACGAACGCGAGCGTCGCCTCGATCTCCTCGCCGCCGAACCTGCCGAACATGACGGCGTCGCTCCTGTTCCTCCCATAGCCGCGGATCTGGCCGTTCACAACGCCGGAGCCGGGTTCGCCGACAATCATGCCGCGGATCCGGTCGAGCCTGAACTCGCGGACGTCCTCGCTCTCCTCGTCCCACGCGGTGAGGTAGTAGAACCCGTCGTCATACGCGATTTCGATGGGCGTGACCTCGTGCTTTTTGCCACGCGACGGTGCCTGTGCCCCATCGGCGGAGCTCGCGCGCTTGTACACGAGGGTCACCGACGACCTGCTCCTGATCGCGTCGTGGATCTTGTCGACGGTCGAAAGGACGCTGTCGCTCTTTGACTTGATCCGCCCCTCCACGTGGATGCAGCGGTCGAGGACCTCGCGGTCTTCCTTGTTCGTGAGCCGCTTGATGCTCCTCACGAGGCTGTCCGCCTGTCTTTGGGTGATGGCGCGGCAGGACTGGACCGCGTCGACCATGACCATGAGCTCGTCGAGGGTGAAGACGTCGGGCACGATGCCGTACTCGACAGGGCTCGTGGGGTACCTGCGCACGTCGACGCCGAACTCGCGCAGCGCGTCGAGGTCGGCGTAGATGCTCTTGCGCTCAGCCGACACGCCATGCTCGGCGAGCTTCTGGATGATCTGGGGCATGGTGAGGCCGTGCTCGGCGTTGGTCTCTTCCCGGAGGACCTTGAGCAGGTAGAGAACCTTGACCTTGGACTTGCCGTTGTACGCCATCGCGCGCCGCCCTCCGCGAGCGCTTGCAGATATGATGCGCTGAGTATAGCAACCGGCGCGATTGGCTCGCCTATGGCGGCGTTGAGATTGCTTTCGAGCCGCTGCTGACGAGAAAACATGCGAAGTCGGTATCCTATTTTGAAAAGTGCGAGTAGACCTCCTCCTGAAGGCCGAAAAATGCAGGAAAATCGAGGTTGATCGCTGGCGCTACTCGCAGTTTCGAAAATAGGATACCGACTTCGCGTCCTTTTTTTAAAGGATGCCCGCGAAAACGCCTCGATAGTGTGAGAGATGGCAATGCGCGCGGTAGGGGGGGTACTGCGTGCCTCGCGGACGGGGCGTGCGAGTCCGCGGGCATCAGCGCCGGGCGGGGACGAAGGTCCTTCTTTCCAGTTGCTTTGCCCGAGGCCCTTACGCCTGCCCCTTCGCCGCGAGGATCGCGTCGATGAGGACGGCGACGCCGCGGTCGTTGTTGGACGGCACGCGGAAGCGGGCATGGGCCTCCATGTGGGACTCGGCGTTGGCGACGATGAAGCTGTGGCCGACCTTCTCGAGCATGGGGATGTCGTTGTAGGTGTCGCCCACGGCGGCCGCGTCGGCGATGTCGATGCCGAGGCGCTCGCAGAGGTGCGCGATGCCCTCGCCCTTGGACACGCCGAGGTTCATGAAGTCGATCCATTCGCGCCCGGCGTTCGTGGTGTAGAGCCGATCGCCGAACTCGGGTTGGTAGATGTTGCGGAACGCCGGCTCGGCGTCGTAGGCGGGGAAGAGCAGGCTGAACTTGTTCGACTCGTCGTCGACCTCGTCGTAGGAGTCAACCCAGCGTATCTCCTTGTAGTACTTGTGGATGCCCGCGTAGTGCGCGTGGTCACGCCACAGGCAGGTGGCGTGGTCGTAGCAGCAGAGCACGGGCACGTTGTCGCCCGCCGCCACGGCGCGCGCGGCGACCTCGCGCCAGAGCGCGGGCTCGAGGCGGTCGCGGTAGACGACCTCGCCACGGTACAGCACGTTGCCGCCGTTGTCGCCGCAGACGGCAATCGTGTCCTCGCAGCCCGAAAACCCGAGCAAGAGGGTGGGGACGGGACGTCCACTCGCGGGGCAGAACACGACCCCGGCGTCCGCGAGCGCGCGGACGCGCTCGGCCATGCCGTCAGGCATGCTCCCGTCGTCGGCAAGCAGCGTGAGGTCCATGTCCACGGCCAGGAGCTTGATGTTCGCGAGGCCTTGGTCGGCGGTGTAATCCTGCATGTCTTATCCCCTCGGGTGATGCGCGGTTTTTCCGGCGCCCATTCTAGCAGGCGCCGCCGTGCGCCCGGAAAAACGCTACAAATGGCAATGTGTTGTGGGCTTCTCTTCATGGATCGCTTTGGCCCTTCCAACGCCGGAAGAGGTGTCCTACAATCTCGTAATAATTCAAAAATACATGTATGAGCGAGTGGGGAGAAGTGCGTGGCTATTCGCGGTAAGTCGGGTTCGCTCGACGTCACGGAGGGCGTGATCTGGAAGCAGCTTTTGCTGCTGTGCGTGCCCGTTTTCTTCTCGTCGTTCTTCCAAGAGGCTTACTCGCTGGTCAACACCTTCGTGGTCGGCCAGTTCGCGGGCAAGGCGGCGCTCGGCGGCATCCAGGCCACGGCCCCGCTCGTCGACCTCGCCGTGGGCTTCTCGGTGGGCATGGGCACGGGATTTGCCGTGGTGTGCAGCCAGTACTTCGGCGCGCACGACGAGGAGCGCCTCTCGGCCTCCGTCCACACGGCCATGACCATCGCACTCGTGGGCGGCATCGCCGTCTCGGTGCTGGGCAGCCTGCTCGCCGGCCCCATCCTGCGGCTCATGGGCACGCCCGCCGACCTCATGGGCGAGTCGCTCGCCTTCGTCAGGATCTACTTCGGGGCTATGGTCTTCTCCATCGTGTACAACACGGGCTCCGCGGTTCAGCGCTCGGTCGGCGACACCCGCTCGCCGTCCATCATCGTGGCATCCACCTGCGTGGTCAACATCGTGCTCGACGCCGTCTTCGTCATCGGGTTTCACATGGAGGCCGCCGGCGCCGGCTTGGCCACGGCGCTCTCGCTCGCCTGGGGCTGCGTCGTCACGCTGGTGCGCCTCACGCACGTCGACGGGCCGTGGCGCCTCGACCTGCGCCGCCTTCGCATCGATTCCGGCATCTGCCGCGTCATGCTTCGCACAGGCCTTCCGCTGGGGCTGCAGGCGTCCTGCTACTCCGTCTCCAACATCATCACGCAGTCCACCGTCAACTCCTTCGGTTCCACCGTCGTGACGGCGTTCGGTCTGTGCGGGCGCATCGACGCCATCATATGGATGGTCTCCGAGGCCCTGGGCGTGGCCGTGACCACCTTCAGCGCGCAGAACTTCGGCGCGCGGCAGCCGGAGCGCATCCGCGCCGGGATCCGGCGCTCGTTTGCGCTCGTGCTCGGCTTCTGCGCGGTCGTTTCCGCGGCGGTGCTGCTTTTCGCTTCGCCGCTCATGCGTCTCTTCATCCCCGCGGCCGACACGGAGGTCATCCGTGAGGGCGTTTACTATCTCCAGTGCGTCGCGCCGTTCTACTTCGGCATCGGGTTTCTGTTTCTCTTCTACGCGCTCTACCGCGCGGTGAAAAAACCCGCGATGTCCGTTGTGCTGACGGTCGTTTCGCTCGGCACGCGCGTCGCGCTCGCGTATCTCACGGCAGGGACGCTCGGCGTCACCGGCATCTGGGCCGCGATCCCCATCGGGTGGGTGCTCGCCGATATCACCGGCGCGGTGTATTGCTTCCGGAAACGGAAGGTGCTGCTGCCGGAAACGGGACAATAAAAA
>ERZ506926.877-NODE-877-length-11155-cov-3.534414_pt1 | contig 11155 bp, 7 predicted proteins | sample MGYA00512903_ERZ506926 | MGnify/ENA metagenome assembly ERZ506926 | reverse complement strand
GGCGGAGCTGCCGCCGGAGGTGGACGTGCCGGCGGAGCTGCCGCCGCAAGCGGCGAGCGGCATCGCGAGGGTGGCGGCAAGGAGGCCCGCCAGAATAACCTGCTTCTTCATAGTGGTTCTTCTTTCTTCCTCTTGAGTCTCCGAGGTGCTCGGAGGCTCCCCTTTTTGACTGAGGCCGAAACCCCTAGGCACATCCGCCACCTGCAGTTGGTTGACATGCCTTGTATTGCATGAAACTAACTTAAGCGGGCGAGCTTACCGTTCCGAAACATTTGTCACGAAGGCCACCGGCTTGGGCACGAAACGAGGCGCCTCACCGCGAGCGGTTTCCGCGAACGGTCGATTTCGCCGATGAACGGTTTCGACCATACCAGTTACGCCGTCAGGTAACCTATTGTGTGGGAGATGCGACACGAATTGCGCCCTTAGGGCCTGTTCATAGCCCTACAAGCACCGTTTGTGTCGCGAACAGGGGGAGAAGAACCATGATCTTTCGCACGCTCGTTGTCGAGGACGAGGCCAACGAGGCCCAGCACCTGACCGACCTCTTACACCGTTACGGAAAGGCCCACGGTCACGAGTTCGCCATCACCTGGCACAATTCCGCCATGGAGATGCTCTCGGACCGCGGCCGCTACGACCTGTGCCTGCTCGACATCGAGATGCCGGGCATCGACGGTATGGAGGCGGCAGGCCTCCTGCGCACCTACGACGACCAGATTCCCATCATCTTTGTCACGAACCTCGCCAAGTACGCCGTCAAAGGCTACGAGGTCGGCGCCACCGGGTTTATCGTCAAGCCGGCGACCTACGGCAACCTCACCCTCGCGCTCGACCGCGCGCTGCGCACCGTCGGGCAGAACGCCGGCAGAACGCTCGCCGTCCCGACCGAGGACGGCATGCGCGTGGTGCCGCTGCGCAGCATCGTCTACATCGAGGTCATGAAGCACAAACTGACCTATCACATCGAGGGCGAGGAGCCCCTCGACACCCGCGGCTCGCTCGTGCAGATCGAGGAGGAGCTCGCCGACGCGCCCGTGGTCAGGGCCTCAAAGAGCTGCCTCATAAACATGGACCAGATCAGCATGGTGCGCTCAGGCGAGCTCGTGATGTCCAACGGCGACGTGCTGCGCATCAGCCGCACCCACAAACGCGAGGTTGTGGACAAAGTCACCGACTATCTGGGCGGGCGCCGATGAGCATCGGCACCATCGGGGCGGACCTTCTTTCCGCTCGCTGGGTCATCCAGATCCTCGTCACGCTCACGATACCGATTTTCCTTTTGGGCCACAGGCTCCCCCACCGTGAAGACTCGCTCGTGCGCGAGGTCATCGCGATCGCCGCGCTCTCGACGGTCACCATTTACCCGGTGGCCGCGGGCTACATCACGGGTCTTGATGCCGTGCAGAGTTTCCTGGTATTCAGTCTGCTTCTGGGCGTGTACGCGCTTTTGCTCCTATGGGTCTTCGACGCGAGCCTTTGGCAGACGCTGTTCTGCGCGACGGCGGGTTACACGCTGCAAAACCTCGCGAGCGGCCTCGAGGTTCTCATTTCGATTCTCGTCTCGCACCGCGCAAGCGGACTGCTGGCAGAGCCGTGGAACAATATCCTGGGCTTCGGCATCCCCCTTGTGGTCTACGCCTTCGGCTACCTGGTTTTTATTCGCCAAATAGACCGCCGAGGGCTTGCTTTGGCCGAGGACAAGTCCATGCTCGCGATGTTCATTGTGGTCGTGTTTGTGATCATCGGCTTTGACATCTTGATCAAGACCCTCGTCTGGGACGGCATCCGCTTCTCAAGCCTCGTGCTAATCCGCCTCGTGCACTCGCTCATCTGCGCGTTCGTGCTCTTCGCCGAGTACGAAATCCTCTACGCGCGCCGCATGATCGACGAAAAGGCCGAGACCGAGCGCGTGCTCGCCGAGCGCGAGCGCCAGTATCGCCTAAGTCGCGAGAACATCGAGGCAATCAACATCAAGTGCCACGACATCCGCCACCAGATCCGCCACTTCGCCGACGCCGGCGAGGCCATCGACAGGGATGCCCTGGCAAGCATCGCGCGCGAGGTCAACGTCTACGATTCCGTGGTCGAGACGGGCAACGAGGCGCTCGACACCATCCTTACCGAGAAGAGCCTCGCCTGCTCGAACAAGGACATCGTACTCTCGTGCATAGCGGACGGCGCCGCGCTCGGCTTCATGAGCCCGTCGGACACCTACTCGTTCTTTGGCAACGCGCTCGACAACGCGATCGAGGCGGTGCGCAAGGTGAAAGACCCGGAGCGCCGCAACATCACCCTGAACGTCGCCCGCCGAGGCAAAATGGTGGCCGTGAGCATCGAGAACTTCTACGACGTCATGCCGCGGTTCCAAGACGGCGTGCCCGCGACGACCAAGAAGGACAAGTCCAGCCACGGCTTCGGCGTCAAGTCGATGCAGGCCACCTGCGCCCGCTACGGCGGAACCCTGCACGTCGGCGCGAAAGACGGCGTCTTCTACCTGAACGCCCTGCTCGCGGGGCCCGTGGACACAAAAAACTGAGTGCGCGGACCCCGCTTTGATCGAGGCCGCGCACTCAGTTTTTGACGAGCTGGCTTGCATAGTAGAGAGCCCCGCGGGACCGTTTAGGGAAGAGAAGGGAACGGTCCCGCGGGGCTTTTGCGGGGGGGGGATGGCTTAGTACAGGGCGAAGTCGATCTGGTCGAAGCCGTCGATGCCGAAGTCCTTGGGGTCACCGGACATCGCGTTGTCGTTCTCGATCGTCAGCGTCGCCTCGGTGCCGCCGGAGAGCTTGACCTTGACGGTCGTGCCGTCGAGCTCCCAGGTGCCGGTATCGGTGACGAGATCCTCGTGGTTCTTGCACGGCTTGGTCTCGCAGGTGCCGTCCTCGTTGAGGATGACGTCGATCATCTGCTCGGAGCCGCCTGTGGTGCCGTAGACGCTCGTGCCGGTGGTGGCCACCGACCCGCGCCAAGTGCCGGCGTAGTAGGCAGCGTCCTTCTCTTTTGCGGAGCTCGAGGTCGTGGCGGAGCCGGCGGAGGCGTCGGAACCGCTGCCCGTGGAGCCGCCGCAAGCAGCGAGCGGGAGGGCGAGGGCCACGGCAACGGCGAGGACAATTGCCTTCTGCTTGATCATTTTTATCTCCCTTTGCTTTATGCGCGGGCCCCTTCAAGACCCGCGCATGTCCTATGTGGCTTCATTAAAACGTAAGGGTTTTGTCTTGCGCCGACCTTCTCACAGATGGTCGATAGGTCGGCTCAAATCGCATTCTAGCTGGCAGAAACCTTAGTCTCCGGCTCGGTGAGCGCAGCGGCGCCATAGGTCTCGGTACGCTCATCGCGAATCTTTCCGCCCCAGTTCAAGCCGAACGCGAAGTCATACACGTTGCCCTCAGAGTCGGTGTAGGGAACCATGTCGCGCGGGACATCCTCGTCCTGACCCTCGACCTCGGACATGTCCTTGGGCATCTGGCAGGGAAGAAGCGCAGACGGCTCGGTCTGGCCGGTGATGATGTTTGCCAGCGCGGCGCCGTTGACGCCCTGGGACATCTCGAAGTGGACCAAGATAACGTCGGCGTAGGGCTCGATCTCGTGGAAGCACATGGGATGGGTCGCCTCGATCACGAGGATCAGCTTGGCGTCGTCGGCCAGCTTGCCCTTGACCTCGATAACGCGGTCGAGGTCGCTCTCGTTACCGCAGATGGTGGTCTGGCCATAGTGGCTGCGGTTCTCCTTGGAGCCGCCGGACTGGCTGTCCCAGACGGTTCCGGTCTTGGACCCGATGACGTTGCCGGCGATGGACTCGCGGCGTACGTTGTCGCCATCGGCGGTGTAGGGGCGGTACTGCAGGGAGGCCGGGGTGCAGGTCACCGAGCCGTCCTCGTTCTGGGTCAGGGAAGACTCGCCCGTGGGGCAGTCGACGACAAGAATCGCGTACTTGCACTGCGCGAGCTCCTCGTCGGAGGGCATCACGGCATCGGAGGCCTGGTAGACGGGATCGCTGGAGGCGTTGTCCATGGCGGGCATGCCCGGGAAGGCGCCGCCCGGCTTGCCGGTGGGCTCGCCCACCGCGTCGGTGACGACGTCGAAGTACTCGTTCGCAAGCTCCTCGTCCAAGGCGAGCCGGAACTTGGCGGGAGTGGTCGAGAACATACCGCCGCCCACGAGGGTCTGCGGGATGTAGCACTTGGGCTTGTCGCCGAGACCCTCCTTAGAGATGACGTTGCCCTTGTTCTTAAGCATGATCAGCGATTTCTCGCCGGCCTCGACGCCCAGGGCGGTGTTCGCCTCGGACTCGAAGAGGGCGCGGGCCTCCTCGCGGTCCGCATAAGGCTGATCGAAGAGGTCGACGTAGTTCATGCAGGTGAAGATGCGACGCGCGGAGTCGCGGACGCGGGCAAGGGCCTCGTCGGCGCCGACCTCGTCCTCAAGCTTCTTGTACGCCTCGGTGATGGTCTCGACCGAGAACTCGCCGCCGAACTGATCGTCGCCGGCCTTGATGCCCTTGAGCTCGCGCTCTGCGGGAGTGAGGTCTTCTACGCCCCAGACGCGGTTCTTCATCATGGAGTCGGGCTCGGAGTCCATCGTGATCTGCCAGTCGGTGGTCACCATGCCGTCCCAGCCGGCATCGCGCAGGTAGCTCGTGCGCATCTCGGAGAACCCGCCGCCGACGTTTTCGCCGTACTTCTGGTTCTCGTCGTAGGCGATGCCGTAGTTGGGCATGATCGAGGCGCACGCGCCGGTCGCGGAACCGAGGTTGAGGGCGCCGTCCAAAAACGGGATGAGGTGCGCCTTGAAGTTGTTGCCGGGGAAGACGTCGTACTTGCCCCCGTCGGAGTGGTCGTTGCGGCCGCCCTCGACGGCGCCGGCGCCGCAGTAGTGCTTGGCCATGCCCAGAATGGAGTCCTTGCCCCAGCCCTGGTCGTCGGTGCAGGCGTCGTCGCCGAACGTGGACTGAAGGCCGGTGATGAAGGCGCGGGCGAAGTCGCGGTTGAGCGCCGGGTCCTCGGAGGCGGAGCCGCTGTAGCGGCAGTACGTGGGGTTGGTCGAGATATCGATCTGGGGCCCGAGCAGGCAGCGGACGCCCGTGGCGCGCCAGGTCTTCGCCTGGACCTTGGCGGCGCGGCGAATGAGGTCCATGTCCATCGACGCGACGAGGCCGTCGTTGTCGGGGATGTCGTAGTTCTGGTACTGATCGGTGGAGTTCAGGTACGGGATGCCGAGGGCGCTCTTCTCGCACTCCTCCTGGACGGCGTTGATCCAGTTGATGGCCTCGACGTAATTGTCGGGCGCGGCCTGGGCGCGCGAGACGCCGGCGCGCATGCCGGCCTTCAGGCTCGCGGCGTCGTCGTCGCTAAGGGGCGCGGTGGTAGAGTTGCAGCCGTTGTGCCACATGAGCGGCAAGATCTCGTCGGCAGAGAGCGTCTCGGCCAGGGCGCGGGCGCGGTCCTCGGCCGGCTGGCGCCAGTCCTCCCACAGGTCGAGCTTGCCGTTGCCGTTCATGTCGCGGAAGGCGTAGCCGTTGACCTGGATGATCTTGGCGGTGTCCATGACGCCGAGCTCGGCGCCGCCGTCGGAGTTGGTGACGCGGGTCCACTTGTCCTTACGGCTGGTCTCGGAGGACCACTTGGCCTCGACGCCGTCGCCGTCGGGGTCGATCGGGTACTTGTCGGACGCGGGCGCGGCCAGCGGGTCGGACCCCTGGGAACCGGTGCTGCAGCCCGAAAGGCCGATGAGGCCCGCCGCGACGGCGCCGCCAGCAACAAAACTCCTGCGCGTTACGTTTGCCATGTCTTCTCCCTTTTGCGTGACTTGGCTCGGATGGTGCCAAGGGCCATTTAACGGCCTCGCGGAAACGTCTAGGGAACAACCGCACAGACTGTTCGATTCGCCGCACGGTTCGCCGCGTCCCGAGGTCGGACGGCATAAAGAAACGCCGCCCCGCGAAACGCGGGACGGCGCAAAGGGAAGCCAACATGGCCTCGCATCGGGCACTGGGAGTTACTTCCACTCGCCAGGCTTGACCTCGGTCTCGGGCTGGGCGAGAGGCGGCTGCTTGTACTGCTTGGTGCGCTCGTCGTCGATCACGCCGGACCAGTTCAGGCCGTAGCCGAACTCGTAGGTGTTGCCCTCGGAGTCCACGTAGCACTCGACGTCGCGCGGGACGTCCTCGAGAGAGGCCTCGACGGCCTCCATGTCCTTGGGCATCTGGCACGGGAGCAGGGCGGAGGGCTCGACCTCGCCCTTGAGGATGCGGCCGTAGGCGGGGCCGAAGGCGCGGCCGGAGCTCGCCCAGGACCAGAGGATGACGTCGGCGGAGGGCTCGATCTCGTGGAAGCACTGGGCGTTGTTGGTGGCCTCGACGATGAGGATCATCTTGGCGCCCTCGGGCAGCGCGGCGCGGGTGTCGAGCACGAGGTCGAGGTCGCTCTCGTTGCTGGCCGTGACGAACTTGCCCTTGTAGCTGCGGTTCTCCTTCTGGCCGTCCACGATGTCGCCGGCGAGCGACGGGTCGCGGGCGGTGTCGGCGGTATAGGGGCGGTACTGCAGCGAGATCGGCAGGTACTTTTCGCCGTCGGGGGTGTCGGCGGAAGCCACGCCGAAGCCCCCGCTGCTGGGCTCGCCCGCGCCGGTGTCCGGCGAGGCGATGAGGACCACGGCGTACTCGCAGTCGGCGATATGCTCGGCGGTTGCGCGGACGACGTCGGAGGCCTGGTAGACGGGGTCACCCGAGGGCTCGGAGGAGGCCATCGGCCCCATGGCCTTGGCAACGCCGGTCGGCTCGCCCACGGTATCGGTCACGACGTCGAACAGCTCGTTGGCGATATCCTCGTCGATGGCGAGCTCGAAGTGAGCCGGGGCGCCGCCGCCCCACATGCCGCCCGAGACGAACTTCTGCGGGATGTAGCACTTGGGCTTGCCGGCGATGCCATCCTTGGAGATGACGTTGCCGGCGTTCTTGAGCATGACGATGGACTTGTTGGAGCACTCCTGGCCGAACTCCTTGGCGCCCTCGTCTCCCAGGACCTCCTTGGCGTACTCGCGCTCGGAGTAGGGGTTGTCGAAGAGCTGGACCTGGTTCATGACCGTGAAGATGCGGCGCGCGGAGTCGCGGACGCGGGCGAGCGCCTCGTCCTCGCCGTGCTCCTCCTTGTAGAGCTCATAGCCCTCGAGGCCGATCTCGGGGGCCCAGTCGCCGCCGACCTGGTCGACGGTGGCCTCGAGCAGCTTGTCGAAGCGCTCGGCCTCGGTCAAGTCCTTGACGCCGTGAGCGCGGTCGCCGAAGTCGGTGGCGCGCAAGATCTGCCAGTCGGTGGTGATCATGCCGTCCCAGCCGGCGTTGCGCAGGATGCCGAGGTTGCGCTTGTTGTAGGCGCCGCCCCAGATGGGGCCGAGGGACTCGTCCTCGCTGTAGGCGATGCCGTAGTTGGGCATGACGGCCGCCATCTGGCCGGTGGAGGACTCGAGGTGCAGGCCGCCGTCCAGGAACGGGACGAGGTGCGCGTTGAAGTTGTCGCCGGGGAAGACGTCGTACTTGCCCGCGTCGTTGTGGTCGTTGCGGCCGCCCTCAACGGCGCCGGAGCCCACATAGTGCTTGAACATGACGGCGACGGAATCCTTGCCCCAGCCCTTGTCGTCGGTGCAGCCGTCATCGCCCCACGTGGACTGCATTCCGCCGCCGAAGTACTTGGCGAAGTCGCGGTTGGTGGCAGGGTCCTCGCAGATCGAGCCGCCGAGGCGGGTCCAGATGATGTTGGAGCCGATGTCAACTTGAGGCCCGAGGTTGACGCGGACGCCGCCGGCGCGCCAGGCGCGGCCGGTGTAGCGGCCGGACTTCTTCCAGAGCTCAGGGTCGAAGGAGGCAACCAGGCAGTGGTTGTCCGGGATGTCGTAGAGCTGGTAGGGGTCGGTGGAGTTCATGTACGGGATGCCGTGGGCGTCATTCTTCTCGCACCACTCCTGGACCGCGTTGATCCACGAGATGGCGGTGGCGTAGCTGTCGGCGTCCGCGCTAGCGCGGGAGACGCCGGCGCGCATACCCTCCTCAAGCGAGGCGATGGAATCCTCATCGAGCGGGGCCGTGGTGCTCGTGAAGCCGTTGTGCCACATGAGCGGGATGATCTCCTCGGCGGAGAGCTCGTCTGCCAGTGCCGCCGCGCGGGAGCCGGCCGACTGGCGCCAGTCCTCGTAGAGGTCGAGCTTGCCGTTGCCGTTCGCGTCGCGGAAGGCGAAGCCGTCGACCTGGATGATCTTGGCCTCGTCCATGACGCCGAGCTCGGCGCCGCCCTCGTTGGTGACCTTGACCCAGCCGTCGCGGGTGGTCTCGGAGGTCCACTTGGCGGCGGTGCCCTCCTTGTCGGAGTCGATCGGGTAGGTGTCGGCCGCGGGGGCGTCCAGCGGGTCCGAAGAGTCGTCGGCGCTGCAGCCGGCGAGCCCGACGAGGCCCGCCGCGATGGCGCTGCCTGCCACGAAACCCCTGCGAGTGATGTCTCTCATGGTTTTCTCCCTTGGTTCTCTTAGCGGTTCAGGATTCCGCTTTTCTCTTTTATTAAGGCGGCGAGGCGAAGGACGGAGCGAAGCTCCTCACAGTCAGTCGATTTCGCCGCACGTCCTGCATCCGAGCGCCTTGTTTGGCCTCTATTCTTCGCAGGCGGTTAAAAACGTTATCGCGCCGGCAAGGTTGCTAGAATGGGCCGCAAGCACAAGGGAAAGGGAGCCTATGCCGCACATCGCTATCGTTGAGGACGAGTTTGAAGCCGCCGAGACGCTCGCCACCTTTATCAACCGATACGCCAACGAGAAGAACCTCGAGCTGACGATCACGCGCTTTAGCGGCGCCATGGACTTCGAGGTCACGCACCAGAAGTTCGACTTGATCTTCATGGATATCCAGATGCCGGGCATCAACGGCATGGAGGCGGCGCACCTCATGCGCACCTACGACTCCGAGACGCCCATCATCTTTGTGACCAACCTGTCGCAGTATGCGGTCAAGGGCTATGAGGTCGACGCGCTCGACTTCATCGTCAAGCCCGTGACCTACTTCAACTTCCGCATGCGCATGGACAAGGCCGTTCGCCGGATCCGCCGCAACGGGGACCGGAGCATGGCCATCGGCACGCGCGACGGCATGCGCGTGGTCGCCTTGCCCGACATCGAGTACGTCGAGATCTCCAAGCACGACCTCTCCTACCATCTCGTCGGCGAGAAGGACCCCCTCGTGGTCTACGGCAGCCTCGTCGCCTTCGAGCAGAAGGTCGAGGGCGGGCCTTTTGTGCGCATTTCCAACTGCTGCTTGGTAAACATGAACCGCGTCCGCGCCATCCGCGGCAACGAGCTCGTCATGCACGGGGGCGAGGTGCTCTATTTCAGCCGCTCACGCAAGCGCGAGGCGGTGGCTACCATTACCGGCTTCCTCGGAGGGGGCATCTGATGTATTTTGACGGCACGACGATCTCGGCGTTTTCCATCGCAAAGCTCGCGCTGGCGGTCTGGCTCTTCTCGCGAACGTTGCCACAGAAGCCCAACGCTCGGCTGCGCGCCGGAATCGTCCTCGCGTCGGCCGCAGGGGTCGCGGCGGCGAGCATGGCCCTGGGCTTCTCGGTGTTTCCCACGCTGACCGACAACGCCTCGCTGCTCATTGGCATCGCCACCTTCGTCGCGGAGCTCGCCTTGGCCGTCATGGCGCAGCGGGCGGTGTACGAGTGTCCCTTGTGGACCTCAGTCTTCTGCTGCTCCATGGCATACTCGCTGGAAAACCTCTCGTCAGCCGTCGAGCGCACCATCGGGGTCGCCTGGCCCTTATCGACCTACCCCACCCCGCTGATCCAGGGGTCCATCCGCTACTGGGTCTTCTCGCTGCTCGTGTTCGCGGCCGTCTACCCGCTCTTTATCAAGCGCATCGAGAAGAACGGGCTTTTGCTCATCGACGACCCCGTCGTGGTCGTGGTCGCCGCGCTCGTCATCGTGATAAACATGATGCTCGACCTCGTGGTCAAGGACATCATCGTGCCCGACCTGGGCGTGCCCGAGTACGATACGACGATGCTTAATGCCATCTACCTACTGCTTTGCGTCTACATCATGTACTCGGTGTTCGAGATCGTCTACAACCGCCGCCTCCAGATGAACATGGCGGCAATCGAGCGCCTGCGCGCGACCGAGGCACGCCAGTACCAGATGAGCCGCGAGAACATCGAGGCCATCAACATCAAGTGCCACGACCTCAAGCACCAGATCCGCGCGCTCGCGTCGGGCGATGCCACGGTGAGCAGCCGCGTCCTGGACGAGATCAGCCGCGAGGTGGACGTCTACGACTCGGTGGTAAAGAGCGGCAACGACGCGCTCGACACCATCCTCACCGAGAAAAGCCTCTACTGCGAGAAGCACGGCATCACGCTCTCTTGCATCGCCGACGGCGCCGCGCTCGACTTCGTTGAGCCCACCGACCTCTACTCTTTCTTCGGCAACGCGCTGGACAACGCCATCGAGGCGGTCGAGCGCATGGCCGATCCCGAGCGCCGCAGCATCGGCCTTGTGGTGCGCCGCACGGGCGACATGGTCTCCATCCACGTAGAGAACTACTTCGACGGAAATATCTCCTTCGGCGGCGAGGGCCTGCCGAACACGAGGAAACCCGACGAGGCCAACCACGGCTTCGGCGTCCGCAGCATGCGCATGATAGCCGAGAGCCTGGGCGGGTCTCTTACGTGCCGGACCCAAGAGGACGTGTTTCACCTGGACGCCCTTCTTCCCATCCCGGCGGCCTCGGCCGCATAGCGCGGCACCGCGGCGCGCGGCAGACCCTGAGCTGGTAAACTAGTCAGGTTAACCCCGCAGAAAGGACCCGCCCATGGCCGCCATCAACTATCAGCTCGCCCGCTTCGAGGCCTCCTACGGCACGGTCGAGTCGATCCCCGAGCCCACGCAGCCCGAGGTCAGCGTCGCCGGCCGTTCGAACGTGGGCAAGTCCTCGCTGCTCAACAAGCTTTTTGGGCGCAAGAACCTCGTCAAGGTCTCGTCCACGCCCGGCAAGACCTGCAACGTCAATTTCTTTGACGTGGACGGCATCACCTTTGTCGACCTGCCTGGTTACGGCTTCGCGCGCGTGTCCAAGGCCGAGAAGGACCGCTGGAGCAACCTCATCGGCGGCTACTTC
>ERZ506926.875-NODE-875-length-11172-cov-4.375821_pt1 | contig 11172 bp, 10 predicted proteins | sample MGYA00512903_ERZ506926 | MGnify/ENA metagenome assembly ERZ506926 | reverse complement strand
AAGTCCTGCAGCTCCTTAAGCTCTTTCTTATCCTGCTCCGCCTCATGTATCACCTCATAAATATTCTCCACGGTGCCGTATTCTCCCAGCAAAAGAGGAGCCGCGCTGGCAACGCCCCTGACTCCCGGAATATTATCCGAGGTGTCTCCCTGGATTCCCTTCAGGTCCGTAATCTGCTCCGGCCACACCCCTTCCTCGGAATACACGGTCTCAGCCGTAAACTCAAAGGTCTTTTCCGGCAGGTTCACCGATGCCTTATCCAGGCCGTAAAGCCCGTAATACTTGTCGTAAAGCTCCTCCGCCTTCTCCTGTCTGGCCTGGACCATCCAGGCCCTTACATTGTACGCATCACTCACAAGCTGCAGATAATCATGGTCCTTGGTCATCACCACCACGGGTACCTGCTCCCTGAATTTATGGACAAGGCTTCCCGCATAGTCATCCGCCTCATACCGGCCGCTGTAGAGCACTTTAAAGCCTGCTTCCTCCAGAATCCGCTCCATCAGCACAAATTGCTGCTTAAGAGGCTCCGGCGTCCTGCTTCTGGTACCCTTATAATCAGGATACAGTTCCCTGCGGAAGGTATCCCTTGTCTTGTCAAACACAAATGCCATGTAGGCCGGCTGCTGCTTTTTCAGCAGGGAAGCCACGGCCTTCAGTACCCCCATGATGCCGTTGGTATAAGTCCCGTCCGACGCGTGGAGGATTTTCCCGTAATGCTTTTCCTTCTCCTCGTCGGTCTTGGCGAACATGATTTCCCTGGGTAACACTGCATAATAACAGGTTGACAGCAGGGATGAGCCGTCAACAATCACGAATTTTCTTTCTGACATTCTGATTCCATCTCTTTCTTACGTATTCTGTCATTGCCTGGGTCATTATCCTTACCTGCGGTGATGCCTGTCCCAGATTCCGGCAAACAGCAGGGCGGCTACAATAAATACCAGCACTATCAATCGTTCCGTCTGTCCCATATGGCTCCTCCTTCCGGAGACACGACTGTAACGGAAGGTCACAGTTTCCTCAAAACAGTATCATACACCAGTTTTGTCCTGGCGTCAAAGAGAACCCACAGAACATGTTCCAGTTCACCCGGATGCTCCGCCACAAATTTCCTGGCAGTTCCTATGGCGGTTTCTGCTGCCAGCTCCACCGGAAAATGGTATATGCCGGTGGAGACAGAGGGAAACGCAATCCGCTTCACTCCATTTTCCAGGGCCAGCAAAAGGGAATTCCGATAGCAGGAAGAAAGCTTCTCCTGCTCACCGCATATCCCGCCGTTCCACACAGGACCCACGGTGTGGATGATGTACCGGCAGTCCATGTTGTAGGCATTTGTAATCTTGGCCTGTCCTGTCTTACAGCCGCCCAACAGCCGGCATTCATGCAGCAGTTCCTTTCCCGCGGCCCTGTGGATTGCCCCGTCCACCCCTCCTCCTCCAAGGAGGGATGAGTTGGCCGCATTGACGATTGCATCCATTCCGGTTATCTTCGTTATATCACCTAATACAGTATCTATGACTGTGTTGTTTTCATTCTTCATAGCTGGCCTCCTCTGATTTCTTTCCTCTGATTTCTTTCCTCTGATTTCTTTCCTTTGATTATACCATATAACCCTTCAGTCCTGACAACAGTAATTCACCGATTTTTCCCGCCCCGCTGTCAGCCGCAAAGGTATGGACCAGGCTGGCCTTATCCCTTCCAAGGATGTTTTCCAGCTCCCCAAAGGAAAGCAGGCCTTTGAGATACAGCTTTACGATTTCCATTGGTCCGCTTCCGATTTCCGCCACCAGCTCTAAATGTGTCATGATTCACCTTCCTTCTGCCTTTTTCAACCTTCTGTTAAAAATGCCGGCCTAATAATATATGCAGGCATTTTCCAGAATATTCCTGTTGGCAGCCGTATAATTCCTCTAAAATCATGAGAATCTTTCGCTTTCCCTATGGTAAAAATTAATCATTCCATTAAAAAAAGTCAGCTTTTTGTAAGAAACATTACGCTTCATTACATTTCACTGACTTCCGTTGCAATTCATCCTGAACTATGGTATATTCACATCAGGTCAGAAATGACGCTAGCCCGGCAGCTTCCGCGGCCCCATGTTGTGGAAGCGCCGGGCTCCCCCCCAAAAAGAATCTTTGTTCATTATTCTTCGTATCTCCAGATTTGTACCTCACCAGAATATCCCTCAAACGTACGCTTAATAATATCCTCCACAACACTCCAGTCGCCGCCCGCACTGCCGCATCCTATCTTATATGGAAACGCCACCGTCTCGTTTTTGTCTCTGGCTTCCAAAAAGCTCCGAATCTCTCCCATGGCTCTTTCCAATGCGTCATAATCGGTATAGACCTGCTTTTTTCTGCCGTAATCATCCTGTCCGTACAGATTGCCAATCAGAAACCAACGTCCGTCCTTTTCCACAGGCTGGGCAGACACCCGCCCCAGCAGCTTGGATGTATCCCCGTTTTCCTTTTCAATCCACTGCTTGGTAATCCTTTTATAGGTCTTCTCCACCTCGGGAAACAGCTTCTTTACCTGTCCTGCGATTCCATAGCCGAACGCGCCCTGGCAGTTCACCTGGTGGCACAGAATATCTGCCTTTGAATCAAATATGCTGCCATTGTAATACTGAATCATAAGTTTCCTCCTCTATCCTATGTTATCTACTGTATGTTATCTACTGTATTTCTTATCCCACATCCGCGATTTTTACTTCTGTGGTTTTCCTGCGCAAAACCCACAGTCTCTTTCATGATGCAATCCGCCCGTTTATATCATATCCCGGTTCTCGGTCCGGCCCAGCAGATAGTCCACGGAACAGCCGAAATAGTCCGCCAGCTTTACCAGTGAGACCGCGTTTGGCACGCTCCTTCCGTTTTTCCAGTCGCTGATGTTTCCCATGGATACATCCAGCTCCCTGGATACCTGGCTGGTGCTGCCCTTCCGCCTGATTTCCACAAACAGATTCTTCAAGTCAATCCTGTCCTGTACCACATTCCATTCCCCCAATTCCAGTAAAAAGTTGTGTCGAATCTATCATAAATGCTGAGAAGAAAATTGTAAATAAAAATATGCACAAAAGTCCTTCAATAATTTGTAAGTATTTCTTCAAACTCCGTCCATGAATATCATGTATAATGGTTACAATTCGGGTATTGCCCGGAATACAAAGGAGGATCATTATGGATACAAACAAGAAGATATTGATAGGAGCCATTGGCGCTGCCGTTGTCATCGGCGGCGTTGCCATCGGCCTCATACTCAGCAAGACGCCGGAAAAGGCAGACCTGTCCACCATACATACGGAGGCAGCCACGGAAGCGCCCAAGGAGACTCTACCCGCCACCACCCAGGCACAGGAGACAGAGGAGACCGCGGAGTCCCAGGAAAGCGCTGCTTCCAGTGTTTCCGCTTCCATCGAGACTTATACATCCGGAAAGATATCCATCCAGTATCCCGCGGTGGACCAGCTGGATGACGCCTCAAAGAAGGACAAAATTAATGAATTGTTAAAAACCAACGCCCTGTCCGTTATAAAGGCCAATGACATTGACGAGGCAAACGACACCCTGGATATCAAGTGCAGGGTGATTTCCGTGGACCGCAAACGTCTCACCGCCACCTACACCGGCACGCTGTCCGCAAAAGGAGCCGCCCACCCGGTAAATCTGTTCTATTCCAACACAGTCAATCTGCTTCAGGCACAGAACCTGGGACTGGATGATTTTACCGACGCCTACACCATGGCCGGATATGTGCTCAGCGATGATGTGAAGTTTTCAGGCATTTCATCCGATGTGGAAGCCCAGGTCCTGAGCTACCGTTCTTCCATGGATTTGGATTCCCTGACCGCTGTCTTTAACAGCGCGGATTTTCCTCTGTCGTCAGAGACCCAGTGGCCTGAATCCTTCAGCTATGAAAATCAGGGAACCATCTACTTCTCACTGCCCGTTCCCCATGCCCTGGGAGACTATGTGCTGGTAGCATTTAACCCCACCACCAAATAGTCCTTTTACCAGGATTTATCTTGTGCGGATTTTAAGACAAGGTCCGGGGTTGATATCATAAGATATTTGATATATAATTATCATTAATTCTAATAGATAAAGGAGCAGCAAAACTTATGGATAACGTAATGGTATTTGACCACCCTTTGATTCAGCACAAGATTTCCATTCTGCGCAATAAAGCCACAGGAACCAATGAGTTCCGCGCCCTCATCGAGGAAATTGCCATGCTGATGGGCTATGAGGCCCTCCGTGACCTTCCTCTGGAGGATGTGGAGGTGGAGACTCCCATCGAGACATGCATGACCCCCATGATTGCCGGACGCAAGCTGGCCGTGGTTCCCATTCTCAGGGCGGGGCTTGGCATGGTAAACGGCATTCTTGCCCTGGTTCCCAGCGCAAAGGTAGGTCATATCGGTTTATACAGAGACGAAGTCACACACGAACCTCATGAATATTACTGCAAGCTTCCAAACCCCATTGAGGAGCGTACCATCATTGTCACGGATCCCATGCTGGCCACTGGCGGTTCCGGCGTTTCAGCCGTTGACTTCATCAAGGAACACGGCGGGAAGAAAATCAAATTCATGGCTATCATAGCTGCTCCGGAAGGCCTTAAGCGTCTCCATGACGCCCATCCCGATGTACAGATTTACGTGGGACATCTGGACCGCTGCCTGAATGAAAACGCCTATATCTGCCCCGGACTGGGAGATGCAGGAGACCGTATCTTCGGAACAAAATAACAGGGACAATTACCAAAACGTCAAAATTAAAGATAGAAACCGGAAGCCGGACACTGCATATCGCAAGTCCGGCTTCCGGTTTTTATATGTTCACTGTTGGTTCCGTCCGTCTGTTCTGTCTCTCTGTCTGTACTGACCGGCTTATTTTACTACCTTAAGTCCGCCCTTTCCCTTCTCAGGCGCCTCTGGTGCTTCCTGCTCTGCTTCCACTTCCCTGGCCTCTTTTACAACAATGTTGTCCTGGCCCTTGTAAATAGAGTCAGAGGGAACGCATCCGCGTACGCTGGACAGCGGGTACACATTGGAATTACGTCCAATGACAGTTCCCGGATTCAGTACGCTGTTGCAGCCAATCTCGGCATGATCGCCCAGGATGGCACCGAATTTCTTGCGTCCTGTCTCCACATCTCCGTCCTCAGCATGAACCTTTACAAGACCCTTGTCAGCCTTCACATTGGAAGTCACTGCACCGGCTCCCATATGGGCCTTATAACCCAGGATGGAATCGCCTACGTAGTTGAAATGGGGCACCTGCGCCTCGTCAAAGATGATGGAGTTCTTGATTTCACAGGAATTGCCGATGACAACGTGCTGTCCAAGGATAACGCTTCCCCTTAAAAAAGCGCCGTTGCGTATCTGAACCTTTGGTCCGATAATCATAGGTCCGCCCATGGCAGTGGTAGGAGCCATCTGTGCTGTCTTGTGAATCCAGATATTTTTTCCAATCTTCTTGTATTCGTTCTCCGGAAGGCTGGCGCCCAGACTTTCGATGAACCCATTGATATCACCCAGAACTTCCCATGGATACTCATGGCCCTCAAACAGCTTTTCAGCAATTGTATGGCTTGTGTCTAAAAGTTCTTTGATTTTCATCTGTTCCAGTTTCATAAATTAATTCTCCTTTTTTGTTTTATAGAATGCGGCTGCCGCGTCAAAATAACCTCTCATATTGTACTGGTTATTCATGCGTATGACATTGACTGTCCTGCCGGCAACAAAACGATTCAGCTTTTCCATATACTCATCTGAGGTTATGGAACCTTCCGCAACATAGGTGAGCCCCTTTTCCCAGCTGGCTGTCAGCTCCGGATTCAGAAGCTGGCGGATGGACTGGTCCACCACGTCATAGACCATTTCCCCTAAAAGGGATGGCGTAATAACCTGGGTCTTTTTGTTCAGGTTCAGATACTTAATGTTAAACAGTTTCTTAAGTATCTCAGCCCTGGTAGCGCTGGTACCTATGCCGCTGCCCTTAATCTGAGCCCGCAGCTCCTCGTCCTCTATGAGCTGGCCTGCATTTTCCATGGCCAGAATCATGGAACCGGAGGTATAGCGCTTGGGAGGTGATGTCTCGCCTTCCTTTATGTTCAGCTCCACCAAAGTAAGTATATCATTTTTTTTCAATTCTGCAAGCATCTGGAGCAATACTGTCCTGTCAACTTTTGGAGAAATAGCGTTTTGTGCATCCTCCCGGCCGCCATGTTTGTCCCCGTCTGCTGTTTTTTCATCCCCGGCACCGTCTTTTGCCTCATCCTTTGCCTCGTCAAAGGACTCCTCCACCCCGTTTTTCTTCGCCAGGTTCACATCCGCCACCTTGAGATATCCCGGTTCGGACAGAACCTTAAAATTGGCAAAAAAATGTTCCTTCAGGCGCTCCAGCTCCAGGCTGTATTTCTGATAAACCGCCGGAGGGTAAAATATGCTTAAAAACCTTCTGCATATAACCTGATACACCTTTTCAGACAAGGGCGGCAGTCCCCTCAGGTTTCCAAGTCCCTGTCCGGTGGGTACGATGGCATAGTGGTCCGTTATCTGCTTGTCATTGACATAGCGTGTCTTGGCGATTCCCTTATAGGAGCCCATATTCAGCACCTCATCCGCAAATGCCGCCATGGGCGCGTAATTCTTAAGGCCGCCTATATTCTTTTGAATCTCCTTGGAAACTGCCGCGGACAGGACCCTGGCATCGGTTCTGGGGTAGGTGACCATCTTCTTCTCATACAGCTCCTGCACTACCTTAAGCGTCTCATCCGGGCTGATTTTAAACATCTTGGAGCAGTCGTTTTGAAGCTCCGCCAGGTTGTAGAGAAGGGGCGGATTCTTGGTCTCCTTTTTCTTCTCCTTGGAGAGCACAGTTGCCGTGAGAGGCGGCTCTGCCGTCAATAAGGCTGCCAGCTCCTCCGCCTGCTGCCTGTCCTTAAAGCCGTTGTCCTTATACAGATAGGGGGTTCCGAAATAGCGGGAACCTTCCACTGCCTTCCACTCCGCCTCAAAAGGAACCGGCTGGCCGTCCTTTCCCGCCGCCTCAAAGGATCCAATGACCCTGTAAAACGGCGTCTTTACAAAACCGCGTATCTCCCGCTCCCTGCGCACAACCATTCCCATGACACAGGTCATGACCCTGCCCACGGACAGAACCGTAAACTTGGTTCCCAGATAATTTGACAGGGCAGGTCCGTATTTAAGGGTCAGCACCCTGGAAAAATTAATTCCCATGAGGTAGTCCTCCTTGGCCCTTAAATAGGCGGAGGCGGACAGATTGTCATACTCTGTCTCATCCTTGGCCTCGCGGATTCCCCTCAATATCTCTTCCTCTGTCTGGGAGTCTATCCACACCCTTTTCTGCTTCTTATCCTTTACCCCGGCCATCTGGGCCACCAGGCGGTATATATACTCGCCCTCCCGTCCCGAGTCCGTACACACGTAAATGGTATCAATATCGGGCCGGTTCAAAAGGCCCTTGACGATTTCAAACTGCTTGGATACATTGGTTATTACTTCGTACTTGAATTCCTTTGGAAGAAATGGCAGTGTCTGAAGGCTCCAGCGCTTAAACTTCATGTCGTAGGCTTCCGGATAACTCATGGTCACCAGATGTCCCACGCACCACGTCACCACTGCCTGCTCAGACTCTATATACCCGTCGCCCCGCCGTCCCCGTATCTTAAGTGCTTCGGCAAACTGCTGGGCCACACTGGGCTTTTCTGCTATGTATAATGATTTTGACATCCAATCCCTCATTTACTTTCTTCATACGCGCCGCACACCGGATTTATCCGGCAGATTTCCATGGCGGCAGGGCACATATTATAATAGTATACCATTAAATTCCCTTTGCCGCAATCAAAAAAACCATGAAGCGCCAACTCTGGCAGAACCCTCATGGTTTTCCTGCATAAACTACTATAACGACATTCCGGAGGTAACTTCCATGCCTGGAAGCTGGCAGTATCAGCCTTATCTCACCACATATGATTCATTCATATTTTACAATGCAATCGGAGAGCATCCCGATTACTTTTACCGTCCCATAGCCGTGGCAAAACAGGTGGTAAACGGGACCAACTACCGGTTCATGACCATAGCCGAACCGGAGCAGTCAGACCTGACTCCCCATTTTGCCATTGTGGAAATCTATCAGCCCCTTGAAGGCAGGGCCCATGCTGCCAAAATTACGCCTGTTTAGGCAAAAAACGATAGACGGTCCTGGCGCTGTACTCGTTCCCTGCTTTCAGCAAAGGGGACGGGAACTGGGGCTTATGGACCGCGTCCGGGTAATACTGGGTCTCAAAGCAGAACGCGTGGCGGTAATCATAGTGTGCTCCACCCTTACCCGGCATCTCATCCTGCAGGAAATTCGCTGTATAAAACTGGATTCCGGGCAGATCCGTATAGCATTCCAGCACGCGGCCGCTGGCCGGGTCCATGGCCTTTGCAGCCAGGGCCAGTTCTCCTTCTTCCTTATCCAGCACCCAGTTGTGGTCATATCCCTTTCCAAATACAAGAGCCTCAAAATCAGCGCCTATATCCCGTCCAATGACCTTCATCTCTGTAAAGTCCATGGGAGTACCTGCCACAGGAGCAATCTCTCCCGTAGGAACGGAGACTTCGTCCGCCGGTGTATAGCGGGACGCGTTAAGCCACACCTCCTGCTTCATCACATCGCCGCTGTCATGTCCCGCCAGGTTAAAATAGCTGTGGTTGGTGAAATTGGCAACCGTATCCTTGTCGCAGACCATATGATAATCCAGAACAAGGCTGTCCTCGTCTGTCAGGGTATAGCTCACCGTAATCCTGGCATTGCCCGGATACCCCTGGTCCCCGTCCGGACTCTCCAGATAAAAGTCCAGCCTGCTGCCTGCCTCTGTCTCTGAGGACCTGCAGTCCCAAACCCTGTCGTGGTACAGGTCCGGTCCGCTGTGGAGATTGTTGGGGCCGTTGTTGGCCTCCAGCTTATAATCCCTGCCGCCGATGGTGATGACGGCCCCGCCAATCCGGTTGGCATTGCGGCCAATGGGCGCGCCAAAGTGGGCGGGATTCCTGCGGTAGCTGTCCAAATCATCGTATCCCAGCACCACATCCGCCATGTTTCCGTCCTTATCAGGCACCACCATGGAGACCCACACCCCTCCCAGAGTGATAAACGAGGCGGATACCCCATTCTTATTGGTCAGTGTATACTTGTAAACCTCTGTACCGTCGGGCATTTTCCCGAATGAATTTTTCTCGATTGCCATGATTTTCACCACTCCTTCTCCATACAGTACTAAATATATCCCCTTGCTGTCAAAAGCTCTGCGCAGAGTACGGATCCGCCTGCCGCGCCTCTTACCGTGTTGTGGGACAAACCGATGAATTTATAATCATACACCGTGTCCTCCCTCAGACGGCCCACGGAAATTCCCATTCCTCTCTCAAAGTCCACGTCCGCCGCCACCTGGGGACGGTTATCCTCCTCAAGGTACTGTATGAACCGGGCCGGCGCGCTGGGAAGCTTAAGCTCCTGTGGAACTCCCTTAAACTCCCTGAGTTTCTGAATCAGCTGTTCCTTTGTCACCTTTTTCCTGAACTTCACAAATACGGCAGCCGTGTGGCCGTTCAGTACCGGTACCCTTACGCACTGGCAGGTGATGACAGGGCTTTCCGCCTTGACGATGACGCCGTCCTTAATGCTTCCCCAGAGACGAAGGGGTTCCTGCTCGCTCTTTTCTTCCTCGCCGCCGATATAGGGGATGATGTTGCCTTCCATCTCCGGCCAGTCCTTAAATGTCTTTCCCGCGCCGGAAATGGCCTGATAGGTGCACACCAGAGCCTTGCTGACGCCAAAATCCTTCATCAACGGGTGCAGGGCGGGGACATAGCTCTGCAGGCTGCAGTTGGACTTGACGGCAATAAAGCCGCGCTTGGTGCCCAGACGCTTGCGCTGTGCGGGGATGATCTCGATGTGGTCGGCGTTGATCTCGGGCACCACCATGGGCACATCCGGGGTAAAGCGGTTTGCACTGTTGTTGGACACCACCGGGCACTCAGCCTTTGCATAGGCCTCTTCCAGAGCCTTGATCTCATCCTTGGGCATGTTGACTGCACAGAAGATAAAATTCACCTGAGAAGCAACCTCTTCCACCTTGGATGCATCCAAAACTACCATCTTCTTGACACTTTCCGGCATGGGGGAGGTCATGGCCCAGCGGGGACCGACAGCTTCCTCATAGGTCTTGCCGGCGCTGCGGCCGGATGCAGCCAGAACGGTCAGCTTGAACCAGGGGTGATTTTCCAGCAGCGTCACAAAACGCTGACCGACCATACCAGTCGCACCTACGATACCCACTTTATACTGTCTTTCCATTTCCAGCACCTTTCCTTTCAAAAAACAAACAGCAAATCTTAGTATTGCGAAGAACACGGCTTGCAAACCGGACAGCGATGCAATATAATAGATACTGTTTATACAGATTCTATGATATCATTGATACGTTGTCCGTGTCAATCATCGGAAAGGCAAATGCACACTATGTTAAAAAAAGATTTTTGGTATGATTTACCCAAAGAGCTCATTGCACAGGAGCCCGCAGCCCCGCGGGACGCTGCGCGGCTGATGGTTCTGAGCCAAAAGGACGACAGCATCCAGCACAAGATCTTCCACGATCTGCCGGAATTTTTAGAGCCGGGCGACCTGCTGGTGGTAAACAATTCCAAGGTGCTGCCCGCCCGCATCGTGGGCGTCAAGCAGCCTACCGGTGCCGTGTGCGAGCTGCTGCTGCTGCGGCAGGTGAAGGGCGACCAGTGGGAGTGCCTGGCAAAGCCCGGCAAGCGGATGCAGCCCGGCACGAAGGTAAGCTTTGGTGACGGCAGCCTGACCGCTGTGGTGGACGAGACCATGGAGGACGGCAACAAGTACGTTACATTCTATTATGATACCGAAACGCTTTATGAAAAGCTGGATGAATTTGGCAAGATGCCGCTACCGCCCTACATCACAAAGCAGCTGGAGGATCAGAGCCAGTACCAGACCGTCTATGCCAAGGAGCTTGGCAGCGCCGCAGCGCCCACAGCTGGCCTGCACTTCACCCCGGAACTGATGGATACCATCCGCGCCAAGGGCGTCAACATCACCGAGGTGACAGATCGGAAGAGC
>ERZ506926.853-NODE-853-length-11339-cov-3.072758_pt1 | contig 11339 bp, 6 predicted proteins | sample MGYA00512903_ERZ506926 | MGnify/ENA metagenome assembly ERZ506926 | reverse complement strand
ATTAAGATTAGCCATTAAAGGCGAAGAATCCCAATCTTTAGTCAAATAATTTTCATAATTACCATAACCTAAATACTCTAATAATTTAACAGAACAAGTAGCGCGGTCATAACCAAAATAATTAGACTTATAATTAGAAAATGTAGAACCAGTAGAAAGCAAATTTATATAAGTAGCAATTTCAGAACAAGCAGTATAAGGCATCTCACCATTCAAAACAAAATTTTGAGTAGGGTCAAGAGAAACAGCATGTTGCGGATTATCATACATTTGTGTCAACACTGTATTTGACTTATTCCACAACAAATCATAGGGCACAAAGAAAAAATCATAATACTCTCTAATACGAGCAAATGCAGCAGTATTAACAGGCTGCGTTCGAGTAAACGACTTAAGATTAATCTTAAACGTATCACCGGGTAAAACTTCTTTTACCATAACAGGCAATAACTCACCAGCTTTAGCAGTAAAATTCTTCTTTAAAGACAAATCAAATCCATTACGCAAGGGTTTATTACGTATGGACTTCATAGACATAATATTTGCCATAACATTAAAAAATTAAATTAAACATTATTCGTCGACGAAAATTTTATTCAAATCATTAAGTTTCTTGTGTTTAATACGATCAGAAAACAACTTATTTATCTGCATATCATACAATCTATATACAGGAGTTTTCTTATAAACAGAAGAACTGAAATAAACATTGTCATAAAAAAATGGATAATAACTATTTTCCCAAGCATCAGACATTAAATCAAGGTCACCAACCAAATCACTCTCATAGAATAATTGTTGATTTTCAAAGAACGTTTTTAAATGCATGTAATCTAAACGAGAATAGAATTCCTCAATAAGCTTCAACTTTCGTTTCTGCTCCGACAAGGTAGGCCTATCACAAACATAGTACAAAAAGTGTTTCGAAAGGAGAAGTTCCGTATAGACACGATGAACATAACGGCACATTTCAATACTATCAAGAGAATAGCTAACCATTTCGGGTTCAAAAAAATATTGTACAAGCCGATATAAATCCGATTGATCGGAAACCTCACCGAATATATCCAAGCAATAAGTATATTTCTTATTATGAAAATAGTAGATATAACCTACTATTTCTTTCGCGAGCGCGAACGTCGTTTCAGCGGACGAGAATAGACGCCTTGCTGTATCATATATTCCATAAGAGTAAGCACGTTCACATGAAGATTTACCAGCAAATCCTTTACATTTGGGGAAGAAGTAAGCGTAAGCCGACCGCCATACATCAAATTCCTTATAGCGTCCATTGATAACGATGCTTCGTTTAACAAACTGCTCAGGGGTAAGTGAGTATACTTTCGTTCGTTCACTTTGCAAAAAGCCTTGACCCAGCTTTTGAGAATGAACGCAGAATGGACAGAGGGTAGGTAATGTAAGAACTTTGGGTACAGACACACTGCTATTAACATAGCCCGCAACGTACGATGAACACTTACCTTTGGATAGCTGACAGTCGACACGACCATAGGACCAAGCCTCAGATACAGCCGCTGAACATACTTGTAAGGCTTCATCTGATTGGAGGAATAATAAGATATGATAATGCGGGCGGAAGTGTACAGGTCCGTATTCGCCAATGGCAAAATAACGCACTTTTTCTTTGGGGAATCTTTTTGCAACATAATACCGAAATCTCTTAAAAAATAACTGTAAATCAAACTTTCTCAAATAGGGGAGATAACCAAATAAGTGAAATTTATCCTGTAAACGTTCAATCTCCTTTATCGGCAAATCAGCATCACCAAGATACTCACCAGTTTCAACATCAACAAGATCATGTCCATAAGGTCTTTCCATAGAATCGACAAACTGTGCACGAGGAATGAAGCGATTTGCATAAGTAAGTGTAATAAACAATGTATGCTTAGACGAATAACTTTCTAAATCACATTGAAATGTATATCGGGAATTTTTAGCCAAAATACAAGCCTTACAATGTCCACAGGGAACAGTCATAGCCTCATTTGTATAAGGGTTAACAATTCGTTGAGGGCTCAGACACTTGCAAAAAGGGTTGAACAACGACATAATCACTTATATTTTAAATCAACAGTAGTAGAATCAACAGAAGTAGCCTGTGATTGCTCAGTAGACTGATTACTATTAGTATTGTTCTTACTAATACTCATACTCATAGTGCATGATACACAAAACCAAACAGCTGCAATAGCTACAACCGCTTTGGCTACAATCTCGATTGTCTTATAAATCTTTTCCTTATCCATAGCAATAAAAGAATTAAAGTTAATACTTAATACAATAATAATCTACACAAGTCCAACAATGAAGATCAGCCATAGCATAAAAAACAGCCAATGCCTCAGACAGAGTACAATCCTTAAAGATTTTACGATGAACACGACCGTCATAGAGAGAAAAAAAATGAATAATCACTCTACGATACTTAAGCACAACACGCTTTGAAGAAGATTTTCTCATAACTATAATAATTGATTACGACACAAATATAATCACAAAAGCAAATTCTACAATATCAACATTATGTTTAATATAAGATGCGTAATAATTATTTAATTAGCCTCTATCATAGAAAACATAATATTATAAAAATGGCTGTTCCACACAAGAACAGCCATTTTTATAATATTTACGATTATTGCATTAACTTCTCTATCGCATCAAATTCAGGACCCATTTGCAGATTGTAGTAAACTCGATACAATCCATTTAACCACAAATCTTTTTGGTCAGGTTTCAATTCTTTTGCTTTTTCATAATTAGGTCTTGCCTTTTCATAAAAAGCTTTTAATGTAGCCTGATCATCTTTATATTTAGGATTATTGACATCAGTAGTTGCTTTTTCTGAGAAATCCTGTGCCTGTAAACAGTAAATCAGACCTAAGTTTGAATATGCTTCTGCATAGTTAGGATCAACTTCAATAGTCTTTTTATAGAATTCAATGGCCTTATCATAATCTTTCATATTATGATAGAGATACCCTTTCACATATAAATAGAATGTGTTGTTAGGATCCTTAGCCAGCATGTCGTCTGCAAATTGCATTGCTTCATCAAACTTATTGCTATTGCTATAATAATCAATCAGATGACCAAAAAAGAATGAATGTTCCGGATATTTTTGAATGCCATCTTTTAAAGAAGCAATCCATTTAATAGTATCGCCTTGAGCTTTTAATGCTGTAGAAATGAATTCCATGGCATACTTCCCTACCTCCTTGTCTTCTTTTGCATATGGAGCATATTTCAAGACATTAGGATAATCTTCCATTTTGGCAGCGGCTAAACTTGCATAATAAGCAATTTGAGGTAATACAGTATCTGTTTGAAGCAGATTTTCCTTTTCAAACATTGGATTGGCAGCAATATCTACATAAGTTGCAAAAAAATCAAGAGCTTCTTTATTCTTATCCAAATTGAAATATTGAATACCGCCATTAATCAAATTAGGACGTGCTGCTAATATAGCGGCGCTATTTGATTTTCTGTATTTATTCTTGATTTTACCTTTTTCATTGGGTATTTGTGCAAGTTCGTCACACTTAAAGTAATATTTACACATGTTCAGTGCGCTATTATATACTTTAAGAGTGTCATAAGGCTTTCTCAAATATGCATTTTCCATTTCTTTTTCATTGATTCTTTTTTGAATAAAGCCTGCTACGTCCCATGTTTCGGCATTGTCCTTCGTTTCAGTGTTGGTCAAAGCTCCGTTGATAAGTTTCTCTGCTTGGGCAAAGTCTGGTTTTACTTCGTTAGCAATGCTCTTAGCTTCTTTTACGCTTTTTTCTTGAGCGAAAGTGAAGCCTACTGCAAGTAGTAAGACCATTGAAAATAGTACTCTTTTCATGATTGTAGAAAATTTTAAATTAATATTATGTCTATTCTTCATTTTCATTATTTACTTCATTCTGAGGAGTTTCTGAAATATTTTCATCTTCTTCTGTGATGATATCCTCTTCGGTTTCTGAAGTCACTTTACATACAGAACCAATTTCATCATTACGTTTCTCAAGATTAATCAGTCGTACTCCTTGTGTGGCACGTCCCATAATACGAACATCGGCAACTTTCAGACGAATGGTAATTCCGGATTTATTGATGATCATTAAATCATTTTCATCTGTAACAGACTTGATGGTCACCAATTTGCCCGTTTTATCAGTTATATTCATGGTTTTTACACCTTTACCGCCTCGGTTTGTTTTGCGATAATCTTCAATGTCAGAACGTTTACCATATCCTTGTTCTGATACCACCATAATTGTTTCAGCTTCAGGATCTTTGATACAGATCATTCCAACTACTTCATCTTGTCCGTCTTCATCAAGTGTCATACCACGTACGCCGGTAGCTGTACGTCCCATTACACGTACGGCATTCTCGTGGAAACGAATAGCGCGTCCGTTGCGATTGGCGATGATAATTTCATTATTACCATTAGTCATACGTACTTCGATAACACGATCATCTTCACGAATAGTAATGGCATTGACACCATTTTGACGAGGACGAGAATATTGTTCAAGTAATGTTTTCTTAATAACGCCATTCTTGGTACAGAACAATACGTAATGACTATTGATGAAGTCTTGGTCATTCAAGTTTTTCACGCGTAGATATGCATTTACAGCATCGTCAGAATCAATATTCAATAGATTCTGAATGGCACGCCCTTTAGAATTCTTTGTACCTTCAGGTATCTCATACACTTTTAGCCAATAACACTTACCTTTCTGCGTGAAGAACATCATGGTATTGTGCATTGTTGCGGGATAGATATGTTCCACAAAGTCTTCATCGCGTGTTTCTGTTCCCTTAGAGCCTACTCCGCCTCGATTTTGAGCTCGGAACTCGCTTAATGGAGTACGTTTGATATATCCCATATGAGAAATGGTAATAATCATTTCGTCGTCTGCATAGAAATCTTCCGGATTGAATTCTTCAGATGAATAAACAATTTCAGAGCGACGCTCGTCACCATATTTATCTTTGATCTCGATTAATTCGTCTTTGATAACTTTACGGCAAAGTTCATCGTTGACAAGGATTTCTTCCAAATAGGCAATCTGTTTTTGGATTTCTTCATACTCGGCATGAAGTTGGTCTTGCATAAGGCCGGTCAATTGGCGCAGACGCATTTCTACAATGGCACGTGATTGGATTTCTGTCAGTTCGAAACGTTCCATCAAACCGCTGATCGCATCATTCGGAGTCTTTGCTGCACGAATAATTTTGATTACTTCATCAATATTGTCTGATGCGATAATCAAACCTTCTAAGATATGAGCACGCTCTTTAGCTTTACGTAAATCATATTGAGTGCGGCGAATAACCGCGTCATGGCGATGTTCTACGAAGTATTTAATAAGCTCTTTCAGGTTCAATAAACGAGGACGACCATGTACTAGCGCCACATTGTTTACACCAAAAGAAGTCTGTAATAATGTCATCTTATAGAGCTTATTCAGCACTACACTGGCGTTGGCGTCCCGTTTCACATCGATGACAATACGCATACCTTCGCGGTCAGACTCATCATTAGCATTAGAAATGCCTTCTATCCTCTTTTCATTGGCTAAATCGGCAATAGATTTGATTAATTCGGCTTTATTGACTCCGTAAGGAATTTCAGTAACGATAATCTTGTCATGGGTAGAGGTTGTCTCTATTTCTGCTTTGGCGCGCATTACGACACGTCCACGACCAGTTAGATACGCCTCGCGTACGCCACTCATACCATAAATATATCCTCCTGTCGGGAAATCAGGAGCCTTGACATAAGTCATTAAGGACTCAATATCAATATCATTATTATCGATATATGCAATGCAGGCATCTATCACTTCAGATAGATTATGGGTTGGCATATTTGTGGCCATACCTACGGCAATACCAGAAGCTCCATTTACAAGGAGATTTGGGATACGGGTAGGCATCACAGTTGGCTCCAATAATGAGTCATCGAAGTTGGTTTGCATATCAACAGTTTCTTTATCAAGATCCTGCATCATTTCTTCCCCAATCTTCTGCAAACGACATTCTGTATAACGCATGGCGGCAGCACTGTCTCCGTCCACAGAGCCATAGTTACCCTGTCCGTCTACAAGCATGTAGCGCATAGCCCAAGGCTGAGCCATACGAACGAGAGCACCATATACGGAAGAGTCACCATGTGGGTGATATTTACCTAATACCTCACCAACAACTCTGGCAGATTTTTTATAGGGTTTATCCGACGTATTTCCCAGTCCCATCATACCGAAAAGGATTCTTCGGTGAACAGGTTTAAAACCATCTCTAACATCAGGAAGGGCACGCGAAACAATGACCGACATAGAGTAGTCAATGTACGATGACTTCATTTCCTCCTCGATGTTAATCTTTATAATTCTGTCTTGTTCAAGCATTTAAAAAGATTATTAATTATACATTTTGGGGTTTGTGAAAAACCACGCTAAAGTACTGCTTTTTTACGATATACAAAAGTTTTCCTTCATAAACTTTGTTGCCGGCCACATTCTTACAGAGATTCCCTCTATATAGGATCATGATAGAGTTCACCTGTAAACAAGGGAGGATTGGAAATAGATGAATTGTGCGTTATTATATATAAGGTGTAGGAGAAAAACGGGAATAACATTATGATTTGTGGCACAGGATTTGTACATTATTAATTCAGTTTGTGATACGCAATATAAAGAAATGCGTATCTTTGTAATAGAAAAACCTTTAATTGAGGAGATTAAAATTATATGAACAATCAATTTTCACAAAGAGTTTCTGATATAATAACTTATAGCAAGGAAGAAGCTAATAGGTTGAGAAATAGATATATCGGTCCTGAACATCTCCTACTTGGTATGTTGCGTGACGGCGGTGGAAAGGCTATCGAAATATTGATGAGACTCGATATAGACTTGAAAAAGGTGAAGAAGCGTATCGAAAGTTTTTTGAGAGAGGCTGAAGATGACACCCTATTACCGGATGCAGATGTCCCATTGTCTCCAATGGCTGCTAAGATATTGAAAATGTGTATTTTGGAAGCACGTGTCTTGAAAAGTGCAACTGCCGATACTGAGCATGTATTATTGGCTATATTGAAGGATGGAGATAATTTGGCTGCTACTGTCCTGGAAGAAAATCGTGTAAACTATCAGTTTGTATTCGAGCAGCTTACAATGCAATCTACTAATCCGAACGCAGGAATGGGATTTCAGGAAGAAGATGAAGAAGATGAAGAAGACATGAATATGTCTCATTCTTCCCGTAGCGCAGGAATGGGAACGGCTTCTTCTGCACAAACAGCATCAAAGCAACCCTCTAATGATACTCCGGTATTGGATAATTTCGGTATGGATATGACTCGTGCAGCTGAGGAAGGTAAACTTGATCCTGTGGTTGGGCGTGAACGTGAAATAGAGCGCTTGGCGCAGATTTTGAGCCGTCGTAAGAAAAACAATCCAGTGCTGATTGGCGAACCGGGAGTTGGCAAATCGGCTATTGTAGAGGGACTGGCATTGCGTATTGTCCAAAAGAAGGTATCTCGTATCCTATTTGATAAACGGGTTGTTATGCTTGACATGGCTTCTGTTGTGGCTGGAACTAAATATCGCGGGCAATTTGAAGAGCGTATACGTTCTATTATTAATGAATTGCAGAAGAACCCGAATATAATTCTGTTTATAGATGAAATTCATACTATTGTAGGTGCTGGTGCCGCTGCAGGTTCTATGGATGCGGCTAATATGCTGAAACCGGCCTTGGCTCGTGGTGAAATACAATGCATCGGTGCTACAACTCTTGATGAATACAGAAAGAATATAGAGAAAGATGGAGCTTTGGAACGTCGTTTTCAAAAAGTGATTGTAGAGCCCACAACTCCGGAGGAAACCCTCCAAATATTAAAAAATATAAAAGAAAAGTATGAAGAGCATCATAATGTTGATTATACAGATGAAGCGTTGGAGGCATGTGTCAAGTTGTCAGACCGTTATGTAACTGATCGCAACTTTCCTGATAAAGCTATTGACGCTTTGGATGAAGCCGGTTCACGCGTGCATCTAATGAACATAAATGTTCCTAAAGAAATTGAGGAACAGGAAAAGCTAATAGAAGACGCACGTGTTTTGAAGGCTGAAGCGGTGAAATCTCAGAACTTTGAATTGGCTGCTAGTTATCGGGATAGAGAGAAAGAACTTTCTGTTCATTTGGATGAAATGAAAGCTGAATGGGAAGCGCGTCTCAAAGATGATCGCCAAACTGTTGGTGAGGAAGAAATAGCCAATGTAATTTCAATGATGTCTGGGGTACCGGTGCAGCGTATGGCTCAAGCGGAAGGTATCAAACTGGCTGGCATGAAAGAAAATTTGCAAGGCAAGGTTGTGGCACAAGACACTGCTATTGAAAAGCTTACCAAAGCAATATTGCGCAGTCGTGTAGGATTGAAAGACCCTAATCGTCCCATTGGTACATTTATGTTTCTTGGTCCTACCGGTGTAGGCAAAACACACTTGGCAAAACAGCTGGCTAAATACATGTTCGGTTCCAGCGATGCGTTGATACGTATCGATATGAGTGAGTATATGGAAAAATATACGGTGTCTCGTATGATTGGTGCGGCTCCGGGATATGTCGGTTATGAAGAAGGCGGACAGTTGACGGAGAAAGTACGCCGCAAACCTTATTCCATAGTGTTGCTTGATGAAATTGAGAAGGCGCATCCAGATGTTTTCAACATCTTGTTGCAGGTATTGGATGAAGGGCGTCTTACTGACAATTATGGCAGAACTATTGATTTCAAGAATACTGTGATTATTATGACCTCCAATATTGGAACCCGCCAATTGAAAGAATTCGGTCGTGGTGTGGGATTTGCGGCGCAAGCTCGTACGGATGATAACGAACATTCGCGTAGTGTGATTCAAAAGGCGTTGAATAAGACTTTTGCTCCTGAGTTCTTGAACCGTTTGGATGAAATCATAACGTTTGATCAGCTTTCACTGGATGCTATTACAAAAATCGTAGATATAGAGTTGAAAGGCTTGTATGGGCGTGTTGAAGCTATTGGCTATAAGATGGTTGTGGATGATGAAGCCAAAAGATTTCTTGCAACGAAAGGTTATGATGTACAATTTGGTGCTCGTCCGTTGAAACGAGCCATTCAGAATTATTTGGAAGATGGACTTTCGGAACTTATTATTTCGGCTGGGTTACAACCGGGAGATACGATTAACGTTTCTGTAAATAAGGAGAAAGATGAGTTGAATATAACCAAAGCGTAATAAAAGTTTTTATAATAAAAAGCAGTCAAAATGTCAGCTCTTGGGAGCTGGCATTTTTTTTGTGTTCTGTTTGCCAAAGCAATGAAATATAAATATAAATTTAAAATATAAGTTTAGTATGCAAAAAGGAAATATTGGGGTAACTACAGAAAACATTTTCCCCGTTATCAAAAAGTTTTTGTACAGTGATCATGAGATTTTCCTTCGTGAATTAGTATCTAATGCAGTTGACGCTACTCAGAAGCTTAAAACGCTGGCGTCTATTGGCGAATTTAAAGGTGAAGTCGGTGATTTGACAGTACGTGTGTCTTTGGGTAAGGATACGATTACCGTATCAGACCATGGAATTGGTTTAACGGCAGAAGAAATAGATAAATATATTAATCAGATTGCATTTTCGGGAGCGAATGATTTTTTGGAAAAATATAAGAATGACGCCAATGCTATTATCGGCCATTTCGGACTTGGTTTCTATTCGGCTTTCATGGTTGCCAAGAAAGTTGAAATAATTACCAAATCCCATCAGGAAGGAGCTAAAGCTGTGAAATGGACTTGTGATGGTAGTCCCGAATTTACAATTGAAGATACAGAGAAAGCGGAACGTGGTACTGACATAGTTCTTTATATAGATGATGATTGTAAGGAATTCCTTGAAGAAACACGCATATCTTCTCTTTTGAAAAAATATTGTAGCTTCCTTCCTATTCCTGTTGCATTTGGCAAGAAAAAAGAGTGGAAAGACGGTAAGCAGGTTGAAACAGAGGAGGATAACATTATTAATGATGCAAATCCGTTGTGGACACTGAAACCCAGTGAATTAAAAGACGAGGATTATAAAAAGTTCTATCGTGACCTTTATCCGATGTCCGATGAACCGTTGTTTTGGATACATCTGAATGTGGATTACCCGTTCCATCTTACAGGTATATTGTACTTTCCAAAAGTAAAGAGCAACATAGAGTTGAACAAAAACAAAATACAGCTCTATTGCAATCAGGTGTATGTAACGGACTCCGTAGAGGGCATTGTTCCAGACTTTTTGACTTTGTTGCATGGAGTACTTGATTCGCCGGATATTCCATTGAATGTTTCTCGTTCCTATTTGCAAAGTGATTCTAATGTGAAGAAAATTTCTACATACATTACAAAGAAAGTATCCGATCGCTTGCAATCTATATTCAAGAACGATCGTAAACAGTTTGAGGAGAAATGGAATGATTTGAAAATCTTTATTAATTATGGAATGCTCACTCAAGAGGATTTCTATGATAGAGCAAAAGATTTTGCCCTTCTTACCGATACTGATAACAAACATTATACTTTTGAAGAGTATAAGACTTTGATAAAAGACAATCAGACTGACAAGGATGGTAACTTGATTTATCTGTATGCCAACAATAAAGATGAGCAATACAGCTATATTGAGGCGGCCAAGAATAAGGGCTATAACGTATTGTTGATGAATGGACAGCTTGACGTTGCTATGGTAAGTATGTTGGAGCAGAAATTTGAAAAAGTACGTTTTACTCGCGTAGACAGTGATGTCATTGATAACTTGATAGTTAAAGAAGACAAGAAAAACGATGTATTGGATGCCGGTAAGCAAGAGGCTCTCTCTGCTATTTTCAAGAGTCAACTGCCGCAAATCGAAAAAACAGAGTTTAGCATAATGGCGCAATCTTTGGGGGAAAATGCCTCGCCGGTGATGATTACTCAAAGTGAGTATATGCGTCGTATGAAAGAAATGGCTAATATTCAGGCCGGAATGAGTTTTTATGGTGAAATGCCGGATATGTTTAACTTGGTATTGAATGCTGATCATAAGTTAGTCAAAGAGATTCTGGATGATGAAGATAGAGAATGTACAGCAGCTATTGCACCGGTTCAGAAAGAAATGGATGATATCAACAACCGTCGTAATGAACTGAAAAAGAAACAGGAAGGCAAAAAAGATGAAGAGATTTCTACAGTTGAAAAAGATGAAGTAGACAGGTTGGACAAGAAGTGGGAAGAACTGAAAGCACAGAAAGA
>ERZ506926.834-NODE-834-length-11635-cov-3.735147_pt1 | contig 11635 bp, 8 predicted proteins | sample MGYA00512903_ERZ506926 | MGnify/ENA metagenome assembly ERZ506926 | reverse complement strand
CTGTAGAAGAAATTAACATTACCAAAGATAATGCTTCCAACTGGTATAGCTACATGATTAACGTTACTAATCTGTTGAAAGAAGATGCCGCAACGCTTTATGATGATTGGAAAACCAGCTATAACGGTGGAGAATCCTATGCTTCGATTTTTATCAATCATAATAATTCGGCTTACTTTGGTACTGCCAATAACTGCGTTCAGCAGATTATCGAAGGCTGCTGGGATATAGCCAATGAGGTAGGTGATGCAAAAATCGGCGACCCATACGATTTGTATGTAGCAGGAAAGTCACAAGATGCCTTGTATGCTGTGGAATCTTGGTTTAGCTGGCACTCCCGCGAGGATTATTCAAACAATATCATTTCTATTTACAGTGCGATTTGCGGAACGAGAGATGTGAGAGTGAATAATGATGTAATGGATTTGACAAATTCCGTAATCGCTGCAAACTCTATTTATAATGTAGTCAAGGGCAATAATAGTGAGTTGGCAGATGATGTCCGGAAAGCCATCAAGAAAGCTCATGACGCTATCTTGGCTATTCCTGCTCCTTTCCGTAACCATATCAGTAGTGCAGAAGCATTGGCTGCCCAACAAGCTTGTGCGGATTTGGCTGATTTGTTGAATAACAGACTACTTCCGGAGATTACTCAGAAGAAAGATACGTATAATGATGCAGCATTGGACGGCGTTGTGAGTACTTATGTGAACGATGTGGTACTTCCCACTTATTTGGATTTGAAAAATGAAGTAGCTGTTCTGTTGGAGAAAGTAAGCACTTTACAGAAAAATCCGACCGATGCGAACTTTAAGGCTGCTGCGGCCCAATGGATTGTTGCCCGTAGGCCATGGGAAACAAGTGAAGCGTTCTTGTTCGGTCCTGTAGCCGATAAAGGTTTGGACCCCAATATGGATAGCTGGCCGCTGGATGCGGATGCGATTGTCAATATCCTGAACTCGGGAGACTTCACCAAGTTACAATGGAACGGCGAATTCATTACCGATGAAAACGGTGATCCGGTAGAGAGCATTGCATCCGCTCAGAATGTTCGTGGCTTTCATACATTGGAATTCCTTCTTTTCAAGGATGGCGATCCTCGTACGGCACCGACGGAATAAATCTCGGATATAATTGTGTGGACAAATAAGTAAAGGAGTGTATTGTCGTCTCCTTTACCTATTTGTTGTGTTCTGATATTTTGTGTAAAATAAACTCTGTTGCTTATGAGAGATTTAGAAAAACGTTTGTTTCCATTGCTGCTTGGCTTGTTGCTTTGCTGTGCTTGTGAGGGCGATACTTATGATATATTGGATATAGAAGTACCGGGCGGTTATGAGTTGTCTGCCGGTACGGCCACTGTATTTATGCGTTCTTCCAAGGCATACGACACTCCGGCCGACTGGGTGACGGGAGTCTATAACTCACGTTTCAATAACGGAGACGGACTTTACGATGATGTCCGTACCAGCACTAACGGAACGGGCGGCGGTTTAGGACCTGTCTATGCCGGATATTCTTGCGGCAGTTGCCATCATAACGCAGGTCGTACGCGTCCTACGTTATGGAGTGAGGGAGGATCGGGCAGTAGCGGTTTCTCTTCTATGCTGATATATATCACCCGCAAGAACGGTGCTTTCTTTCCCAATTACGGGCGTGTGCTTCACGACCAGTCCATTTATGGCGTAAAGGCGGAAGGAAAGCTGAAAGTGGAATATACCTATGAAGATTTTAAGTTTCCCGACGGTACTCCTTATCAGCTTGCCAAGCCTACTTATACGATAACGGACTGGTATGCGGAAGAAATAAAACCGGAGGATTTGTTCTGTACGGTTCGCATCCCCCTGCGGCATGTGGGAATGGGACAGATGATGGCGCTCGATCCGAAAGAGATTGAGGCGCTTGCTGCCAAAAGCAATTATCCCGAATACGGCATTAGCGGACGCTGTAATTACATTACGGAGAAAGGTGTGAAGAGTTTGGGATTGTCGGGTAACAAGGCACAGCATGCAGACCTGACCGTAGAATTGGGTTTCTCCAGCGATTTGGGAGTTACCAACAGCCGTTATCCGGAAGAAATCTGTGAAGGGCAATTGCAAATGGAACAGGGCAGTATGATGGGGCTGTCTTATGATCAGTTGGATGTATCGGCAGAGGATATGGAGGATGTGGACCTCTACTTGCAATGCCTGGGGGTACCGGCCCGCCGCAATGTGGATGACGAACAGGTTATCAAAGGCGAGCAGAAGTTCTATGAAGCCAAATGCCACCTTTGCCATGTCACCACCTTGCATACCAAACCGCGCGGCAGCTCTTTGTTGATGGGAACGCAGCTCCCTTGGTTGGGCAGCCAGACCATTCATCCGTATTCGGATTTCCTGCTCCATGATATGGGTTCGGAAATTATGGGTGTGGGATTGAATGACAACTATGTCAGTGGTCTTGCACGCGGCAATGAATGGCGTACCACTCCGTTGTGGGGTATCGGCTTGCAGGAGATTGTAAACGGGCATACTTATTTTCTGCATGACGGGCGTGCCCGTAATTTGGTTGAGGCCATTATGTGGCATGGTGGTGAGGCGGAGGCTTCCAAGAATCTGTTTAAGAATATGAGTAAGGAAGATCGTGATGCGTTGGTTGCATTTATCAATTCACTATAATAACAAGTTACACAGTATTTAAATAAGAAACGATATAATCGTATGAAGAAATTAATATTATTGGCTTCGTTTGCCGCTATGCCGTTGATGGCAATGGCACAGCACGAAGAAGATACGGAGAATGGCGTGGTGTCGTTGGCCGGGAGGGAAGGTTTTACTATTTCCAGCAAGAAAGGCGACTTTGTTTTCAAACCCTATTTGCTGGTACAGACAAGCGCCAATCTGAACTGGTATGATGATGAAGGCTTAGATAAGGCATATAATCAGGATAATTTCGCCAATTCCGGTTTCTCGGTGCCTTATGCGGTGTTGGGCTTTACGGGTAAGGCTTTCGGAAAAGTGTCTTTCAACCTATCCATCAATGCGGCGGCCAGCGGTGGTGCTTTGTTGCAGCAGGCCTGGTTTGACGTGCAGTTCAAGAAGCAGCTGGCATTGCGTGTAGGCAAGTTCAAGACACCTTTCTCGCATGCCTACCTGACTACGTTGGGCGAGACATTACTGCCGCAGTTGCCGGTTTCGTTGACTTCTCCAGTCATCATGCCTTATTCGCTGAATGCTGTTACCCCGAACATGGCTACCGGTTTTGACCTGGGAGTGGAACTGCATGGATTGATAGGCGAGAAGTTCGGCTATGAGGTCGGCTTGTTCAACGGTACGGGAATTTCTGTGAATACAGCATCAAAAACTATCAGTGACGACTGGCACATCCCGTCTTTGCTCTATGCAGGTCGTCTGACTTATATGCCTAAAGGAGTGATGCCTTCTACGCAAGGTAATCCGAACCGCCTGCATGAAGATAAGATGCTTTTCGGCCTGTCCGGTTCTGTTAATGTAGAGAGTGAAAATGAGAGTACAAACGACATGCGTGTCGGATTGGAGTTTGCCATGTTGAAGAACAAACTTTATTTGGCTGCCGAGGCGTATTATATGAATGTAGGTTTCACCAAACGTCAGAAGATTGATGAGACATATCATTATTTAGGCGGTTATGTGCAGGGCGGTTATTTTGTGGCTCCTCGTGTTCAGGTAGCCGCACGTTACGACTTCTTCAACCGTAACGGTACCGGTGACGACGGTTTCCTGAACATGCCGGCTGTGGGTATGAATTATTTCTTCAAAGGTTGCAATTTGAAGTTGCAGGCTATGTATCAGTATACAGCCCGTTGGGGACATGACACACAGCTCGACCGCGATAATGATAACTTGGGGCTGGCCACGCATTCCGCGACCGTTTTGCTGCAATACACATTCTAACAGATTGAAAAAAGGATTTATCTATGAAGAAACATATTCTATTCTTATCGTTGTTCATATTCGTTTTCGCTTCCTGCGACGAGGGCAGGCTCTATCAGGACAGGCTCATTGTTCCGGAAGAAGGGCGTGTAGTGAAACTGCACGTGAATATGAGCGGAGTGGATACATGGCCGGACGGCTATACGGTGGTTCTTGCAGGTTTCAACAATGAGAAGGAGTATTCGCTGATTGCAAAATCTATTCCGAATAATGGTGACGTAGACTTGCTGATGGCCGGAATCGGCGAAGAGGTTACCTCTATTGAGCTTTGTGTGACAAACCGTATACGCGAGCGCGTGTATTCATTTTACACGCAAGATTTTTCTACTGTAGATGCAGATACTACCCAATTGGATGCCGGGACAATCGATGCCGGTATGTTCAATGCCGTTCAGCAGGGGATTTTTATTGGTAAGTCGTGTGTAGGTTGTCATGGAACCAGTACGACTGCCGCTGCTGGGCTGAACTTGAAAGAAGGTGTCAGCTATGATGGCTTGGTCAACCGTCCTTCCGTTGTAAGCCCAGAATGGATGCGGGTCAGTCCGGGAAATTCCGATGAAAGCATGTTGTATCAGATCCTTGCTTCCCCTATCAGCAAGGAGTGGGGACACGACCATTCGCAAGAGGTAGAATCGTCGATAGCATTGGAAATGCTTAAAGACTGGATAGACTCCGGGGCCGAAGAATAACTTTACCAACAATAACGAAGACCAATATTGTAATGAACAATAGACAACAAAAGCAAACTGAAAATGCATCAGCCGAAATCTTTAAATATGATGCGGACAACGGTGTTTCGGAATATCATGTGATGATACATGCACGTTGCCCGGAAGACACATACGAGCAACAATTGAATGCAGTAGTGAATGCTTACTTCGCTTTACTAGAGGGTGAAATACGTGGTGCTGTTGCTGTTTTCAAGCGTTATTTCCTGAGCGATGCCGCCAACCAATCGGATATGCTGCTGGCGCTTACCACCGAGAGTTCGGACTGCGCACTTTCCATTGTGGAGCAGCCGCCGCTGAATGGAACCAAGATTGCATTATGGGTGTATTTGCAGTCCGGAGTACAGACAAGAGTGCTTCACAACGGATTATTTGAGGTGAGGCATGGCGCTTACCGCCATCTTTGGAGTGGCAATGCCTTCAATCGTGCGGCCAACTCCGAATATCAAACCCGCCTGTTGCTGAATGACTACGTGATGCAGCTTATGGAACAGGGATGCAAATTGGCAGACAATTGTATACGTACTTGGTTTTTCGTGCAGAATGTGGACGTGAACTATGCCGGAGTGGTGAAAGCTCGCAATGAAGTGTTCATCACACAGAACCTGACGGAGAAGACGCACTACATTTCGAGCACCGGTATCGGCGGGCGCCATGCCGACCCGAAAGTGTCGGTGCTGATGGACACGTATGCCGTCGACGGGATAAAGTCCGGACAGGTTCATTTTCTGTATGCGCCCGCGTATCTGAATCCCACTTATGAGTATGGCGTCAGTTTTGAACGAGGCACGTATGTGGACTACGGCGATCGCCGCCAAGTCTTCATTTCCGGTACGGCAAGCATCAACAACAAGGGCGAAGTGGTGCATCCAGGCAACATCCGCAAGCAGACCGAACGGATGTGGGAAAACGTGGAGGCCCTCTTGAAGGAAGCGGACTGTACGTTCGATGATTTGGGGCAGATGATTGTCTATTTGCGTGATATTGCTGATTATGCAGTCGTCAAGGAGATGTATGACAAGCGTTTCCCCGCTACTCCCAAAGTGTTTGTCCATGCGCCGGTATGCCGTCCGGGCTGGCTGATAGAAATGGAGTGCATGGGGGTAAAGGCGCTTGAAAACAAGGAGTATGCTCCTTTCTGAATTGAAACAAGAACCGGATAATAGTCAGCATTCATACTTAATCAGGCCAATAACTGATGTCACATAACTTGAAACGATTACTCATCGCTGTATATATCTGCCTCGTATGTCTGCTTGCCATAGCTACTTTCCTGGAGCAGGCATGCGGGACAGATTTTGTAGAAAAGTATATATATCATACTTTTTGGTTTTGTTGTCTCTGGGGGATTCTGGCTGCTCTGGCTGTTATAGCATTAATCAGACGGCAGCTATGGAAGCATTTTCCCACATTGTTGTTGCATGGTTCCTTCCTCGTGATTTTGGCGGGAGCCATGCTTACGTTTGTCGGCAGCCGGAAAGGATATGTGCATCTTACCGTAGGAAATAAAGTAGGTAGCTTTGTGGAACAGGAGAGCGGCCGGAGGATAGATTTACCCTTTACATTACTCTTGGACAGCTTTCGGGTGGAACACTATCCCGGTACGGAAGCTCCTGCGGATTATGTCAGCCATATTCGTATCTTGCGGTCGGGGCAGGATACGGACAGTGCCTCTTGCAGCCGCAGCGTTTCCATGAACCGTATCCTGTCCGAACAGGGTTTCCGCTTCTATCAGTCGTCTTTTGATGAAGACAAGCGAGGTAGTTGGCTGACAGTGAACTATGACCCTTGGGGAATAGGAGCTACCTATGCAGGGTATGTACTGCTGGGAATTTCTATGATTGGACTACTCTTCAGCCATAGGGGAGAATTCCGCAGGCTGATGAATCATCCGTTGCTTAGGAAGGGGGGCGTGTTCTGTCTTTTGCTGTTGGCGGGAAGTATGCAGGTGCAGGGACGGACGCTTCCGGCTTTAAGCATCAGGCAGGCGGATAGTCTGGCTTATGAACAGGTTATTTACCATGACAGGGTAGTGCCCTTCAATACGCTTGCTCGTGATTTTGTGGTGAAACTGACAGGACGGCCGTCCTATGCGGGTTTAACTCCCGAACAGATTATCGGCGGATGGTTGCTGCGTCCGGATGTGTGGCAGTACGAACCGATGATTTATATTAAGAATCGGGAGCTATGCCGTTTGTTGAACCTGAAAACGCCTTATGCTTCTGTGGCTGACTTGTTTGACGGACAGCGGTATCGTTTGCAAGACTTCTGGCAGGGCAGACAGGAAACCGGCCGGAAAATGTCCCCTTTGGAAAAGGCAATCGTAGAAACGGACGAAAAGGTGGGATTAATTCTGATGCTCCAAAAGGGAACCTTGATTCGCCCTTTGCCTAAAGACGGCAGCGTGAAGCCGTTGCCATTGTCAAAGATACGTGCGGAGCTTATCTACAACCGTATTCCTTTTAGTAAATGCCTGTTCATGTTCAATCTGACGGTTGGTTTGCTGGCATTCTTCCATTTGGTATATTGCGGTCTGCGCCATTCTTCGGAGCGGAGTGGTTTGTCACGCCGGATAAACCGTTTTCTTGTTGTGGCTCTTTATGCGGCATTCCTTTTCCAGCTCTTTGGATATGGTCTGCGTTGGTATGTGGGCGGACGCATTCCGTTGAGCAACGGATATGAGACGATGCAGTTTATGGCTTTGTGTACACTGGTGTTGGCGTGCTTGTTTCGCCGTAGGTTTCCGTTTACGGTTCCTTTCGGCTTTCTGCTTTCGGGATTTGCGTTACTCGTTGCTCATTTGGGGCAGATGAATCCGCAGATTACCCCTTTGATGCCTGTACTTGTGTCTCCATGGCTCAGTATGCACGTTTCGCTGATAATGATGTCCTATGCGCTTTTTGCCTTTATAATGCTGAATGGAATACTTGCTTTGTGCATTCGCAGACATGAGAGGATGCTGATGCTTCTCAGCCGTCTCTTGCTCTATCCGGCGAATTTCTTTTTGGGTGCAGGCATTTTCATGGGAGCTGTTTGGGCAAACGTGTCGTGGGGGCGGTACTGGGCGTGGGATCCTAAAGAGGTTTGGGCATTAATCACGTTCCTCGTGTACGGAATGGCGTTTCATTCGAAGAGCCTGTCCGCTTTCTGCAGGCCGTTATTCTTTCACATCTATATGATTGCGGCTTTCCTTACAGTATTGATGACCTATTTCGGGGTGAATTACGTCTTGGGTGGCATGCATAGCTATGCAAATGCCTGATTAGAACGGTGATGTTACCTATTTATAATGACTGCCGTTCTTTAATATACCTATATCGAGTGATTGCGGCATCGGATGCAATGGCGTATCTTTGCAACATCAGATTTAAAGAATGAATTAGTTAGTCATAATTACGTAACCACTTTTATGAAGATAAAAGGATCCCCGCTTTCCGATGCGATATCGTGAGACGGGGATTATTTATGATTCCACACGAATACTCCTGAATTATCAGGCTGTATTATTTCTTCCAGACAGGCTCTGCAAAAAATAAGTTCAAAGGTTTCGGTATATGCTAAAGGTTGGTAGGGTTTGTACCATCAGATGGTACGACGTGTACCTTACTATGGTATGAAGAATACCTTACTGTGGTACAAGCCGTACCACAGTAAGGTATTCTTCGTACCAAAGCATGGTCTTGATTTGGTATATGTATGCTGTTGATTGCGAGCTCGTTGTGTGACTCCTTTTATAGTGAATCTTTGATGTCCTGCAATTCCACCAGTTTGTTCACAATGGCATAGATGGTGAGACCGGCGGGAGAGTGTATTTGCAACTTGCGTGCAATGTTGCGGCGGTGAGTAATGACGGTGTGGATAGAGAGATACAGTTTGTCGGCAATCGCTTTATTGGTCATGCCCTTTACAACGCAAGTAATGATTTCCTTTTCGCGTTGGCTGAGCGTTTCCTGTTCGTTGTCTTTCTCTTCTTCCTCTTCAGCGTGGAGAAGGTGGTTGATTTTACCGGTAATTGCCTCAAGATCGTCACAGATAGCAATGCTTTCATCATACTCTTTCAAAGCATTGTTGTTTATGACGGAACATACCAATGCAATGTATTTGGTGCTGTTCTTACTGTGGTCTGCTTTAAAGGAAGGCAGGTCGAACCAGCCGCCGAAAGTAGGGTTTACGATTACAATGTCGGGAGTATGGAGATAAGTATAGTTCTGTAACGCTTCCGGTGAAGACACCTCAATGGGATGTGCGTTCAGATTGGGAATACGTTTGAGCACTGCCGCAAGACCACTTCGTACAATGACCGAAGTTTCTGCAACAACTATTTTCAGAGAAATATTATTGTTCATCTTTCAGCCTTTTTTCAATTTGTGCTACTGCAGGAACAAACATATAATCTTCCACCTGACAATGTGAAGCAAGATCCTGTTCGCAGTTGAAGATGTCGAACAGGACGGCGTTCAGGAGATTATTGTTTTCTTTTTCGGGATAGTATTTGATAATGATATTTTTCAGCTCTTTCAGTTTGGTATCTATCTGATTGTGCTTACTGGCAAAGGTGGCAATGTCGTATTCGTCGGACAGTCTGCCTTGCAGTAATTGTTCTACGTAAGTAAAGACGGCTTCATTTTCGTATTCCATGTGGCGGCGCACTTCTTTGGCATACTCATCAAAGAATTTGAGAATGAGGTAGGCCACATCGTTGTCTCTGGAGCAGTCTATGGCTTCTATCAGTTTGCGGCGCATGGCAGGCAGGTTGAAGTCGAGAAAGTAGGTGTGCGCACGCTTCAGATAATCCATGAGTGCCGGAATAGAGAATGAGTCGTTGTCAATACTGTAAGAGTATTGCTCCTCGCTGATGAAATTGGCTACGGCGAGGAAAGTGCGGTAGTCTACATGCTGGCTCTCACAGACATCCTTTACGCTCTTGTCTCCGAATCCAAGCGACAAACCGAAGCGGCTCATCACCATTAATAAGGAGTAGTTATCGCAGATGAGATCGCTCATCTTGTCCGTAGCCCGATATTTATGTTGTTCATTCATTGTAAGTTATTCCTTTTCACTATGTGTTCCGAGCGCAAAGTAACGGTTTTTCTTCGAGAAATGCAATCGCTATTTGTAGGTATTTTGGGTGGTATGATGTACTAATCCGGATTGATTTTTTATCTTTGTGGGAACTAATGAGAAAATTTCTTTGTCATGAAACGGATGTTGTTCGCTTTGATTGCTGTTCTTGTATTTTTGGGAAGTGCCGGGCCTCTTTCTGCCTGCACTTCTGCTGTAATTTCCGGCAAGGTGACTCCCGATGGGCGCCCTTTGCTGTGGAAGAATCGTGATACGGACTTTTTGCAAAATAGTGTGAGGTATTTCTCCGGCGGGCGTCATTCGTTTATAGCTGTTGTAAACAGTGTGGAGGATGATCCGTCGGATGTATGGATAGGTACGAATACAGCAGGCTTCTCCATTATGAATACGCAGTCCTATAATTTGGTTGAGGTGCAACCCGGTGAGGAGCGTGGAGAGGCCAACGGGCGGGTAATGCGGCGTGCATTGGAGGTATGTGCTACGGTGAAGGACTTCTGTCAATTTCTTGATACGCTTTCAAAGCCCAGTTTGATTGAGGCAAACTTTGGGGTGATTGATGCCAAAGGCGGTGCGGCCATGTTCGAGGTGGATTATTATAAATATGTGATGTACGATGCTAACGACCCCAAAGATGCGCCCTGCGGATATATCGCACGCACCAACTTTTCTTTTTCGGGCAAGGTGAATGAAGGTGCAGGCTATGTCCGTTTTATGCAGGAAGATAAACTGCTGATGCCTGCTTCTGCCACCGGACAGATTACACCGCAATGGATCTTCAACGAACTTTCCCGCTCTTTTGCTAATCCGCTTTTGGGGATTGACCTGAAAAGCGGCGATTTCAACCGCCCTAAAACAACTGGGTGGTTTGTTGACCAGGATTTTATTGCACGCAGCAGTACGGCAAGTGCGGTTGTTGTGCAGGGGGTGAAATCGGACGAACGTCCGGAACTCACTACAATGTGGACAATCTTGGGTTATCCGCCTACCGGAGTCGTAATGCCTGTTTGGGTGAAAGGGGCGGAGGAGGGATTACCGAAACTTCTTGCTCGTGATGACGTGAAGAAGGTGGCTCCTTTGGGTGATTGGTCGGTGACATTGGCTGGTGATGTCTTCTCTTATGAACAGGGTATGGGCAGTGATCGCTATATGAATTGGGAGAAACTTTATAATGCCGATAAAAACGGTTATATGCAGCTGCTGGCTCCGGTGGAGAACGAGGTGTTTCAGCGTACCGGGGCGGTTTTGAAGGAATGGCGCAAGAAAGGATGTGTGGATGTCAAGGCGATGCAGTTGCTTTACAGCGGACTGGACACTTTCATCGGCATGCAATATGCCGAATTATTCGGGCTCTAGGCTCCGGTCTTGGTGAACGCTGCTTTGGTTTACCCAGTCATTACCGATCCTTGTCCCGAACCATGCAATTCTCGATATGAGCAAGTATTTCTTCCTCTTGTCCGGGATTGAACCAGCTTATTTCTTCGTCCCGTTTGAACCATGTCATTTGTTTACGGGAGTAGATGCGGGAGTTCTGTTGAATCTTCTCAATGGCGAAAGGCAGTGTCCATTCGCCGTCAAGGTAATTGAATATTTCCTTATAACCCACTGTATTCAGGGAGTTGAGCGCCCGATAAGGATAGACGCTGCGTGCTTCTTCCACAAGTCCGTCGGCTATCATCTGTTCCACGCGTCGGTTTATGCGGTCGTACAACTCTTGACGGTCACGTGTGAGACCTATTTTTATGATACGAAAAGGGCGTTCCTTTTTTTGTTGCGTGCGGAAAGAGGTGTAGGTCTTTCCGGTCATATAACAGATTTCCAAGGCATGTATTACAATGGAATTGATTACCAACGCATCTGCCAAATAACAGATTC
>ERZ506926.814-NODE-814-length-11910-cov-4.170730_pt1 | contig 11910 bp, 10 predicted proteins | sample MGYA00512903_ERZ506926 | MGnify/ENA metagenome assembly ERZ506926 | reverse complement strand
AAGCGTCGCCGTGCGTACGGCCAACGCACGATCCTCGTCGTTTTCGGCGATTTGCGAGCGCAGGCGGCGAATCTGGTCGCGGCGGGAATCCTGCAATCGCCGCACTTCGCGGGCGAGGTTCGCGCAGCGCGTGCAAAGCAGACCGGCAGCGAATCCCAGAACCGTTTGGAGCACCATCAATATGATGATGGACAAGTCGGATGGAACGTGCGAGCCAATCGAACGGAAAATCACTATCGTCATGGGAAGAAGCCACAGCCATCGCGGCACCAACGCTTGCAAGAAGCGGCTGCCATCGACGACAGCGGACGATGATGCCGCGTTGAATGCTGCGATGGGAAGCATCAGATACCACGCCGGCACCAGGCATGCGCCGCAGTCAAGCATGACAATCAACGTCATCGCAAGCCACGAACCCGACGCGTATTCCCCCACCGCGGCACAACACACCGCCACAAGCGCGCCGCACATCAGGTCGAGGCCGACGTCTCCGGATGCGTATACGCCCATGATCATGCCCATGGCCAGGAACACGGCTTGGAACAGCAACCGTTTCATGCCGCCTCCCGTCCGCCGATTCGTGTCTGATTGGTTCGCTTGCTTCCAGAGTAATGCACATGGCGCATGGCACAGCCGGCGGCATCAACGAAGGTGACATTTGTCATGTTCGAAAGTGACATCATTCCGGCAATTGTGACTACGCGCACCATGTCGGGGGCATCCGGCGGCACGACAATGGAATCAGAGGCATGGAGCACGAGAAAGGAGCTCGTCATGGGTGGACGCATGAATGACGCTGCCGATGCGGTCAGCGCGGTCAAGGTCTCGAAACTGGTGAAACGTTACGGAGACATGCTGGCGCTCGACTATTTCGATCTCGACGTGCATCAGGGGGAAATCTTCGGCCTGCTGGGGCCTAACGGCTCAGGCAAGACCACGGCGATCAACTGCATACTTGCGTTGCTCACGTTCGATGAGGGCACTGTGCGCGTGTTCGGCGAGCCGATCAGCCCTACCAGCTATGCGTTGAAGCGGCGTATCGGCATTGTGCCGCAGAACGTGGCCGTGTTCAACGAATTGACCGTTGAGGAGAACATCGATTATTTCTGCTCGCTGTATGTTTCCGACAAGGCAAAACGTCGCATGCTCGTGGACGAGGCGTTGGATTTCGTAGGATTGCGCGATTACCGTACCTATCGTCCGGCGAAACTGTCCGGCGGTCTGCTGCGTCGTCTTAATATCGCCTGCGGCATCGCCCACAAGCCGGATCTGATCTTTTTCGACGAGCCGACCGTGGCCGTCGATCCACAAAGCCGCAATGCGATTCTCGAAGGTATCCAACGACTTAACCGCGAAGGCGCGACGGTGATCTACACCAGCCATTACATGGAGGAGGTCGAGCAGATCTGCGACCGCATCCTCATCATGGATCATGGCCGGCATCTGGCTCTTGGCACCGCGGAGGAACTTAAGGCGATGATCAGCACCGGCGAACGCATCAGCATCGAAACCGATGATCTGGGAGGGCGCTCAGATTCGGCCGATACGACGCTTGCGCGATTGCGCGCATTGCCGTTCGTGACCAACGCCGACTATGACGGCCATGAGCTGACGGTGAACTGCCGCCAGGGCGATCACAATCTCATCGACGTACTGCAGCTGTTGGAGCACGAGGGCACGAATATCGGGCATCTCTCCAGTCGCCAGCCGACGCTCAATGATGTGTTCCTGGAACTGACCGGCACCGCGTTACGCGACTGACTTGGCTTGCAAGGCTTGTGGCAAATCGAAAGGCATGTGACATCATGTGGCAGACGTTACTGATCAATCTCAAACTGCATTTGCGGGAGAAAACGCAACTGTTCTGGCTGTTCGCCTTCCCCATCATCCTGGCCACCATGTTCAACGGCATGTTCGGCAACATCGCGGAAAGTTTCGAGCTGCACACACTTGACGTGGCCGTGGTCGAAGACAACGCGTGGAAGACGTCTTATGGGGCGCAGACGCTGATCGAAGGCATTTCATCCGAATCGTCTGCATTATCGGACAATCACGTGAAAGTGAGTGCCGATGGCAAGAATGGAACGGGACTCATCAACACGACCAAGGTGGAATCGATTGCGCAGGCGGAACAGCTGCTGGCCGACGGCACCGCGCAAGGCATGCTGCGAATCGATGACGGCAGATTGCGATTCTCCGTCTCACAGTCGACGCAATCGTCCGTGTCCGATGTGATGGCGTCGAGCAGCGGCTTGGATATTTCGCTGACGGTGCTGGGCAACATCGTGGACCTGTACAACCGCAACACCGATGTGGTGGTGGACATTGCGAAGCACAACCCCGAAGCTCTGATGAATGGCAAGGTGACCGGCAGCATCGGTTCGGCGAATGGCTATACAAAGGAAATCCAGCTGACGAATTTTAAACCGAGCGGTACGGCACGATATTACTATGCACTGCTGGGATTGGCCGCGTTGATGGCCATGAGCTTCGCCATCAACGTAGTGACGATGACGCAGGCGAACCTTTCCGCTTTGGGTGTCCGCCGTTCCGTTTCGCCGCTTCCGAAATCGCAGCAACTGCTGGCTGGATTCCTGTCCAGTTGGCTGTGTTCGTTCCTGAGTCTGACCGTGGCCATGCTGTATATCCGGTTCGTCTGTCATATTTCGTTGGGCGGACGTGAATGGGCTGGTGTGGGAGCATGTCTCATGGCTTCGTTCGCGGCGAGCGCATTCGGCACGTTGCTTGGCGCGCTGCCGAAGATTCCAACCGGCGCCAAGCAGGGGCTGTGCACGGCGATCGCCTGCACGTTGTCATTGTTCTCCGGACTGTACGGTTCGTTCGCCATGCAGTTGAGCGACTTGATCGCCCAGCGCACACCGGTGCTGAGTCTGCTCAATCCGGCGCAGCAGATCACGAACCTGTTCTACGACATCCTCTATTACGACAATTTCAAACCGTTCTTCACCACCGCCGGCATCCTTGCCGCGATGAGCCTGGTCTGCCTTGCTGCGGCGACCGTTCTGTTGAGGAGGCAACGCTATGAATACCTGTAAGACGGCGCTGAGAATTCTCAAATCACGCAAGATGTACCTGGTCATCTATTTGGGGTTCATCGGCATCATGATGTTCGCCATCAGCTGGCAGATCATGCGTGGCTCGATGACGGGTGGCGATGAGGTGTTCCATCTCGATACGGCACGTGTGGCGGTGATCGACCGCGATGGCGATGCCGATGGTATTTCATCCGCGCTGCGTTCCTATCTTGCGTTGGATGGCGAGATGGTGGACCTTGCCGACGATTCCGAAGCGTTGCAGCAGGCCGTCGCTTCGAACTATGTCGATTTGATCGCAATTGTGCCGCACGGCTTCGCTTCGGATTATCAGAAATATCTGGATGGTTCGTCAAATGACCAACCGACTGTCGAAACCGTTGTCAGCTACACTTCCGGAGCAGGCTCCCTTTCGCAGCTGGAAGTCAACGAATTCCTGTCATTGACACGCACCGCGTACTTGGGTCAAGCCGGGAAGCAGCAGTCGATGGAAACGGCCATGCGGACGGCGTTGGATACCGCGAAAGCAGATGCCAAGACGTCGAAAATAGCGGTGGTGCAATCGCCATCCGCAGATACTGATAATACCAAGCCGGCGGCATCCGCATTCGCCGGCACCATCAAAACGGGACTCTATCCGTTGCTGCTGGTCATGCCGATCTGCACGTTCCTGGTGATTGGCACCTTCAATGACAGTGAGATTCGTCGCCGCCTGTATTCGTCGCCGACGCGTCTGGTGTCGTTGCAGATGCAGGAGATGCTCACCTGCGCCGCCTTCGGCTTGGTGGTGTGCGTGGGTTACACGGCGGCGACATTGGTCTTGATGGTGGCCGCAGGAGTGCCGTTCGACGGGATTACATCCACGAATGTGGCTTTGACGTTCGTGTCGCTGCTGGCGTACACGTTGATGGCAATCGCCTGCGGTTTCCTTCTGGGGTCGGTTGGTTTCTCGGAAATGGCGGTCAATGCGTTCGCCAACGTATTCGGTCTGCTGTGCATGTTCACGTCGGGTATGGCATTCCCCATCGATATGATGCCCGAACCGATGATCATGATCGGCAAGCTGCTGCCGGGATGGTGGCTGTGCGTGTCCATCGACAACGTGTTCGGGCTTGGCACGGCGGCCGCAACCGGTGTGGATTATGGTTCTTGGGCATCGTCGGTCGGCTTGGTGGCATTGTTTGCAGTGGCGTTCATCTGCCTTGGTCTGGCATTGGGGCGTATCCGTCGCACACGCCCGTCCTTGGCCTCCCCCACCACCACGCAGTTGGCCAAGTAAATCCCCAAGTGTTCCGTTCCATCGGCCGAGTCCCGATGGAACGGAACATCCGCCTTTGCCGTAGGCTCTCAATCAAATCGGATGGAACCGGACGAAATCGGACTAGGCTGAAAGCATGATCGACCACATTACACTTCATGTTTCGAACGCGGAACGCAGCATCGCATTCTATACGGAAGCTCTGTCTCCGCTCGGATACATTCCCAAAGCCCATCACGAACCGACCATCGGTTTCGGCGTGGATGACGGCACGCCCCGTTCGGATTTCTACATCTCCCCGATGGACGGTCCGGCGCAACAGCCGATTCCCACGCATATCGCCTTCCGCGCAACGAACGAACAAGCGGTACGCGACTTTTATGAAGCCGCGATCACGGCAGGCGGAATGGATAACGGCAGACCCGGACCACGTGCCTACCATTCCGGGTATTACGCGGCCTTCGTGCTCGACCCCGACGGCAATAACATCGAAGCTGTCACAGACTGGTCGCACACAAGCCAATCATGAAATCGGCCGCCGAATCGCAAAAAGTCATCGGGTGACATTGCGCAGCCAACGGTACTTGCGGTAGTGCAACAACGCGGGAACCATTTTGATGCATTCGTCGGTGTTGAGCAGCGCATACACCACCAACACGGGCAGTTTGAACACGAACGCGGCCAACAGCCCGACCGGCACCACAATCAGCCACATGACGATGGCATCGCACATGAGACCGAACTTCGCATCGCCGCCGGCTGGAAAAATGCCGGCGATCGTCAGATTCGTCATGCATCCGCATGCCGCGTAATATGCGCAGACGAACAGCATGACCGACAGGTACCGTGTGGCTTCGGGCGTAAGGTTCGCCCATTGCAAAGCCAGCGGACGCGCCGCGACAATCAACAGTCCCGTCGCGGTACCGACCACGGCCACCAGCACGCACATCCTGTCGCCCATCGCCTTCGCCTGTCGGAAATCTCCACGTCCCAGCAGATTGCCGACCAAAATGCCGCCGGCATTGCCCAGACCAAGGGACAGGCACACCAGCAGATCCTTGACGATATTGGCGATGGAATTGGCGGCGACGGCGTCCGCACCCAAATGTCCCATGATCACGGTGTACATGGTGAAACCACATCCCCACACCAATTCATTGCCAAGCACCGGCAGGCTGTATTTCCAGAAATCCTTCTGCAACGGCCCATCGGGATGCAGCACATGGCCAAGTCGCAGGTGGGGGCCACGACGGGTCGCCACGACCGACCATGCCAGCTCAATCGCACGCGAAATCACCGTGGATATAGCCGCGCCGAAAATGCCAAGCGCGGGAATGCCGAGGCTGCCGATACCGTAAATCAGCGCCGCGTTCAACACGACGTGCACGATCACGCCAACCGTGCTGACCGTCATGCCCATCACCGCGGAACCGGTGTTCTTCATCAGACACAGGTACATCTGGGACAGGCCGATGAACAAGTACGACAATGACGAAATCCGCAGATATCGCGCGCCAAGCATGATCAGCGTGCCGTCATTGGTCATGATGGACATCAACTGTTCCGGCACGAGCAGTGCCGCCAGGAAGAACGCCGTCGACAGCATTCCGGCATACAGCATGACGAATCCCAGCACGCGTTCCACCGCGTCACGGTTGCCGGCACCCCAATACTGCGCCACGAGAATGCTCATGCCCAGGGTCAGGGCCGCAGTGAACAGGCTGAACAGGAACTGGAACTGCGTGGCGAGCGAGACGGCGGCCAACTCGTTTTGCCCTACCCCCGACAACATCAGCGTGTCGGCGCAGGACGACAACGACAGCATGAGCTGTTGGAAAGCGATAGGCAAAGCCAATTTGAATACATGGCCGAGGAATTCCCGGTCCGGCATGATGGTGCGCACGATAGTCTCCATTGGAATACAAGCCCGTTTCAGACGACGGGCAAACGAAAACGTCGGAATATGTAGGCCGACCAGCCTTATCCTGACGTTGGGCCGAATATTGGGCGAGGTTTTACAGCGAATCCTTCCATGCGCGGTATTCGGCGGCCTTGCCCTCCCAGTATTCACGGTCCGCATCAGTGATCTTGCGAATCACATGGCACGGGTTGCCCACGGCCACCGAATGGGATGGGATATCCTTGGTCACCACGGAGCCTGCACCGATCACCACATCATCGCCGATGGTAACGCCCGGACAGACCACCACGCTGCCGCCGAACCACACGTCATTGCCGATGGTGATCGGACGGGCGCCTTCCGGACCGGAAGCGCGTACGGCCGCATCGATTGGATGGTATGGCGTGTACAGGCCGACGCGCGGGCCGAAGAAGACACGGTCGCCGATGGTGATTCTCGCCACGTCGAGGAAGATGCAGTCCATATTGGCATAGAAGTTGTCGCCGATATACGTGTTGCAGCCGTAATCGCAGTTGAATGGCGGTTCAAGGAACGCGCCTTTGCCGAGTGAACCGAACAGTTCGCGGAACAGCCTGTCACGTTCCTCGAACGCGTCGTATGCGGACGTGTTGATGGCGTGCACCAAGCGGCGTTTACGCATGTTCGCTTCACGCTGCATATCACCGCAAATATACAATTCGCCGGAAAGCATGCGTTCCCACTCGTTCGTAGGCACCGCCGCATTATCCACGGCAACGGCCGCACCTTCATTCTCCGCCATTGAAAGCTCCTTGTGAATCTGTTTGTCAATCGTTTGACGTCCTTTGACACCATTCAACACCACCAACATCGACGGCAGCACTCGCAATGTTGTAGAATCATCCTTGTTCTTTGCATTATCTACCGTTTATTAGAGTAGTCATGAACACTGCCGATGAAGACGCACAGATGGAACGGGACGAATGGGCCTCCCGTGAGGTGATGCCCATCACCAATTGGGGTCGCCGACCCGATGGTTCGGAGATAGTGCAGTATGACGCGCCGATGTTCTTCTCCTTCACCGAGCATTCGCTGCTCCACCAGTACCCCCATATGCGTGCGGAATGCCATTGGCATGTCGACCTTGAACTCACCTACATCATCCATGGGCATATGTGGTATTTCGTCAACGGAGAAACAGTCCGGCTCGATGAGGGGCAGGCGATTTTCATCAACTCACGTCAGCTGCATTACGGTTTCACCAAGGACGGTTCCGATTGCGAATTCTCCTGCACGTTGCTCAATCCGGCTAAAATGTGCGCCTCATTCGAAGTGTACGACCGTTTCATCGCGCCGTTGATGGCGGAGAACACGATGCCATATGCCGTCATCACCGACGACACGGCCCCCGGTCGGCGGCTGCTTGCCACCATCCGACAGCTTCATGCGGCGAAATTCGGTCCGCTGGAGCGGTCAGAGCGGTCAGCCGAACCGTTGCCCGCCGACGATATGACGCTAACCGACGATACCGAGGCGTTGACGGTGCTCAGCTGTTTCTATGCGGTCGTCCGCGACATACTGGCGATCGCCGGCAGTCATTGCGCGACTTCCACAGCGCCGCACCCCCGCATCGTGACGCTACGCAAGATGATCGATTACGTGCAGAGATATTACGTGCGTCCGATCACCTTGAAGCAAATCGCATCGGCCGGATCGGTGGGACGCACCACTTGCGCATCGATATTCCGCGAATCGCTCAACCAGTCGCCGATCGAATTCGTCAACGACGTGCGCGTGCGCGCCGCAGCCAACCTGCTGGTAACGAGCTCGCTGCCTATCGCCACGGTCGCCAAACAGACCGGTTTCTCATCCGCCAGTTTCTTCTCCCGCACCTTCCACCGGTTCATGGGCGTCACCCCCATCACGTACCGAACCACGCATACCAAGCGGAAATCCGAGGAATAAAAACAATCGGCTGCATGCCCCACGCCGTCACGCATAAGGACACGCAGCCGATTGCGTCACATCAAGCCGGAAAGGACACGTTCACTTCCTCTTCAGTCCGCGGGCGATGGAGGCGTTGCGCACCTCGACCGTGCCGTCGGTGGCGAAGACGCCCAACGACTCGCCCGGACGCTCGTACATGCGCACGTTCAACGCCACCCCATCCACGTACAACGTGCCGATGGTGTCGTCGACGACGAGACGGATGTGGTACGTATGCCCCGCCTCGAGGCCGATGTTCATGACGTGGACTGGCAACGGTGTGTTGGACAGGTTCTTAGAGGACGAGTCCCTGTTCGGTGAATTCCTTCGGACTCCGGTATCCGAGGGTGGAGTGGAGCCGCCGGTTGTCGGACCACCACACGTAGTCGTTGAGGTCATGCCTCAGCTGCTCGATCGTGGCGTAGTGGTTCCGGTACACGAGCTCCTTCTTCAGCGGCCTGTTCGTCGATTCGACCACGGCGTTGTCATAGGGGTTGCCCTTGTGTGACAGCGATCTTTTGATGCCGAACACGTCGAGCGGCTCGTCGATCCTCGTGTTGTCGAACTCGCCGCCCCGGTCGGTGTGGAACACCTGGACGTCCGCCGGCGGGAAGTCGAGCGTGGCGAACGCGCCCAATACCAGGCTTGCGTCCCGGGTCCGCCCAGCGGAATGGCCGGCGATGCCCCTGTCCGCCAGGCCGGCCAGCAGACACACGTACGCCCAGTCTCCGCCGACGCGGACATAGGTAAGATCGCTCGCCGGATGCGTGTGCGGGGCGTAGCCGTCGGACCCGCGGGTCCGGCAGGTTCGCGAGCCTGGCCTCGTCGGCCCGCGTCCTGTGCGGTTCGGACCGTCCGCGCGCGTACGCGCCCGCATGCCCTGTTCGCGCATGATGTTGCCGATGCGTCTCCTGGACGCGGTGACGCCCTTCCTTTCCAGGGTGGCCTTGATCTTCCTGGCGCCGTAGCGTTCGCGGCCGTCGCGCCGGACCGCGCGCACGTCGCCGGCGATCGGATCCGCACGCTCCGTCCCGGGATGCCCGGTCATCCAGTAACAGGTGGAGCGGGGAACGCCCGGTATCCCGCATCGCGCCGATATCGGGTAGCGGGCGGCGTTGGCCCGTATCACGCCTGCCTTCGTGCGAATACCGGCGCCGCTTGTTCTGAAACGTCCGCCTCCATCTCCAACTGCCTGTTGCGTCTCCCCGGCTCGATAAGCTCGTTCCGCCCGGGCGTGCGGTTGTCCGCGGCCCGGGTGGAGCCGCTGTCGCGGATGCCTTGGACCCGGCGCCGCGGGGTCGATCGCGCGATGTCGTGCCCGGCTCTGATCTCCCGGGATGGCTTGCCGCTCTCGCACGACTGCACGATCTGCCGTTTGAACGCCTCGTCGTAGTGGCGGGGATGCTTCGGGCCGGCCATCGTCGGCCTCCAATCCCATGCCATTCGTCCCTCATCGGACTGTCTAATACATTGTAGCCAATCCAATGATGCCCTCGACCTGGTGTTCGAACATGAACGAGAAGGTTCTGCGTTCCACGTCTTTTCTGCCGTCGGTATCCACCACCAGCAGAATTTTCCCATTGCGCCAGGCTTCGTCCTGCGCGCCTTGGATCACCTGGCCGGCGAAGGGCGATGTGGCCACTCCGTCGCTGATGAAGCCGATGATGTCGGAGCGGCCTCGGGCCAATCCGCGGGCGAGCGCGTTGTGATGGTAGCCGAGTTCGTCAGCGGCCCTGCGCACCTTGCGGCGTGTGGATTCCGTGATCCGCACGTCCCGGTTGTCGTTCACCGCCCATGAGGCGGTTGCGATGGAGACACCAGCCGCTTCGGCCACGTCCCGCAATGTCACTTTCGCCATGCCCGCGTATCAGCCCCGTCCGACGCCTAGCGCATCAGGTTGCGCAGGACGTACTGGAGAATACCTCCGTTGCGGTAGTAGTCCGCTTCGCCTGGCGTATCGATGCGAACGACGGCATCGAATTCGGTCGTGGAACCGTCCGCGTGGGTGGCGGTGACGTGGACCGTCTTCGGGGTGACGCCCTTGTTGAGTTCCTCGACACCGGAGATGTCGTAGGTTTCGGTGCCGTTCAGGCCGAGGCTCTCATACGATTCGCCTTCGGGGAACTGCAATGGCAGCACGCCCATGCCGATGAGGTTGGAACGGTGGATGCGTTCGAAGCTTTCGGTGATGACGGCTTTGACACCCAACATGACGGTGCCCTTGGCGGCCCAGTCACGGGAGGAGCCGGTACCGTATTCCTTGCCTGCGAGCACGACGAGCGGCACATCATGGTCGATATAGTCGCGAGACGCTTCGAAGATCGTGGTCGGCTTCTTGTCGAGGAAGTCGTAGGTGTAGCCACCAGGGGTGATTTCCTCGCCGACGGAGGCGAGCAACTGGTTGCGCAGGCGGATGTTGCCAAACGTGCCACGGACCATGACCTCATGGTTGCCTCGACGGGAACCGTAGGAGTTGAAGTTCTTCGGTTCGACGCCACGGTCGGTCAGGTATTTGCCTGCCGGGCTGGAGGCCTTGAACGCGCCTGCCGGGGAGATGTGGTCGGTGGTCACGGAGTCGCCGAGCAGCGCGAGCACGCGGGCGCCGTGGATGTCCTTGACCGGATCCGGGGTGGCCTTCATGCCGTCGAAGAAGGTCTGCTTGCGCACGTAGGTGGAGTTCTCATCCCATGCGAACAGTTCGCCTTCCGGCACGTCAAGGCCCTTCCAACGGCGGTCGCCTTCGAACACGGAGGCGTAATCCTTGAGGAACATCTCGCGGCTGACGGTGCCATCCACCACTGCGGCGACTTCCTCATTGGTAGGCCAGATGTCCTTCAGGTACACGTCGTTGCCGTCCTGGTCCTTGCCGAGCGGCTGGGTTTCGAAATCGAAATCCATAGTGCCGGCGAGCGCGTAGGCGATGACAAGCGGCGGGGACGCGAGGTAGTTCATCTTGACGTCCGGGCTGATGCGGCCTTCGAAGTTACGGTTGCCGGACAGCACGGAGGTGACGGTCAGGTCGTTGGCGTTGATGGCCTCGGAGATTTCCGGCAGCAGCGGGCCGGAGTTGCCGATGCAGGTGGCGCAGCCGAAGCCGACCAGCTGGTAGCCGAGCGCGTCGAGATCATCCTGCAGGCCGGCGGCCTTCAGATAGTCGGCGACGACCTGGGAGCCCGGAGCAAGTGACGTCTTGACCCACGGCTTGGGCTTCAGTCCCTTGGCATGCGCGTTGCGGGCGATCAGGCCGGCGGCGATCATGACGGACGGGTTGGAGGTGTTGGTGCACGACGTGATGGACGCGATCGCCACGTCGCCGTTCTTGATATCGAAGTCGCCGCGGAAGTCAGTGGATACCGCGATCGGCTTCTGCACGGTTTTGTCGGTTTCGTACGCCGGCAGCGTGGCTTCGAACTTCTCTTTCGATTCGGACAGCCTGATGCGGTCCTGAGGACGCTTCGGGCCTGCGATGGACGGCACAACGGTTCCGAGGTCGAGTTCCAGGTATTCGGAGTACTGCGGTTCTACGTAGTCCGGATCGGTGGCGTCGCCCCAGAGCTTGTTGGCTTTCGCGTAGGCTTCGACGAGAGCGATCTGCTCTTCGGAACGGCCGGTCAGACGCAGGTAGTCGAGGGTGACGTTGTCGATCGGAAAGATGCCACAGGTGGAGCCGAATTCCGGTCCCATGTTGCCGATGGTGGCGCGGTTGGCCAGCGGCACGGAAGCGATGCCTTCGC
>ERZ506926.799-NODE-799-length-12088-cov-5.606997_pt1 | contig 12088 bp, 8 predicted proteins | sample MGYA00512903_ERZ506926 | MGnify/ENA metagenome assembly ERZ506926 | reverse complement strand
GTTATAATGAAACACTTTTGATTTGTACAATAAGCATTGTCATCATATACGAACGGCATATATTTTGTCATGTTGGGATAGACAATTTTTGGCTTATTAAAATCCTCCCAATAGCTGATGCTGTCTTGTGTTTCAAACCACTTATTGTGAGTCTTCTTGCGAGCCTTGATTTTTTCGCCGTTGATAGAATAGGTCTTGCCTGTCTGCTCCAGTCTTTCTTTGCCAAATGAAAGAAGATGTCGCTTTACGGCAGGGTACAGCTCTATGTCGTAGTGACGTGATGGAAATGTGGCTATGAGGTACTTGTCAGCCCACTCATATTCATACCTCCTAATATCTCTGCCACGCAAAATCGGTCGTATAAGTTCAGCCGTTCTTTTGCGTTCTTCTTCCGTCTGGCAATTCGCCAATATCTCATTACGCTTTTCGGTAGATATGATAAACGCATCGTTATACCCAGTAAGGACTCCACGATAAATGTTTATATCCCAATCTTTGAGTGGTGTACCAATAGATTCATCTTATGCCTGATACATTGTTCAATTGGCGACAATATTACCCAGCTGTTACTATCGGAGAAATCGCAAATGGTATGCTCTTGCTGCACGAAATCGCTCCTTATGCTTCTACCATAAAAGTCTTAATAAATCGAGCGAGCGTATTTCTATCCACTTTACAAATTTTAGCGATTTTGCGTTGTGAAACTTCAGCTTTCAATAGTTCTTGTATGAGAATCCTCTTATCGTGGAGTTTGTACTTCTCTGGAGCACTTTTTTTCCCTTTAGGACGTCCTAATATTACCCCTTCTATTTTCTTTCGTGCTAAGGCTTCTTTTGTTCGTTGGCTAATAAGGTTACGTTCAATCTCTGCTGACAGTCCAAAAGCAAAAGCCAACACTTTACTTTGAATGTCCTCTCCTAACTTATAGTTGTCTTTGATAGTCCAAACCCTACATTCCTTGCTCATGCAAATATTCAGAATTTCCATTATCATAAAGAGATTACGACCCAATCTGGACAATTCAGCGCAGATAATTAAATCATCTTTCTGTACCTTATTGAGCAATTTTCCGAGTTCACGTTTGTTATAGGCTTTTGTTCCACTAATGGTTTCCTCTATCCAACCATCAATTTTTATGTTTTGATTGTCGCAGAAATTCTTGATTTCAAAACGTTGGTTTTCTACTGTCTGCTTATCACTGCTTACTCTAATGTATCCGTATATCATATGTCTAATTATAAATGTTTATAGATATATAATATGGATAGTTTTTCTATAGAAACCTAAGAGAGCGTTGATTTTACATTTAATTCTTTGCCATTTCGTTTTTAATGAACTTTCAATTTCCATTAGTCGTAAAGACCGTGAAAAATGTTTAGCCCCCACACTCTTACATCAGAAACCGGATAGTTCAATGGGCTTTTGAGCCCCCGCATTCGTAATGATGGCTCACGATGTAGTGATGTTGTTTAATTAAAGTTTCAGACTATGACCTACGTTGGAATCGATGTCAGCAAGGCGACCTTTGTTGTCGCTTATTCGTCCGCCAAGACCGGCAGGACAAAAACATTCAAGAACCACGGTTAAGGGTGTCCATGAGTTCATCCAAACCATTTCAGTAGCAGAGCACCATTGAGTATTAGAAGCCACAGGCAATTACAGTGCGTTGCTCGTCTATCTGCTTTCCGAAGCAGGGATAACCGTCAGCCTTGAGAATCCGCTGAAGATAAAGAACTTCGCCCGTGCCATGCTCTCCGTCACCAAGACGGACGAGATAGATGCCCGTCTGATAGCCCTGTACGGGGAGAGGATGCAGCCGGATCCTTATAAGCTCCGCAGTGACTCAATCCTCGTACTGAAGCAGAAACGAACGGTACTACGCCAGCTAAAGAAGCAACTTGTGGCAACACGCAACCTTAAAGGCTCGATGGAGTTCTTTCTTCTTTTGACCCTGAATGCAAGAAAACCATCGAAAAGACGATTGCTTTCCTCGAGAAGCAAATCAAGGCAATGGAAGAGAATATCACTTCCTTGGCGTAAGGCGAGTACAGGAAACAGATGGACTTGCTCACCTCCATCAAAGGCATCGGTGTTACACTGGCAGCCGCGCTTATCGTGGCCACAGGCGGGTTCACCTATTTTGATAATGCCAAGCAACTGACCCGTTATCTGGGCCTGTCACCTATTTACCAACAGTTCGGTACGTCAGTCAATGTCAAAGGTCACATCAACCAGAACGGGGATTCAAACCTCAGAAGCCAGCTCTATGTGGCGGCTTTCTCGTCACTCAGGTGTAATGCCGAGTGCAAGGCTTGTTTCGACCGTTTGCGGTCTAACGGCAAGCCAGGCAAGGTGGCGGTCGTTGCTGTCGCCAACAAACTTATAAGGCAAGCCTTCGCTGTGGTCACGCAAGGAAAACCGTATGTCGATGGGTTCAAGTCCGAGAAACCGTAAATACTCATCTGCGGAGGGAACGCCATGCGGCAACCTTAGATTTGCAGCATCAAAATATTTATCTTTGAATTGATATTGAAAGGAAAGCAAAAGGAAAACCATCAGCGGCAATAGAAGTCAAGTCTAAGTCCCTATTCGGTCCTTTTGCTCCTTCCTTGAACTCAAACCCATATAAGAATTTCAGTAAACCTGTTTAAGATTATTAGGTCAAGTTCAGGTCCTTTCTTTTTTGTTTAATGTTCAAAAACAAAAGTATGAAAGTTTTTTATTTAGGAGTTGATGTGAGTAAGAAAAAATTGGATTTATGTTTAAGGAGTAACGGTAAGGACATCCTTTATGATGTTATTCCTAATGATCTATCCTCTATTAAATCTTGGTTAACAAGAACGTTTGAGAAATTTTTCCTCTCTGAGGACAGTTTGGTTGTCTGTGCGGAACATACAGGGCAATATACCTATCCTTTGGTCTGTGCAACAAAAAGTATAGGAGTCTACTTATGTTTGGAAGATGCAGCTAAAATAAAATATTGTCATGGAATACCTCGTGGCAAAAATGATAAAATAGATGCCTGCCGAATAGCAATGTATGCAGAAAGATATAATGATTGCCTACAACCGTATACCGCATCAGAGCTTATAATACAAAAACTCAAAAACTTATCAACAGAACGCAGTATGCTTGTTGCAGATAGGGCTAAATATCAATCCCAGCTAAAAGATCAGGTAGACTATATGGAACACTCAATATATATTGCTAAATGCAATAGAGTTGAAGGGATTATCAATACATTTACGGATTACATAGCACAAATAGACCTTGAAATAAAAGAACTTATAAATCAAGCACCTGTCATTGCTCATCAAATGGATTTACTCATGTCTGTGGATGGAGTTGGGGAACGTGTTGCACTGAAGATGATCATGGAAACAGATGCTTTCACTTCTTTTACTGATCCCAGGAAGTTTTGCTGTCATGCAGGAGTTGTTCCGTTCGTCTATGTGTCAGGAAGTAGCCAACGTTCTAAAAATAGAGTATCTAATAGGGCTGACAAAAGCATCAAGCATTTGCTACATATGGCGGCACTATCTGTTTCACAAGTGAAAAATAGTCCATTGAAGAAATATTATGACAGAAAGGTCGAAGAGGGAAAAAATAAGATGTCGGTTCTGAATGCAGTTAGAGCGAAATTAGTTACGATTATGTTCGCTGTAATTAGGGCGGATGCTTTTTTTTCGAGAAATTATCAAAATTCGCTTGCGTAATCCATAAGAATAGGGGCTGAGCAGTCAGCCCCGACGAGCTTTCCATGCACGACAACTGCATAAATATACTAATTATCGTTAACCATATTCAGTTTTCTTATTATAGTCCATTTTTCTTTCCATTTTAAATAGCTTCCTGTCAGAAACTCAAATTATTGAAATACAGTTCAAAATACTTTCCAAAGGCACTTCCGGCTGGGTGTCGTGGTTTCCGACTCCCCCTCCGGAGCTGTTTGAAGAAGGAGTTCAATATATTTTTTACCGTTTCTCCGTTATCGCCTTTTTACTTTCCGACCGGTGATGAAAAGTCCTTGTGGGCGCCACCTCTTTCCGGTCCCCGGAAATGCGGTTCAAATATGAACCTTTAGCAGCAACGTATATCCGGCATCTTCTTCCCGTCGATATGATACGGATTTGGGGGTTCCTTTCAATGCTGTCCATAACCATAACTTCTGATTTATACATTAATTCCATGTGATAACCGGGTGTTTGGTCAGGCGGACGTTCCCGGTGGCGGATTGTCGTCCTACGCCGCAAAGAAAAAAAGAGTAAATGTATGAGGGAATACCTTGTCAGTTATAGTCATATATAGACATAAATAGTCAATGCCGGCAAAAGATATGACAAATGGCAGTCCGGCGAGAGCCCGGGATTCTTCCCGATATTGCCGGGATTGTGTGTAAAAGTACGACAATCCGTTGATAGCAGTATGAAAAGAGAAAAAAATGATTGAGGAAGGAGGTCGTGAAACCAGCCTCCGGAAAACAGGATACGGCGGAGATCAGATACCGTGAAAAAAGAAAAAAATCCCCACCGGAGATGAATGAACCGGCAGGGAACGTAACAATAAAGGAACGGGCCTCTCAACCCTTGATGTAACCGTACTTTTTCAGGTCGTCCATGAAATGCTCCGGCGTGTCGGTCCTCACCGTCACCCCGTGCAGTTCCCTGTACCGCCCGGAGAAATTCACCATGTACTCCCCGTCGGTGCACCCGCTGTCAAACCAGCTGCCCTCACGCAGGACGCGTACAAACTCGGAAGGGCCGGAGGCGGCAATCCTGCCACCATCCGCCAAAATACCTGATCTCGTTTTTTTTATTATCGGTATTTCAAATGTCTCAAAAGCCTCTTTGACAGGTTACCATCCGGGATGATCGCCTGAATTCGCATGTACCGGATTTTCTATTTACCAGATTCCATAATGGTTCCTGCCATCCGTTTTTTCTCTGCGGCTGTCGCTTTTTTCCTCGTGGCATCATGGTCTGTTACCGGATGGGAAAAGCCATCTCCATCACAACCATGAATTATAGTGTAGCCATATTTGTATATAGCCGTATGATACGCTATCCGGATAATGCTATCACAGAATTGCGATATAGCCGGATATCAAAATAGGGATAGCCGGGAGCGAAGGGAGCACGCATCCTTCCGGATATAGATATCTCAAAATCTCCATTTGCAGAAGTGTATAAATATCAATCCATTAATGGAGATTATAAAGAAAAAACATAAGTCACACACGACTACCTGTCATTCTCCATTTGCGGATGTGTAGAAGTAGCAATCCATTAATGGAGACGATGAAGAAAAACAATAAGGCGTATACGGCTACCTGTTATTCTCCATTTACAGATGTGTAGAAGTATCAATCCATTAATGGAGACGATGAAAAAACAATAAGGCGTATACGGTTACCTGTTATTCTCCATTTGCAGAAGTGTAGAAGTAGCAATCCATTAATGGACAATAGGGCATGTAAAGGGCAGATTTTCCGTATATTCGCCTCCTTATCCCCGAATTATGGGCGTAAGTCACATGGTCATGGAGATATATCTATCCTTTAATGGGGAGAACAGCCGGCAAATATCTGATGGAAAAGCCCCACAAACCACAGGAAAATAGCCACACAATGGTCTGATACACAATAATTATTGGAGAAACATGGTCCGCCCCTGCGGACAGCAAGTTGTGTTTTCGTTAAACGAAAATCGTACGGTTTAACGGCAACCTGCCGCCAAACCGTCCCTACCCCCTGATGCTCCGGAGTCGTGGGGGATAAGCTACCGGCATGTTCCATGTCCCTTTGGCATGGGATCCTGCGGATGAATCCGGGCACAGAAAGGCGATTTTCGCATAATTTTTCACAAGGTAGTTCCAGAAAAAACTGGTAGCAAGACTTTGCTGGAAGGACTAAACAAGAAGGTGAAAGGAGTGATGTACACCCGCAATGCCCTTGTCCTTTTTCGACTGGGATGCATAAAGGAAGCGAAATATTTTATAAGTGGTTTCTTGGGGGTGTGTCAAAATTCCCCCTTTCTTTTTTTTATGCTGGCCAACATATAAAGTAAAGTCTAAAAAAATTGTTTTGTATAAAATAAAATTGTTCCTTTGCAAAGTCACTCGTTTTAAGAGATATTATAAGTAGAGAGTAACCAAGCAAAAGAAGCCTTGACTATACGGGATGTGTAGCTTGACAACTTATCGTGTCAGGCTTTTTTTGTAATATGGGATTGACAAGGATAAATAATAATATAATAATGACAGCCGAAACTTTAATTATGACGAGGAGCGTGTCCCATATTTGGGGCGCGCTCCTTTTGTAAAAACCGGTATTCCCACAGCAGTCTTATTCTTTTTATAAGATATGAAAATCAAGATAAATAACTTGATTTTCTATTGCAAGAACTTGCCCAAGTTCTGATATTTTTGTAATTTAGTGACAAATAAACGCTTGCAAGATGCCAGAAAATTTACACTTCAGAAGTTATGATCCCGATCAAACGCTACTTTTTCCCCAGAGGATCGACCGGGATATCCCTAAGGATGATCCTGTACGTATCCTCAAGTCGGTTATCGAGAGCCTGGACCTGTCAGGTTTCAAGAAACTATACCATGAGCGTGGCCGCAGCCCTTATCATCCCAAAATGATGCTCATGGTAATCCTTTATAGTTACATGAATAACGTATACTCATGCCGAAAAATAGAGAAACTCCTATACCGGGACATCTATTATATCTGGCTGTCGGGATATCAGAAGCCTGACTTCGCTACCATCAACCGTTTCCGCAACCGTGTCAAGAATGAGATCGGACATATATTCACCCTCTTAGTGTTGATATTGGTAGAGAAAGGTTTTGTCACGCTTGAGGTCGAGTACCTTGACGGGACGAAGATAGAATCCAAGGCGAACAAGTATACCTTCGTATGGCGCAAGAGCGTGGAAAGGAACCGTGAGAAGCTGTTGGAGAAAATCCGTGTGTTACTCCAGCAGATCAACGAGCAGATGGCACAAGACAAGGCGGCCGATGTTGACACCTTGGAGCTTACCCCCCAGACATTGTGCGAGATCTCCAAGGAATTCAAGGAGGCACTCGGTTCGGCACCTGAGGCAAAGACAAAGGAAGAGAAGGCCGCGCAAAGAGGAAAGAACAAGATGTTCAAAGAATTGGAGAGGCATGGCGAGAAGCTAGCGGAATATAACAGCCGCCTGGAACAGATGGAAGGCCGCAATTCCATCTCCAAGACCGATCCCTCGGCCACATTCATGCGCATGAAGGAAGACGCCATGTGTAATGGACAAACCAAGCCCGGCTACAACTTGCAGATATCCTCCGAGAACCAATTCATCACAGACTTCGCCCTCTTTCCGAACCCGACCGACACGCTGACCTTCATACCATTCCTTGGCTCTTTCCCGGGCCGTTACGGTCGTTTCCCAAAAAGGGTCGTCGCCGACTCCGGATACGGCTCGGAAGAGAACTACCGTTTCATGGACGAAGCCGGCATTGAGGGGTTCGTCAAATACAATCGTTTCCATTTGGAACACCGTCCCCGCTATAAACCTGACACCTTTCATCCCGACAGCCTCTATTATAATGAGGAAGGAGATTATTACATATGCCCGATGGGGCAGCGCATGTCCCGGACCGGTACGGTGCAAACCCGGACGGAGGGCGGTTATATCTCCCAGAGCGCCTGTTATCGCGCCATACGATGCAAGGGGTGTCCCTTGCGCTGCCTCTGTTACAAGGCCAAGGCCAACCAGAGGACGATCAGGGTCAATCACCGGCTTAATGCCTATAAACGAAAGGCCTGTGAATTATTGACTTCAGAAGAAGGGATCAAGGAAAGGGGAAGGCGGTGCATTGAACCGGAGGCAGTCTTCGGACAGATGAAGTCCAATATGGCTTACCGCCGTTTCAGACATATGGGAAAAGACAAGGTCGTGATGGATTTTACCTTCTTTGCCATAGCCTTCAATATAAAGAAACTATGCTCAATGATGAAAAAAGTGGACAAAAAGGGAAGAAAAACGTCTTCTTATGGAAAATTCGTGGTTATTTTTATTTGTTACATGCATAAACTGGAGATATGCCAGGATAAGTTTGAAAAAATGACGGCATAATCAAATTTATTGCTGTATAGACACAAAAAAGAGGCTGCACATAATCAGGAATTATGACACAGCCCCTTTTTCTTTGTATAAAGTCCGTGACCGAAGACATGGAAAGATCACAAAAAGGGATCATACCGAAATCCTGAGGGGAAAAAATCGTATCTTAGTGGCAGTAAAAAAATAAAAGAGATGAGTTACGATCAATTTCTTCGTTTTATCTTTCCGGAGGGAATGTTTGATTATTTTGAGTTGTCTGATTTCAAAGAAAAATCGGATAGGGTAGAAATATACTTTGAAGAGAAGAATATACATCCTAAAGAATATGCAACCAATAACTTGGAAAGCAAGGGCTTTTATGAGCAAGTCAGGATGCAGGATTATCCGATGCGTGGGCGTAGCTGCCTGTTGTTTATCAAAAAACGAAGATGGTTCAATCACAGTACTGGCAAGTATGTAAGCCGCAATTGGAAATTAGTGGCAGAAGGAACGCAAATAACGACTGAATTTGCGTCTTTTTTAAAAGCATTGGATCGACTCTCGCGCTCTTAGCATTAGTCTTTTGGCGGATCATTACGGAATGGAAGCCAAACTGTTGGAGTCCCAATATAAGAATCATCTGAGTCATTTCAGGAATTGGGAGCAACGTGCCCATGCCGAAGAATGGATTCTCTTCGAGAAAAACATTGGACCCTACGTCGGGCTGGACGAAACGGCACTGTCGTCGGGAGAACTGTATACAATCCTGATTAACAAAGAGGCCAAAGGAAGAAAAGGCACAATCATCGCCATGATCAAAGGGACATCCGTAGAAAAGGTATCCAAAGTTATACTCAAACTTTCCCGTCGCAGGCGGTTTCAAGTTCGGGAAATAACATTGGACATGGCACCCAATATGGCCCGGATAGCTCGTCTCTGTTTCCCGGCTGCCAAGCTGGTTATCGACCGTTTTCATGTTCAAAAGTTAGCTTTTGAAGCCGTTCAGGAAATGCCGATAAAGGCACGATGGGAAGCCTTGGATAAAGAAATGGTCGAGATCACATACGCTAAAGCATCAGGACAGCCTTTTGTTACTGAAACATTTGAGAATGGGGACAGTCGAAAACAGCTGTTGGCCAGAAGCCGCTATCTTTTGTTCAAAAAAACTGAACTGTGGTCGGAGAGCCAAAGAAAAAGAGCTAAAATCCTTTTCCGGGAATATCCCGATATCAAGAAGGCCTATTACTTAAGCATGAGGTTAGGGTTGATATATCATCAGGCACAATCGGCAGATATTGCCTTGACGCGTTTGGCACATTGGTATGATCAGGTGGACAAATCTGGTTTCCTGTCTTTTGGCACTGTTGCCAGAACCATACAAACACACTACTTGAATATTGTTGGCTTTTTTAAAAGACGCTCCACCAATGCCGCGAGTGAGTCCTTCAATGCTAAAATCAAAGCTTTTAGAGCACAGCTGAGAGGCGTGAGGGATATTGCTTTTTTCTTATTCAGACTCACCAATATTTATGCATAATTAATTCTCTATGGATATAGGTATCTCTTTATACGTACATAACCGAGCTAATGCAACATAACTATTAAAAAAGCGTGTCCCTCCAATATAGAGGCAACACGCTCTTTCTAATAGTTAAGGTTTGGGTTATTATATTTCTTGTCGTTATATACTGTTACAAAAAAAGCTTGACCTGAAAGTTGTCAAGCTATACCCATTGCACAGTCAAGGCTCCTTTGTTTTTGTTCACTCTATACGTATAATCTCTCTGAAAATGAGTGACAGCACGAAGGAACGCTTTTATTTTATACAAAACAAATTTATCTGGAATTATTTTTACACGGTAGAGTCAACAAGCAAGTGCAATTATAGTCATAAAAATGAAATTCATCCAAAAATCGTCATTATTAAAAGAAAAATCAATAAAGATTTGCAAACTTTAAAATAATCGTTTACATTTGTGCATATCAAAACCCTAACTATGAAAAGAAACCGAAACCTTGACAGCAAAAACAAAAAGAATTATTGACCAAAGCCAGGCTATGATTAGTAAGGCTTTTTGTACGGGTGGTATTTATACCACCCGTTTTTGTTGCTCCCATTTCTCGAAAAAATACTCTTTGGGACTTCTGAAGCCCAGCTTTTCCCGAGGCCTACGGTTGATCTTCTTCTGTATCTCCATGACGAAACGCTCGCTCACCGTATTAAAATCAGTGCCTTTTGGGATGTACTGCCTAACCAGCTTATTGGCATTCTCTATAGCCCCTTTTTGCCAAGAGCAATAACTGTCCGTAAAATAGACGGTAGCTCTTAATTTTTTCTCTATGAGTTCATGGCAGGCAAACTCGCCTCCGTTATCTGTTGTTATGGTCCTAACGCCTTTGCCCCTATAAGGGAACAGAAGGCGGTTCACCACTCTCGGCAGGGAAGCTGCCTTCTTGCCATCGGGCAGCTTTTCCATCAGCAATAAGTTGCTTGACCTCTCGGTTAAGGTAAGGATCGCCCCTTTGCCCCCCTTGCCAACGATAAGATCCATCTCCCAGTCGCCGAAGCGGGTGCCATCCGCTTCCAAAGGGCGTTCGCGGATACTCGTGCGGTTGGGGATGTTCGTGACTTTTGTAGGACAAAGACGGGATATATGCCGACGATACTTCATCTTGTGACGACAATGGGAAGCAAGCTCACCACTAAAGTCCGCACGTATACGTCTATAGAGGGTCTCATGGGAGATCTTATACCCTTTCCTCTTCAAATAACCGGATATTTGCATGGGAGACCAATCTTCTTCTACCAACAAACGCAACGCCTCTTTTTCTATGGCGCTAGGAATTTTACGATTGCCGGGGAGACGTTCACGCCGTTCGCGCGACATCTCATCCGCAAGGCTATAACTATAAACACGATGACTTTTATTGCGTCTGAGCTCACGACTTACCGTACTGGCCGACACTCCTATTTGAAGAGCTATCGCTTTTTGGGTCTTACCTTCTTTTAGTCCCAAAGATATTGCATATCTTTGCTCACGGGTTAATTGTTTATACTTCATAACAATACAAAAATAGTTAATCCTAAGGAGACTTCGGTCTCCTTTTTTATTGTATTGCTAATTGATTCTACGCTCTCAGGGGCTATGCACCCCTGCCGCTGGGCAAACCCGCAGTGGTTTTTTCATGGAGAACACACTGCGAAGTTGCACTTCTAAGTTGAATTTGCAATTATTTTTACACTATCGGGGATTATAATAAATACTTAAATACTATCAGGAGGCTTATAGGAAGATGCAATAGATACTTTGGGAGATGATTATATTTTAATCCCTCAGGATTTCGGTATGATCCGTGAAGTCTTTTCCGGCAGAAGTTTAATCGAAAAAGGCAGAAACAGAAAAAGGAGCCAGTCTTACGACTAACTCCTTTTCTCTTTTGAGCTCTTTAACTCTACTTTCTAAAAACGGCGGCTATCTACTCTCCCACTTTTACGCAGTACCATCGACGTGGTTGGGCTTAACTTCTCTGTTCGGAATGGGAAGAGGTGGATCCCCAACGCTATAACCACCTTAATAACTTTTTATATTAAGATTTTTGACCGGACAACCCCAAGTTAAGCTACATAACTCCTGAGCTAACGACCCGACCTCGGATCGTCCTAAGCGATATATCAATCCTATCCATGATACGAAAGTCTCGGGCGATTAGTACTACTCGGCTTCGACATTACTGCCCTTACACCTGTAGCCTATCTACGTCGTAGTCTACAACGACCCTCAGGGATATCTCATCTTGAGGCTGGCTTCGTACTTAGATGCTTTCAGCACTTATCCAATCCAGACTTAGATACCCGGCGGTGCACCTGGCGGTACAACCGGTAAACCAGTGGTCTGTCCAACACGGTCCTCTCGTACTAGTGTCAGAGCCCCTCAAATATCCTACGCCCACGATAGATAGAGACCGAACTGTCTCACGACGTTCTGAACCCAGCTCGC
>ERZ506926.793-NODE-793-length-12122-cov-3.369603_pt1 | contig 12122 bp, 10 predicted proteins | sample MGYA00512903_ERZ506926 | MGnify/ENA metagenome assembly ERZ506926 | reverse complement strand
ATGTATTTTTTAAAATAAAACCTGCCATGCAGTAATTATTTGGTGCACTTTTCGAATAGTTTTCCAAGAAGGAATGAATATTCTTAAAAGATTCTTTTCCATAATAATCATCGGCATTAATTACACAGAATGGTTCATGAATGTATTCCTTGGCAGCTAAAACAGCTTGTCCTGTACCCCATGGTTTACTTCGACCTTCGGGAACGGAAATACCTTCTGGTAGATCATCAATGGCTTGAAAACAATAATGTACTTTAATGCCTTTTTCCTTGGCAACTTTTTCAATACGCGTACCAATGCGTTCTTTAAAATCGTTTTCAATATCTTTTCGAATAATAAAGATAACCTTATTAAATCCAGCTTGAATGGCATCGTGAATGGAATAATCCATGATAATTTCATCATGATATCCAACAGGTTCTAATTGTTTGATACCCCCACCAAAACGGCTGCCAATTCCTGCCGCCATAATAACTAATGATGTATTCATATAATTCTCGCTTTCTGTTTGTCTTTTTCTCTATTGTAGCACAAGCAGAAAAAAAGCGACATATGCCGCTTTATTCACCCATCACTTTTACCATCACAGCTTTTTGTGCATGAAGACGATTTTCTGCCTCATCAAAAATCTCATCGGCATGAGCTTCAAAAACAGATTCGGTAATTTCTTCACCACGATGCGCTGGCAAACAATGTAAAACCATGCAATCAGAATGCGCTTGTTGCATCAAGGCATCATTGACTTGATACACCCCTTCAAAAACTTTTCTTCTGGCTTCCGCTTCGCCTTCTTCACCCATCGAAGCCCAAACATCGGTTAAAATCACGTCTGCATCCTTAGCTGCTTCCATTGGATCAGTTACAAGTTGGAACTTGTCACCATACGCTTTCGCAAATTCTAGACAAGCTGGATCTGGCAAATAACCTTCTGGGCAGGCACACGCAAAAGACATACCCGTCTTTAATGCACCAACCATCAAAGAGTTGCACATATTATTTCCATCACCAATGAAAACCATTTTTAAACCAGCTAATTTTCCTTTATGTTCCCGAATCGTTTGCAGATCGGCTAAAACTTGACACGGATGGGCAAAATCCGTCAATCCATTAATAATCGGAATGCTACCATATTTTGCCAGATCTTCGACATCTTTTTGGGCATAGGTACGAATCATAATACCATCCAAATAACGCGAAAGAACTCTGGCAGTATCTTGAATTGGTTCCCCACGGCCAATTTGCATCGTACTTGCATCTAAGTGTAGAGGATAGGCACCCAATTGCACTGCTCCTACTTCAAAAGAGACTCTTGTACGCGTAGAGGCTTTCTGGAAAATCAAACCAATTGTCTTGTTTTTCAAATAAGGTTTAAAAACCCCTTGTTTCACTTCCGCTTTAATTTTATCTGCCAAATCTAAGACATCGATAATCTCTTGATCTGACATTGTCAACATGCTTAATAAATGTTCCATCTTACATCTCCTCTAGTACCGATTGCAGTACCTTCATTCCTTCTTGAATTTCACTTGTCGTCATAATAAGTGGTGGTAACATACGAATTTTCGTTTTGGCGGTTAAGAATAAAACCCCTTTGTCACGACATTTCGCTAATACTTCTTTCGCATCTAATCCATCCAATTCAACACCAATCATCATTCCCAGTCCTGTCACAGACTTCACATGTGGCATTTTCTCTATAGAAGTTTTAATCAACTGTCCTTTTTCTTTTACTTCTTCTAAGAAAGTAGGTGTCATTGTATCCATGACCACATTTGCTGCAGCCGCAGCTAATGGATTTCCAGCAAAAGTAGAACCATGATCCCCATAGTTGATCACATCTTTTACTTTTTCTGACAACAAAACTCCACCCATAGGGATTCCATTCGCAATACCTTTCGCAAAGGAAACAATATCCGGATGAATACCATATTGTTCATAGGCAAAGAAGGTTCCCGTACGACCAATACCAGTTTGCACTTCATCAATGATTAATAGAATATCTTTGGCATCACAAATTTCTTGTACTTTTTGTACAAAAGCTGGATCTAGGGCATTGACGCCACCTTCTCCTTGGACCATTTCCATCATAATTGCCTCAGTATGTTCGTTTACTTTGGCTTCCAATGATTCAATACTATTGGCAACTACATAATCAAATCCGGTTGGAAAAGGATCAAATTTTTGATGGAAAACATCTTGTCCTGTTGCCACTAAGGTTTCCATCGTTCTTCCATGAAAGGAATTCACCAAAGTAAGAATTTCATTTCGCTGTCCATGATAGGTATCATTGGCATATTTATGCGCTACTTTAATGGCACCTTCATTTGATTCAGCACCGGAGTTTTGAAAGAATACCCGACTCATTCCTGTTCGTTTGACTAGTTTCTGCGCTAATTCCAAAACTGGTTCATTGTAGAACAAATTAGAAATATGCGCTAAGTTCGCTGCCTGCTTTTGAACAGCTTGAACCCATGGTTGATAGGCATAACCTAAACCATTTACCCCAATACCAGCGGTAAAGTCTAAATACTTCTTTCCTTCTGTATCAAACACATAAGCCCCTTGACCAGATTTAATACAGATAGGAAAACGCGCATAACAATGCGCAATATATTGATCATCAATTTCTTTGTACTTATTCATCATAATCGTCTCCCACTATCATAGAGCCAATTCCTTCGTCGCTTAACATTTCAATTAAGCACGCATGTGGCACCCGTCCATCAATAATTACGGTTTTCTTAACGCCTTGACGAACACAATCCACACAACATTCAACTTTCGGAATCATACCACCCGTAATGATACCATCTTCTTCTAACTTTGGAACATCACTAATATGAATATTTGTCATAATAGAATCTTCATCTTCCGGATTCTTCAAAACCCCTGGCACATTGGAAACAAAAATCATGTTTTCGGCATTTAAAGCCCCTGCAATGGCACTTGCGGCAAGATCGGCATTCACATTGTAAATATTTCCCTGGCAATCGGTTCCTACACTGGCAACTACTGGGATATACCCATCATCAATTAATTTAAAAATTAATTCTGGATGAATTTTTACAATCTGGCCAACATAGCCTAAATCGTTTTCGGAAACCATCTTTTGGGCTTCAATAATATGTCCATCCATACCAGAAATTCCTACGGCTTTGGCATGGAGTTTAGAAATCATATTCACTAAATTTTTATTTGTTTTTCCGGCCAAGACCATCTGAACAATATCCATCGTTTCTTTATCGGTATAGCGTAGACCATTCACAAACTTGGACTCTTTTCCAACCATATGTAAAGTCTGATTGATATCTGGTCCACCTCCATGAACCAAAACCAGTTTTACCCCAACTTCACTTAACAGAACCACATCTTCCATAACATTTTGTTTCAATTGTTCATTTTCCATGGCATTTCCACCATATTTAATGACGACAATTTTATCATGATATTTCTGAATATAGGGTAAAGCTTGTGATAGTATCTTCGCTTTTTCTATTGCATCTCTCATGTTCGATATTCTCCATTAATCTTGACATATTCATAGGTCATGTCACATCCCCAGGCACTTGCTTCATATGCACCGTCATTCAAATTGATTTCAACAACAATTTCATCTTCACTTAAAATCGTTAAGGCCTTGTCTTCATCAAAAGGAATACCATGTCCATCCTTACAAACCGCAACACTACCGGCTTGACTAGCTAATTCGACATCCACTTTTTCAATGTCATAATTGGCATCGGCATATCCAATGGCACATAGAATTCGTCCCCAATTGGCATCACGTCCAAAAATTGCACATTTTAACAAGGTTGAACCAACTACAGATTTGGCAACCGTTCGTGCATCTTGTAAAGAAGCAGCTTGTTGCACATGAACCATTAAAAGTTTTGTAGCCCCTTCTCCATCTTTCGCTAACATCTTAGATAAATGCATACATACATCAAACAATGCCGCTTTAAAAGCTTCATACGCTGCATCTTTTTGACAAATCTCCGCATTTCCTGCCATTCCATTACATAAAACGGCAAACGTATCATTGGTCGATGTATCGCCATCGATATAAACCATATTATATGTAGCATCCGCAACTTCTTTTAAAGCATCTTGTAAGCAGGCAACTGAGATATTTACATCACTTGTCACAAAAGAGAGCATCGTTGCCATATTTGGAGCAATCATACCAGAACCCTTGGCAATACCGCCTATAGTGCATGGTTTATCCCCAACCATAAAGGTTGTTTGATACTCTTTTGGCATCGTATCGGTTGTCATAATAGCTAAAGCTGCTTGTTGGGATCCATCTGTACTTAATCCCTTACAAAGCTCTGGCATCGCTTGTAGAATTGGTTGAATTGGTAAAGGCTGACCAATTACACCCGTTGAGGCAATCACCATATCCTCTGCTTTTAATCCCAATTCACCAGCACAAATAGCGGCCATTTGTTCTGCTACTTCAATGCCATCGGCATTACAAGTATTCGCATTTCCACTATTCACCACAATTGCTTGAGCATGGCCATCCGCTAAATGTTTTTGACTCACCGTAATCGGTGCGCCCTTTACCGCATTGGTTGTATAAACCGCTGCTGCAACACAAGGTTCTTTAGAATAAATCACGGCTAAATCGTTTTTGCTTTGATTGGCACGAATGCCACAATGTACCCCATTAGCTAAAAAGCCTTTTGCCGCACATACACCCGTTTTCATAGTAGGCCACCTCCTAGAACGAAGGAGCAATGGACTTCAATCCACTGTCTTCTTCAAAATGATACATAATATTCATATTTTGAATTGCTTGTCCAGCTGCACCTTTGACCATATTGTCAATACAGCTTACGACAATCAAGGTATGCGTATGCGCATCCATATGCAATGAAATATCACAATAATTTGAGTACTTCACAAATTTCAAATCAGCAATTTGACCTAAATCCAATACCCGCACAAATTGTTTATCTGCATAGGTTTGTTTGTATAATTCATGAATTTCTTCCAAGGAAAGATCTTCTTTCAAAGGTAAATAGATTGTAGAAATAATGCCTCGGTTAATCGGTAACAAATGCGGTACAAAGGTTACTTGAATTGGTTCTTGGGCAATTTCACTTAACATTTGTTCAATTTCAGGAGTATGGCGATGGCAACCCACTTTATATGGTGCAAATGCTTCATTTGTACGTGGAAAATGGGTATTCTCGCTCAAGGATTTTCCTGCTCCTGTTGCGCCACTCTTGGAATCGAGAATAATATGTGATGTTTCCACAATTCCCTTTTTCAAAGCTGGGTAACAACCCAATTCGATAGATGTAGGATAACAACCTGGATTTCCAATAATGTTGGCATTTTCAATCAAATCATGATGGATTTCACATTGGCCATAGACACTTTTTTCATGTAAAGATGGATCAGTGAATTCTTTACCATACCAGGCTTGGTAGACCTCACTGGAATCCAAACGAAAATCAGCGCCTAAATCAATGAACTTTTTTCCTTGAGCTACACATTTTTTCGCAATCTCTTCACTATACCCACTTGGCAATGCCGCAAAGACACAATCACTTTGTTCCACGACTTGATCTTGATCGACAAATTTTAAATCACAAAGGCAACGAAGTCCCGGATATAAATCCGAGATTGGTTGACCAGTATATTGACGGGAAGAAATAGCGGTTAAAGTAACATCGGGATGGTTCAATAATAAACGAACCAGTTCTGCTCCACCGTATCCGCTAGCTCCAATAACGCCTACTTTCAATTGACTCATAATCCTAACTCCTTTTTTACCGATTCTATATGTTCTTTCACACGATCTGGACAAGGTCCACCAATCGCATTTCGTTTAAATACACAAGTTTGTAAAGCAATGGCCTCATAGACATCTGCTTCAAATAGACAAGAAGCTTCTTGGTACTCTTCTAAAGATAAAGAAGATAAGTCCTTTTGATGATCCACACAATATTTGACCAATTGACCAACCGTAGAATAAGCATCCCGGAAAGGCATTCCTTTTTTCGTTAAATAGTCGGCACAATCGGTTGCGTTAATAAAACCACGCTTCGCTGCATTTTCCATATTTTCTTGATTCACCTTCCAAGAATCACACATTGGAATCATCGTTACTAAACAAGCTTGCAAGGTATCTGCACTATCCATAAATGCATCTTTATCTTCCTGAAGATCCTTATTGTAGGCCAAGGGAAGATTCTTCAGCATTGCTAACAACGTATTGAGATTGCCATAGACCCGTCCCGTTTTTCCTCTGACCAGTTCAGCTACATCTGGGTTTTTCTTCTGTGGCATGATGGAGCTTCCCGTAGAAAAAGCATCATCCAACTCTAAGAATTTAAATTCCCAGGAGCACCAAAGAATGATTTCTTCACATAACCGCGATAAATGCATCATACAAAGGGAAAATGCGCTCACCATTTCAATGGCGAAATCCCGATCACTGACACCATCTAAAGAATTGAGGGTTGGTCCATCAAAGCCTAAAAGCTTTGCGGTATAGTCCCGATCAATAGGATAAGTTGTCGTAGCTAAGGCACCCGATCCTAAAGGACAGACATTGGCACGTTTTTTGGCATCCTCCAAACGTGAACAATCCCGTTTAAACATTTCTACATAAGCCATCAAATGATGGGCAAAAGTGATGGGTTGGGCTCTTTGAAGATGGGTATAACCTGGCATGATTGTCGTTAGGTTTTGACTAGCTTGATGAATCAAGACACCAATCATCTCTTTTAACAAGGTTACCAGATCATCACATCGTTGCATGGCATACATTTTAAAATCCACAGCAACTTGATCATTACGAGAACGCGCGGTATGAAGTTTTTTCCCAGCAGGCGTACGTTTCGTTAGCTCGCCTTCAATAAACATATGAATATCTTCGGCTTTTGGATCAATCACCAATTGCCCAGATTCTATTTCCTCTTTAATCTTTGTGAGGTTTTCAATAATGCTATCTTTACTTTCTTCATCTACAATACCTTGTGCTGCCAACATCGTTATATGCGCAATGGAACCTTTGATATCTTGTTCAAACATCTTTGAATCAATTGCGATCGATGAATTAAAATCTTGTAATCTCTGATCGGCTTCACTTGAAAACCGTGCGCCCCATAATGCCATAATCAATCTCCTTATTTCTTATTCTTTGCGTCTTGTTGAGCTTTTACTTTAATTGGTAAACCAAATAAGTTAATGAATCCCTTTGAATCACTTTGGTCATAACTATCATCTTCTCCGAAACTTGCGATTTGTTCAGAATACAATGTAGTAGGACTTGTCATACCAGCAGGAATAATATTTCCTTTGTATAGCTTTAATTTCACATCTCCATTTACGGATTCATTGGCTTTATCAACAAAGGCATCTAAACTTTCTCTTAATGGTGTAAACCATTGTCCGTTATAAACCAATTCACCATATTTTACGGAAACATGTTGCATAAAGTGTTGCGTTTCTTTATCCATTGTGATGGTTTCTAATAAAGCATGAGCTTTATACATAATCGTTCCACCAGGTGTTTCATATACACCACGTGATTTCATTCCGACTAATCTGTTTTCTACCATGTCAATTAAACCAATACCATTAGCGCCACCAACTTTATTCAATTGGAGAAGTAATTCTTGGGCACTCATTGTTTCCCCATTTAATTGAGTAGGAATTCCTTTTTCGAAATGTAATGTAATATAAGTAGGTTGATCTGGTGCTTTTTCAGGAGTTACACCTAATTCAAGGATCTTGTCATAATCTGGTTCATTGGCAGGGTTTTCCAAATCCAAACCTTCATGACTTAAATGCCAGATGTTTTTATCTTTCGAGTAGTTTGTTTCTCTATTAATCTTTAGGGGAATATTGTGTGCTTCCGCATATTCGATTTCTTCTTCTCTGGATTTCAATTCCCATTCTCTCCAAGGTGCGATGATTGGCATATCTGGAGCAAAGGCTTTGATAGATAATTCAAAACGAACTTGGTCATTTCCTTTACCCGTGCAACCATGGCAAATTGCATCAGCGCCTTCTTTGATTGCGATATCAACCAATCCTTTGGCAATTAAAGGACGTGCCATAGAAGTTCCTAGCATATACACATTTTCATAAACAGCATCGGCTTTTAAACATGGGAAGATGTAATCTTCTACAAAAGCATCTTTTAAATCTAAAGCATAGAATTTTGAAGCACCGGTTTTAAGGGCTTTTTCTTCCAATCCATCTAATTCATCTTTTTGTCCAACATCTCCGGATACCGCAATAATTTCTGGGTTATTGTAGTTTTCCTTTAACCATTGAATCATAATGGAAGTATCTAACCCTCCAGAATACGCTAATACGATTTTTTTAAATTCTTTCTTTTCAGTTGTCATTTCTTTTTCCTCTTTCTACGCCTTTAGATAAGAAAAAAAGCGTCTTTGAAAAAATTTCCAAAGACGCTTATAAACGCGGTACCACTTCAGTTGCCTCTAACAAGGCCTCTTCTCCGTAACGTGGGTGAAACGTTCCAAGCTACTAATTTCACTTAGACTCTCATAGGTGCGTTTCTTCTTGAGTACCATTTAGTGACCTTCCACTCTGTGTCACCTCGCTAGAAACTTTACTCAAGCTTACTCTCCTAATCAGCGATTTACTTTATGGCTCTACTTTACCATTTTTCATTCATATGTCAACAAAAATTTTCATAAAATGTAAAAATAATGAAACTTATTACATTTTTTACAACAAAAGCTGAAAACCTTTCCATCTCTACAAGCGATTGACAACCCCACAAAAAAAGACTATGATGCCGACGATTAAGGAGGCAATTCCATGAAAACCATTAAAACATTAAGTTCTGCCATTGGACTCATCACGATCTTTGGCGTCATTGTCGCCGCCATTCTGCTTTTAATATATAACCCTGGTATGTATCTATCCCAAACCTATTTATTAATTCATTATTTGGGTATTTGCGTATTAGTCATTATTTTATCTTTTAAGATTTCGGATTACGCAGGTATTTTTATGAACCCGCAAAAATCTTTACTCTTTACTTTGATTCAACTTGCCCTTTTACCTTTTATTGTTTCTTTTTTAGTCAGTTACTTCCAACTGCCCACAACCATTGCCTTAGCCATTGGCTGTGCAGCTTTAAGTCCAGGTAATATGGCAAAGAATCTATTTAAGAATCTCTTCATGGCTTTATGTGTTTTCTTTGTCAGCATGTATATTCTTCCCGTTAGTTCCACGACCGTAAATGAAGTTTATGCCACGACAACTTCCAGTCATACAAAAATCATCTTATTGGTTCTTGCGTTAAGTATTTTAGCCATCTATGAAATCCGACGTTATATGGAGAAGAAAAAAGATCAACCAGATGAAGTATATTACATTGATGAGCAATAAATAATTGCTCATTTTTTATCGTTTTTTTCAATAAAATTCAAAAATATTGAATTTTATCATTGCTTTTAGGTTGTCTTTGCGGCACAATCAAAATATGAAAGAGCGTACATTTGAGAGTAAAGCCGACAGTTCCTGTTGTTTGGTACATTTAGTCAACCAAAGTGGAATCGCATTTTGTTACGAATGCATCCCTCAAGAAAACTTGAAACACACTATTCTACCAAGTGGCTGTATGGAACTCGTTTTCGTTTTCAACAAAATGGAAAACCGCGTTGTTTTAGTTGGACCAACAAAAAAAGTAAGCACCATTGTGGATGACCCGTTAAACACCCGCCTTTTTGGTGTTGTTTTTATGCCCGCCATTGTCCCTTATCCTTGGAATGATGACATCTTATTTGGAGAAACGTTTCACCAATGTTATAAACTTGGTCATCCAATGGCAGAACAAATATTTGCCACACAAGATTTCTTTGAACGAATCCAACTCATCCTTAGTTACTATCAAAAACATCTTCCTAAACTCAATCCTTTTGTCAAAGAGCTATTAGGAGCCATTGGTGAACAAAAAGGAAACGTTTTATTAAATGATTTATATGATAATTTTGGCTATTCCCGACAATACGCAAACTATATCTTTAAAACGAACGTTGGGGTAAGTCCCAAAAGTTTTTGTAAAGTCTTTCGTTTTCAAAATATCATCTACCATTTCATCAAAGGCTTTGATAACCAACATTTCAACACGCTGGTAAAAGCTTGTGGCTATTACGATCAACCACACATGAATAAAGAATTCAAAGAGTTCACCGATTCTTCACCAGAAGTATTCCTGCATGAAAATCAAAAGTATCTAAACAATATTCAATTCATTTAAAAAGGCTATTTTCCCGAAGGAAAATAGTCTTTTACTAATTTTATAAACTCTTTTGACAACAAGAATAATGCAATTAAGTTTGGAATCATCATAAAGCCATTGAAGGTTTCTGCTATATCCCACAACAAGCCTAAATTCAAAGTAGCACCAATGACTGCCACAAAGGAATAAATCACAAGGAATGGTCTTACCCATTTTTCACCAACTAAGAATTCAACAAAACGAGACCCATATAAGCCCCATCCGATAATCGTAGAGAAGGCAAAACAACATAAAGAAACAGCTGTAAAGATAGAAACCCAATTGCCATAAACGGAAACAAAGCCAGAAATGGTCAATTCTGCACCTGCTGCCACACCATAGCTAACTGCTTCATTTCCACACAAGATTACCAGAGCCGTTAACGTACAAATCACAATGGTATCTACAAACACTTCAAAGATACCAAATAACCCCTGTTTAACAGGTTCATCTGTATCTGCACATGCATGCGCAATACTACCTGTACCAAGACCGGCTTCATTGGAGAAGATTCCCCGGGAAACCCCTTTTCGTAAACTGATGATCATAGAGCCTACAGCTCCACCAGTTACTGCACTTGGAGAAAAAGCCCCATAGAAAATTGAGCGAAAAACCATTGGAATTTTATGAAAATTGATACAGACAACACCGAGTCCCAATAGAATATACAACAAGGCCATAAAGGGAACCAGCTTTTCAGCAACTTGCCCAATTCGTTTAATACCACCGAGCAAAACCATGGCAACTAAAGCCGCAATAACAATGCCAAGAATCAAACTAATTTGAGATACATTACTTTGTGAGATGATTCCAAAGTTCAACAAAGCCGAATTAATCGAAGTGACAATGGTGTTGACTTGGGTGGCATTTCCGGTTCCAAAAACTGTTAATACACCAAACAAGGCATACGCAAAGGCAAGCCATAACCACTTTTTATCTAAGCCATTTTTAATGTAGTACATAGGACCGCCAACATACTCACCGTTTTTATTCTTTTCGCGAAAACGCACGGCCAAAGAAACTTCGGCAAATTTTGTACACATACCTAAAAAAGCCGAGCACCACATCCAGAAAACCGCACCTGGACCACCGATGGCCACAGCGCCTGCAACCCCAGCAATATTTCCGGTACCGACCGTTCCAGCCAATGCCGTACAAACCGCTTGGAATGGCGACATAGCGCCTTCCGTCACTTCAGACTTATCAAAAATCTTTCCTAAAATACTTGTAAAAGCCAGCTTAAATTTTCGAACTTGAATAAACCGGGTTTTCACAGTTAAAAAGATACCAACACCTATAATACAAACCATAGCAGGTACGCCCCAAATAAAATTATTTAGAACGCCATTTATTTTTTCTATTGTTTCTAACATATTCTCTCCTAACAGACACGAGTGTATTTTATCACAACAAAGAGAAAATACCTTTAATTTCTTTTTTCCTGCTTCATTCTGGTCAAAAAAAAAAACGCAAGTTTTATCTTGCGCTTTCTAAGACTTCATCCATAAAATCAACAATACCTTGATATACATCATATTGAATTTCGCGATAATTATGAATTTCATGACGATAACCCGAGTAAAGTTTCGTGATGACTTCATGACCCGTATCAATCAGCCAGTTACTGACTTGATAAACACCGGTACCATATTGTCCAACTGGATCCTGATCCCCTGCAATATTATAAATTGGTAAATCAACTGGTACCTTTTCGGCCCATTCTTTTCCGGTAATACATAGAATCATTTCACAGAACATCTTGTATGCGATATTATTGGTCGGCTTTGTGAAGGCATCAAAAGGATCATTGGCATGATCGTATTGGACATTTGGATCATGACAG
>ERZ506926.748-NODE-748-length-12690-cov-5.462604_pt1 | contig 12690 bp, 7 predicted proteins | sample MGYA00512903_ERZ506926 | MGnify/ENA metagenome assembly ERZ506926 | reverse complement strand
ATAACGCTATGCAAACAACGTTAGTGTAAATGCAGCGCCTTAATTTGGGGATATACATCCCGAAGGGAAACCAGGGATTTATTCATGCAAATCAGCAGCGCGTTTTCATCGAAGGAAATGGAGATAAATACATCAACGATCCCTTTAGTCACCAATTCTTCATAAGAGTGCTGCAAGCACATAACAGCGTTTGCAGGATCGCGCAGGCTGAACACAAAAACATTTTCGGGAGCTTCATGGATCGCTTTATCCAGAAAATCTCCGAATAAAGGAGGCGGGATAATCGCGGATATCTCCGCATGCTCGGCGGAGCGGGGTCTTTCAAAATACTTCAATCCCTGAGCCTTTATAAATGCCAGCAGCGAACTTTCTTCTGTTACGGAGTCGAGCGTCACCACCATCTCTTTGCAATGAAACAAATCGACTATTTTGATGATATTGTTCACGCTGCAATCCAAACCCGAGACCCGTATTGTTGCCGGATTTAATAAGAGGTTTTTTGAAAATTTAATCACGCACAAAACTTCCCCACAAGCCGGCTCTATAAAGACGCTGTCTTTGATACAAACAGAAAAAGCCTTCTCCGGCACATAAGTGCTGAAAAAGGCTTGAAATAAAGGGCTTTCGAGGTTCCGCTGTGTTTTACAGCAGAGCTTCGGAAGCCCTTTTTTCTGTTTATTCGATTGTTGCAGGCCGGTTCTGTGGCCTTTGGAACTTACCCCTCAAAACCGACAGTCGAAGGAATAATTAGAAAGTGTGGAATAATTAAAAGGTTCAGTAACCTCTATATTTCCTTGCGCTTCTTTGAATCAGTTCATGTATTTCCTCGACATCGATGACACTCATCATCGTATTCTGACCATCTACAAATCTGCGAGCACCACGGGTAACATGTCCAGTTGTTACGAGAATCGCTTTGTTTATTTGATCAGCCAACTGGACGCCATATAGAGAACGAACGATATTTACACCCACAGAGTTCTGGCGTCCGTACCGTTTACACTCTATATAGAAAACGACCGGCTTTCCCATCTCATACTTTGTTGCGATTATATCACGGCCACCATCTCTGGTTTGTTGTGTCAACTTTGTTTCAAAGCCCTCATCTTGAAGCACCCGCTCGATAACTGCCTCAAACTCTCTGGGAGAGATGTCATAGATCAACTCACGGTTTTGGGCGATGTCCATGATGATTTGCTCCACTCGTGTAAATGTAGGGTATGCATCATCGGGGTCAAAATCATCTCGGCTATATATGACTCCCATGTGCGGTTCTTCCTCAAACCGACCCCCAGCTATTTCGCTATCTTCATAGTTGAATGCACCTATAGGATACTCGTAGCCAGATATTCTGAAGGAGATTTCATTCCCGCATTGATCACATTCAATGTATCCTTCGTGACGGAATTCAATTTCTTCACCCATCCTATTATCGCCACGATCATATACATAGGACTCAAAATCAAAATCTTCTTTGTGTATTCCGGTAATCTTCCCGCATCTACCACAGCGGATAAAAACATCTTCTATAAGCTCCATCATGCAAACATCTCCGCATTCCACACCAGATTAACAAGCTGAACAAGAAGCTGAATTCGCTCAGTGATTTCTGCTTTTCCGAACTGTGCATAAGGCTTGAAGCCCAGACCATTGTCAGCAATAAACTTCTTGAACTTTGGATTATTCTGATAGGCCTGATCACCCAGCGACTCGGTATAAATGTTTCCTTCATTGGAGCAATACTTCGAGAGCTTGTAATCATATTTTGAGTCATTCAGACTGGCATTGATGCTCTTATGCAAAAGTAATAGTGCGCCGAAGCTATTTCTCCACCGTCTGAATTCTTCTTGATCGGAGTATTCGCTGGTAAACCACTCGTAATGGTCCGTGATAATATGCTCGATTTCAAATGGATTCTTTGTCTGCGTATTCATGTAGTTGCAGTAATTCGAAGCTACACCGGTCTGCTCCTCAATATAGCCCGTGATGCGAGCAAGCATATTCTTGATGTATTTCTTGGTAAAGCTGTTCAAACGCAGCTCAGGAAGGGCTGCTGCCGGAGCATATGCGAGGTTGTCAGATTGGGCTTTCAAACGAGCCTTCAGCACATCAATAGAACAGCGACGAATATTCTTTGTTACGTTAAACACGTAATTCTTGATAGTGCTATAGTCTACAGACCTATAATTCGTTACTCTGGCAGTGATCAGCAGATCAATGAATCGAGCGACCAAATTAATCTTTTCAATGATAACCGGCCACGTATCCTCATAACAAATAGGAGCCAGTAGCAACTGCGGCTGAAGTGTAAAATTAACCTGTGCATTGTAATAGATATACTTTGTTTCCTCTGCAAATGTGTTCTCAGCTTCACGGATTTTCCTGTAAACATCCGCAAATTTAGAAAACTTCATAATAAAGAGCTCAAAATCATCTGTTGTGGATAGGCCGAGCTTGTCTCGCTCATCACGTACCCATTTGTGGAAAGAACCACCAATGATATCAAAATCCTGATTCACGGCACCGGCTTTCGTTTCACGGATGGTTTCGGCATATTGAGCTCTTAGCCATGCTTTGATAAATGTTTCATCTCCCTTATCGTCGTCTTTTTTGAGGGAGAGAACTTTGTCTTTCCAAATATTATTGAGTTTTTCACGCTTGGAATCATCCTTTATCTCTGATAGTAGGTATCCTTTCAACATTTCTGTTGATGTGAGACTCAGACCTCTATCGTTCATGGTTACAAAGACTTTATGGGCATCCTGTTCTGTGGTGGCCACAATCTCTATAAAGAACACCTTCTCGGCCAGCCAGTCACAGAAATGCAAGAGCATGTTGTCAGTAATATCATCATTGGGAAAAACATCAATGATATCGGTATATCTGCCATAGAGGTTTTTCACGGACTCTCCGACATTGGTCGTGTCAAACGGCTGATCATTAAAAATTGCATTCATGCAATCAGCTCGATCCTCAACATTTATATTGAAGGATTTAGTTCCGTACGCCTCAGAAAAAATCATCTGTTCGATCATGCTATAGTTCTGACCAAGTGAACGGAGCCGATTATTTAGATACATTAGCAGGAGCGTCAGCGATGAGAATCTCTGCTGGCCGTCTATGATTGCATTTTCACGACCAGCAAGAACAATGGACCCCATGAAATATGCACCATAGTCCTGCACATCCTTGCGATCATCACCGGGAACATAATAATCCAAGAACTCCGATGTAAGGTCATCGATCAGTTCCTCGATATGTTTTCTCTGCCACATATACTCACGCTGATAATAGTGAATCGAGTACTTTGTATTCTGTAAAAGCTGCTTTAAGCTCTTAGGAGAACCTTCAATCTTCTTCACGGGTAACTCTTCCTCCTGATTGGTTTATATCTTCTCTGCAAACAATTCCGGCATGTTGTATCGTACACTCGACGCCTCTGTTCGAGCGTTAGTATTTGAGCATTCAAGCAATGCCGTGCTCAGATGCCATTTTCCATCCGGCCCTTCGATAATAAACTCATCCTTGTTGTTCCGGATATATGTGGATACCTCACGAGAGAATCCGTTCCGCTGAAGAAGGATTGTTATTGGATTCGTCGTTCCGTATTCTACAAATTCGTACCAGTTGTTATCAAACTCCTTCAGCTGATGGACCGTCTTATACTCATTCGAGAAGCGAAGGAAGTAGTTTGAAATACTGAACAGCACAATGTTATCAATGACCTCCAAGGTGTCGGCAAATACGATATTGCGGTGCCGGAGTCCATCGTCGTAGTATTCTTTCTGGCCTCGGTTCACCCAGAAGTTATCAGGGTGCTGTTGCCGGTACTCCAGTGCCTTTTTCATGATATTGCTAAGGCCGGTACCTTCCATCCATTGAATAAGAACAACCGCATACCAACGCAGAAGCGTCGGCTTTCCGAGCGTGGATGCCTCATACTTTCCCCATTTGAAGATCCGACTCAGCTTTTCAAGGAAAGCCAAAACGTCGTCATAATTGAACTTCCCATCTACACGGTCAGGGTATTTCAGTCCCATTGCGATAGCGGCACGTAGGTTTTTCGTCTGATCCACCGACGTGTTGATATCATCATCCGGTTCTGTGAACGGATCAGTAAAGGCTTCTCGTATTTTCGCTTCGTCCTTGGGTGTCAGCAGATTAGAGAACTCACGCCTTACAAGGCTGTCGTTGTCCTGCATAATATCCCGTAAAAGAATGAGGGCAAACTTACGCATCATTACATAGGCTTCCTCTGACTGTGCGTCATTTCTTTTTACGAGTTCAATATTGCCCTGCAGTAGTGCCTCGACGACATATTTCTTTTCGGCGTTTGTTAGGCTCTTCGGTCCAGCCTCGATAGAAAGCGTTTGCTTCGGGACCTCTTTTTTCAAAAGGTCCACATAGTCTTCCTGTTTCAGCTTTTCACCCTGCGAGACGAAGAATACATTCCCGTAAAGGTTGAAACGGATGCGTCCGACACGTCCTATCAGGTTTCGGAAGTCAACCGGCGTCATCACCTTTCGGAAAATCTTGTTATCGGTAATGAACAGATTATCCGCTGGGAGGTTGACACCCTCAAGTAAGGTGCTGGTACAGAACATAGTCGTGATTTTGCCACGACGGAACATGTCCTCGATACGCATTCTGATGGCAGCTGGTAGGTATCCAATGTGATATGCGACGCCCTTTTTTATAATCTGGGCCAAATAGTAGTCGCCGTGAACTTCATTCGTGATATCCCTTGCCAGTGCATTCAGGTCATTATCCTGAATTTCCGAAAGTTGATCTGCAAAAGCAAGCGCATTTTCAATCGCCTTACTTCTACCGTTGCAATAAACGATGGTCTGCTGCTTTCGCTCAAAGGGGAGATCCCGGTTTATCCTTTCAAACATCAGAAGGAACGAAACCAGAGAAGCGTTTCTGTCTTTGATTTCCGCAAGGTAATCCAACTCACCGGTATGGTCGTTATATACGCTGACTGTGAAATTATTGAGGTCGATGCTGAACTTAATCTGGGCCACCGGTGAAAAAGTGGAACGTAGGTGGCTATCATCACCGTCGGTTTCGATGTCTGTCAGCAACTTTAGATATACCTCTGGATTTGGAATATTAGGTGAGGCAAAGACGAAGTGCGGCTTCTTCTTCCTTTTGAGAAGCATATCCACGGTTTTATAGTAGAACGGCCCACGGCTATTTTTTCCGGACAGTTTGTGCGCTTCATCGATGAATAGATAGTCGATTTGCAAATCCGGTTTGCTGATGAGCAGATATAACAGTCGTTCCGGAGTCAGCACAAGTATGAAGTTATGCTTGCCCTCCAAAGCGATATCCCCGGCGGCAGTGACCACCTTATAATTGTGCTCCGACAAAAGGTTCTTAAGGTCCTCGTCAATGACCTGCTTGTAGATCTCATTGATCAGTGCCTTTGTTGGGACAATCAGGGCGAAGTTCATTTTTACCCCATGCTGTATCCGGTCCTTGATGTACATTCTCATGAGGAAGGACTTACCCATAGATGTCGGACCGGAATAGCTGAAGTGATCATCCGAGAGATGATCGTAAGCATTTTTCTGTGCGCCGAAGAACCGAAGTTCCGGTGCTGCAGGAATTGTCAAATAATCATTCTGGTATTCAGCGAAGAAACGCTCTAATGCAGTCGTGCCGTAAAAGTCGCTATCGATCATCTTTCTTGCCTGATAGTTCCCGGTGTTCGCGAACACTGATCCGGCATAGAACTTTACATCAGGATTGTCCGGGTACAGAGAATACAGCAGGATGATTATCTCCTGCGCCCACATTTTATGCTTGTCCCGGTTCACCGCATGTGTCGACTTGGACAGCAAGTCGGCAAACCGCAAGGCCGACACAACATCAATTTCCCGCATCTGCCGTTTATCAGTGAGGTTAAATTTGGTGATGGCATAGTTATAAAGGATGTTGTCGTAGAGTTCATTCAGGAAGGGATTGTTGTCAATGTCCCCGAAAATGGCATCGCCAAGGTTATGCAGTATTTGATTGCTCAAGGTCTGCCACCCCCATTCATCACACGGTCCATGATTTGTGTTTTTTCAGCATCTGCATCGTTGAGTGGCAGAATGTAGAAATAAAACGAGTGGTTTCCGAGGCCAAGGGCATTAATCTTGCTGGCTATATATGCCGCATGATTGCGAATATCTGTATCCATTTTCTGAGTCAGTGCACGTCGGAAGTCTACCGCACTGTAATTAGCAGGATTGAGGCCGAGATTATACGCAAGGAAAACGCCATAGGCTGTATCATACGGGACCGACTGTCCTTTACTCGGAATAAGCAGGTCTTTGATTTTCTGAACCGTGTCTTTATCAAAGGACTTGCTGAATACCGTGTTTTCAGCAAGGGTGCGCTCCTGTGTGCTTTGCTTTTCGATCTCAACAATGGCGTCGAAGGCAGTGTCAACAGCTTTTTTCATATCACCCACAATGCTGGAGGTGCCAAACACCATGTGGTAGTATGGCATGCCGAAAGCCTGCTCCAGCGAGAGAAGATGTATTCCGTCACATTTACTGTCATATTGTTTTGCTCCGGTTTGAAGCTCTACCTTGCTCATGATTTTGGGAGCTCCCAGAACCTGCTCTAAAAACACATATAGCATGATTTCACCGAGGTCATTGCCGGTGCCTTTCTGACCCGGAGCCCCGTTGCGTTTCATGATGTCGATGGCATCCATTCCTACGCTGTACACATCGCCCTCAACATGATAGTTCTCGATCTGAGCACGAGAAAAAACGTATTGACCGATGTTCTTCCTGAGAAACACTTCAAGCTTATCGGATGAGAATGCATTGTTATTGACGTTGAGGTGAAATAGGCGCAGTTGTTCCGGGTTTTTTAGGCCAAGGGTCTCAGCGTGAGACACCTCGGTAAAAACCTCGTCAAATTTACCTCCGCTTATAGTCTTGTCAAAAGAATCATTCATTGCATTCTCCACCTTGTTACAGTTTACTCTTCATCCTTTTTGTCGCCATACGTGGCATGGTCTTCAGCAACCATCAAAGATTCCTGCGTGGGAAAATCGTATGCGACGGTTTTTTCACCCGGCCCCGGCATCACGTACTCTTTGCCTTCCGGATTGTAAGTAAGGTTGAACACCAGATCCGAAAGCCACTTCTTAAAGGATGGATTGTCTTGGAACTGCTTGAACAGCTCCATATTATCAGCCATGATTGCAAAGATAACCTGTTGCAGAGCACGTTCGCTTTCCAACCGAGCACTCTGCTCATCAGAGTTGCGCATAGCATTTTGATACTTTTTATCTCTGGACACCATTGCAGGTATTTCGAGAATCTGCCGCTGGACATTGTCGGCGTCGTTCCAGTTGATGTTGCCAAACATATCGTTGAAGTCAGAAATAATCCGGGAAAGCAGATCCATTTCCGGTTCCACAATGTGGCCAGTCTTTCCGGCAGGAACAGGCGCAATTTCAGCATCCTGATCTTCCAAGCGAATGGAGATCATTTCACGGGCTTCATTACGATAGCTCGAAAGGTCAATGGTGCTCAAGATGCCTTCTGACAGGTCGTCTTCACGAGGCGACGGCAGTTTAGGAATCAGCAGATTCAGGAAGATTGAGAGCTTTTCCCATTCCACGTTTCCATAAGGCAGAATGGCTCCGAGGAAACCGTATGTACGCACAAAGGACTTTGCAGCACTCTTGAATTTAATCTGATCGTCTGTTTCGAGCTGCTTATATACCGCCGTACAAGCATCCAGTGTTGGATCGAGGCGATCTCGCTCTGCACCGTTCAGGAACAGGTCAACAAGCCTCTCCACATCGTCGTTGCTATAGACCTGATAGTCTTCCATGACGGCGATTAAGTCATACAGCTTGTTCGGATCGGTTTCTCCGGAGAGAATTGTGGTCCGGTAATACTTTGAGAAAGACTCCTCAATCACAGATGTCTTATTGGCAAAGTCCAGAACAAAGGTGTCATCCTTGCCGGGATAAGCACGATTCAGGCGAGACAGCGTTTGCACGGCACCGATGTCGTATAGAGGCTTGTCCACATACATCGTGTGAAGCAGCGGCTCGTCGAATCCGGTCTGGAACATGTCAGCAACGATGAGTATGCGGTACGGGTCCTTCTTGAAGGTCTTTGGAATCAACGCATCGGAAAAGCCGTTCATGGCAGCTGAAGTAAGTGCTGGTTCCTGACCTTTGTATTTGTGCTCACCAGAGAAGGCGACGATGGCCTTGTATGGGCTCCGTCTGTCTGCGAGGCACTTGCTGATAGCGTAGTAATACTCAATGCAGCGAGGGATGCTGGCTGTAACGACCATAGCACGTGCCTGACCGCCGATCTTTTTCTTGGCGATTACCTGCTCGTGGAAATGGTCAACCATCATGGCCGCCTTCTTTGCGATTGTGACCTCGTTGCTTTCAACAAAGGAGCGCAGCTTCTTCTGAGCTCTTTTCTTGTCGAACATAGGATCGTCATCAACAGTTTTCATTAGCTTATAGTAGCTGTCGATAGGCGTATAATACTTCAGCACATCCAGAATGAAGCCCTCCTGAATGGCCTGTTTCATGGTATAAACATGGAACGGTCGATGCTTGATCTCGCCATCCTCTTCATAAGCAACACCGAAGGTTTCCTCGGTCTTGTTCTTCGGAGTGGCGGTGAAAGCGAAGTAGCTGGCCGTTGTCAGGAGTTTGCGGCCTTCCATCATGGCATTGATCTTATCCTCATTGTCCATGTCGTCTTCAGAGGCGAGGCCGGACAGGGCCAAGTTCATCTGAGCCGAGTTACGACCGCTCTGACCGGAATGAGCCTCGTCTATGATAACGGCGAACTTATGAGTTTTATGTTCTTGCCCGATTTCGGTAACGATATACGGGAACTTCTCGACCGTCGTCACAATGATGCGCTTCCCGTCCTGAATGGCTTTTCGGAGATCGCCCGAATGTTCTGCCCACACCACAGTGTTCTTCACCTGCATAAACTGCTTGATGGTGTTGCGGATCTGCTTATCGAGGATACGGCGGTCTGTTACAACAAGGACGGAGTCAATCAGCGGACGGCCATTCTGTTCAATGCCAATCAGCTGATGAGCCAGCCATGCGATGGAGTTGGATTTGCCGCTTCCTGCGCTGTGCTGAATCAGGTAACGCTTACCGACCCCATTGGCACGAACATCGGCCAGCAGCTTTTCAACCACATCCAACTGATGATAACGAGGGAATATCTGCTTGACAGACTTCTTCTTGGTATCCTCGTCAACTTCCTCAACAACCTGTGCGTAGTTTTCTATAATGCGTGAGAGCTTTGCCTTGGTGAGAATGTCCTTCCACAAGTAGTCTGTCATCAGACCATCCGGATTCGGAGGATTACCGGCTCCGTCGTTATAGCCCTTATTGAATGGCAGGAACCAGCTGTCCTTACCGGCTAGCTTCGTGCAGAACTTGATTGTTGCATCATCCACAGCAAAATGGACCATGCAGCGTTTGAAGGAGAGCAGAATGTCACGAGGATCACGGTCGTCTTTATACTGCTGAACGGCGTATTCCGTATTCTGCTTTGTGAGCTGATTCTTCAGCTCCATCGTAATGACCGGAAGACCGTTGATAAAAATGCAGAGATCCAGAGCCAGCTTTCCGGCGTCCTGTGAGTAGCGGAGCTGCCTGGTCACGCTGAAGATGTTCTTCTCGTACATTTCTTTCTGCTTCTGGTTATTCTCGGTCGGCGTGAGATAGAACATGATCAGGTCCGCAGGATAAACCTTGATGCCGTTACGCAAAACATCGATAATGCCACGCTTGGCCAGCTCTCCCTGCAAACGGTTCAGGAACTGACGCTTCTTGGTGTCAGATTTGAATACGCTCAGCTTGTCCATCTCATCCGGCTGCGTTTCGGACAGGAAGCGGAACAGGCGTGTTTCATCCAGAGCGTATTCCTTACTATAGTCGTCGTTGGTGCCTTGCTCGTAGCCGTTCTGCTCAACAAGCCACTTTACGATTAAGGATTCCAGCCCTTCTTCTCTGGTGTTGGTAAAAGCCATAATCACTCCTCCTGTTCTTCGGTATCGTCCGAATCGTCCTCATCATCAGCATCCGAATCTGCTTCTTCATCCACAAACTCATATTCCGGGATTTCAATGTCACGGACATCAATTTTGCCAGTTACAACGTCAGAAACCAAGTGTGTCTTGAATTCCTCAAGAGCGTCAATTTCAGCTTTTAATCGTTCAATTGCTGACTGATACTTTTGCTGAGCCGCTTTGATGTATTCGACGATTTGTATCTGCTCGTCTTCTGGTGGAACAATGAAAGGAATCTCTTTCATCTTATCCATCTGAAGATCCCATTGTCCCGGCCTAATGCCATCCGAGGCCTGAGCAAAGAAATTTACGTATACTTTACTTCGGATTGCATTATGAAAGTACTCAAGATTATCAAACGCTACGTCAAAAATGAAATATGCAGGGCTCACAATTCCTGTATAGTCTGAAATGCCATAGGAGCCTTGCCATGCTTTCATCTTGTTCATAGCAAACTGGCCTTTTCGAACAACTTTATAGCCGCTTAAATCGTCTGGTATAAAGTTTCTGTTCGAAGACTGATCTTCTACATCTCTGACTATGACACCTTGTTCTCTAACTACAGAAAGCAATGGAAGCTCCGGGTGGTTCTTTTCACTTACGGCTCTTAATATTTGACGTAGCTTGATCAGTTTCCAGTGTTTTGGAATATCGCCAAGCCACGACACTCCGCTTGATTTCATCTCGGTGTCTGGGTTTAACCCACGGGTAACTGCTGTACTGACAACAGATTTCTTGAGTTCTTCAATGGATTTGATTTCTTTATGCTTTAGCTTGATTAGTTTATTAATCTGTGAAACCCTCCAATTAAGATAATCCACAATCTTGTCTTGTTCACTTCTTGGAGGGACAGGGAGAAGCACATTACCTAAATAGTCCATTGAAATTCGCATGCGTACCGTGTTTAGCTTTCCGTTTTCACTTTCATGCATCAGAATACCTTTGCCCAATCCTACAAGGCTTCTTTGGAACGTTAATAGCCTGAAGATATAGTGGTAATACCACACATTTTCATCTTCACGAGGATAAAGAGCATAGTAAACAGGGCTGATTGCACCATAATACCTTGATACGCCAGCTGAGCCCGCAACAACATTCATGCAATTAACCAACAGGTCGTTTTCGTGTGCGATATTATATTTGGTCATATCATCTTTGGGCTTATTCCCTCCGACGCCTTCTTTTTGAGAAAGTGGCACAACACCTTGTTTGGCAGTTAATGAAAGAATGTTTCTGGTAACGACGGGATTATTCCGTTCCTTTCGCATTGCAAATACTGCTTTAAGGCGTTTTGAATCCCAGTGCTCAGGAATCACATTTGCCCATTTTTGACCAAATGAACGGTAGGAGGAGTAATTATCAGGCATTCGCTATTCCTCCTATTATTTCTTCAAGCATTCCTGTGGAATCATTCTCAAGAGAACGGAGCGTTTCGAGTATTTCGTCCATATTTCTTAGTTCTACCGGTCGATAGAAATACTTGGTGAAACTGAGTTCGTACCCAACAGAAGTCTTCTTTTCATCGACCCACGCATCAGGCGCATAAGTAAGCACTTCGTTGCGTAAAAACGAATCAATGCCACCCTTGTATGTGAACGGTACGAGTTCAGTATCTCTAAGATCAGCATCCGCTTCGCCATCTATCGCTTTAGCTGAAGCGTCTTTTTCCGTGATAAAAGGACGTATCTTCTTTAACAACGCTGCTTTAAGGCCCGATGCTTTTGAGAACTCGGTCCAATCATCAAGAGCTGCAACAGCTGCTGCTTTCCTAAGTGCTTTTTCACATAAAATTTGCTCGGCTTCATTTCTGAATATGCTGGAAGGTATGTGCTTGGACGGCAAAACTCTCAAACGCAAAGGCTGTTCGACCGTAATAGACCAATATCCAAACTCTCTATTGTCAAACACACGGCTGATTTCACTTTCTTCCATTGAAGTGAAAATGCGCATTATCTCTTTACGAATATCTTCGGTAAACTCGCAGTTTTTCTTTCCCATGTTTCTTCGAAGCGGGGATTTCATTTTTGTTGCGTCGATTAGCTGTATTTTCCCAACACGTCGGTCTTCCTTTCTGTTTGTTAAAACCCAAATAAAGGTTCCGATACCAGTGTTGTAAAACATGTTATCTGGTAGTGCGATAATGGCTTCCACAAGATCGTTTTCTATCATATATCTCCTTGCGTTGCTTTCACCGCTACCAGCATCCCCCGTAAAGAGAGACGAGCCGTTATGAACTTCAGCAATGCGGCTACCAAGCGGAGAGTCCTTCTTCATCTTGGAGATGTTATTAAGAAGGAAAAGGAGCTGGCCGTCACTGGTACGAGGAATCATAGCCATTTCTTCGCCACCTTCAAGATAGGTATTGAAGCGGGTGTCAAGGATCTCTTTTTTGCCACCCATCTTTTCGGCGTCGGTTTTCCAGCTCTTACCGTAAGGCGGATTGGAAAGCATGAAATCAAACTGACGTGAGGAATGCTGATCCAAAGAGAGCGTGGATCCAAAACCGATGTGCTCAGCTTGCTCTCCATCACCTTTCAGAAGCATATCAGCTGTACAAATGGCATAGGTTTCCGGATTTATTTCCTGCCCGAAGAGATGGATCGAGACATCCTT
>ERZ506926.741-NODE-741-length-12781-cov-5.793179_pt1 | contig 12781 bp, 10 predicted proteins | sample MGYA00512903_ERZ506926 | MGnify/ENA metagenome assembly ERZ506926 | reverse complement strand
AGTATGTCGCCGTGCTGTTTGAGTGCTGATGAGAGGACGGCATTGCCCGGCTGGATGAGGGCGCGGCACAGCTGGAGCAGCAGGTGAGCTTTGAAGCCTACAAGGCCATCCTGAAAGAGAACGGCCTTGACCTTGACGTGGTAAAGGAGGGCAACGCCAAGGCCATTGAGCAGCTGCAGGGCATGGTGTGGATGATGCCGCAGCTCAAGGATGTGATCCTGCTTTTGCAGGGGTCTACGGCCAACATCGATGCCATGCAGACCTATCTCGACACCGTGAACGGCGGAATTGCCCAGCTGCACGAGGGCAGCAGCACCCTGAACGGCAGCTACGGCGAGTTTGATGCCGGGGTGCGTCAGCTGGCCGGTGTGCTGACTGGGATGCTGGGCAATCTCTCGGTGCTCACCGACGGCGTGAACCAGCTTGCCGCCCAGTACGTCCAGCTGGACGACGGCCTGAACGCCTACACCGACGGTGTAGCCCAGCTGAAGGCGGGCGCTGCGCAGCTGGCGGAGGGTGCTGCACAGCTGACCGGCGGCACCGGTGAGCTGCGGGAGAATGTTTCCGGCATCGACATGGGTGCCCAGCTGGACGGCCTGCTGAACAGTCTTTCCGGCGGCGGGGAGGTGCAGAGCTTCACCTCGGCAGAGAACACCGAGGTGGGCGCGGTGCAGTTTGCGCTGCAGACCACTGCCATCACAGCCCCGGCCCCGGCAGCCCAGCCCCTGGGCAAGCCCCCGGGTAAAGGCGGTCTTGCCCATACCCAGGCCGCCGAAATACGCCACCACTGTGCCGGGCCGCAGGGTCCGCCCCAGGCGGCAGCCCAGTTCCTCGGTCTCGGCCGGACTGTGGGTGATATATTCCATAAGGGACCTCCCTTCCTTAAATCAACTGATTATATCACAGGAATTCACACTTGAAAAGAGTAAATTCGGTTTACGGAAAAAGATTCTTATGCCGCGCCCCAATGACAGTGCATTTCCTATCGCGGGGCTCACGGGGCCTATGTCCCCTTGAGGGGATGGCTTGACAGGGGGCACAGGCGCTGCTTATAATGCGGGTGGAGCATATACCGGCGCGGGGGCGTATGGCCCGGCGCCGCGTCGGTGAAAATAGATAGGAGCAAATAACAAGAAGGAACGGATGTGATCCTATGAAAATTGGCTGCATTGTCATGGCGGCGGGAAATGCCCGCCGCTTCGGCAGCAACAAGCTGGACGCCCGGGTGGAGGGAAAGACCTTGCTGCGCCGTGCCCTGGAAGCTGTGCCCGTGTCGTGCTTTGCCCGGGTGGCGGTAGTGACCCAGTACCCCCAAGGCATGGAGCTGGCCCGGGAGATGGGCTTTCTGCCGGTGGAGAATTCCCGGCCCGACCTGGGACTCAGCCACACCATCGCTCTGGGTATGGCGCATATGCAGGACATGGATGCGGTGCTGTTTCAGGTGTCGGATCAACCGCTGCTGCGGCGGGACAGTGTGGAGCGGTTGGTAGAGGTCTACCGCCGCCATCCGGACCGACTGGTGGCCCTGGGCCACGACGGCGTCCGGGGGAACCCCTGCCTGTTCCCGGCCAGCTTGTTTCCGGAGCTGCTGGCTCTGGAGGGGGACCACGGCGGCAGCGCTGTGATCCGGCGGCATGAGGACCGGCTGCTGCTGGTGGAGGCTTCCCCCCGGGAGCTGACGGACGTGGACACACCCCAGGCCCTGGAGGTACTCACCGGGGAGAAAACCGTATAATTTCTGCCCCGTCCGGCTTGGGCGGGGCAGAAATCGTATATTTTGTGAACAAACATTACATACTTTGTGAACATTAGCACTCTCCTATTGACAGTGCTAAAAAGCGTGCTATGATATAGTTGTTCCTTGAGAGAGGACCGTGAGAGGTCCTCCGGGGAGACACAAAGAACGTTGTATGTACGGTAACAAAAGTTCGGCGGTGCGGCCCGTAGGCCGCCCGGAAATTGAATGGAGGTATGACTTATGTTGCCTAGCATTTTTGGTGAGAACCTGTTTGATGATTTCTTTACGGATCCTTTCGGTATGATGGTAATGCCCCAGCGTCACGACCCGCTGTACGGCAAGCACAGCAAGAACCTGATGAAGACCGATGTGCGGGAGACCGCGGACAGCTACGAGCTGGATATCGATCTGCCCGGCTTCAAGAAGGATGAGGTCAATGTGGAGCTGAAGAACGGCTATCTGACCATCCAGGCGTCCAAGGGCCTGGACAAGGACGAGAGCGACAAGAAGGGCAAGTATATCCGCCAGGAGCGCTATGCCGGTGCTTGCAGCCGCAGCTTCTATGTAGGCGAGGACGTGGAGGCCGGCGAGGTGGCCGCCAAGTTTGAAAACGGCATTCTGCAGCTGTCCATCCCCAAGAAGGAGCACAAGCAGCTGCCCCAGAACTCCACCATCCAGATTCAGTGACCCTCTGCCGCCCGGTAACGTGCCGGGCGGGCATATAGACGAAAGGGACTCGCAGCAGAGCAATCTGCTGCGGGTCCCTTTTTCAGACCTGCCGATAATAAATTTTCAGTGTGCGAGAAAAATTTGCCTCATACCTATTGTCTTTTTTTTCACTTTTTATTATAATAAGTCCGAGAAAAGACCGTTGCCTGTATGTCAATGGTTCTTAACGGATTTTAACGAGGATAAAGGGAACAAAAGACATGAGAAATTTACAGTGCACCATCACCGACATGCGCAAGAAGGTGTTCGCCGAGGTGGCGAAGCTGGCATACGAGGGCGGGGACTATTATACCCGGCTGGAGAAGCTGCCCTATGAGCTGATGCCCGGCGAGGTAGGCACCGTCCGCGAGTCCATCTTTCTGGAGCGGGCCATTGTTGGCGAGCGCATTCGTCTGGCCATGGGACTTCCTCTGCGGGATGTGTCCGAACACACGCTGCTGTCTGACGGTGTGGAGGAGAGCGCCATTGCCGAGAAGTATTACGATCCCCCACTGATCAATATCATCAAGTACGCCTGCCACGCCTGTCCCGACACTCATTACGAGGTCACCAACGCCTGCCAGGGGTGCTTGGCCCGTCACTGCTCCCACGCCTGTCCCAAGGGGGCCATCTATTTTGAGCACGGCCAGGCCCACATCGACCAGACCAAGTGCATCAAGTGCGGCAAGTGCAAGGCGGCCTGCTCCTATCAGGCCATCATCAAATTCTTCCGCCCCTGCCAGGAGGCCTGCGGCATGGACGCCATCGGCAAGGATGAGCACGGCCGGGCCCAGATCAACTATGACAAGTGCGTCAACTGCGGTATGTGCCTGGTGAACTGCCCCTTCGGCGCCATTGTGGACAAGGGGCAGCTGTTCCAGCTGATCCACGCCATCCGCGGCGGCGACAAGGTCATTGCCATCATTGCCCCGGCCTTCTGGGGCCAGTTCGGCGAGAAGGTCACCCCCGGCCAGATCAAGGCTGCCATGAAGCAGCTGGGCTTCGCCGGCCTGGAGGAGGTGGCTGTGGGTGCGGACCTGTGCGCCATTGAGGAGGCCGAGGAGTTCCTGCGGGTGGTGCCGGAAAAGCAGCCCTTTATGGCCACGTCCTGCTGCCCGGCCTGGTCTGTTATGGCAAAGAAGGAATTTCCGGGCTTTGCGCCGTATATCTCCATGACCATGACTCCCATGGTGCTGACGGCCCGGCTCCAGAAGCGCCGCAATCCCGGCTGCAAGATCGCCTTCATCGGCCCCTGCGCCGCAAAGAAGCTGGAGGCCAGCCGCCGCAGCGTCCGCAGCGATGTGGATTTTGTGCTGACCTTTGAAGAGCTGCGGGGCATGTTCGAGGCCAAGAGCATCGACTTTTCCCAGATCCCCGACCAGGAGACCCAGTATGCCGCCTCCGCTCCCGGCGTGGGCTTTGCCGCCAGCGGCGGCGTGGCCAAGGCGGTGGAGGAGGTCATTGAAAAGCTGGAGCCCGGCCGCCAGGTAAAGACCGTGTATGCCGAGGGCCTGCGGGAGTGCCGCCAGATGCTGCGCATGGCCCGCACCGGGAAGTACAACGGCTATCTGCTGGAGGGTATGGCCTGCCCCGGCGGCTGTATCGCCGGCGCCGGCACCGTCCAGCCGCCGGAGAAATCCCGCCGTTTGCTGGAGCAGTACAAGGCAAAGGCACCCAAGAGCAACCCTGCCGATTCCGACTATACCGAGTATCTGGATATAATCTGTGAAGATGAGCAGAGCTGGGACCCCGTGGCCCGGCACTGATTGAAATTCCCCACCTGCCAGGCAGTACGACGTACTGTCAGACAGGTGGGGAATTTTCTATTTGCTTATTTTTTACGGGCGTAAGGGGTGTTCTCCAGCGGCATGGTCAGCCGGCGCTGGCCATCCAGCCGGTAATAGGCGTCGGCAATGGCGGGGGCCGTGGGGATGGAGGTGATCTCGCCGATGCCGATGGCGCCGCCTGCTACCTTCAGGCCGGGCTTTTCCACCACGATGGCCTGGATCTCCGGCGGGATCTGATTGGCCCGGAACAGGCCCAGGGTGCCATATCTGGCAGTGGGCTTGCAGGTGTCGTCAATGGGATACTGCTCTGTCAGCGCATAGCCCATGCTCATGACCACGCCGCCCTCGATCTGCCCCTCGCAGCTGAGAGGGTTCACGGCCTTGCCCACATCGTGAGCGGCCACCAGCTTCTTGATGCGGCCGGTCTCCCGGTCCAGGATACACATCTGGGTGGCGTAGCCGTAGGCCACATGGCTGACGGGGTTGGGAACATCGGCCCCCAGGGGGTCTGTCTTGGCCAGATACTCACCGTAAAACTCCTGTCCGGCCAGGTCTCGGAGGGCCTTGCCCTCCAGCGCGGCGCAGAGCTTTTCGCAGGCCCGGCGGGTGGCCTCGCCGGTGACCAGGGTCTGGCGGGAGCCGGAGGTGTCGCCGGAATCCGGGGCGATCCAGGTGTTGCTGCGCTCATAGACGATGTCGTCCCGGTGGAGGCCGGTGTTGGTGACCACCACCTGCACCAGCACGGTGCCCAGTCCCTGGCCGATGCAGGACGCGCCGGAGTAAATATGCACCTTGCCATCGTCCTCGACGATGAGCTTGCAGCGGCCCCAATCGGGGATGCCCACGCCCACACCGGCGTTTTTCATGGCGCAGGCGATACCCACGGGGTCGCCGCTGCGAACGGCCTCGTCATAGGCGGGCTTGATGGCCTCCAGCGTCTCCACCAGGCCCGTGGACTCATCCACGATCTGGCCGTTGGGCAAAACGCCGCCGGGGCGGATGGCGTTGCGATAACGGATTTCCCAGGGGCTGATGCCCACCAGATCCGCCATCTCGTTGAGCAGCGTCTCCGTGCAGAAGCAGGTCTGGGTCACGCCAAAGCCCCGGAAGGCCCCGGCGGGAGGATTGTTGGTGTAATACGCGCGGCCCTCGATCTCGAAGTTTTCATAGGCATAGGGCCCCGCCGCATGGGTGCAGGCCCGCTCCAGCACCGGCCCGCCCAGAGAGGCAAAGGCACCGGTGTCGGACACCACGCTGGCCTTGACCCCCTGGATGATGCCGTTTTCGTCGCAGCCCATGGTGAAGTCCATGTCGAAGCTGTGGCGCTTGGGGTGGACCAGGATGGACTCCTGGCGGGAGAGCTTTACCTTCACCGGCACACGGGCCACATACGCCAGCAGGGCGGCATGGTGCTGAACGGACATATCCTCCTTGCCGCCGAAGCCGCCGCCCACCAGCATGTTCTGGACCTGGCAGTGGTCATAGTCCACCCCCAGCATGGCGGCGCACTCGTGCATGGTGGTATGGGAGCTCTGGTCCGAGGTCAGCAGGCGGACGCCGCCATTGGACAGGGGCAGGGCCACGCAGCACTCCGGCTCCAGAAAGGCGTGCTCTGTCCAGGGGGTATGGAAGTGCCGGGTCAGCACAAATTTGGAATGCCGGATGGCGCCCTCTGCGTCTCCCCGGGAAACGTGCTTGTATGCCTGAACGTTGTTCTCGTCCTCCTCAAACACCAGGGGTGCGTCCGGTGCAGCGGCCTCCGCCGGGTTGTGGACGGCGGGGAGCACCTCATACTCTACCTTCACCAGCTTTTTGGCGGCCTCCAGCGTCTCCTGGTCCCGGGCGCACACCAGAGCCACGGCGTCACCCAGATAGTGTGTGATCTCGCCCACGCCGATCATGGTGGGCTGGTCCTTCTTCAGATGGCCCACGTTGATCTTGCCAGGGATATCCTTCTGGGTCAGAACGCACACCACGCCGGGCAGGGCCTCCGCCTGGCGGGTGTCGATGGACAGGACCCGGGCCCGGGCGTACTGGCTGCGCACTGCGCCGCCGTAGCACATCCCGTCCACATACACATCATCCGGATACTGGCCATAGCCCAGGACCTTTTCCTCCACGTCCAGCCGGTGGACGCGGCTGCCCATTTTCCAGTCGTCGGCAGAGGCCGCCGGCAGCTTCCCCTCCCGGAGGATCTTACCGGCCAGCAGGATGCCGTCAATGATCTTCACATAGCCGGTGCAGCGGCAGATGTTGTTGCGGATGGCGAAGGCGGCCTCCTCCCGGGTGGGATCGGGATTTCCGTCCAGCAGGGCCTTGGCGGAGATGACCATGCCGGGGATGCAGAAGCCGCATTGGACGGCGCCCGCCTCGCCGAAGGCGAAGGTATATACCTGCTTTTCCCAGTCGGAAAGGCCCTCCACCGTGAGGATGGTCTTGCCCTCCAGCTTGTCGGTCTGGGGGATGCAGGCCTTGGTGGGTTTGCCGTCGATGAGAACGTGGCAGGTGCCACAGGCACCCTCGCTGCACCCGTCCTTCACGGAGGTCAGATGCAGGGTATCCCGCAGGTAGCGGATGAGCTTCTGATTCTTTTCCACGGTGACGCTTTGCCCGTTGACGGTGAAGGTTGCCATGTAATCGTCTCCTTTGTCCCGGCCCGCCGCCATGCGGGGGCATAATCTCAAATATTAACAGAGATTATACCATGCTTGAGCAGCTTTCGCAAGGTAAAAGCCTTATCCTACTTGGAGAATAACCCACTCTTGATTTTCCGGGAGAATGCGCGTATGATAGCAAAAAACAGAGAGGAGTCCTGACAATGGATCTGACGGAAAAATGCCTGGAGAGCCGGGAGATATACAAGGGCCGCATTCTGCGGCTGCGGGTGGATACGGTGGCCCTGCCCAACGGGAAAACCTCCCTGCGGGAGATTGTGGAGCATCCCGGCGGCGTGGGGATTCTGGCCCTGGACGAGAACGGATGCGTCCCGATGGTGACCCAGTACCGCTATGCCTTCTCCAGGACGCTGCTGGAGATTCCTGCTGGAAAGCGGGAGCCCGGCGAGGAGCCGTTTACCACCGCCCAGCGGGAGCTGAAGGAGGAGGTGGGGGCTACGGCGGCAGAATGGCAGCCCCTGGGCGAGATGATTGCCTCCCCGGGCTGCTACGACGAGGTGCTGCACCTGTATCTGGCCCGGGGGCTGACCTTCGGCGATACGCACCCCGACGAGGATGAGTTTCTGGCCGTTCGGCGCATTCCCTTTGATGAGTTGGTGCACCAGTGCCTGAGTGGGCAGATTCAGGACGGCAAGACCGTTGCCGCCGTGCTGAAGGCAAAGCTCCTGCTGGGCCTGTGATTTTCCCGAAAAAACAGTGGACAAGCGTTATTAGTTGTGATAATATGAGGAATTAATAAAAGAGATAGCTCTTTTTCAGTTTCGTTCCCGCCCGGCGCGGGAGAAAGGAAGGATATGGCTATGGCTGTGAAGGAAAGTTACGCAGGGAAGATCAACCGCAAGCTCAACAAGAAGCTCCATGTCATCGATGTGGCGGCGGGCCGGGTCCCGGCGGACCTGGTGCTGAAAAACGCCACCTATGTCAATGTATTTTCCAACGAGCTGTGCCGCGGGGATATTGCCGTGGCGGAGGGGCTCATTGTGGGCATGGGACAGTATCGCGGCAGGGTGGAGGCCGACGTCTCCGGCAAAATCGTGCTGCCGGGCTTCATTGATGCCCATATCCATCTGGAGAGCTCCCTGGTGAGCCCCAAGGAGTTTGCCAAGGCAGTCCTGCCCCACGGCACCACCACCGTCATCACCGACCCCCACGAAATTGCCAACGTCATGGGCACCGACGGCATCGAATACATGCTCCAGGCTACCGAGGAACTGCCGGTGGACGTGCGGTTCATGCTGCCCTCCTGCGTCCCGGCCACGCCCCTGGACGAATCCGGGGCCAACCTGGACTACCGGGCCATCGACTCCTTCTATGACCATCCCCGGGTACAGGGGCTGGCGGAGATGATGAACTTTGTGGGCATCATCAACGGCGACAGCCAGGTGGTGGAGAAGATCGTGGCCTCCCAGGCTCACCATAAGAAGATCGACGGTCACGCCCCGGGCCTTACCGGCAACGACCTGAACGCCTATATCGCCGCCGGGGTGTACTCCGACCATGAGTGCTCCAATGTGGAGGAGGCCATGGCCAAGCTGGAGCGGGGGCAGTTCATTATGATCCGCGAGGGCACCGCCGCCCGGAATCTGGAGGCGCTGGCCCCTCTGCTGTGCGGCAAATACATTGAGCGCTGCATGTTCTGCACCGACGACAAGCATCCCAACGACCTGCTGGAAAAGGGCCACATTGACTATATCGTGAAAAAAGCCATCTCCCTGGGAGCAGACCCCATCATGGCCGTGAAGGCTGCGGGCTACACCGCCGCCCGGTACTTCCTGCTGAACAACCGCGGCGCCATTGCTCCCGGCTATCTGGCGGATTTTGTGGTCATCGACAATTGGGACGGCTTCAACATCGAGATGGTGTACAAGAAGGGCAAGCTCATGTACGACGGCGTTCTGCGGGAGTTTGACACTCCGGAGATCGATCCCTATCTGGTAAAGCGGGCCCACGACACCTTCCATGTGGCCCCTCTGTCCGCCGCAGACTTTACCGACACCCGCCCCCACGCGGTTATCGGCATGGTGCCCGGGGAAATCGTGTCCGAGGATGCCGGCTACGCCGATCACATCGACCTGGAAAAGGACATCCTGAAGATCGCCGTCATCGAGCGGCATAAGAATACCCATCACATCGGCCTGGGCTATATCAAGGGCTACGGCCTCAAGCGCGGCGCGGTGGCTACCTCCATCAGCCACGACAGTCACAACATCATCGTGGTGGGGGCCACGGAGGAGGACATGGCCGCAGCAGCCAACCGCATCGTGGAAAATCGCGGCGGCATCACCGTCATGGACGGCGGCCAGGTTCTGGGCGAGGTGGCCCTGCCTATTGCCGGCATCATGTCCGACGACAGCCTGGTAACGGTCAACACCGCGCTGGAGGATGCCAAGGACGAGGCCTTCCGCCTGGGTGTGTCCCGGGGCATCGACCCGTTTATGACCCTGAGCTTCATGGCTTTGCCGGTGATCCCGTCTCTGCGGCTTACCACCCGCGGTGTGTTTGACGTGCTCACCCAGCGGTATGTGTAAGCGCCCGGCCGTACATATGACAGAAAAGGGCTATCCGGCTTTCCGCCGGATAGCCCTTTTTGCAATTTTTCTCCGGCTTTACAGCTTGCTTACCCGCAAAGCACGGATGGCGTTGAGAACGGCGATGACCATCACGCCCACGTCGCCGAAGATCGCGGCCCACATGTTGGCCGCGCCCACGGCCACCAGCAGCAGGCACAGGGCCTTGACGATCAGGGCAAAGGCGATGTTCTCATATACGATGCGGATGCACTTGCGGGAGATACGGATGGCCTTGGCGATCTTCAGGGGATCGTCGTCCATCAGCACCACGTCCGCCGCCTCGATGGCCGCGTCGGAGCCCATGGCTCCCATGGCGATGCCGATATCGGCCCGGGACAGCACCGGCGCGTCGTTGATGCCGTCGCCTACAAAGGCCAGCTTGCCGCCGGCCCGGCTCAGCAGCCGCTCTACCTGGGATACCTTATCAGCAGGCAGCAGCTCGCTGTGCACCTCGTCCACGCCCAGATCCTGCGCCACGTGATCCGCCACCTTGGCCCGGTCACCGGTGAGCATCACGGTTTTTTCCACGCCGATACGCTTCAGGGCGGCGATGGCGTCCTTGGCATGGGGCTTCTCCACATCGGAGATGACAATATGGCCGGCGTACTGGCCGTCCAGGGCCAGGTGGATAATGGTACCCACGCTGTGGCAATCGTGCCAGGCAATGCCCAGCTTATCCATGAGCTTATCGTTGCCCACGGCCACGGTGACACCGTCCACCCTGGCCACCACGCCGTTGCCGCTGAATTCCCGGATATCCGTGACCCGGTCGCGGTCGATATGACCGCCATAGGCCCGCTGGAGGCTGCGGCTGATGGGGTGGGAGGAGGCGCACTCTGCCAGAGCGGCGTATTCCAGCACTTTCTCCCGGGGCAGTGAATTGTGATGCACGCCGGTGACGTCGAACACGCCCTGGGTCAGGGTGCCGGTCTTGTCGAACACCACCACCTTGGTTTTGGACAGCGTTTCCAGATAGTTGGACCCCTTGATGAGCACGCCCTCGTGGCTGGCGCCGCCGAGACCGGCGAAGAAGCTCAGGGGGATGCTGATGACCAGGGCACAGGGGCAGCTGACCACCAGGAAGGACAGGGCGCGGTACAGCCAGGTACCCCAGTCTCCGTCAAGCCCCGCCAGCAGGCGCACCACCGGCGGCAGCACCGCCAGGGCCAGAGCAGCCGCGCACACGGCGGGAGTATATACCCGGGCAAACTTGGAGATGAAGTTCTCAGACTTGGACTTGTGGGAGCTGGAATTTTCCACCAGCTCCAGAATCTTGGACACGGTGGACTCGCCGAAGGCTTTGGTGGTGCGGATCTTCAGCACGCCGGTCATGTTGATGCAGCCGCTGACGATCTCATCGCCATCGGTCACGTCCCGGGGCAGACTCTCGCCGGTCAGGGCGGCGGTATTCAGCGTGGAGGAGCCCTCCAGCACCACGCCGTCCAGCGGCACCTTTTCGCCGGGCTGGACCACGATAGCAGCCCCCACAGGCACCTCGCCGGGATCCACCTGGGTCAGCTGGCCGTCCTGCTCAATATTGGCATAGTCGGGCCGGATGTCCATCAGGGCAGTAATGCTGCGGCGGCTCTTGCCCACGGCATAGCTTTGGAACAGCTCGCCGATCTGATAGAACAGCATCACGGCCACGGCCTCCAGAAAGTCGCCGCTTTTTTCGTAAAACGCCAGTCCGATAGCGCCCACGGTGGCCACGGCCATCAGGAAGTTCTCGTCGAACACCTGACCCCGGACAATGCCCTTGCCCGCCTTGCGGAGGATATCATAGCCGATGATCCCATACGCCGCCAGATACAGCAGCGTTCCGGCGATACCTCCGATGGAAAACAGCTTGATGACCAGAATGATCACCGCCGTGGCAATGATGCGCCAGAGCATTTTCTTTTGCTTTTTGGTCATGATCCTTCCCCTCTTTCAGCGGAGCGTGCCGGAAGAAATTCCGGCACGTCCCAAGTTTTTACAGATAGATCTCGCAGTCGTCCTCGACCTTCCTGCAGTTTTTCAGAACGGCTTTCATCACGGCCTTGGGGTCCGCGCCCTCCCGGAATTCCACGATCATTTTCTGGGTCATGAAGTTCACCACGGCATCCTGCACGCCTTCGGTTTTCTTGGCAGCCTCCTCCATAAGGTTGGCGCAGTTGGCGCAGTCCACTTCGATCTGATAAGTCTTTTTCATAAGAAGCTCCTTTTCCTGTCCAATGGCCGCTTGGTTCAACCATTAAGCACTTGTTTAATCTTGTTGACTGTACTATAATGGATGCATCGGCAGAAGTCAACGGCTTTTGCCCCATTCCTGCCGTTCGGGCGAAAAGAACTGCCGAACGGGTGACTTTTGAAAAGGAGCGTGTGCGCTATGGATCATATGGAGCTGCCTCACCGGCACGGAAACAACGAGGAGCTGTCCCGCCTGGAGCATTGCATGCAGGAGGCGGAGAGCTTTCAGGCAGTGGCAGGATTGTGCCGCCTGCTGTCCGACGCCGGCCGGGTGCGGATCTTCTGGCTGCTGTGCCACTGTGAGGAATGCGTGGTGAACCTGGCGGCCATGGTGGGCATGAGCAGCCCCGCCGCCTCCCACCATCTGCGCCAGCTGAAGGACAGCGGCCTTATCATCAGCCGCCGCATCGGCAAGGAGGTCTACTACCGGGCGGCGGACACGGAGGTGGCGGGCCTGCTGCATCAGGTCATCGAGCGGACGGTGGAGGTCACCTGCCCCCGGGAGGAGGCGGTGTTTCACGCGCCGCATTTGCCTCCTCTGGACGCCCACGCCGGGGAGCACGCTGCCGGCCTGACGCCCCAGCAGCGCAGCGCCATCCACCAGGTCCACGACCTGCTGACGGAGAATCTGGACAGCCGCATCACCATCGAGCAGCTGTCCCGTCACTTTCTCATGAACCCCTCCACCATGAAGGAGCTGTTCAAGGCAGAGTACGGCAGCTCCATCGCCGCCCACATCCGGCAGCACCGGATGGAGAAGGCGTCGTCCCTGCTGCTGGACACCGGAGACAGTCTGGCACAGATCGCCCGGGCGGTGGGCTACGAGAGTCAGAGTAAGTTTTCCGCGGAGTTCAAAAAGGTATTCGGCATGCTGCCCTCGGAGTTCCGGAAGCTCCACGCCGGACGCTGAGAGGGGAGGGGCCCTATGACCTATCATATCGCCATCTGCGACGACGACAGACGGGACGCCGGCTATGTATCAGAGCTTCTGCATCAGTGGGCGCAGCTGCGGGGCTGCGCCGTGACGGAGCAGCGCTCCTTTGACAGGCTGAAGCGGCGGGACCCCATATGGGG
>ERZ506926.734-NODE-734-length-12815-cov-4.591458_pt1 | contig 12815 bp, 10 predicted proteins | sample MGYA00512903_ERZ506926 | MGnify/ENA metagenome assembly ERZ506926 | reverse complement strand
CCGCAGGCATTTCGATCGTCGCGTTCGCCACAGAGGCGCATATGAAGCAGTTCACGGGTTTCGTGTTCGCCTGCTTCTCGTTCAGCTCTCTGATCGGCGCGCTCGTGTATGGCGCGAAGAATTGGACGATTCCGCTGTGGAAGCGTTTCTACTTCTGCCTTGCCGTGGTGGATTTGGGTATCGGTTCGTTCATGTTCGCCAAGCATTTGTGGGTGATTATGATCATCTACCTGTTCATTGGCGTGTGCCAGGCGCCGACGTGGGTGAACGGCAACCAGCTGATGCTGCACCTGGTTCCGCCCACACGTTTCACGGAGGGTATGGCTTGGATGGGCGCAATGAATTCGATCGGCGGTTCGGTCGGTTCCGCGATCGCCGGACAGTTCATCGACCGTATGGGCTCGCGGGGCGGTTTCATTGTGGTGACGGCGTTGGCGTTGACGTCGCTGGCGATCGCGATGCTTGGTTTCAAGCAGATCAAGGATTCCACCGAACAGCCGATGCTTACTTCCGTCAGCGTGTGATTGTGCGCGTTCGGCTTGCGCACGTTCGGCTTGCGTGAGCCAGAACGTAAGCCGAGTGGCGGAATCGCAACGTCAATCAAAAAAGCGCACCTGAATCGCAATACTTCGATTCGGGCGCGCTTTTGTATACGTAACGCTGTGACGGACGCCGTAGCGGCTTACTTCGGCCAGCCCTTGGGCGTATGTTCCAGCGACCACACGCCGAGCTTGTGCGAGAAGCTGTTCTCCCACTTGGCCTCCAGCTCCTCCGGGCTCAGGCGGTTTTCCTTCTTCTTCAGACGGTTCGTGGCGTTGGTATGCGTATCGTCCAACAACCACTTGCGTGTCACGAAGTTCCACACCATCACCACGGCGGTGGCGATAAGCTTGCCCACGTTGGTACGGATCAGATATTCGGCGCTTTGAGAGACATACGCATCATGGTTCATGCCGTACGTGGAAATCCAGATGATGGCGTCGTTCATAAACAGGCCGATCACCGCGCCGACCACGAAGATGACGATCTCCATCCAGCGAGCCATGTCCTCACGGTGCTTGAACACCATCTTCATGCTGGCGACATAGTTGAAGATCAACGAGATGATAAACGAGATGGTGGCGGCGAGCACGTTGTGCATGTGGAAGGCGCCGACGAGAATGTTTAGAATACCCCAGTCGATGATGAAGGCGATCACACCCACAATGCCGAATTTCATAAGCTGTTCAATCAGTTTTCTCACACGGGATATTTAACACTCGCGCGCAGACCACCTAAACTTGGGTAACGAAGAACAATATATTTCAACGATTGCAAGGAGCAGCAATGCCAGTCATCCACACGCACGTTTCCGTATCCACCACCCCTGGGCAGCGCGAGGCGCTGAAGACGGCCTACGGCAAGGCGATTTCTGCCGTTCCCGGCAAGTCTGAAGGCTGGCTGATGTGCCCGTTCGAAGACAATATGCCGATTTATTTCGGCGGTGACGATTCCAAGCCGGCCGCATACGTGGAAGTGAATGTGTTCGGCCGTTCCGTGCCGGGTTCCGCCTGGGAGAAGCTGACGGAGCAGATCATGGCCGCGCTGGGCAAGGAACTGGGCATTCCGGCCGACCGCACTTACATCCGCTACACCGCCACGACCGACTGGGGTTGGAACGGCGGCAACTTCTGATCTCGGCTTCTTAACGAAGTTCCACCGTTCCTTCGAGGTTTGCCCATATTGCAAACCTCTCACCTCACCTACGGGAAGCACGTCTAGGAAGCTCGCCTGACTACGGCAGGGAAATCGCAATATCAGCACCCCCGACCGCTCACAAAAGCGAGAAACGGGCCTTTTCTACGGGACGTGAGCGAAAAGGGGTATGAAAACCAGCAAAATCGTCAGTAATCATACCCCCTTTTGCTCATAAGAGAGAAAAATCGCCCCATTCCGCAACTCGTGAGCAAAAGGGGGCGCACATGCAAGCACGCCCGCACCCACAAACGGACAACGTAAAGGTATCACCCACGAAAAAAGCCGCCGGCCCGAACGGGACCAGCGGCTTTGTATTTACGCCGAATCAACGATTAGCGAGCGCCCTCGACGGTACGGGACGTACCGCCACGCGGCGCAATCGCAAGAAAATCAGACGATCTTCGGCATCGGGGTGGTCAGCGACGTGGTGAGGTTCACGTGCACCAGGCCCGCGCCGGAATGCACTTCGACCTTCTTCAGCGTGACGGTGCGCTCGGCTTCCGGAGCGCGGTCGTTGTCGGTCATGGTGGCCGGAGACTTCACCGCGACCAGAGCAAGCGAGCCGAAATCGATGCCCGCGCTGGCGCACAGACCCTCGGCGGCCTGCAACGACTCGGCGAAACCGTCCTTCAGAATCACACGGTCGGCCGGAACGCCATACGCGTTCTCGGCGACCCAACGCACGTTCTCCACCAGAGCCATGCCCTTGTGGCTGTGCGGTTCGGCCGGCATAGAACCGTTCGTCACGGCATCGACGAACGCATCGAGCTGCGGGGCGAGCGCGTCGCCACCGTCGCGGTACAGGTTGCCGATGATCGGGTCGCGGAATTCCAGCTCCTTGGCCGTGGCCTTGAGCGCCGGAATCTGGTCGTCCTCGCCATCCCACAGGTTGATGAGCGGGAACGTAGGAATATCAAGACCTTCGAGGCGCTGGACGTGGAACGGGTAGCGCCATGCCAGATCCGGATCGTCACGCCACGTGGAAGCGCGGGTCACGACGATGGCTGCGGACGGCCACTGCGCGTCGTATTCGCGGCAGGCTATGTCAAGCCACTTCTGCGCGCCTGCGTCGGTACCATAGCCGGCTTCGACGATGACCACGTCATGCAATGCGCAGGCCATTTCCACGGAAACCAGCGTCGGAATGCCGATGGACACGTTGGCGAACGGGCCGCCGTGCACGTACACCGGAGAGCCGTTCACGGTCTCCGTCTTGGCTGGCTTCACGGCGTCGCCGAGGATGCCGGTGATACGCCACAGGTCAACGAATTCGCCGAAGGTCACGGCCTTGCCATCCTTCGTGCCGGCGACCATCTTGGCAACGCGCTCGGAGATCTCATCCATGGAACGCGACAGCACAACGATCTGCATGAGCTCGCAGGTCGGGGTGAGCACCACACGCTCAGCCACGTCGCCCTTTCCACGGTCCACTGCGATCTGGCGCAGGGAACGGGACGGCACTTCGGAGACGCGCGGTACGAGGATGGTGTCCAGCTTGCCGTCGTCAACAGCCTTCTCCGCAAAGGAGACCAACAGGTTCTGGGCGGCCTCGATGGCTCCCATTTCACCGCACAGACCCCAGTCGATCAGCTCCGGGTGGGTCAGGGAGGCCTTGCCGCCGCCCGACGCGCCACCCTTGGAACCGGCTGCGGTGATGCCCATGCTCGGCTGGCGCAGCACGGCTGCCGCGTCGATGCCACGCTCACGAAGCGCATCGATCAACGCAATCGTGGTGGTGGTCTTGCCCTCACCGCGGGACGCCTTCAACGGGGTGTCGGCGGTGACGAGGACGACCTTGCCATGCTTGCGCGGCGCATCCGGATTGCTCTTCAGATAATCGAGATAGCCGAACGCATCAATCTTCTGCACCAGGCCGTACTGGCTGGTGAAATCCTCAATGCTGGTCACTGGAGTCCTTTCTTGAAGCCTTCCGCCAGGCGGCGTCGAGCGCCGAACATGGCCGGAACAACACAGATAAGCAACATTCTAGTGAACGAGCGTCAGCAATAGAAAACGGCTCCCATACAGCGGACGCCGTCCGGCCGTCATACGGAACGGACGGTGGCGAGCGCAGTGCGGGAGCCGTTGATCTTGGCGGTATTTCCGGCGTTATGCAACGATATGCAATCGCGGAAAAATACCGGCCATCCCATCAGGGAACGATCAGAAGTCGGACATGTGGAAGCCGTTCTTCATATTCATGCTGGTGGTGTAGAGCACGGAGTCGAGCAGCTTGTCGGTTTCCGCCTTAAGCTGCGCGGCCATGGTCTCGTTGGCGGTGGCGAGCACTTCGCGCGCCTCGCCGTTGCGGACGGCTTCGATGATTTCGTCCGGTTCCATCGGCTGCACGTCGCCAGTCTCGTCGTCCGCGTCGAATTCGTCGATGACGTCTTCCACCAGACGGTCGATCTGCCCGTCGGTGGCGGCTACCATGCGGTGGCCCATGCCGCCGGTCTTCTCCTGGTAGCGCTCCACCGCGTTGGCGGTGTCGGCGAAGCTGGCGTCGCACAGGGCCGCGATGATGCGGTTCTCCCAGTAGAAGTTCTCGGAGGTGACGCGCGTGGTGGTGTCCTCAAGGTACTTCGGCGTGGAGTCGACGTTCGGGAAGAACGGCACGAGCGTGTTGAACGGGTTGGAACCGTAGGCGATCCACTGCACGGCACGGTTGACCTGCGGGCGGTACGGGCGGATCTGCATGACGGACAGCTGGCTCTGACGGTTGATGCCGATCGGACGGAACATGTGGCGCGAATGCTGGTCGCCGAGCTTGCCGTACGGATCGTACGGGGTGCCCTGATAGTGGGAGCTCAACACGTACTTCACGTCTTCGATGGTGATCTTGCGATCGGGCTGGCGAGCCCACGGAATGTCGTCCGAAGTCGGCTGGTGGTCGGCGTCCCGACCGTCCCACTGCTCGTCGTACGGGTTGAGGAAGCGCTGCATGTACCAAGCGCGCGGGGTGTTGTAAACATGGTCGGAATCAGAGTGGGAGCCGAACGCGTCACGCGGATTGAACGGGGTGACGTTCTCCACGGCCAGGTCGAGGTGGTTGCGTTCGATGAATTCACCGAGGTCCGCGGAGCACATATGCTCCTCCTGGTCGCCGAGGGCATCGTCAAGGTCGAATTCGTCGATGCCGAGCTGGTTCGGCATGGTCACGTATGCTTCGTCCGGCACGCGCTTGGCAATCCAGTGGTGGCCGCCGACGGTTTCAAGCCACCAGATCTCATCCACATCGGAGAAGGCGACACCGTTCATTTCGTACGTGCCGTACTGTTCGAGCAGCGCGCCGAGACGGGTTACACCTTCGCGGGCGGTCTTGACATACGGCAGCACGAGGGTAAGGAAGTCCTCTTCGCCGATACCGCCGGGCACTTCCGGCTCGTAGCCGTCTTCGCCTTTCTTGCCTTTGGCTGGGGTGAGTTCCACGAACGGGTCGGCGCCGAGCACGCGCTCGTTGGTGGTGAGGGTTTCGGTGGCGCTCATGGCCACATTCGCCTCATTGACGCCGGCTTCGCCCCAAATGCCTTCCTTCAGATCCGCGTTCGGCACGGCCGTGTACTGCAACGGCTCGTCCGGCAGATCCACTTCCACATGGGACAGCACGCTCTTATAGTGGCGCGGCTGCTCGTCCGGCTTGACGACGATGAAGCGCTTCGGGCAGAATTCGCCGTTCGCGCTGTCCTCATTGCGGGCGATGATGGTCGATCCGTCATAGCTTGCGTCCTTGCCGACCAGAATCGTGGTGCATGCCATATATGTAGGTTCCTTTCGTTTGTTTTGTTTACGTTTGCGGTATTCTTTGGTATTATCTTGCGATTACGCGGTTTGCGCCTTGCCGGCTGTTCTCGCCGGTTTCGCCGGTCACGCCTTGCCGGTCAGGAAGATAGCGCCTTGGTCCGCGATCGCACCGGAATTACGCAACGCGCGTTCCATCTCGTTGAGCCAGAAGCCTTGATTGAGACCATTGAGAGGCGCGGTGGTGCCCCATACGTGCAGGTAGTATTCGTGATCCCGATCAGGCGGATACGGACCGTTGTAACGCATGGTGACGGCGGGATCGTCGCTACGGCCTTTCAACAACGGCGATGCGGCGGACGTGCGTCCCTGCACCGTCTCGGGAATCATCGCGGAAACCGTGCGGGAAAAATCGGCCGGAATCGCCAATGCATGTGAATCGTTGAAATCGTACATCAGCGCGTCCACGGGCAGATTGGCGAGCGACCAATGGTTCCACTGGAAACCGCACACCGGAATGGAATCGGGATCGACGAATTCCCAATGCAGAAACTGCACGGACGGGTCGAGCTCGTCGATATAGAAGGGGAAGGAAACAATCGGAGTGCCGTCGATGCAGTTCTCAGGCGGCGCCGCCTTGGCGAACGCGTCGGGAATGACGGTGAAATCTGCGGAAATCTTCATGCTTCCAGTATCGCGCATGCGCGTGACGCGACGCGGCCGTATGACGCGTCTACGCCGGTGGCGCAATCGACGCAATCGCAGCAATCGACACAACCCGCAACCGAAACGACCCCGTCCGCGCGGCGATCGCACGAAACGGGGTCATTCCGGGAAACAGGGCCCATCAGAACCGAATCGCTCTCATAGGCACATTTGCAGTGGCGGAACCCTGCGGCCGCGATGACGCAGCCGCAAAGTCCGGAATAGCCGAGTGAAGGAAAGAAGGGAAATCACTCGGCCGGCTTGTAGAAGTCGCCATTGAGGGCTGCGGCCGCCTTGGCCTTGGCCTCTTCGAAGGTGACTTCGGCGAGGGAGGCGCGCACATCGTCCAGCGCCACCGGGGTCATGGACAGCGAGTTGACGCCGAGACCGGCCAGCACGACCGCCAGATCCGGATCGGCCGCGGCCTCGCCGCACACGCCCACCGGCATGCCCTTGGCGTTGCCCGCGTCGCAGATCATCTTGATGGCGCGCAGCACCGCCGGATGCCATGCGGTCTGATAGTTGGCCACGGAGCCGAGGGTACGGTCGGCGGCAAGGGTGTACTGGGTCAGGTCGTTAGTGCCGATGGACACGAAGTCGGCCACGTCAGCCACCTTGTCGGCCATCAGGGCGATCGACGGCACTTCGGCCATCGCGCCCACGAACTTCAGACCGAAGCTCTTGCCGAGCTTGACGAAGTAGTCGGCCTCATGCTGGTCGGCGACCATCGGGGCCATGACCCACAGGTTCGCGTCGGTTGCGGCGTCGGCGGCGGCGAGCGCCTTGAGCTGGCCTTCGAGCACGTCCATGTGGGCGCGCAGGGTACGCAGGCCACGCAGGCCGAGGGCCGGGTTCGGCTCGTCTTCCGGAGTCAGGAACGGCAGCGGCTTGTCGGCGCCGGCGTCGAGCATGCGGATCACGACCTTCTTGCCCGGGAACTGGCTGAGCAGCTCGGTGTAGGCCTTGGTCTGCTCTTCGACGCTCGGCGGCTCGGAGTTGCCGATGAACAGGAATTCGGTACGGAACAGGCCAACGCCTTCGGCGCCGTATTCCAGCGCCTTCGCGGCGTCGGACGGCTTGCCGACGTTGGCGAGCAGCGGAATCAGATGGCCGTCCTTGGTGGCGCCCGGCTTGCCACGCAGTTCCTTGGCTGCGGCGGCACGGGACTTGGCGGCTTCGGCGGCGGCGATCTCGTCTTCGCTCGGGTTCACCACGATCTCACCCTTGGCTGCGTTGACGATGACGTTGGTGCCGTTCTCAAGTTCGGCGGCTTCGGCGGCGGAGACGACCGCGACGATGCCACGGGCGCGCGCCAGAATGGCGGTGTGGGAGGTCGGACCGCCCTGGGAAGTGACGATGGCCAGGGTCTTGCTCATGTCGAGCGCGGCGGTGTCGGCCGGGGACAGGTCTTCGGCGACGAGCACGAACGGGGTTTCGCTGACCGGCAGTCCCGGAGCGGGAGCGCCCATGAGGTCGGCGATCACGCGCTGGCCGACGTCATGCAGGTCGGCTGCACGCTCGGCCTGGTAGCCGCCGATGGCGCGGAACATGTCTTCGACCGCGCCGAAGCCTTCCAGCACGGCGCGCTCGGCGGTCTTGCCCTGGTTGATGAGGTCCTTGATGGACTGCGCAAGGGACGGATCGGAGGCGAACATGGCGATGGCCTGCAGGATCGGGGCGGCCTGCTTGGCGCCTTCGTCGCCGTTGGCGGCCTCTTCGGCGCGACGGTTCAGGTCGGCGTTGACGAGGGCGAGCGACTTTTCGACGCGGGCGATTTCGGTTTCCGCGGAGATGTTTTCGGCGCGCGGAGCGTCCGACGGTTCCGGCAGCGGAGCGGCCATGCGAATGACCGGGCCGACTGCGACGCCACGACCGATACCAACACCCTTAATGTTCATGAGAACTCCTTTTCCTGTTTCCTTGGAAAAAATATGGATACGCAAACGATTGCAGGATTATGCCTGCCTTGCATAGGTGAGTTACTGCAATGATCCCCACCGTCTTTGCCGGTAAATCATTTTCAGCCTGCGATTAGTATACACGAAATTCCCGCAAAACAAAACCGGTAAACGTTTTCTGTGTTTCGTAAAAACTGTGCTATGATAATCGCAAGAAATGCAGATGCCGGCAAAAGCCGCATAATGCAATCGATATGCAAAAATCGATATACATCGACGTGTAAATATCGAGACAACCCAACGTAAGCAAACCAACCACCAACCACAACAAAGGAGACCATTATGGCAACCCGCAATCTCGTCATCAACGATCCGGTCGGCATTCACGCCCGTCCGGCCGCCATGTTCGCACAGGCCGTCACCGCTTCCGGCCAGACCGTGACCATCGCCAAGGAAGGCGGCAACGCCGTTCCCGCCGGCTCCATCCTGTCCGTCATGGGCCTGGGCATCAAGCAGGGCGACGCCGTAGTAATCGACGTGCAGGGCGCCGACGACGAAACCGTTGCAGACAACCTGGTGAACATCCTCGTCAACGCCGAGTGAACACACTCGCTTCGAGCATTCAGCCGCCCGCCCTTTTGCGACGGGCGGCTGTTCTATTTCGCCCACGGTTTTGGCACCCCACACCGCTACACTGTTCCACGGCTTGTTTCACACTGCATTCCCATTGCACACGCAGATACGGCAAACCGCGGAATAAACCCGCCTGAACCACGCACGAATCGCTAAACCCATACGAACCACACGGAGGAGAACATGGCCGGCAAAACAAACAGTTCCATCACGAACGTTGCCGCACTGGCCAACGTATCCATCGCCACCGTATCGCGCGTACTATCCGGCAAACGAGACAAAGACGACGACATCGCCAGACGCGTACGCGCGGCAGCCGAACAACTCAACTATTCCGTCAACTACGCGGCAAGCGCATTGCGCAGCGACGTCACCAACGCCATCGGCCTGGTCATCCCCAGCGCCACGGACTCATTCAGCGCCCAACTGCTCGACGAAATCGAATACGCCAGCGACGCCAACGAACAGCAGCTGATGATCGGCATAGGCAACGACCAGACCACGCAGATCGACCGCATCGAATCCCTCGCCTCAAGGCATGTGGACGGCCTGATCGTAGTGCCGGCCGTCAACGCCGACCTGACAGACACACTGGACCATTACGCCGGCACCATGCCAATCGTGCAAATCGGCGGACACCAGCAGTCGTTCCGAACCTTCATGGTCTCCATCGACGAAAACGCCGCCATGGAGCTCATCATGAGGCACCTCACCGAACGTGGCGCGCACGCCGTGGCCTACATGGCCAGCAAGGAGATCTCCTTCGAATCGGCCGAACTGTTCACCATGTTCCACACCCAGGTACGCTCATACCGTCTCACCACGCACACCGACTGGAACCAGTTCGGCGAACGCACGGTGCAACGCGGCTACGACTGTTCGATGCGACTGTTCGCCAAAGACAACAGGCCGGACGCCCTGGTGTGCGCGGACGACGCGGTGGCCTTCGGCGCAATGGTGGCGTTGCATACGCTAGGATTGCGGGTCCCCGAAGATGTACGCATCGTCGGGTTTGACGATTCTCCGCTTGCCGCAACGACCATGCCGACACTGACCTCCGTGCAGCCGCCATTCGAACAGATCGTCGCGGAATCCCTACGACTGATCTCGACAGGCAACAGCACACCCGCGCACGTCTCGCTGCTGCCCCAGCTGGTCATACGCGAATCCACCGGATATGGCGAACGCTAACAGCCGCCCGGCTGCTCCTGACGTTCACAGCAGCGCGCAGAACAACGCCTCGAACACCAGCAGCGGATTGCCATTGCCGTTAAGGCGTTTACGCGCCACAGCCACATGATCAAGCCGCGCCACGGCACCCTGACGCGACATGCCGGCCGCGAGCTCCGCAATGGCCGCACGATGCTCGCGGTTGATGATCCCGACCGACTCTTCGGCATTATTCTGCAGCACCGCAACATCACGGTACACGCTGGCGATGGAGTTCAGCGCACGATCAAGCACGTCACGGCTACGACGCGTGGCCTTGCGCTTGATCTCATCCTTCTTGGCAATGGCGTTATAGGCACCGCGCAGCTTGGGAGGAATGCGATCCGACTCCCCCAGCCCGTTGATGCGACGAAAATCAGCCTGTTCCCTCGCCGCCACACGTTCCACATCATGTTCCGCCTGCGACTTGGCATCGGCATTCAGCCTGTCGGCAAGCAATACGGCATCCGAAGCCCGCCGCAGATTCAACACGCCGGCCACCAACTCATCGCGTTCGGAACGCACCCGCTCATCGGTGGCATACAGCCTCGCAATACCGATATGCCCCTCGGCAAGCCGTGCGGCCTGCTCGGCGACACTCGCCTCAATGCCATTGCTCCGTTCAAGCCATTGCGCCACGGCGTCAGGCTGAGGCACGGCAAGATTCACAATGCGGGTACGAGAACGGATGGTTGGCAGCACATCCTGCGCGCTTGGAGCGCATAACAACCAGATGCAATGCTCCGCAGGCTCCTCGATCTCCTTAAGCAGCACATTCGTGGTACGTTCCAGCATGCGATCCACGTCTTCGATGATGATGATGCGCCACGGTGCGGTACTCGGCATCTGCTCGGACACGGTGATCAACTCACGCACCTCATCGATACCAATAGTCACCTTGTTCGTGGTCAGCACCGTGACATCCGGATGCGTGCCGGCAAGCACCTGCTGGGTGACGCGCGTGGGCTCAGCGCTCATGCCGTGATCCGGGCTTTCCAGCGCCGCCGCAAACGCACGAGCCATGTTGGAACGACCCGATCCGGGAGGTCCACAGATCAGCCACGACTGGGTGATCTGGCTCGGGTCGCCCTGCGCGATACGACTGAGCATGTCGATTACCGGCTTTTGGCCGACTAGTGAATCCCATACGCTCATGCGAGCTCCTTGATGTCGGATTCGATGGCAGCCCATACCGCTTCAATGCTCTGGCTCGCATCGATAACGCGGAAACGATTCGGCTCGGCGGCGGCCAAGTCCAAGAAGGCCTGGCGGGTGCGGGACTGGAAGTCATCACCGGCCGATTCCATACGGTCTTCCGCGTGTTCGAGGCGATGGTGGGACAGGGCTGGGTCCATATCCAGCAAATACGTGCGGTCGGGCAGCAGGTTGTTGGTGGCCCACATGCTTAAGGATCGAATCTCTTCTGGCGTGAGTTCGCGGCCACCAGCCTGATAGGCCAAGGAAGAGTCTAAATAGCGGTCGGTGATCACCACTTCACCGCGCTCCAATGCCGGGCGGATGGTTTCGGCAACGTGCTGGGCTCGGTCTGCAGCGAATAGCAGCGCCTCGGCGCGCGGTGCGATGTCGACTGCGCCCCCATCCACACCGTACAACAGCAGTTGGCGAATGGCCTTGCCTAACGCAGTGCCTCCCGGCTCACGGGTAACGACCACGGTACGCCCCTGAGCCTCAAGATACGCATGCAGCCGCTCGACTTGCGTGGTCTTGCCCACGCCATCGACACCTTCAAACGAAACAAACAGACCGCTCATGCTATTGACCTTAGCGTTAGGCGCAGAGTTGCGCCCAACAGGCAGTTAAACCAGCTCTACCTCCGTTTCAAGGGGCTGATTTGGTCTTTTCTGAAGGTCTACTTCCGTTTCGAGGGGCTGTTGCCCAAGTAGACAACGTTCCAAAACGGCGGAATGACGTTGGCGCGGAGCCGTTCATACTCGTGGTTCAGCAGATGACCAGCCCCTTGAAGCGGAAGTAGATATTCTCAAAACGAGAAATCAGCCCCTTGAAACGCAAGTAGAGCAATAATTCCGCTCAGCCACGCTTGGGAATTACGGCGGGGCGCTCGTAGTCCTCGTTGGCGGTCAGCCAGTCGACGTCCTTTTTCACAGTGGCGGGGGTGGAACCGAGTTTTTCGGCGATGCGCTGGTTGGACCAGCCCTTGTTCGCCAACTTCTTGACTTCGGCACGGCGTTCGGCGCGCTTGGCCTCCTGCGCCGAAACCGCAGCCGAGGTACCGCCCTTCTTGCCCTTGCCGGCAACGGCCTTGGCGCCACCAGCACGCCCAGCACCGCGACGGCCACGGGTGGAGGGACCAGCCGCACGCTTTTCGGCGAGCAGTCGGAAGGCGTCATCAGGGGTGATGGATTCAGGCGTGTACTGACGCGGCACCGTGCGGTTGGTCTCGCCATCGGTGATGTACGCGCCGAAACGGCCGTCCTTGATGGTCACGTTCTTGCCGGTGTTCGGGTCCTTGCCCAAATCACGCAGCGGCGGCTTGGCGGCACCACGGCCACGCCCGCGGCCGTACTTGGGCTGCGAGAACAGTTCTTTGGCCTTGTCGATATCGACCGTGAAGATCTCGTCTTCCGAGGCCAGCGAGCGGGTCTCCGACTTGCCGTCGGCACCCGTCTTGGTCAGGTAGGGGCCGTAGCGACCGTTGTTGGCGGCCACCGTGCATTCGGATACCTCGCCGGTTTCGGCGTTGGTTTCCTCGTATGTGCCCACTTCGCGCGGCAGGCTCAGCAGCTTTAGCGCGTCTTCCAGCGACAGCGATTCAGGGCTCATCGTCTTGAACAACGAGGCCATCTTCGGGCGCGACGCGGCGGCGGCCGCGGCCTTCTTCGAACCCTTCTTGGCCGCAGAAGCACCAGCAGTATC
>ERZ506926.720-NODE-720-length-13059-cov-5.692402_pt1 | contig 13059 bp, 9 predicted proteins | sample MGYA00512903_ERZ506926 | MGnify/ENA metagenome assembly ERZ506926 | reverse complement strand
CCCTGCCACTGCCAGCATTGCGGCCACCGCTATCACTTTTCCATTTATTTTCATTCTCCTGTCCTCCTGTATCATTCACCGGCCCGGCTGCCCTGACTCCATGTCAGTACGCCGCTGCTGTCTTCCTGAACCACCATATTCCACTGTGACTGTACCTCCAGTGCCGAATCATGTTCCTCAACAGGAACCGCCTCTGCATGGAAGGTCAGTTTATAAATCTTATCGCTGTAATCCACGTCATGCCGGTCATTTGACACTTCATCGCTCAGGCTGATGCTCTCAAGGATACAGTCCGTGGTTTTCCCTGCCGGGAGGACCTGTTTATAATACCGGTAGCTCTTTCCGTTCTCATCCGTGTATGACTTTGACCAGAACGCAGTCTCCATGTTCATATAATCTACATTTCCCTCTTCCTGGCCGGAATCGGTCCAGACTCCCGGATTCCAATGTTTGATCACATGATCCGTGTCGTAGCCAGCCTCCTTTTCAAGGATAACAGGCGGGCTGCTCCCCTGTCCCTTTTGGTACCAGTTCTCCTGTGGAGGTACTTCAACACGCAGGAACAGATCCATTTTACCTGTGTTTTGGAACGAAACCTTTTTAATCACTGTCTCCCCGGGCAGGAACGAGCTTTCCGGGTCAAAGCTTTCCACCATGGCCGCCCCGCTGTGGGAAGTTCCCAGGGGATTAGCCAGGGTCAGCACTTCATTGTAATATGCCAATGTGACTGCAAATGACAGGAGCAATATAACCAGTATCAGGAGACCGGCTGTCTTTTTGTTTTTCAGCCATGGATGAATCTCTAATCGTTTCAAAACAACCACCTCCTAATTTTTTCCGGAATCAGCATTCCAGTTAATACTGCATCCATATTTATCGCCGTCCCAGCTATCCGGCGTCACTGAAATGTCCCTGTCAAAAAGCCGCTGCACAGCCTTCCTGCTGACATTCCAGTCATCGCTGGACTGCACGATTTCCATTGTGAAATGGAATTGATACTCCGCATTTTGATACCGCTGATCCTCTATCCCTGACAGTTCTATAAAATCCACGCCCCGGACCAGCTTTTCCGTACTGCGGTCCCGGATGCCTGATGCGGAACCGGGAAGCACTTTTTTGTAGTAATACCATCCATCCTCCCCGCTTTCCCAATTGCCGTCCAATGAAAGGCTGGGTACAGCCGCAGGCAGAGACTGGCCGGATGCATCCGTTATATGATTAGGGAGCACCGTGCCATCCTGTGCAACCCATGACTGTGCAAATGCAACTCTTAAAAATACATCTGCCTCCCCATTATTTGTAAAAGAAACCTCCTTCGCCCCCTGGTCCAGGTTTTCTGTTACTCCCCCTTCTACCACAGGCGTCTTTATGGGATTTTCCAGCTGCATGGAGTGGATGACCGTGGCGCCTGTTACCCCGGCTGCAATGGATACGGATACCAGCACGATTATTGGCAGCAGCTTGGATAAGACCTTTCTTTTATCCATAAAGATCATCTCCTTTCTCCAGTTTTCTCTGGCCGCGCGCTACACCTCTGTCTTCAATAAACGCCATGATGCAGTCCGAGGTAAAGGCCGATGCCATATACTGAGGATTGTCACTTCCATGATATTCTGTAAACGGGTTCTCCGGCCTGAAATCCGTTCCCTCCCCATTTGTAAATCCCTTTACATTGGTGACTGATGCGGTGTGATGGAAATAGCTCTCATGATCAGGGGTGTTTGTAAGAATGACCAGGATATCGTCACCTGGTTTCACTGTAACTTTGTCCCCGTTCTCAGTTCCTGAGAGCGCGTCTGCCGGTTGGCTTTCCATGCGTGACATGGTGTATTCCATGGGTACGATCTCCGCAATGGAAAAGCTCTGGCCTTCCTTGGGAGGAATCACAAGGATTGCCCCGCTTTCCTCTCCATTTCCAAGAGCTGTCTGTGTATAGACAGCTCCCTTACTGTCCAGGACCTGTATCACAAACTTGTAGGCAGAATCAATGGGTTCATTTTCAAGGCCGTTCTGTTTCACTGTCTTTTTGAGCCTCAGCTTTGCCGCCAAAAGGGTATTGGTTATTTTAAACGGATTGGCGGATGTCCCCGTACCGCTGGAATCGTAGGATGCTGTGTAGGTGTATCCCGTGGACAGTACTGCCCTGCTGCCATCCTCTATGGGCTGGCCCGCCTGGTCCAGTTCTCTCACCGTGTAAACATATGGCGGGGAGCTTCCATCGGCTTTTACAGGCAGGTTTTTCCAGCCTGCCGTCCATTGGTTGGCATCACTGAGTTCTACAGGTCCGCCAAAGGCCGCCCCATTCTGATACAGCCGGACCTTCAATATCTCAGGCCGCGTATGGTAGGCATTTTCATAATCCACCCATACTTTTTTCACTGTCAGGTCTTTCTGATTATAAGTATTGGTTATCACAGAATGGTCGCTGCTGTAAGTGACAATATATTGCCCCTCCCCAATCCGCACCGTGCTTCCGGCTTCCACCTTATGACCGGAGGAATCGACCTCATAGGGAACATAGTTAATCTTTGTCCCTCCGGAGTCATACCCCGGCAGGTTCCGCCATGCGCCGGACCAGTTATTGGAGCTGTCCAGTGTGATAATATCACCTGTCCTTGTGCTCCCATCCTTAAACAATCCCACCTGGACAGAATCCTCTCCGGCACTGCCAACCCATTGTTTCCTCACATTGATATCCGTGAGCCGTGTATTCGTAATGGTCATCCCATTGATGCTTGATGTATAACCAACCATGGCGCCGATTTCTTCTACGGTATAAACATGCTCCTCATTTGAATTTACTTCTTTATATTTGGGCAGGTTATCCCACGTATACCTCCAGTCGTTGGATGCCTCCAGCCTGACCGCACTACCATAAGAAGCGCCATTTTGTTTCAGCTGGACATAGATATATTCAGGCCGTTTCTTATCCTCATTGTTTCCATCCAGCCACAGCTTCCGGACCGTACGGGAAACCGTCTCGGATTCCGGGGTTGGGATGGATGTGACGCTTGGGAGTGTAAATTTCATGTAACAGCAGGAACCGGTTCCCCCTCTCTCTATAAAGAAGACCGACATGGTATGTTTCTGGTTTTTATCGCTCAGAAGGCCCTTGTTCTGCATCCATGACTTCAAATCCACATAGGCGCCTTCCGCGGAATGGATTCCTCCCAGTTCAACGTCACTTACCAGATTACCGTCCACATACAGCCAGAAATCATCATCTCCCCTGAAATAATAGTCCATAGGCCCTGTGTAATCTCCCAGGACAAACTCAAAGTCATAGCGCATTCCGAAAAACCAGTTGTGGGTAAGCCCCTGTTTATTCACGTCCTCATCATTTTGAGGAAACCCGTAATGGTTATAGCCAAACAGAGGGTCCCTGTTTTTTCCCTTAACCGCATTGTTGTAACCGACATTGTCCAAAGGCCAGAAAAGATTGGAATAAAGTTTTTTGGTTTTGTTCCAGTTGTCACATGTATATACAATCTGATCCAGGTTTTTCAAAAGTGTTTTTCCCGAACCGTCATATACGGACTTCAGCGTATAAGTATCCCCCTGGCGTTCAAACCCCAGCTGATAGTTTGGCAGGTATTTCTTGGCATAATAGGTCACCTTTTTACCGTCCTTATATGTTTCACTGGTGGTGATATCCCGGGTTGCAAAAAGGCCCGGGTCCTGATAATTAAACTTAATCGTATTGTCCGCGGCCAGGGTTTCTTTGGGAATCCCTGTCACCACGGAACCTGCCTTGTTTGGCACCCCTGTATAACCATGGCGTATCTGTGCCTGGCCGTTCCCTCCGATTCCCACACCGATACGGGTGGAGCTGCTTCCCAGGGAGATATTGTTCATTCCCACCTTGCTGGTGTTAAGGGTTCCATGGTTTCCATCCGTGGTCGTTCCCTCCACCGTAACATTATAGTCGTGAAAACCTGTATATCCCTTAATGGTGCCTGATGTGGGCACATAGTTAATCTTTATCTTATTGTTTGTGGCAGCGAGATAAATCTTCTGGTCTGCTGCAGTTTCCGTAAATGTCTGTCCATTGGGGTAATTCGCATTGGTTATGGTCACGCTTTTTACCGTATAATTACATCCCAGGGCGACCTTACTCCAGTTGGAGACCGCAATGGAGTAATCCAACCCTGTGCCAGAGCCATTGGGCAGGGTCAGGTTATCATCGCTGTATATCTTTACCTCCTGCTTTGCATACGTGCTTCCGCTTTGGGCTCCCGGATACAGTCTGTTCCCGGAGACAGATTCCTTTATTTTACCGTTACTGTCAAAGGTCATCTTATCCAGCTGAGCCCAGTGCTCCACTGTCACAGGCACTTCTTTTACCTCCGGCACATTGACCACAATGTATATGGAAAAGTGGTCTGTTTCCATCACTACAGTTCCGTCTGATGCCACCATGCTGTTCATCTCATTTGCCACAGCCTGCGTTTCATCCAGATGGTAGACTTTGATTTCCTCTCCTCCGGATTGGAGCCGTTCACTGGAATCCGCCGGTTCCTCCTGCCGGGACAGCACCTGGGCAGCCGCCGGTACATCTGCCTGGGCGTTGGACGCGGCCGCAGGATTACGTTTTTCCAGCTCCAGATTTTTAAAAGCTACATTGATGGGCCCTACCGGTTCAACCTCAGCTCCGTCCGCGTAAAGCTTAATATCCAGGGCTTTGTAGGATTGGATGGAAAGCCCCTCTTCCTGAGACTTCTTCACCAATGCCTCATCCACCTGGGCCATCTGAGCCTGCTCTACCTCAGAGACGCTCACTGCCAGCTGGTCTGCCTCAGGGAAGGAATCCACCGGCCCGCTGACCGTGACGGCAGCATCCCCGATCCGGCCTTCCAGGGAGATTTCCCCATCACCTGTTACAATCAATGAAAAACCCTGGGTGGATTTGCAGGTCTTTCCTTTTATCCTGCTTTCCTGGGTGATTTTTCCAAAGTAGATTCCAGGATTCACATCCCCGGACACGCGGAACGAACAAATCAGCATATTCTCCCTTACATCATCCACCATTGCCTTTCTCACCTTAAAGCTGTTTAACTTGGCGTTATACATTTCAATCCTGTAATTTACTTTCCCAAGGTCTACCGTATAATCTTCGCTTTCCTCCTCATCTGCATCTTTCTGGGTTTCCCTGGTATCTTCCGCAGTCGTGCCCTTATGTTCATTTGAAGAATCTTCTGCTTTTGATTCAATTACAACCACAGATTCAGATTCCATTTCTTCCCTTTGGCCCTGATCTGCCACCTCTGCCTCTGTTGAATCCTCTTGAACGGGTTCTGATGACATGGTTGGCGCTGCTTCTGTATCTGCTGCTTCTGTGTCTGCTGCTTCAGTTGGTTCTGCCCCGGCTGATGCCTGGGTTGTGGTTTCCTCTGAATCGGCCGGCTCTGTCTCCGTGGCTGCCTGGGTCTGGTTTTCCCCCGTATCAGCGGCTGACGATTCTGCGGATATCTGGGTCTCAGTCTCCTCCGGATTGGCGGGCGCTTCCTCAGCGGGAAGCAGGGGGGTGGTTTCCTCCGTCTCCGTAAAATCCTCTGTTTCGGCTTTCTCTGGCGCTGTCGGCAATGTCTCTATGGAAGTCTGGGTCTGGTTTTCCCCCGTATCAGCGGGTTCCTGGGGTTTCGTTTCCTGTGGTATGCCCGCGCCTTCTTCCGGCGTCTCTGGTGCCGGCTTTGAAGGTATATCCGGCCGCGCCTGTGACGGTGTGGCAGGCCGTGCTTCCGATGGCGTAGCCGGTGGAATGGCCGGGGTAGCCTCTGACGGTGTAGCAGGTGCAATATCTGTCTCATCCTTAAAGGAATCTTCCAGGATTGCATCAAAGTCAAACATGGATGCACGGATTCCCATGGTGACCATTTCACCTGTTCCTATGCGGTTTCCATCCTGAAACTCAACAGAATCCATGTTCAGATAATTGACTGTATATAAAAAATTCTCATGGACGCGTATTCTTTTTTCTTCGCTTTTTCCGTTAAACCGGAATTTTACCTGCTGGCTCCGTACCCCCTCAATATCTTCATCAATGACAAATGTAAAACGTACTGAATAAATCTGTCCGGGAACCAGTTCAATCCCCTCAATCCGCTCCAGTCCCTCTGTGCCATCATCCGCTATGCCGCTGTCCGGTGCACTTTCATCTGCCATGCCATTGTCCGGTGCACCGTCATCCACTATACCGGTATCAAACGCATCCTCTCCTGATTCCTCCAAAAGAGAAAACTCCGCCGAGCCCTCCTGAATCCCCTTTGCGCTATATGTCAGTGAGCCGTCTGTGACCACGGTTCCTTTCTCATTCTTAAGGTGTACATCCAGGGTAACCAGACCTCCTGGACGGTAATCCCCCTCCTCTGAAAGAATGCTGATTACAACATCATCCTTTTTTGAATTTTTAAAGCTGGCATTGCTGACCGTGGCCTTGGAAAATTCGCCAAGCTCCGACAAATCCGTCTCCTCCCGGTAGAACCTGTCATCATATTCTTCGGCAAATGCAATACCGGAATTGCCCAGTATCAGTATGCTTACAATGGTAAACGCCAAAAAACCAGACGTTATTCTCTTCCAGCCCGCTTCCAATCTCCGATTCATCATTTACCTCCTGTATGTTCTGCAAACTCTTATATTTTTCTTAATCCAGGGCATCGTTCCTTAATGTTAATTTTATCAAAAGGGGTATCCTGCATCCTGCCACATCCGGTGCATTTTCCCATTTTTCTATGAATGACACAAAAATATCGCCATCCGGCAATGCAATGGCGATACAGGTTCTATTCCAACATAATCTTTTCAGTTTCCGTCCCATGGCCACATGGTACCACAGCTCTCCCCGGCGGTCCGGGCCCCTTATTGCAGGCGGAATCAATCCGCTGAAATATGATACTGCAGAATTCCTTTTTAATCCTGGTGAGAAGGAGGATACAGTGACGGTTTCCGTACCTCACTTTATCAAAGAGGTATCCCGCATCCTGCCACATCTGGTGCCTCTTCCCATTTTTCTATGGATGACGCAAAAATATCGCCATCCGGCAATGCAATGGCGATACAGGTTCTATTCCAACATAGTTTTCTCCAGTTCCTGGGTCATGGTCACGTGATACCACAGCTCTCCCCGGCTGCCTGGCACCTTATTGTAGGCGGATTCAATCCTCTGAAATATGATACTGCAGGATTCCTTATTAATCTTGGTGAGAAGGAGGATATAGTGGCGGCTTCCGTACCGTGTATAAGCATCCCCTTTTCTCAGGGAACTGCCGATTGCGTCTTTCAGCAGCTCCATCTGATATATACGGTTATCCTGCCCTCTTCTTTTTCCCTGCTGTCCCAAGGTGAGGAACATCAGCACCGGCTTCAGGTCATGGCGCTCCCTGGCCCGAAGCAGCAGACGGCAGTAGTCAACAAAGCTTGGATAGGTACAGTAATACGCTCCCGTGATATTGCCTTTCTCAAATATGGCCCCGATTATACCCCCCCCCCCGGATTCCATATAATACTGACTCGTTATGTGCCATGCCTGAACGCTCCGTTTGTGTTTCCGTTCAAACAATTCCAGGTCTTCAAAACACTTCTGCATCTCTTCCATTGGGGGATTCCCCATCTCCCTTGCGTAGAGTTCCATGGTCCTGTTATAAATATTAATGGCTTCCTCATACCGGTACATTTCCAGGCAGCACCGTATCTGCTCTGTCTGCCAATTCTCAAAGGGATAAATCGCAGATGCCCTGGTGTAAAGTTTAAGCAGGTTCTGGTAGTCATGTTTGGATTTAAACGCCTGCTCCAACTCCCGGATTGTCTCTACATAAAGACGCTTAAATGATTCGCTTTTCTCATAGAACCACATGTCGGACTGGTTCATGGGCAGCAGCTCTCCGTAATAGCTTTGATTAGCCTGAAGGAACAGCGCGGCCCGTTCCCGTCCCTGGCTTCCTTCCGCCTTATGTACCAGTGTTTCAAAATAAGCCGCATCCAGTTCAATTTTAAAACTGCTCCTCCACCTGCATACTCCATCCTGTATGACCACATATTCCTCCTCCGGAAGGCCGGAAGCCGCCAGCTGTCCCTTGAGCCGGTAACACAGATTGTTCAGGTTTTTATTGCGGTTGCCTGCGTCAGTCCCCTCGCTCCACCCATAGAGAAAATCCATAATCTCGCTTTTTGCAATTCCCTGCTCTCCGGATAGAAGCAGCATCTGGAGAAGACGTACGGATTTTGCATTGCCTGTTTTATGAAACAATATGTGGTCTTCCCCATACCGCATTGTAAATTTACCCAGCATCTGTACACGCAGAATCTTACCGCCCATGCGGTCCGCCTCCTTTATCATCATATGCCGGAGCTTATTGTGCTGAAAGCTCCCCGCTCCTGGTTTACAGCTGTATCATGCTAATCATGCGCATCAGTTCCAGGGCACTTCTGAAATTTACCACCTTACCCTTGGTAATCTTTCCTCTGATGCTTCCCTGTAAACTGGAGAACTGTCTGTATTTCACATAGATAATAAGCACTTCCCTGGCTTTTAACGCCTGCTTAAAGGGAATCTGGTCCATGGTGTACGTCAGGTTGCTCCTGTCAGCCTGCGGATGATGGGAACTGGCCTCCCTGTAACGCCTCTCCGTCTCCAGATTCAGGAAACGCGGATCTGTGGTCGCATGGGGCATACCAACCCAGTTGCACATTTCATCCAGCTTCAGCACCAAATCCCCCACTCCCCTAAACCATATGGGGTCCTTAAGGTAGCAGCTGTAAATTTCCCCGCACAGCTCCCCCTCTTCGGTTCCCTGTACACAGACCAGCATGGTGCTGGACCGGTCCGATACCACCAGTTCTTCAATTCGTTTCATGGCCTCTTCGTCCTGTATAATCTCACTGCCCATCTCTTTTTCTCCCTCACTTAAAGTACCTTGGCTTCTATTTACAACAGAATTCCTCTTTTGTTGTAAACTTCCCCATTATTACTGTCTCCCCATCCATTTAATCCTTCGAATCCTCTGAGGGAAAAATAAAATAAGCACAATAAATAAGCTGGAAAAAAAAATTGATTTAAACCAGCTTATTTATTGTGCCTTAATTTCAAAAAAACGTATGAGACAATCACATTACTATGGCAAACACAAAAAATATGTAGTATAATAGCTCCAAACAATATCCTTCTATTTACAACAAAAGAGGAATTCTGTTGTAATGTTCTATAAGCAGCCCCATTCGTTCCAACTGTCTGACATGATTCTCTCCGCTTTCCATTGTATAGATACGTGTGGTATTGACACTGCTGTGGCCCAGTATGTCTGACAGCCGCAGCAGATCCTTTTCCTGGCTGTAGTATACCCTTGCAAAGAGGTGCCGTAGATTGTGGGGAAATATCTTTTGCGGATTAATTCCTGCCTTTTTTCCGATTTTTTTCATCTCACGCCATATATTGCTGCGGTCCATGGGCTTTCCGCTGCGTGTCACAAAGATGGGGCCGGACTGTACTTTTCTTTTCTCCGCATACTCCTTAAGAAGCCTGCACAGCTGCCGGGTGAGGAAGATAGTCCTGACCTTTCCTTTGCAGTCCACCTGGACAATCTGTTTTTCCACTGCGGTAACCGTAATATAGGAAAGCTCCGATATGCGGATGCCTGTGGAGCACAGGGTCTGGATTAAAAGACATAACCGTTCATTCCCATCTTTTTGCGCGGCCTCAACCAGCTGCAGGTATTCCTCCCGTTTCAGTTCCTTTTGTCTGGAACAAAATACCTGCTGTTTTACTTTTATAAACTTGACCAGACAGTCATTCCATCCCAGATACCGAAAAAATCCATTGACAGCAGCCAGGGCGCCGTTGACCGTCACCGGCGACAGATTTCTCCTAAGTGTTTCCTTCCAGATCATGACCCTCTCTTTGGTAACTGCCGCCCCATCCATAAACTGTTCAAGCTGGTTCAGATAATATCTGTATTTATAGATGGTTCCCTGGCTCATCTCATTATGCTGCAGCCAGAGACAGTATTCTTCAATCGTTTTGCCTGCAATTGCTCGTTTCAACATGTTCATTCCTCCTTGATTGTTTTTGTTTCTTCCTTTGCCGGGAAATATAGAAAAGGAAGCCCGTATAAGGCTTCCTTTTAGCTTGGTTTTTTATTTCGTAAATTATACTTGCATTCCTGTTCTTTACCGTGCAAAAAAATATATAGCATTTTAATGTCAAAAAAACCAAGCAGCGAACTCCCTTTGCAAAGGAAACACGGTAGAAGAAGAATGCCGGACAGATGCCCGGCATATACAAATTGGTAAGGTTCCATATCATAATGCTTTATCTTTCAGATTGGTATATCCGTACGCGTTCACCAGCGCCTCCAGCCTCTTGCCCTGCTTGCAGAACAGACAGTCCCTGTAAGTGAGAAGATTCCTTTCTCAAAATAAAATAGACGGGAAAGTCCTTTAGGGCTTTCCCGCCATGCTAGGGTCTTCCCCGATAGGTGGGAATATTTTGATTAACACAGGCGGTCCACTGCTGTAGGAGGATGGGCATACAAACAGCCATGTAGAACGAAAACCAAGACATTTACTTCGTACACTCATTCATCCTCTGTTTCCAATAATTTCAGAATCGCAACGGGCTAATACCGGACATTTTTCTGCTAAATATAGTAAGCACTAACCTTTTCTTCCAATATTTTTTAATATTTCTTGATAATGGATTGTCGCGAGCTCACTAGTCTTGCCTTTTTTACAAAAATTAAGCTTTGCAAGTTTTGGCACAACTCTTTCCACAGGGATTTCCCCATTCACAGTTTTATCTTCCAGCGCCTTTAACGCTTCAAGAAAACGTCCGTCCTCTTTCGCGCTGTCATAGAATGACAGAATATACACATAGTAAAACAGATTATACCCCCGAAACGGATATTCAATCTGCATGAACAATGTGCCTATTCCATAGTGGCAGGGACTGATGGGCTTACGGATATTCCAGTGTTCCAACAGAAAATCAACAGCCTTATCTAATCGGGCATCCTTGTTAAAATATAGGGAATAGCGCAGCAAATCCAACACAACCAAAGTGGTATAGGGTGTTGAATATTCGGTCTCTTCGCCCCGGCCAAAGCTATATTTATTACATTTCCAGCCACCGTCTTCCTGTTGGGTATCAAGGAAATATGCAAACGACTTTTTTATCCTGTCATCATTTGAATATCCCATATGACATAGGGTATTGACAGCTAACGCAGTTTGGCATGGATAAATCCCGCCTGTCGGAGAAGTTTTCACCCGCCCGTCCTCTTTCCAGTTACTGAAGATAAGTCCGGCAGCATTCTTCATCACTTCATCATCAGGCGATACGCCTAATTCCAGTAGATACAATATACTTTCTAAGGTGGTATAAGGTGCGCCTTTTAATAATTTGTGATCGATAGTAGCCCAAAAATCCGCACCATTATCATGTCTGTGTGATAAGATTGTTTCCACATCAGAGATGTATTTTTTCTCAACGCTCATAATATAACCTCACTCCTCATTTTCATAGCTTTCGTATAGCATTTATGCGGTGCAATCACATTTTCATATCCCGTCACTTGGTCTGCTGCGTTATCTGTATCTGCCCTATCGCTGCAAACACTGCTAAGGTGTCCCATATTTAATCAAGCCTTTCTATGTTGACCGTTGCAATTGCTGATTGACCGGGTTCCCCCGTAATAAGATTTTGAGGAGCTGGTATCAGCATCATAAACCCTGCTTTTCCATATCGCGGTTCATAAGCTTGCGCGTATTCTTCTTCAATCGAAATATGCTGTACCTGACCGGCAATCATAGCCGTAATTCCTGCGCCGCTTAAATCCTGTATATCTTTCAGGGTACATTCCATATTCATAAATGCCTCTTGGATGACTGGCGCTTGAATCGTTTTCGCATTGGTAAGTGTAAAACTTCCTATTGCGAATTCATCTGCTTCTAAATCGTTATGGTTAATCGTAGCTATTAATTTATCATAATAACTTATCGGGAGAAAATTAATGCAGAAGCATTTTTCTCTTTTGATATTTGCATAGGTATGTGTATGCTGGTACAAATTCCCCATAACAGCAAAGAATGCAGTCTTATCTCCGTGAAAGCAGCTCCATGAGTGAAAACAAACATTCGGCTTTCCATTTTCTTTCCATGTAGTTATTGCAAATAAAACTGTAGGTATACCTGCAGTCGTTTCAAAATGGGAAAATAATGCAAACTCCTCTGGATATGAAGGCTTAAAGTATTGCGGAAAATCCTTACCAATCTCTATTTTCATTGTCATCTCCCCCTATTAACTGCTACATTATTTAATTCTGAGAACTGATACTCCTCTCATCAATTATCTAAAAACCGATATCATATCTTGTCCCATGTGAGAAAAGCACACCATCCGTCAGTTTAATACAAAGAATACATGTGTTTTCATCATCAAAATTGTTGTGTCCGTTGTCAATCCATTCGCTAAATGCTTTTCTCAATTTTTGCGCAATTGAAGTGTTATCTTCTTTGCAAACTCATCCCTACATTTGAAATATTATCACCAAGCGCAGCAAGGGCAATTAATGTATCATATCCAAATCTTTCGTCCATTATTTTTTTGGGCCTTGCGCAGTTAATTTATCTTTATGCCTCTGTGCACTTACAGCGCAAAGCGCGTCACTTTAGTCAAAAAATTTCCCTTTAAAGAAATTCTTTTTGCCTGTTGGCTTTGCCGTAAGCCTAAACATGACACACCCATCAGGACATACGACAGTTTTACTGTACTTTCCGTCCCCACCGATATTTTCTAAATCTCCACCGCTTCTGACAGCTTCCATAATAGGGAACATAACCATCATGCACTTAGAACAAATGCCATGTCCATCTTGATTGACCGGGCAGCCATACGTACAAGTGTACTTATCGCCGATCTCTTCTCCATTACGGCAATACCGCTCCGTGTGATCGCCGCGCAAAAATCCAATAACTTCAATTTCCCATTCATATTCCTCGTCATACCATTTTTTCATATAAATCCCCATTCCGCCGCCTTCGGCTGGCGGCACAAATAGTAATGAAAGT
>ERZ506926.714-NODE-714-length-13210-cov-6.494033_pt1 | contig 13210 bp, 4 predicted proteins | sample MGYA00512903_ERZ506926 | MGnify/ENA metagenome assembly ERZ506926 | reverse complement strand
GCCATAGGCTATTTTTTCCCCCCGGCAGAGCCGGGGGTTGTCTTTGATGGCCAAATCAAAAACCGGTGATCGGACGGGTAAGGCCTCCGGTCACCGGTTTTTTCCGTCAAAATAAAGAAAAGTCTTTTCCATTTTGCGGGTTTTCTGATTCCTGCTGTATAAATCCGCCGCAGCGGGGCCATACTGAGGACAGAAACGCATGGCATGATTTCGGCCCGCCGCGGGCCGGCATACGCGGCTCCGGCCATGGGCCGGATGGGAAAGGCAACTATGAGCAGATACGACGGAAAAAAGGTCAAGGCCGTGTTCGGCGGCAAGGGCTTCTACATAGCCCTTGCCGTCTGCCTGCTGGCAGCCGGTATTGTCGGCTATTATACCCTGCTGCGGCCCCAGGCTCCGGCGGAGCCCGCCGCCAGCCCCAACACCGCCGTCCCCGACGAGCGGGACAACGCCTGGGTGGCTCCCACAGTGACCCCGGAGGAAAATGTTCCGGCCGCGCCGCCGGCGGAGGAGACCCCCATCTCCGATCCCCAGGACCTGCTGCCCCAGGTCATGTCTCCCCTGGACGGCACCACGGTGACGGTGTTCAGCGTCACGGAGCTGATGTATGACGAGACCATGGCGGACTGGCGCACCCACAACGGCATCGATATCCAGGCCGCCGAGGGCGACTCCGTCCGCACCGCCGCCAGTGGCACGGTGCTGTCGGTGAAGGACGACGAGCTTATGGGCACCACGGTGGTCATTCAGCACGGCGGCGGCTATACCACCCAGTACAGCTGCCTGCAGAAGGACCCACCGGTGCAGGAGGGCGACCAGGTAGCTGCCGGGGATATCATCGGCCTGGTGGGCAGCACCGCCTCCGCTGAGGGCAGCATGGGGCCTCATCTGCACTTCTCGGTATCCAAGGACGGCAAGCTCATTGACCCGGCAGATTATGTGAATTGACCCCAGGGCCCGGCGGAGGGAGTTATCTCCCCCGCCGGGCCTGTTGGGCTTGCCCCAAAAAAGGCGGACGCCCGGAGGCGTCCGCCTTTTTTGTTATGTCGTGGAATCAGCCGCGATCAATTGTGCTTTCTGCGGGGCAGGACCACCACAGCGGCAGCCAGCAGAGCGGAGACGGTCAGCAGCATGACCCACAGGGTCACGGAGCTGGCATCACCGGTCTTGACGCCGGGCTGAGCAGGCTGATAGTTGGGATCCTTTTCGCCGCAGTCGGTGCACTTGCCATCCTTGTAGTGATGGCCGGTGGCCTTGACGACTTCGCCCTTGGCGACGGTTTCACCGCAGGTCTTGCAGACCTCATCGCCGGTGTAGCCGTCCTCGGTGCAGGTAGCGGGCTTGGCACCCACCAGCTCGATGTCGTGGCCGGTGGCGGGGATGACCTCGCCCTTCTTCACGGTGACGCCGCAGGTCTTGCAGACCTCATCGCCGGTGTAGCCGTCCTGGGTGCAGGTGGCGGGCTTGGCACCCACCAGCTGGGTGTCGTGGCCGGTGGCGGGGATGACCTGGCCCTTGGTGATGACTTCGCCGCAGACCTTGCAGACCTCATCGCCGGTATAGCCGTCCTGGGTGCAGGTGGCGGGCTTGGCGTTCTTCAGCTCGGGGTTGTGGCCCACCAGCTCCAGAGCGGCCAGCAGGGTACCATAGTTGTACACCAGCTCCTTCTGGGCGTCGGTAAGGGCGTTGTACTCAGCCAGCAGCTGACGCAGGTAAGCCTCGTCCTCCTTGGTCAGGTTCTCGATGGGCTTGAGGGCCTCGATCTTCTTGATGAGCTCCAGCACCGCCATTTCATCGGCGTTGTTGGGGTCGGCATCAATATACAGATACCCGATGGCAGCGGGGCCGGTCTGGCCGGACAGGCTGTAGGCCGTGACACGGTAGGCATAGGTCATGCCGAAGTGCAGGGCGGTGGTATCGGTATAGGTGCAGGCAGTGAGGCCCTCAGCCAGGGTCTCGAAGCCATCGAACAGCCAGGTATCCTGGGTGTCGTCCTGGATGTGGACCGCAACGCTGCGCTCCACCTTATAGACGATATCCTCGGCATTGGACTGCTTGGCGGCGGTCCAGGTCAGCAGGGCGTTGCGGACGCCGGTCTCCGTCACGGTGAGATCCGTGGGCGTGAAGTAGCTGGCATCCATGACGTTGACGCTGCCGTTCTCGGTGTTGAAGTACTTGTCCCAGACATAGGCGGTGTAGCCCACAGCGCCCTGGGGATAGTACAGGTTCAGGCCCCAGTCGTTGTACACGAAGCCGCTGGTAGTGGTGGTGCCCCACAGGCCGACGAAGTTGGCGTACAGGGCCACGTTGGCATAAGCGCCGGTCAGGGACACGGTGGTCTCCAGCAGAGGAGCGGTCATGCCGTTGAAGTAGTAATCCTTCAGGTTGGTGCAGGCGAAGAATCCCTTGGGACCGATACGCTCCAGGGTGGTGGGGAGGCTGACGCTCTTGAGGTGCTCGTTGCCGGCGAAGGCGCTGCCGCCCACGCGGACGGTGCCCTCGGGGATGCGGTAGCTCTCCGCCGTGCGGCCCTCGGGATAGCAGCGCAGGTTCGCGCCGTTCTTATCGAACAGGACGCCGTCCACGCTCTTGAAGTACAGGGAGCCGTCGGCCACGAAGATGTTCTGCAGGTTCACGCAGTCGGTGAAGGCATTGACGGTGTTGCTGACGCCGCAATCCTGGATGGAGGCGGGCAGAGTCAGCTCCGTCAGAGCCTCGCAGCCCACAAAGCCGCGGCTGGGCACAGCCGTCAGGGACTTGGAGAGGGTGACATTCTTCAGGGCGTCGTTGTAGGCCAGCGCGCTGCCGCCCATCTCGGTGACGGTGTCGGGAATGACAATGGTCTCCAGACCGGTCTTGGAGATGGCGCTGGCGCCGATGCTGGTCAGGCCATAGGGCAGACGCAGGCTGGTCAGATTGGGACAATTGTAGAAGGCGAAGGCGCCGACGGTCAGCCCATTGGCGGAATCCTCGAAGTAGATCTCCTCAATCCCGGAGCTGGAGAAGGCATAGGCGCCCACCTTGGTGACGCTGGCAGGAACGACGACCTTCTTGAGGCTGGTGTTGTTCTGGAACATCTTATCGGGGATCTCCGTCATGGTGGAGGGCAGGGTGAACTCGGTGGTCTCATTGCCCTGGGGCCAGATGTAGATCTCGCCGGTGTCCTTGAGCATCACGATGCCGTTGGAGGACACATAAGCGGCATTGCCGTCGGCCACGTTGATCTTCTTCAGGCCGCTGGCCAGATAGAAGGCATCCTTGGCCAGGCTGGTGACGGAGGCGGGGATGCTGACCTCGGTGATATAGGCGGTCTTGTTGTAGTTCAGGTAAGCAAACGCCTTGCTATCGATGGATTGCAGGGTGTCGGGGAAGGCCAGCGTCCGGGCCTCATAGGGCTGATAGAAGGCGCTGTTGCCGATGGACTCCAGCTGGGTGCCGGAGAAGTCCAGATTCTGGAGCTTCCGGGCATAGTAGAAGGCCTGCTTGCCGATGGTCTTCAGCTGAGAGGGCCAGTTGATGGTCTCCAGCACCATGCAGTTATAGAAGGCGCGCTCACCGATGGAGGTGACGTTGTCGCTGAGCTTCACGGTCTTGACGGCCTTGGCGTTGTAGAACGCGCGCTCGGGGATGACGGTGAGGCTGCCGCAGTCGATGGAAGCGGCGGCGTTGCAGTCATAGAACGCGGAGCCGCCCAGGGAGGTGACGGACTGGGGAATGGTGATGGCCTTCAGAGCCTTCCAGCCGTAGAAGGCGTTGGAGCCGATGGAGGTCAACCCCTCCTTCAGGGACAGGGCGGTGGCCTTGGCGCAGCCGCGGAAGGCGTAATCGCCCACGGTCTCCACGGTGGCGGGCAGGTCCACAGCCGTCAGCGCGGAGCAGTTGCTGAACGCATAGGCAGGTACGGAGGTAAGGCTCTGGCCGAAGGCCACGGTCTTGAGCGCGGTGCAGCCGTCGAAGGCGTGCTCACCCAGGGTGGTGAAGCCATCGGGCAGAGTAATGGACGTCAGCTTGGTGCAGCCCTGGAAGGCGGCGGTGCCGATCTTCTTGAGGCTGGCAGGCAGCGTGACGGACGTGATGGCGGTTTTCTTATAGAACAGGTAGTCGCTGATGGTCTCCACGCCGTCGGGGACGGTGTAGGAGGTGCCGGTGAAGTTCTCGGGCAGGCTCACCAGAACCTTGCCGCCGCCGGCCAGCAGGGTGCCGTCCTCGGTCCGGACGATGCTGGCGCCGTCCTCGATGACATAGCCCTCAAAGGCGGGGCAGCTGACAAACGGGGTCAGACCGAAGGACAGGGTCTCGGCCTTGTAGGAGGCAGGGAAGGTCAGGGTCTTGAGGTTGGTGCAGCCCTGGAAGGCCCTCTCGCCGATGAAGGTGACGTTGTCGGGAACAATGAAGTTCACCAGCGCGGTGCAGCCCTGGAACATCTGCTTGCCGATGGTGGTCAGCTTGGGGGCCACAAAGGTGGTCAGGTTCAGGCTGTTGTAGAACGCGGAATCCAGGCCCTGGGGATCGCCCAGCACGGTGATGGTGGTCACATTGCTGCGGGCAAAGGCGTTGGTGCCGACGAAGGTCAGGCTCTCGGGGATGGTCATCTCCTCCAGACCGGCGCAGCCGGCAAAGCAGCTGGTGCCCACGGAGGTGACGTTGCTCAGGTCGGGCAGGTGCTTCAGGCTCTTGCAGGTGAAGAACGCCGTCTTGGGCAGCTCGGTCAGGTTCTTGGACAGCTTCACGGAGGTTACAGCCGTGCAGTTGGCGAACTGGTCGCCGTTTGCGTCCATAGAGGTGACGGTGTCGGGAATGGTGATGCTGGTCAGGGCAAAGCCGTTATAGAACAGGCCGGCGCTGAGGCTGGTGACACCGTCGGGGATCACCAGGTCGCCCTCCAGGGCCTCGCAGAAGTAGAACGCCTTGACGCCGATGGAGGTCAGGCCCTTGGGCAGTACGCCGTCGTCGGTGTGGCCCAGGGTCTTCAGGTTCTTGCAGTAGTAGAACGCGCCCTCGTTGATGACCTTCAGCGTCTCAGGCAGGCTGACGCTCTGCAGGTTGTCGCAGTCGTAGAAGGCCCGATAGCCGATCTCCTCCAGGGAGTCGGGGCAGATGACGTTGAGAATGTAGTCGTTGTTCTTGAAGGCGTTCTCCCCGATGACGCGGACGCCGTCGGGAATGGTGACGGTGCTCTCGGAGCCGCTGTAGCTGACCAGGGTGTCGCCCACGATGTTGAAGGTGCCGGCGCCGCTGGCCTCGTTGACGGTGACGGCCAGATCATAGGTGGCGGTGCCGTTCTTGGCCTTGGCGGTGACGGTGGCGGTACCGGCCTTGTGGGCGGTAAGCTTGGCGTACTGGGTCAGCTGGTCGCCCTCGCCGTTGGGCTCAACGGTGACCACGGACTCGTCGGAGGAGGTCCACTCCAGGGTCAGGTCGGTGGCATAGAAGGGCGAATAGCCATACAGCCGGACATTGGTATAGGTGGTGTCAGGCAGCATGGTCACGGAGGAGGTGTTCAGCAGGAATTCGCTCATGGGAACATCCGCGCCCACCTCGTCGGTGACGGTGATCTGGCACTGGGCCTTCACGTCGGTCCAGACGGAGGACTTGACGGTGATGGTGGCGGTGCCGGGAGCCTTGGCAGCCACGATGCCGCCCCGGACCTCGGCCACGCTGGAGTCGGAGGAGCTCCACACCAGGTTCTGGTCGGTGGCGTCGTCGGGAGTCACAGTGGCGTTCAGCTGGACATAGCCCTTCTGGGGCAGGGTCACAGCGGTCTGGTCCAGGGTGATCTGGGTGACGGGATTGTCAGCCAGCTTTACGCGGTAAGCACACTGGTTCATGGCGTAGTCGTAGGCCACCACATAGAAGGTGCCCTGCAGGAGCTTCTGATAGAAGTCCGTGACGTCGAAGGTGTAGGTATACTCCTCGTAGGCCCGGGGAGAGGTACCGTCGGCCTTCAGGGCGGGGATGATGCCGTCGTAGTAGTTGGAGCCAAGGCTCATTTCCTTCTTGCCGTTGTTGACGTTGGTCTTCCATTCGGTGGAGTACAGCGTGGCGCCGGCCAGGCAGAAGTTATCGGCCAGGGTCACGTCCAGGTACTTCCGGCCGTCAGCGCCGGTGTGGAAGGCCAGGCCCTCCCGGTCCACGATGTAGGGCATTTCACCGTCGGAGGTGAAATGGAAGGTATAGGTATCCTTCAGGTTATCCTGCACGTCGAAGCCGTCAATATAGGTCTTGGCGGTGTAGGTCATGCGGGTGTTGTTGGGGATCACGCCGCTGGAGTTCAGCGCGGGGAAGATCTCGCCCACATAGGCGGGACGCACCTGCTGGCTACTGGAGTTATACATGGCCTTGCGGGTGTTGATGCCGTCGCTGTCCAGATACACCTCGCCGGTGTCGCTGTCCGCGATGGTGACATCCGTGGTCTTGGCCGCGCGCAGCAGGCCGGCCTGCAGGTAGTACAGGTTGCTGATGCCGTTGCCGCCGCCCAGGTCCACGCAGATCTTATCGGCGGAGGTGGAGGGGGTGTCGTAGCCCTCGGGCACCACGAAGGGATACATGCCCAGGCGCATGACGTACATCATGGCGTAGACGCCGGACACGTTGGTGGCGTACATCTTCACGTCCTCGCCGTTATAGATATCGGCGTCCTCGAAGATGGGGGCCTTGGTCCAGTCGCCGTAGAAGCCCAGGAAGGGCACGGACAGCGCGGGATCGTCGTTGTTGGTCAGCTCCACGAAGCCTTCCACATAGATGCCGTTGGGGAACTTGGCCAGGTACTCCCGGTCCGCATCGGACAGGCGGACGGTGACGGTGACCGTGGTCTCGCCCTTGGCGGGCACGGTGACGGTGGTGCCGCTGAGGGAGCCGCCGGAGACCTTGATGGCGCTGGTGTCGGCGGAGAGGGCATAGCCCTTCTGGGCGATGTACAGGCCGTCGGTGGTAGTGCTCTCGGTCTGGACCTGGGTATTGACGTCATAGGACAGGGCGGAGCCGGTGAGGTTCTTCACCACGAAGCTCAGCTTGTACACGCCCAGCTGGTCGGCGTCGTCGCCCAGCTCGATCTTGGTCTTTTCCTGACCCCGGACATACAGGTAGGCAGGAGTGGTGGTGGCCGCGGCCAGGTTCACCATGCCGGAGCCCTGCTTGCGGGGAGAGTATGCCACGCCTTCCTCATCGTACAGAACGTTGGCGGTGCTCATCAGCAGGCGGTTCACCAGAATCTGCTTGTCGGTGTCGGAGGCGCCGGGCATCAGGGTATTCACATACTCCAGAGCGGCGGCGGCCACACCAGCCAGATACGGAGAGGCCATGGAGGTGCCGCTCATGTAGCCGTACTGGGCGAAGGGCAGGGAGGAATAGATGTTGCCGCCGGGGGCGGTGATCTCAGGCTTGAGAGACAGGGAGGGCAGAGGGCCCCAGGAGGAGAAGTCGCTCATGGCCACATAGCCCTTCTCGGTGGAGGACACGGTGAGCTTCTTCTCGGTCTCATTGGCCATCATCTGGCCGTTGGACAGGCTGATGCACACGGTGGGGATCTTGTAGTTTTCCACCGACATGTTCAGCAGGTAGCCGTCGCGGTTGTTGTAGATGACGCAGCCGGCGGCACCGGCAGCGGCGGCGTTGAGCTGCTTCTGCTCGAAGGACAGGCCGCCGCGCATGACCACGGCGATCTTGCCGGTGACGTCCAGGCCCTGGTAATCGGCCACGTCGCCGTTGTTGGGCACTATGACGTACTCATAGGTCTTAGAGGTCTCGTTGCCCAGCAGCAGCTGGGTGAAGCTGTGACCGGACACATCATTATAAGGTACGCGGCCCTCGCCGATCAGGAACGCCGCAGTCTCGTTGGCGTTGACGGAGGCAACGGACAGCGCCGCGTCATAGGAGGACGAGGAGCTGATGATGCCGGTGTCGGGGTCGGACACGGAGGTGAAGTCGCCGTGGGCACCGCCCTGAGAGGAGGAGTAGGAGTTGCCGGCAGAGCAGTTGAGCAGAATGCCGGAGGCCTTCACCAGGTCATAATACTTTGTGGTCAGGTCGCCCTCGGCCTCGCGGCCAAAGCCGCCGTTGGAGCCCAGGGACATATTGATCACGTCCACGTCCAGCAGCAGGGCATCGTTCAGGGCCGCCAGGATGGTATCCGTGGAGGCGCCGTTGGTGGAGTCGGAGAATACCTTGAAGATGGCCAGCTGGGCCTCGGGAGACTGACCGGCGAAGGTGACATTGCCGTCGGCGTCCACGGTCTTGCCGGCGGCGATGCCGGCCACATGGGTGCCGTGGTCATTGCCGTATTTCTCCACAGCGTCGGCGGAGGGGACAACGTCCGCGTCGGCGTCGGCATAGTCGAAGGCAAAGGGAACCTTGGCGCTCTTATACAGGTCGTCCTCGGTCAGCAGCTCCAGGGAGCTGGAGCTGTGCTTCTGGGCATACCACAGAGCGGCATAGCTGTATGCGGTGACCTTGGTCTTGCCGTCCTCGCCCTGGCTGATCTGATAGAGCAGCTTGGACAGGCTGGACTTCTGCAGCTTCTGCACGGCAGGAGCGTTGGCAAAGGCCTCGTGGTTCACATCCAGGCCGGTGTCCAGGATGCCGATAAGCGTCCCCTCGCCCTGGTACTGGGTGTTGTTGGAATAGGCGGCCACTTCCGCGGCGGTCAGCGCCTGGCCCAGAGTGGCGGAGCCCATGGAGTCGGTATAGTAGGTCTGGCACAGCACCACGTCCACTACGCCGTCAAGCTTCTTGATGTCGTTGATCCTGCCATAGGGCACCTGGGCGGCAAAGCCGCTGATGACGGAGGTATAGCTGAAGGTGAAGGAGCTGGGGATGCTCTGGCTCTCCATGGCGTTCATAACGGAGAGCTGGACATCGGCGATCTCCTCCAGCTGAGCCTTGGCGGCAGCCGTCTGCTGGAAGTCCAGCATGGACATGTCGGCATTGGTGCGGTTGCGGGCATCCAGCAGGCTGTCCGCATCCAGCTGCACAATGACACGGACCATTTCGTCATCTGCGGGGACATCGGACTTGGACACCTTGCTGGGGTCCATGTTCTCCTCGAAGATGGACAGACGGTCGCTGTCTGTGAGTTCATTGGTCACATCGGTGGCCGTCAGCCCGGTCTGGGCGTCGGCCGGCGTCAGTTCTGCCGCCATGGCGCTGACCGGCAGGACGCTGATGAGCATCATCAGCACCAATACCAGAGCAAGCAGCCGCTGCGGCATTCTCGTCTTTTTCATCGATCGACTTCCTTCCTGAATTTTTTCGTTCCACTCCCCTGCTGTGTTGAGGAATTTCCTGATTGCATAATTATACTTCCTTTCGCCCGCAAAAGCAAGGAATTTCTTCCAAAAACAAGGATTTTTTCAGGAAACGTTTCCGGTGTTTCCGCCGGGTGGACGGCCGGTTGGCGCTTTTTTCCGATGCTTCGGTATCACATCACCGTGATAAACGACCCATTGTTTTTTGTACTTATCTCATGAACAGTTTCCAGGCTCGGCGTCCGTGTTGTACAAATCCGCCAAAATGTCAGCCTCCCCTTTTCCGCCCCGCTGATTCCGTCCGCATTACACGCACATTTGTGTTTGTTCGTGCCGGGTGGACGGCAGCAGAAAAGCCTGGAAATATCTTCCATGAATATTCTGTATATTTTTTGGTATAATCCAGGTATTTACCCTTTATAGGGACATTTTTACCGAACGGTTCTGCGTTTTTCATGCAGAGGACGGGCAGAAAAAGGCCGCTGCTTTCAGCGAAGCAGCGGCCGGAAGGGGCGGCTTTATTTTACCAGCCGTCCGTCGGACCAGACGGCAGTGATGTTGTGACGATGGAGCATGTAGATGGCCCGCTCAAAGCGCTCCCGCACCGTCAGCTGGCGGACAGGCTCCGGGAAGTCGCCGTCATCCACCACGATGGCGTGAAGGAGCTTGCCCACAGCGAAGCCCTCGCCGCCGCCGAAGTACCGGTGGCCGGCGGTGGTGCCCAGGTAGTAGCCCTCCGGCACCGTCAGGAAATCCTCGGACCAGTCGGTTTCCATGCGCTTGACCTTGGAGGCCCGGATGCTCATGGTGATGACCTTGTACATGGGCAGCTGGGCGCCGCCGGCAATGTCGGAGCCCAGGGTCACCCAGATCCCCTGGCGCAGCATCTCCCGCACCGGGGAGACGCCGCTGCAGAGGTTGATGTTGGAGCCGGCGCAGTGAGCCACCACCACCCCGGCCCGGCGGATGGCGGCGCACTCCCGGGCGTCGGAGTAGACGCAGTGGGCCATGACGGTGTGGTCCTTCCAGAGGCCGAACTTGTCGTAGCTCTCCCAATACTGGGGGCAGTCCGGGTGCAGCTCACGGACCCAGGCGATCTCCCCCCGGTTTTCCGACAGGTGGGACTGAACGTACAGCCCCCGGTCCCGGGCGATGCGGCCCAGGGCGGCCATCAGCTCATCGGTGCAGCTGGGGGTAAAGCGGGGGGTGATGATGGGCTTTATGTGGTCGAAGCGGCAGCCGTCCAGCCAGCGCAGCGTCTCGGATACGGACTGCTCCGTGGTCTCCTGCAAAATGCCGGGCAGGCCGTTGCGGTCCATGTTCACCTTGCCCACGAAGCCCGTGACGCCGGCCCGCTCCAGCTCCTCCATGAGGATCCAGGTGGCCTCGGTATGCAGGGAGGAGAACATGCACACCCGGGTGGTGCCGTTGGTGATCAGGTCCGTGGCCAGACGGCGGTAGGTCCGCCGGGCAAAGTCCAGGTCGGCGAACCGGGCCTCGGTGCGGAAGGTGTAGGTATTCAGCCAATCCAGCAGGGGCAGGTCCATGCCCATGCCCAGCATGGGATACTGGGGGGCATGGAGGTGCATATCCGCAAAGGACTGCATGATGAGCCGGTCGCCGTAATCCGTCAGGGGCGCTGAGGCAAACGCCTCCGGCAGAGCGTCGTACACCCCCTGGACCGCGCCGTCCTCCAACACCAGATAACCGTGCTCCCGGATGTCCAGCTTCCCCAGCTGCGGGGCCTGGACGATGTTGCCGCGTAAAACCTGTGTCATGATGAGTCGCTCCTTTCGGAAAATAAAAACGGGCGCCCCGCCGGCTTTCCGGCGGAGCACCCATAGCAGGGCCGTGGGCGGCCCCGTAGAAACGCCCTGCGCCATGCCCGCAGGGCTATATGAGTTCCCTATGTGATACACAGATTATAGCACAGGGGGATGCGTTTGGCAAGGGAAAAAGCGCGCTATGCATTGCCGTCCCTTCCATATGGGCTGACAAACTGAGGCCCCGCCAGATGGCGGGGCCTTGAGCTATGTGTCAGCTTCAGTTCATCTGCTTGCGGCGGGAGAGGTTCACGGTACCGTCGTTCATTTCGTGGACGGAGTCCAGGCTCTTGCCGGTGCCGATGGCCACGCAGCTGATGGCGTTCTCCGCCACCACGGTGTGAATCCCGGTGCGGGCGGTGATGAGCTTGTCAAAGCCGTCCACCAGGCTGCCGCCGCCGGTCATGACGATGCCGTTGTTGGCAATGTCGGCCACCAGCTCCGGGGGCGTGCGCTCCAGAACGCCGTGAATCGCCTCCAGAATGCGCTCCACCGGCTCCTCGAAGGCCTCCAGCATCTCGGTGGAGGTGACGGTAATGGTCTTGGGCAGGCCGGTCATCAGGCAGCGGCCCTTGATCTCGATGGTAGTCTCCTCGTCCTTGGGGAACACGCAGCCGATCTGCATCTTCATCTGCTCGGCGGTGCGTTCGCCGATGAGAATGTTGTGTTTGCGGCGCATGTACTTGACGATGGCTTCGTTGAACTGGTCGCCGGCTACCTTGATGGAGGCGCTCTCCACCACGCCCTTCAGGGAGATGACGGCGATATCGCTGGTGCCGCCGCCGATGTCCACCACCATCGACCCAGTGGGCTCGGTGACGGGCAGATCGGCGCCCATCGCAGCGGCCATGGGCTCCTCGATCAGGTATGCCTGGCGGGCACCGGCCTGGATCGTAGCCTCAAAAACGGCGCGCTTCTCGACCGACGTGACGCCGGAGGGAACGCAGACGACAACGCGCGGACGCGGGGTCCACGGATAGCGTTTCTCGGACGCCTTGTCGATAAAATAGCGAAGCATGGCCTCGGTAACGTCGAAGTCGGCGATAACGCCGTCCTTAAGGGGACGCACGGCCACAATGTTGCCGGGCGTACGACCGAGCATGCGCTTTGCCTCGATACCGACGGCCAGGATGCGCTCATCATTCTTGTCAATGGCGACAACGGAGGGCTCGCGGATGACGATGCCCTTGCCGCGCACGGAGACAAGCGTGTTGGCGGTGCCGAGGTCGATGGCAAGATCGCCCGCATAGCTACCGAAGAACATATCCATCAAAGAAAACAACGCAACTCCTGATGTGTTGGATGATTGCTGGAAAACTACTAGCCCATCATACTAGCGCAAGCCCGGCACCTCACTTGCGGTGAAGCACCGGGCAGCGCCAAATCTCATAAGGTCACTACTGGTTGTCAGCGGCCGAAAGATCGATATCGAGCGAGGAGACGGCCCAACCGATATGGTTATCAGAGCGCACGAACTTGACGGTGTACTCCTGCTCGCCGCCCTTGGACAGCGACGCTTTGACCTTGGCGGTGGTCTCGGTCATAGACTGGTCCATGCCCTCGATGGAGACGGTGGCGCCCTGCGGGATCGAGGAAATGATCATCGACTTGGCGTCCTCGGACAGGCTGGAGGCAAGACAGGACTCGGCCTTGGCGGTATCGCCGTCACCTGCGGCCTGGAACAGGTCGGTGACAACAGACTCTTGCGAGGGGAAGCCCAGGCCGCGCGTGTAGGCAAAGCCAAGACCGCCTGCGGCAAGGACAATCAGTAGAAGCAGCACCAAGAAAACCTTGAGGCCCGTGTGGCGATGGCGACGACGGACCTTGGCCTCCTTGCGGTCCTGCTGAACCATCTCGGACTCGGACAGGGTGAAGAAGCCGGTGTCCGAGGGGTCGGGCATAAACTGGCCGGTAGCACCCGTGGGGTCGAGCGGGTCGACGGCGGGAGCATCCATCGCGGGAGCCGGCGCCGTGGCCATGGCCGTCTGGGCCGAAAGCGCAGCAAGGGAATCGTTCACGCGGGCAAGCTCGTCGACCTGCTCGGGCGTGAGCTGGTAGATACCGTCGGCGGTGGCGGCGTTAAAGGCGTCGAGCGCGTCAGAGGGACGACCGGCGGCAGAGAGCGCCTCGCCCATACCGGCGTTA
>ERZ506926.700-NODE-700-length-13462-cov-4.829194_pt1 | contig 13462 bp, 7 predicted proteins | sample MGYA00512903_ERZ506926 | MGnify/ENA metagenome assembly ERZ506926 | reverse complement strand
GCCCGCCGCGTCTGCTGCATGGGGATGCTCCCCGCAGGAGCGCAGTCTCAGGCCGAACCTGGTCCGGTAAAGCACCAGGGTGGACAGAACCAGAATCACGATGCCCAGATACGTGGTGATGTAGGTGTTCCGGAATAACAATGGGCCGAAAAACGGGATATTGCCCAGAAGGGGAACGGATTCAATCCGGAAGGTATTGCTGAACTGAATCTGCTGCACTCCCTGGATAACCCTGGCCACAAAGATGGCAAAGGCCGGTGCAAACATGTTGAGGGCTGTTCCGCTGATGGTCTGGTTTGCCTTCATGTTGATGGACGCGTAGGCATGAAAGAAGGCAAAGACAGCTCCCGTGGCCGTGGAGATAAGGATGGCCAGTAGCAGCTGCAGCTGTCCGCTCATCCTGTCTCCTGTCATGTTCAGGAACAGGATGCCCGTAAAGGCTCCCATGGTCATGATTCCCTCCAGGGCAATGTTGACCACACCGCTCCGCTCGGAAAACATGCCGCCCAGGGCCACAATCATCAGGGGAATGGTAAACAGCATGGTCTGCTGGAATATAAAATAAATCACACTCATATCTGGCCGCCTCCTTTCTCCCGTTTTCGGTTCATCCGGGTCAGGATGGTTTTCACTATCAGGGCAAAGGCGCTGAAATAAATGATGACCGCCACAATGATGTCAATGATTTCCGTGGAGAATTCAAAAAGCTGCAGGTAAAATCCCCCGGCTGTCAGATATGCGATGAACAGCCCGGAAAACAGCACTCCGATGGGATGGCTCAGTCCCAGCAGCGCCACGGAGATGCCGGTAAAGCCTTCCGCCGCAAGCACATCCTTTATCTCAATGTGCTTGCCGGTGCCTGCCAGGTACAGAAGTCCCCCTGCCATGCCTGCTATGGCCCCTGCTATGACCATGCTCATGATGATGTTCCTTTTCTCGTTGATGCCCGCATACCTGCCGGCGTCCCGGTTAAAGCCCACCGCCTTAAGCTCATAGCCAAAGGTGGTCTTATTGAGGATAACCCATATCAGCAGCACGGCGGCAACGGCCAGAAGGATACCGCCGCCCACGCTTGACTCCGGAAACAGCTTATCCATTCCCATCTTGGGGATCTGCGCGGTGGCTGCCACGTTCCTGGATTCATTGCGCAGGTTGTTAAAGAGAGGCTTGTAGCTCTTGACAATCCAGTTCACCATGTACATGCCGATATAGTTCATCATGATGGAGGCAATAACCTCGTTTACGTTAAAGCAGGCTTTCAGAACCCCGGGGACCATTCCCCACAGAGCTCCGCCCAGAATGGCTGCCAGCAGGGCCACGGCCCACTGAATCCTCCCAAGGCCGGTCCACATGATTCCCACATAGACAGCCGCGAAGGCGCCCACAATAAACTGCCCCGGCGTGCCGATGTTAAACAGGCCCGTCTTAAAGGCAAAGCCAACGGAAAGACCGGTCAGTATAATGGGGGTTGCATAGTAAAATACCTGTCCCACGCCCTTTAAGCCGTGGGTAAAGGCTCCTGTCAGGATGGTCACAAATCCCGGCAGTGCCTGGGATGGATTGCATATCAGCAGTATGACAAATCCTACCAGCAGTCCGATGACAATGGCAAACACCGATGACAGCACACCTACATAATCCCGTTTTCTCCCTGTCCTTTTGTTTGGGCTCACGGCCTCTCACCTGCCTTTCCTTTTGGCTCTTGGCGTTTGGAACCGGCCATGTAGAGTCCCAGCTCCTGTACCGTCACTTCCCCGGGATTCAGGTCAGCCACGATGGTTCCCTCAAACATGACCAGAATCCGGTCGCTGAGATTCATGACCTCGTCCAATTCCAGGGATATGAGCAGAATGGCCGTGCCGGCGTCCCTCTGCTTCACCAGCTCCCTGTGGATGTATTCGATGGCGCCCACATCCAGTCCTCTGGTGGGCTGGACCGCCAGCAGGATGTCATGGTCCCTGGATATCTCCCTTGCCACGATTGCCTTCTGCTGGTTGCCTCCGGACATACTGCGCGTGATGGTATCCGCTCCCTCGCCGCTTCGTATGTCAAAGTCCTCAATCAGCTTGTCGGCATACTTATAAATTTCCTCATTCTTAAGGAAACCCCAGTGCTGGAACCCAGGCTCAAAATACTGCTGCAGCACCAGGTTATAGGCCAGGTTATAATCCAGCACCAGGCCATGCTTGTGCCGGTCCTCCGGTATATGGCTGAGTCCATGGGTATTGCGGGCGCGTATGCTCTTTTTCGTCACATCCCGGCCATTTATCAGGATTCTTCCCCCTGCGGTTTCACCCAGGCCGGTTATGGCGTGCACCAGCTCCGTCTGCCCGTTGCCGTCGATTCCGGCAATGCAGACAATCTCCCCGCTCCTTACCTGAAAGCTCACGTCGTTTACCACCAGCTTGGTATGGCCTTCCATATGGGATTTCACCGAAACATGCTCTGCCTCCAGCACAGTTCTGCCCGGCGCTGCCGGAGTCTTTTCAACAGACAGGCTCACCTTGCGGCCCACCATCATCTCCGACATTTCCTCCTTGGTGATGGAAGCCACATCCACGGTGCCTATGTATTTTCCCCGACGCAGAACAGAACACCGGTCCGCCACCGCCTTGATTTCATCCAGCTTGTGGGTAATGAAAAGAATGGACTTGCCTTCCGCCACCAGACTGCCCATAATCTCCATGAGCTCGTCGATTTCCTGGGGCGTCAGGACCGCTGTGGGCTCGTCAAATATCATGATTTCATTGTCCCGGTAGAGCATTTTAAGTATCTCCACCCGCTGCTGCATCCCCACCGTAATATCCTGAATCAGAGCGTCCGGGTCAATGTACAGGCCGTAACGCTCGCTGAGCTCCACCACTTTTTTTCTGGCATTGTCCATCTTCAGGAAGCCGCGGCTGACCGTCTCCATCCCCAGTACAATGTTCTGGAGCACGGTAAAATTGTGTACCAGCTTGAAATGCTGGTGCACCATACCGATTCCAAGGGCATTGACGTCCAGAGGCCCTTTTATCTTCACTTCCCGGCCCCTGACCTTTATGATTCCCTTCTCCGGCTGGTAAAGGCCGAACAGAACGCTCATCAGCGTGGATTTCCCGGCACCGTTCTCGCCTAACAGCGCGTGGATTTCCCCTTTTTTCAGCTGGAGGGTGATGTTGTCGTTGGCAATGATACCGGGAAATTCTTTTGTAATGCCTAACATCTCTATAATGTAATCATCCATACGGTTCCCCCCTCATATAAAACCGTCCCGGCAGCATACTCCGGCCGCCCACCGCCCGGCGGGATGAGGCGTACCGGGATAACAGCAGGGTGCCGGACATGCCGGCACCCTGTTTGTCATGACTATCTGCCGCAGGTTATTTCAGGCCCTTATACAGCCCACATTTTCTGCCAGTCCCTACTCCACAAAGGTAACCTTTGTATTGGTCAAATCAGTCAAATCCTTTGTTGGGTCATTATTATCCGCTGAGAACTGTACCAGCGTAATCTCTCCGTCAGCCATTTTCTTGTAAATGGCGTCGTACTGCTCCTGGGAAAACTTCTCAAACTTGGAGGTATCCATGGGAATTCCCACGCCGTTGTTGGCAGCGGTAAACACGGATGTCCTGCCTCCCGGGAAGCTGCCGTTATAGAAATCCTTTACTCCGTCGTACACGGAGTTGGAAAGAAGCTTCATGGCAGACGTGATGACTGTCTCGGATTCAGTACTCTGGTCCACGTCCACGCCAATTACCCTTGCATTCTTTTCCTGCGCGGCCGCCATCACGGAATTGCCCACAGCGCCGCCGCATCCGAAGATTACCTCTGTGCCGTTCTGATACCAGGAAGCCGCCATGGACTGTGCCTCCGGCGTGGCTGAAAATGCGCCTGTGTAATTATACATGATTTCCAGGCCAGTGACTGCATCCTCCTCAGCCGCAAACTCCGCGCCCTGGACAAAACCATATCCAAAGCGGATAACTGCCGGCACTGCCATGCCTCCCATAAATCCCAGCTTCGTATATCCGTCCTTTACAGCCGCATAGCCTGCCAGGAAGCCGGCCTGGTCCTCCTGGAACAGAATGGGCATCACATTATCATTTGTCTTATAATTGTAATCCGCATCATGGGGCTCCCCGTCCAGCAGAATGAAGTGCACATCCGGGTACTTGTCCTGAGCCATGTAGATGGGCTCCTCAAACAGGAAGCCAGGGCATACTACCAGTTTGGCGCCGCCCTCAATGGCCAGGCCGATGGTTTCCAAATAGGAATCTGTAGTGCCTTCCTGGGGCTGGTAATATTTATAGGAGATGCTGTTCTCCTCCGCATACTTCTTAAGGCCCTCCCATGCGCCCTGGTTAAAGGACTTATCGTCTATGGTCCCCAAATCGGTGACCAGGGCAAGCTCATAGCCTTCCGCGCCCCCCTTGGACGAGGCTGTCTTTGCAGCATCTCCTTCCTCTGCCTTGGACTCTTCCTTTGCTTCCGGTTTGCTCTCTGAAGCCGGAGCCTCTGTCTGTGCGGGGGCTGCCTTGGTATCTGTTCCTGATGAGCCTGAGCAGGCTGTCAGGGAACCAGCCATAACCGCCGCCAGGGCAAGTGCCAGTATCCGTTTTTTCATAAGCATGATTCCTCCTCTTCAAATATGGTTGTGTAACATCTAAGTACAACTCTAACTTATCATAAATTACAATTTATTACAACCTTTTCGTCATATTTTTGTCATATACGTCGGAAAGCCTGAAGGCTGCCTATAAATCAAACAGGGATAACTGATTGGATTTTGGAAGGTCCTTAAGCAGCCCCAGGTCCGACATAAGGGAACACAGGGTTCCGTTTACCTTGGAACGATTGCTGAAATCCTCGATGGACAGGAAAGGTCCGTCCTTGACCGCATCCACCACAGTCTCGGCAGCCTTTTCACCCAGGCCGTCGATGCTGCTGAGGGAAGGCATCAGCTTGCCGTCTATGATTTGGAAATGCCGCGCCTTGGCCCGGTAGATGTCAATGGGGGTAAAGTCAAAGCCCCTTGCATACATTTCCTGGACAATACGCATATCCCTCAGGGTATCCTGTTCCTTCTTGGACAGGGTGTCCGCTCTTTTCTTGTAGTCCGCCAGATAGTATTCCAGCTTATCTCTTCCCTGGCACATGATTTCATAGGAAAACGCGCTGGCCCGGATACTGAAGAACGCGGCGTAATAAGCCAGGGGATAGAATATCTTACAGTAAGCAATACGCCATGCCATCATAACATAGGCAGCCGCATGGGCCTTTGGAAACATGTACTTGATTTTCTTACAGGACCAGATATACCAGTCGGGAACGCCGTGGGCCTTCATCTCCTCCTCCCACTCCGGCTTTAATCCCTTTCCCTTTCGCACGCTCTCCATGATGGTGAAGGAAAGTCCCTGCTCCAATCCCTGGGCAATCAGGTAAACCATGATGTCGTCTCGTGTACAGATGGCTGTCTGAATGGTGGCCTTTCCCTCCTGAATCAGGGTCTGGGCATTGCCCAGCCACACATCCGTACCATGGGCCAGACCGGCGATACGCACCAGGTCGGAGAAATACTTGGGCTTGGTGTCAAGAAGCATCTGCATGGCAAAGTCCGTACCGAACTCCGGCACGCCCAGGGCCCCCAGGGGACAGCCGCCGATATCCTCCGGCATGATTCCCAGGGCAGAGGTGTCCTGGAACAGGCTCATGACCTCCCGGCTGTCCAGGGGGATGTCCTTTACAGGGTCAATGCCGATCAGGTCCTGAAGCATACGTATCATGGTGGGATCATCGTGTCCCAGTATATCCAGCTTCAGCAGGTTGTGGTCAATGGAATGGTAGTCAAAATGGGTGGTGACCGTGGAGGTGGTCATATCGTTTGCAGGGTGCTGCACCGGGGTAAAGGAATAGATTTCCTCACCCAGGGGAAGCACGATAATGCCTCCGGGGTGCTGTCCCGTTGTCCTTCTCACGCCCACGCAGCCCTGCACGATGCGGTTAATCTCACAGTTTCGCTTCCTGGTTCCCCTTTCCTCGTAATATTTCTTCACATATCCAAAGGCCGTCTTGTCCGCCAGGGTGCCGATGGTTCCCGCGCGGAAGGTCTGGCCCTTTCCAAAGATAACCTCCGTATAATCATGGGCCTTACTCTGGTATTCACCGGAGAAGTTAAGGTCGATATCCGGCTCCTTGTCTCCCTTGAATCCCAGGAAAGTCTCAAAGGGGATGTCAAACCCGTCCTTTTCCAACGGCGTTCCGCACACAGGGCATTCCTTGTCCGGCATATCGCATCCGGCCATACCGGAGAACTGCTTTACTTCTTCGGAATCAAAATCATAGTAACGGCACTTGGGGCAATGGTAATGGGGGCTCAGCGGGTTTACCTCCGTGATACCTGACATGGTGGCCACAAAGGAGGAGCCTACAGAGCCACGGGAGCCCACCAGGTATCCGTCCTCATTGGACTTCCACACCAGCTTCTGGGCAATGATGTACATAACCGCGAATCCGTTGGTGATGATGGAATGAAGCTCACGCTCCAGACGGTCCACTACGATTTTAGGCAGGTCCTCCCCATACATCTCGTGGGCCCTGTCATAGCATATCTTGGTCAGAGTCTTATCGGAATCCTCGATGACAGGAGGACACTTGTCCGGCCGCACCGGGGCAATCTTATCACACATGTCGGCAATCTTCCGGGTGTTGGTGATCACCACCTCGTGAGCCTTATCCGGTCCCAGGTAGGAAAATTCCTCCAGCATCTCCTCTGTTGTCCTGAGATACAGGGGGGCCTGGTCGTCCGAATCCTTAAATCCCTGGCCTGCCATGATGATTCTGCGGTATACCTCGTCCTGTGGGTCCAGGAAGTGGACGTCGCAGGTGGCGCAGACCAGCTTGTTAAACTGCATTCCCAGTTCCACTATCTTTTTATTTATATCAATCAAATCCTCCTGGGATTTAACCGTACTCTTCTCGTCCCGGAGCATAAAAGCGTTGTTTCCCAGAGGCTGGATTTCCAGGTAATCGTAGAAATTCACAAGCCTGGCAATCTCCGTATCCGGCGCCCCGCGAAGCAGGGCCTGGTACAATTCCCCGGCCTCGCAGGCTGAGCCTATAATCAGTCCCTCCCTGTATTTTTCCAGCAGGCTCTTGGGAATCCTGGGCCTTCTGGCATAGTACTCCAGGTGGGACCAGCTCACCAGACGGTACATGTTCACACGGCCGATGTCGTTCTTGGCCAAAATGATAACATGGTGGGTGGGCAGCTTGCGTATGGTATCCGTGTCCATGGTGCTGAGGCCGTTGAGCTGGTTTAAATCATTTACATCCCGGTCCCGCAGCATCTTCACAAAGGCCGCGAATATCTCCGCTGTGGCTCCCGCGTCGTCCACCGCCCTGTGATGGTTCTGGAGCGAAATATTCAGGGCCTTGGCAACGGTGTCCAGCTTAAAGCGGTTGAGATTGGGCAGAAGAAGCCTGGCTATGGCAACGGTGTCCAGCACCGTGGGGGCAAAGGGCAGCTCCAGCTTCTCCGCAAAATGGTCTATAAATCCCACATCGAAGCTGGCATTGTGGGCTACAAGGACCGCATCCCCCACAAACTCCAGAAATTGCGGCAGAATCACGTCGATTTTTGGGTAGGGAAGCACCATGGAATCGTTGATGCCAGTCAGCTTCTCTATGTCAAAGGGAATGGGCACGTCCGGATTCACAAAGGATGAGAATTTATCCGTAATCCTGCCGTCCACCACCTTCACCGCGCCGATTTCAATGATTTTGTTCTTCTTTGGGCTGAAGCCTGTTGTCTCGATATCGAATACCACAAAGGTATCCTGAAAATCCTGGCCCCTGGAATTCTCTACCAGCTGTTTGGTATCGTCCACCAGGTATCCCTCCACCCCGTAGAGGATTTTAAAGGTATCCCCCTTGTCCAGGGCATGGTTGGCATCCGGGAATGCCTGGACACAGCCATGGTCCGTCACAGCCACGGCAGGCATGCCCCACTGCTTGGCCCTCTTGATGATGCCTTTTACTTCGGATACACCGTCCATATCGCTCATCTTGGTATGGCAGTGCAGCTCCACACGCTTTTCCAGGCTGGAATCCATGCGCTTGCTGGTAAAATCGTCCGCTTTCTTGATTCCCACAATGGATCCAAGGGTCAGCTCGCCGTCAAACTTGTCAATGGTGGTGACACCCTTCACCTTTATGAACATACCCGGATTGATGACGGATTTCACCTCGTCGAATATCTCCGGACGGATAAACATTTTTACCGTAATGGTATCCGTAAAATCAGACACATCAAAGGTAAGAATGAATTTGCCGCTTCGAAGCTCCCGGTTCTCACAGGTCAGCACCTTTCCCCTCAAGGTAACCTCGCCGATTTCTCCGTCGATCCTCTCAATCTCCATGGGCTCGTCCTCAAAGTCCCGTCCGTAGATCACATCCGGGTTGTTGGAACGCTTGACCGAATATTTCTTGTCGTCGCCAAAGCCGCTGTCCTTATCCCTTCCCCAGCCCTTGCGTCCTTTGTTAAGCTGAGGCTTATCTCCCTTAAAGCCCTGCTTCTGGCCGCCGCCCTGGCCCGACTGGCCTGTTTGTCCTGACTGGACCGTTTGTCCTGACTGGACCGCGCTGCCGGATGAGCCGGGCGCGCCTGAATGGACGCCGTTATCTCCCGGCGCTCCCCCGTCTCCCACGTCCCCGGAAGCTGCCTGAGCCATGAGAGCATCCCACGGAGCGCCCTCCGGTCCCTGGCCGGCGTCCATATAGGAATCCCGGCCTGACCTGCCGCCTTTTCCTGCCAGCAGCTCCTGGCCTTCCAGTCCCTGGGCGGAGAAGGAGGCTCCCATTGCTTCCAGCTCCTCCTTGTGGTTCTGCCAGTATATGGCCTGGGCCTCCCGCTCCATCTTAAGCTCAATCTGTTTTCTGCGGTCGCTGCCCTGTGGCTCCACATAGACAAAGCGCACTTCCACGGGCAGGCCGCACCGTTCTGCAAAGACCTTCTCTATGACGCGCTTTAACTCCCCTGTCCTGTCCCGGTTCACCATGGTGTCCTCCACGGTCAAAACCATGATATCCTCCTTCTCAAAGGTAATCCGGGCCTTGCGGAACATGGTGTACTCGATGATGCTGTAATTTTTGAGTTCCAGAAGAAGACTGTCCTTGTATACATCCAAAAGCTTTTTGGGCGTATACTGGTCTGACAGCCTGTATTTTTCCTGAATCTTGATGGCCACCTGCTTATCCGGGAACAGCTGGTCCCGGATTCCACGCTCCAGGTCGTATATATTCTGTTTATGTATCAGCCTTGCGCTCTTCAGATAAATGCGGATAGAGCTTCTATCCCTGGTGGTGGTCACCTTCTCCACCTGGACCAGGCCTAAAAGCTCCTTCAGAGATTCCGCTATATTGAGGGTTGGAAATACTTCCAGAAAATTCTTTGCCATATATCCGTCTTCCTTCTATGCTTCGCGATCCCGGCTCATTGCCAGCAGCTCTTCCCGCAGTACCGCCAGAAGCTCGGACTCAGGCACCTTGCGGATGATTTCGCCTCTTCGTATCAGCAGGCCTTCGCCCACGCCGCCTGCGATGCCGATGTCCGCCTCCCTGGCCTCACCGGGTCCGTTGACAACACAGCCCATGACAGCCACCTTCACATCCAGATCGTCAAACTCCGTCACCATGTTCTCCACCTGGTTTGCCAGGCCAATCAGGTCAATCCGCGTGCGCCCGCAGGTGGGACAGGACACCACCTCAATGCCGCCCTTTCTCAGTCCCAGTGTCCGCAGAATCAGCTTGGCGCTCTTTATCTCCTCCACCGGATCTCCGGTCAGCGACACACGAATGGTATCCCCGATGCCCTCATGCAGGATGATACCCAGTCCCACTGAGGACTTGATGCTGCCGGACATCAGAGTGCCGGACTCCGTGATTCCCACATGGAGAGGATAATGGGTCTGCATGGCAATCAGCTCATGGGCCTTTACGCACATGAGCACATCCGAGGATTTGATGCTGATAACCAGATTGTCATACCCCATATCCTCAATGAGCTTCACCTTATCCAGCGCGCTCTCCACAATGCCTTCCGCCGTGACGCCCCCATATTTTTCCAGCAGCGTTTTCTCCAGGGAACCGCTGTTGACACCCACGCGGATGGGCACCCCGTATGCTCTTGCCCGATCCACCACTGCCTGCACCTTGTGACGGTCACCAATGTTGCCGGGATTGATACGGATTTTGTCCGCCCCGTTCTCCATGGCGGCAATAGCCAGCCGGTAATCAAAGTGAATGTCTGCCACCAGCGGAATATGAATCTCCTTTTTGATGTCAGCCAGCGCTGAGGCAGCTTCCATGGTAGGCACCGCCACGCGGATAATGTCGCAGCCGGCCCGCTCCAGCCCGCGGATCTGAGCCACCGTGGCCCGCACATCCTCTGTCTTTGTATTGCACATGGACTGAATCAGGACAGGGTTTCCCCCGCCGATGACCCGGTCCCCAATCTGAATCACTTTTGTATCTTTCCTGGTCATATATACCTCTCTTTTCTGAAATGAGACAAAGCATTAAAATAATTTCCGCACATCGTTAAACAGGATAAGCACCATAAGGGCCAGAAGGACCATCATTCCCGCCATGTGGACCATGCCCTCCTTTTCTTTGTCTATTGGCTTTCCCCTTACTGCCTCGATGATGAGGAACACAAGACGTCCGCCGTCCAGAGCCGGAATGGGAAGCAGGTTCATAACGCCCAGGTTGGCGCTCAAGAGTATGGTAAAATTAATCAGCATGAGTACCACAGCCGACATGCCATAGGGCGCGGCTTCATCCACCGTGGTGTCAATGGCGTTCACGATCCCCACCGGACCGCTGATATCGTTGACAGACACCATACCGTGGAACATCATGTAAAAGGTGTCAAACACATAGTGAATCCAGTACTGTACCTCGTAGGCGCTGTGCACCAGAAGCTGCCCTATATTCTCCGCCATGTTGGGAACCGGGTTAAACTGGACCCCCATCATATACTGGTTGTTTTCCGTGGAAAAGACAGGCGCAAGCTCCGTGCTGAAACGTTCCGTCCCTCCCCCTTCCTCCGTCCTCTCCCAGGTGACCGTAAGAGATTTCTGCGGATGGGTGAACAGGTACCAGTTAATATCCCTGTAAGAATGAACCTTTCTGCCGTTAATGGATTTAATCACATCGCCGGCCTCCATTCCGGCAGCCTGGGCCGGATATCCGTCCACAACCCCTGCCAGGCGGGTGGTGTCATACCCCGTAATGCCGATGAGCACCATGGAAAGGCCGAAGGCCAGGATAAAATTAAACACAGGCCCGGCTGCAACCACGGAAATCCTGGCCCATACGGACTTGTTGTTAAACGCGCTTTCATCTGTAATCCCCTCGTCTTCCCCCAGCATCATGCAGGAGCCGCCAAACGGCAGTATCTTAAAGGAATACCGGGTACCGCCTTTTTCAAAGCTGAACAGCCTTGGCCCCATGCCAAGGGAAAATTCAATGACACCTATTCCATTTAACTTTGCAAACAAAAAATGGCCGAATTCGTGAATCATGATAATGATTCCCAGCATCAGCATCGCAATAATCAAGCTCATCCGGCTCTCACCTGTCCATCCGGCGCACCGCCGCTCATTTTTATGCGCAGCGCGCGCCTCCTTTCTGTCTTAATTCCATTTTGATTTTATATAGTCGTATGTTTCCTGTTCTGCCTCCAGAATCTGCGCCACATCCGGGGAGGGCTTCACACAGTGATGCTCCATGGCCCCCTCAATCATATCCACAATGGTAAGGTAGCTGATTTTTCTTTCAAGGAACAGGGCAGCCGCCATCTCGTTGGCCGCGTTGAACACCGTCGGCAGGGTGCCTCCCCTGCGTCCCGCCTCATAGGCCAGCTTAAGGCCCCTGAATGTCTCCATATCCGGTACCTCAAAGGCAATCTGCCCAAGCTTCGCGAAATCCAGCCGTTCTCCCGGAAGGAAACGGCGCTCCGGATAATAGAGCGCATACTGGATGGGCAGCTTCATATCGGGTGTGCCTAACTGGGCTATGACGGCCCCATCCTCAAATTCAACCATGGAGTGGATGATGCTGGCCGGCTGTACCACCACCTGAACCTGGTCCATCTCCACCCCGAACAGCCAGTGGGCCTCCATGACCTCCAGCCCCTTGTTGACCATGGTGGAGGAGTCTATGGTGATTTTATGCCCCATGGACCAGTTGGGATGCTTTAACGCATCCTCCAGCCGGACCTGTTTCAGCTGCTCCCTGGTAAATCCCCGGAAGGGACCGCCTGAGGCCGTGAGCAGTATCTTGTGAAGGGGATTGCCGGCCGCGCCCTGCAGGCACTGGAAGATGGCAGAGTGCTCGCTGTCCACAGGAAGCAGCTGTACCCCGTGCTTTTCCACAGCCTGCGTGACCAGATGACCGCCGGTGACAAGGCTCTCCTTGTTGGCCAACGCCAAGTCGTGGCCGCTTTCGATGGCGCACAGGCTGGCACCAAGGCCGGCAATGCCCACCACGCTGTTCAGCACCACATCGGTGCCGTCCAGTGCGGCCAGCTGCTTGAGCCCCTCCGGCCCTACCAGCAGCCGGGGCGCATCTGCACGACCGGAAAGCTCCGCATCCAGCCTGCGGGCCGCATCCGGGTCGGTCATGCAGACATAGCGCGGATGAAACTCTTCGATCTGCTGCAGGATCTTGTCTACATGGCTGTGGGCAGAAAGACCGAACACCTCATAGCCCTGTGCACGGATCACATCCAGACTCTGGGTGCCGATGGAGCCGGTAGAACCCAGCAGCGTAATTTTTTTAGACATGATAGTTTCCTCCCCTGTATCAGGCGTAGAACACGGCGGTGATGACCATGGTCACGAAGGGTGCAATGAACATCACACTGTCGAAGCGATCCAGAATGCCGCCGTGACCTGGGAAGATGGTGCCGTAGTCCTTAATGCCGCACTGGCGCTTGACCACGCTGGCAAACAGGTCGCCATAAATGCCCAGCACCGCCGCCACGCAGCCCAACAGCGCAATGATCACGTACATCGAAACGCCGATATTGGTGCGGGTGAAGGCTTCCATCCGGTTTGCCGCCACTGAGTACACCAGTGTGATGATCACACCGAACACCATGGTGCCCAGAACACCGCCAATGGCACCTTCCACGGTCTTTTTGGGGCTGACCACCGGGCAGAGCTTATGCTTGCCAAAGGCACGGCCTGCAAAGTAGGCACAGGTATCGCCGCCCCAGGCAAAGCAGAGGATGAGCAAGATAAAGAACACCGCATCGTAGCCGTACTGCTCCACCGGCAGCAGCTCCTTGAGCCGGATAAAGGAATAGAAGCAGAAGATCACGATGCCCGAAAACACCAAAAGACCGCTGGCCTTCTGGTAGCTGATGGTGCCGTTGCGCACCACCAGATAGATGGCAAAAAAGGTGACCAGCACAAAA
>ERZ506926.682-NODE-682-length-13860-cov-3.718870_pt1 | contig 13860 bp, 12 predicted proteins | sample MGYA00512903_ERZ506926 | MGnify/ENA metagenome assembly ERZ506926 | reverse complement strand
TAGGCGAGCAGCGTTCGGTCTTCCGGCCGCGAACGCTCAACGACCTCGCGAAGCGTTGCGCCCCGTATGTACTCCATAACGACCTCAAGTCGGCCGTTCTTCTTGGCACAGCTCACGATTCGGGGAAGCTGCCTGAAGCGAGCGCCGGCACGCTGCACCTCCGCAAGCTTCTGGTACACCCCGCCGATGGCCGCATTGGCGGCAAACACCTTGCGCACATAGGGACCCAGCTCTCCCCCGTCGGTGCAGCGCAGGTACACGAGCTGAGTCTCCTCCGCCGGCGACCGCTTAAGCACGCGCTCCACGCGATAAGCGCCCGACGCCGTTGCGACGCCGAGCGCATCGAGCCGGGCTGCCAGCTCGTCGTGAAGCGAATTGTCCGGAGACTCATCCATGGTCCCCATAATAGCCTTAGCAAAGAGTTTCCTCGCCGAAGCGATAGAGCTCCTCGTTGACCTTTTGAAGTGAGCACCCACGGTCAAGACAGAAAATGATGATCGCATCGCGGCGGTCTTTGCTATATAGCGAGCTCACGCCGGCAGCCTCGAGCGCACGGTTCGTCTCGCGGAGGCTGAGCGCCATGGCAAAGGCAATTTGCAGGACCTTGTTGCGGCTCGGATTGCGTTGACCGGTGAAGATCTGATAACCGAACGTCTCGTTGAGATTCGCCATATGCACGACCTGCGAGCGCTTGAGGTCTTTTTGTTCGAGAAGCTCCTCCAGGTATTCGCCGAGCTTTCGATGGCCAAGCGCGTTTTTCGCGACGAAACCGTCAATCGTCGGCGCGTCGAGCAGCTCACTCAGAAGCTCCTCCGTCAGTTTCTCCGCCATGCGACCTCCCGCCTAAAAGCCCGTCACATCCCCAATCTTATAGCTCGCGACCTCGTCAACGGCAGCGGACCCGAAGGCCTCGAACTTCCAGGTTCCGCCGTCGGCGAGGTTGTTCGTGTTCGCCAGAGCCGTGCCGATCTGGTTGCCGTCCGCGTCAAAAAGGTTATAGCTTACCTGAACATAGCTGAGGTCCTTGCCGGCCTTGTTGGTGTACACGCCGGAGATCTTGCAGGAGTAGGCGTCTCCGGTAAGTTCCTCTCCGTCAATGGAGTACTTGTCGGCAGGCTCGGCAGAGGTCGCCTCTCCGGCCACGGGGGCAGCAACAGACGCCCCATCCGAAGTCTGGACCGCGCCCGAGGCCGCCTCGTCGATGGCGACGGAGTAGGCGGACTGGGTCGCCAGCACGATGGCGACGGCAGCCACGTTCACGACCGCCGAGGCGATGGCGAGCCCGCGGCCGGGCTTCTTGCCGCGAAGCGTGCCCACAAGACCCACGACGGCGAACACGACTCCCACAAGGGCAAAGACGAACGATAAGTTATTGATGATGGGCACCCAGGAAGAAATGAGGGCGATGACGCCCAATACGAGGGCGACGATAGCGGCGACGGAGCGAGGGGCTTGCTGTTCGGACATAACGTTTCCTTTCTTGATGGCGTTTCGATAAGCACATCGTAGGAAACGCTCCCGGCGATTTCATTAGCTGCGAGCTAATAGCAGGATGCGAGGTTAAGCCTGGACAAGGAGGCGTACGAACAGTTAAGTGCCCCTGTTTTTTCACTTCCTGTTATTAAACAGCAGCCTAGTGCAAATCTGGCACGAATTATTCTTTGGCTTGTTTCGGGGCATTTTTCAGTGCGCCTTGCGCCCAATCACGATGCGAGCCTATGAGCGCAAGGTACAGGAAGCCGTTAACGATGCAAGGCCCAGATTGATCAATCAGGTTGACGATGGCAGCCGCCGCGCACGACTCGGAGAAGAGGTAGCTTGCGACGTCCATTGCTGCGCGTTTGGTTTCCATATTCACATGAGCGTTGATCTCCATCGTGACCACGCTCGAAGCATTGACGACAAGTTCTTGCGCCGCTTTGGGATGCACATCCCCCAGGGCAATCGCGAAGAGGTAAGAGCGGCGTAGCTCATGTCACGCCCAACCTTTTAGGCCAAACAGCCGACAATCGAGAAATTTCCGCGACTCGAGATCATTCGGGCCGACCCTGCCCATGATGGCGCCGGGGATAGCCAACATATCCTCACTTTACTATAAGAGCCCCTCTGGCTTCTTGCCACTTTTCTCCGCCACTCCATTCCGCCCAGCGTATACGCATCGATGCGTGCATTTGTGCCCCCGTTTAAAACAAGAGAATTTCAGGAGGGCTTGACATGGGAAGGCGGCGCGTGCCCTTCTTTGGTCTTGGGCTCTTTAAGGTTTCCTGAGCAGTAGTAGGACTTGCGGATTGGTATGGCCAAACTCTCAAGGCTGGCGGCGCACCGCGAAAGGCTGCCAACCTCCTCTTATCGCATTCAGACGCTGGCTGCAAGGAACTAAACGGCGTCAGACTTCTGAGAGAAGTTAAGCCGCTCAATGAAGTCGCAGATGGTCTCCGGCCTGAGGGCGTACCGGGTCCGAGCGACCCCTGCGCGGCGCGACCATCTCCATACAAGGATTCTTGACTACAATGCTGTCCTTTACGAGGTCGTCGAATAGCGGCATGAGAATCTTACGAATCTGATTGGGGCAGATGCCGCTTGTGAGATTTCCGGAGAGAGCGTCACCGGCGTGCTCAGCACCTCGCCACAAGGCCCTCCGCACACTTCTTGATGGACGCGCCCTACCACTTGCGGACCTCCTTCCCTTCGACATGCTTTTCAGAGCAGCCTATTGCGTACAATTTGGATAGCCAATGAAAAGGAGACCTCCTCGTGCTCATACGAAATCGCATTATCTCCCTCTCGCTTTCCGGAGTGCTCGCCCTCTGCGGCACAGTACTGGCGGGCTGCAGTGGCCAGACCGCTTCTCAGCAAACGCCCTCAGATTACGGCTACACCTTAGACGCAAACGTCCGGGGGATAACATTCAAGATCAGCCCCGATTGGAAACGTTCCAGCTCCCGAAACTTCGGAACGGTCTTCTCAGATGCCAAACTCGACGATGATTCCGCGATCCTTGGTGGCACCACTGCCCTCTTTGTAGAATGCCTACCCGCCGGAACGGCCAAGGATATTAATGCCGTTGAAGATGCCACCGGCTGGGACATGCCCTTCGGAAACAACTTCAAACAGACCGACAGCTGGTCCGATGGCTATGCGAACTATACGCTCTCTTCGTACGAATCGAACTACGGGCAGAGCTATCTTGTACTTATCGGCACGACAAATGACGCAGACTTCTCCATCTTTGCCCGTACTCGAAATGAGAACGAATTCGAGGGAATTGGCGTTCTTCTGCGCAACGTCTCTTTCGACCCCGCCTCCGCCATTGTGGACAAGTCCGGGCTCGAGGCAACCCTAGCCGACAGCGGCAAGATGCAAGAGGATTACGAGCCAGAGGGATGGGACGCCTACGCATCGGCACACGAGGAGGCTGAGCGCATTCTCAGCGACAACAAAGCGACGCAGGAGGAAGTCGACGCAGCAAGCCTCGCGCTCATCAATGCTGCAGACGCTCTCGTGCCTGTACCGGATAGCGGCCTGTACCAAAAGTTCGACTACGGCTGGTACATGGAGAACGAGCACAATCAGAACGGTAAGTACGTAGGCGCAGCGTGCATGGTCACGCGCACGTTTCAGTCTCAGAGTAAGCGTTATCTTGTCGCCACGCTCGCCAACGATGATGCCACCTTATCCGACCATGACATCCTTCTGATGCCGTCTGATCGTGAGGATCTGGGCGGCTATCAGGTCGGCGACGCCCTTCCCGTGTTCGGCACCACGCATGAGATGCAGCAGGTATCGCTCGAGGACGGATACGACGCCGCGCTCCCCGCTATCATAGTTACTTCCATCGCCTCCTAAAATGACGTACCACGGGGATGGCCGTGTAGTTTTTCAATTCGAGATTGACGAATGCTTCCAAGGTTGCAAGGCGTAGACAATACGCAATACTCCGTCTGGGACGACGTGCGCCTATGCTTGACAATAGCATCAATCCAGAAATGGTTACGATTTCTTACTACAGCAGCGTTGCCTTTGCATTTACTAAGCCTTACGGTAGAAGCCACGGAGAAATCGTTCTTTGGATACTGTCGAAAGAAGTCGACAACGTTTTGGCCCTTAATCCAGATTAGTCTATCCTGGATAAAGGCCTAAAGAAGAGCATCGCTAGCAAGCTGGACAAGATGACTCGAGGAAGTGCACCGTAATACGCTTGACCATATAGGCAAGGCCGTTCTTATCGTTATCCTAAGCCTCAATCAGGCTGTTTGAGCAACTTGTCGCTGAGTCTAGAAAACGCCGCAGGCAAGATGTCTTAACCGCAGCACGCGATGAATGGATAATTAGATGCGAATATCTTCTCTAAGAATCAAGGGCTTCAGAAACTTCGTCGATGAGAGCGTTGATTTCGACGACAAGACCCTTATTATCGGAGGCAACGATACTGGCAAGTCGAATCTACTGCACGCTCTCAGAATTCTCTTTGACCCCAGCCTAAGTCAGAGAGACCTCGAGCTCGACGAAAGCGACTTCTGCATCTATTCTTCGGATGACACGATAGAGTTGACTGCCAGGCTTGAGGATATTCGCGAAGACTGCGTTGTCAGCGTTCTTGGGGCGGCTGTAGATAACGGTGTCGCCTTCATTCAGTACCATCTTCAACGCGGCGGGGAGTATGAAATTCGCGCAGGCCATCACCTTGAGGCTCTCGAACAGATAAATGGCAGGACGTACACAAGAAATCTGACCCTTGAATACGTCAGCAGCGGCAGAGACCTCGTCTCGTTTCTAAGAAGACGGCAAAACGGACTTTTGAACATCGCGAGAAGCCAGAGAAATGAGGAGCAGGAGTCAGAAGACGACGCTGCGATAGACCAAATCCAGTCAAATCTTCTTGACCTCAACAAGAATATAAGCTCCCTCCACTACATCTCGAAGTCACTGGACGTTGTAAACGAGGAGATGGCCACTCTGTCTGCGGCGAATGAAGGGTACTCCGCTAGACTTGTCGCTGGGAACACCGACGCAAAGAAGCTTCTGGACAACCTTCGCCTGGGCTACCTCCGTGGGGATGCCCCTCTTGTGTTCGGAGGAGACGGCCGTAGCAACCAGCTTTACTTCGCCACCTGGATCTCCGAGCAGAAGCTCGCGGCGCATCCCGAAAAGGTGATAATCTACGCGATAGAGGAGCCGGAGGCCCATCTGCATCCTCACCAGCAAAGACGACTTGCAAAGTATCTCTCGTCCGCCATAGGTGGTCAGGCTCTCATTACTACCCACTCCCCGCAAATTATCGAAAGCTTTACCGACGGCCGGATTCTTCGCCTGTTCAACTATGGCGCTTCTGCGAATGGTAGCCACGCGCTGGGGTGCAGCATCGATGTCGACGAGGCGCTTGATAGGTTTGGCTATCGGCTCGATGCCATCTCCTCAGAAGTCTTCTTCTCAAGCGGCGTTTTCCTTGTCGAGGGCCCTTCCGAGCGGATCTTCTACTCCGCCCTGGCGCACGCGCTCAAAAAGGACGTCGATAGGCTGAACATCTCCATACTCTCTGTTGAGGGCGTGGGGTTCGAGCCGTATGTCCGCGTGTGCTCCAGCCTCGGAATCCCCTATACCCTCCGTACGGACAACGATGTCTTCAAAATCGCCAAGACCGAGAGATGGCGCGCGGCAGGAGTTCAGCGCCTGACGAGCATTGCCAGCAGGTACGTAGAGGACGACAATCTCGAGGGTCTGACCAAGGAGTACGCTGAAGACTTGATCTGGAAGGACTCCAGGGAGCCTCCAGTGGAATCGGAAAAGGCAATGAAGACTTTGGCTTCGTCGCTTGCTGAACACGGGCTCTTTTTGTCCGAGTACGCGGATCTTGAGGACGACCTGGTTCACGGACCGCTATTCAAAGAGCTGAGCGGACATTTCGGGCGGGATTCTCCTGAGGAGACAAGGGGGTCTATGCAGAAGCGTAAGGCCGAAACCATGTATGACTTCATCGCCTCGGAGCCTGGCCTTTGCGTTTTACGGAACGACCGGATAGCAACTCCGCTGGAATACATCGTCAAGCTGGTAGAAAGCCGGATAAAGTGAGCGTGGAGCCTACGCTGGAGCAGCAGGCAATCATCGACTGCAAGGGTAACGTCGTTGTCACAGCTCGCCCCGGCAGCGGGAAGACTTTTACGCTCGCAAGAATGATAGTCGAGGAGTCTTCTCGTCTACTCTCCTACCAAGGAGTAATTGCCATCTCCTACACAAACAAGGCAAGTGACGAGCTGAGAGATCGCTGTAGGCGCTTGGGGGTCAAGCGAAGACTGTCTTTCTTCGGGACCATTGACAGTTTCTGTATGGGGCAGATCGTGGCTCCATTCGCATCCCACGTCACCCATAAAATCGTCAATCTGAGCCTCATCGAAGATAAGTTCAGCCCAGAATGGGAGAAGCTTAAGGACCGAACAATGGACGACGAGGGCCTCAGAAACTTCATCATCAGATCATTCCGAAACGGCAGCCTTCCTATTGGAGCGCTAGGTCCGGCCGCGCTTCTCATTTTGGAGCTAGTCCCTCAAGCAGCGGCATTTGTAAAAGCCAGGTATACGGCCGTCTTCATCGACGAATATCAAGACTGTGGGATTTGTCAGCACCTTCTCATGAAGAAACTGGTCTCCTACAATCTAAGGGGGGTGGTCGTGGGAGACATCGATCAGGCAATCTTCCGCTTCGCGGGCAAGTCCCCGGACTACCTTCGCGAATTCCTGAGGTCGTCCGAGTTCCAACACTTCCAAATCACCAAGAACCACCGATGCGACAAGGCTATTCAGGCATACTCTCTCGCTCTTCTTGGAGTCCACCCCGAGCCTATCCCTCGCTCCGACAGAAGGGTCTTCTCCGTCCATGTAACAGGCGATGAAAAAGATTTGTCCGTCGGCATCAAGAATCACCTCCCGATGATTATGGAAAAGTACGGGGTAAACGAACGGCGAGAGGTGGCGCTCATCGGATACAGCAATAAAACACTAGACAGGTTCGCCGACAATATCGACCTACCTCACAAGCGCTTTTCCGAGACTCCTCTTGACAAGAGCTTCTCAAAATGGAATCGCTTGTTCTCAAGCCTATTATCGGAATACTATAATCCCCTGCGCTTTAGCGGACACTTTCTCGATGATCATCTCGGCCCTCTAGCTAGGTCGTCAAAACGGCAACACGGAGCGGAGCTGCTCGAAAAGTACTTCTCCCTCTCCGAAGACGAGCTTGCAGACAACATCAATCTTGCAATTTCAATAGCGAGGCTTTGCGAGCCCGACTCAGATAATGGCGATGCGGTGAAAGCGTATAGATCGGTTGTTGGAGACGTTAAGCTACTGAGGAACGGTTTCAAACCCGCGTCCTCCGATGAGGTGAGCATACTTACCTATCACAAGGCAAAGGGCCTCGAATATGACATTGTGTTTTGCTTGGAAACCTATCAGTACATAATGCCTCCGTACAAATACGACGAACAGCCATACAATGCCCGTGAGCAGGCGCTTTGCATGCACTATGTGGGAATCACTCGGGCGAAAAAAGTCTGCTATATTCTTTTGGGATCAATGCGACATAAAGCGAACGGCGAGCTAAAGCCAGCCTTTCCTTCCGAATTCTTAGACTATCCCGGGCTCATAGACGTCAGGATTGACGCTATATGGTAGGAGAGTTCTTTTGCGGAACCTTCTTATGACATGCCGATGGCTCACTTTTTTGTAAAGAAGCAGACCGCAGATGGTTTGCAACCCGAGACAAAACAGGGCGATGCGACCGCGGAGCGCGCAGGACAACGGGCACAGCAAGGTTGCGCAGGATCAGGCAGCGCCCGCAGGCTATAACGTCACCGCCAAGTTGCAGAGCAATATCCAAACATTACCTTGCATCGTTATATGCCTTCATAGGTGCCGTGTCCTAAACAAAGCATCTCCAGCTACTCCACAGGTTCAAAATTAGCTGCAAGCTAATGAAATCGCCGCGGCAACCCGGGCGCCCGCCGGCCTACTGCCGCGCGATGAGGCCCTTGTCCACAAGCTCGCGAGGCTGGCGCCAGACCTTCCAGGCGAGCCACGCGCAGCTGCCCGTGTACACGAGGTCGAGCAGCGTGTCGGTGCCGGTGGCAAGAAGCGCGCCGCTCGCCACGACGCCCGTGACGATGCGCGCGACGTCGAGCGCAAGCGCGCCGGCTGACACGACGAAGAAGGGCATGATCTTCTCGGGACGGTTCGAGCCCCAGATGCCGAGCGCGCCGACGCCCAGGTGCAGGGCGGCCGCCACGGCGTTCTCGAGCAGGTCCCGCTCGAGGTCGGCAACGGAGACCCCCAGGCTCGCGGCGAGGCTTATGTCGCCCATCGAGTAGAACGCGAGGGCCATCACTGCGGCCATGAGCCCGACGAGTGCGCCCTTGACGATCATGACCTCGGAGAGCAGGTGCAGCGTGCGCTGGCGGCCGGTGCGCAGGAAGGTCTCGCCGACGACGCCGCGCTCGTGCTCGTCGGCCACCTTGTCGGCGAGCTGGGAGCACACGAGCACGTAGGTCACGGTGCTCACGAGCACCACGGGGTTGAAGAGGATGAACATGCCCATACCCCAGCCCCACACGATGGCAACGAGGATCACGAGGCCGACGAAGTAGCACAGGGCGCGATACGGGCCGACCTTCGACGAGTCGTCGGCCGCGCGCAGACCGAGGCGCGCCGTGAGGAGCAGCAGCGCGGCAGCGGCCAGGATGATGCCGCCGTACGCAAAGATGGTCCACATGGAGTCCTCGGAGAAGCCCAGCTGGTGACGGTACAGAAACACCAGAATTGCCCCCACGACCATGAGCCCGCCGATGATGGCCATGATGGCCGAGACGACGCGAAGCGTGACCTGCGCGAGCGTGCGCGGGACGGATGGCTTGACGCTCATAGATGCTCCTTCGGACGTGCCGCGGGCGGCGTTTTGGCTATTCGCCAAATGACTCTAGCTCAAAGTCCGTCTTTGGCGCGAGAAAACCAGCCTGAGCAAGGGCGTCGCCGATCTCGTCGAGGACCTCCTCGGACTCGGCGGTCACGTGATGGAAGTGGTAGCCGCTCGTGATGAGCATGAGCGGACTCGACTTCCCCGAATGGATCTGGTCGATATAGGCACGCACATCCCGCCTGCTCGCGATGCCGAGCTCGCAGCTGAGCTTGCCGTAGACGCGATGGTTGACGAGCACGTCGCGGACGTGCCCGCCCAAATCGACGATCAAATTGAGCTCGTCGGCGGTCTGCTCGACGGAGTGGTGGCACTTGAACAAACGAGTGGGCCGGGTGGCCTCGCGCTCGAGCACGTAGCCGCGATTCGTCGAGTTGATGGGCCAGCCCTGCAAGCGAAGAAGCGCGATGTCCTGCACGACGACTTGGCGAGAAACGCCGACCGCCTGAGCGAGAGACGCGCCCGCCATGGGAGCATCGGCCGAGGTCAGGGCCTTGAGGATCTCCTCACGGCGCACCTCGCCGGAACCGCTCACCCGAGCACCTCGAGGTGCTTGAGCGAGAGGTCCAAGATGCCCGCGGAGTGCGTGAGGGCGCCGCAGCTCACGATGTCGACCCCGAGGTCGGCGTAGCCCGTGACGTTCTCGGCGGTGACGTTTCCGCTCGCCTCGGTCGTCGCGCGGCCGTCGATGATCGAGATCGCCTCGGCCATCGTGGCGTGGTCCATGTTGTCGAGCATGATGATGTCGGCACCCGCCTCGACGGCCTCGCGCACCATGTCGAGCGTCTCGCACTCGACCTCGACCTTGGCGGTGAAGGGCGCGGTCGCGCGGGCGGCGGCCACGGCGGGCGTGATGCCGCCGGCGGCGTCGATGTGGTTGTCCTTGAGCATCACCGCGTCCGAGAGGCCGTAGCGATGCAGGTGCCCGCCGCCCATGCGCACGGCCTCGCGCTCAAAGAGGCGCAGGCCGGGCGTGGTCTTTCGCGTGCAGACAAGGCGGGTCTTCGCGCCCGCCGCCACGAGCGAGGCGACGATGCGGTGGGTGTAGGTGGCTACGCCGCTCATGCGCTGGAGGTAATTGAGGGCAACGCGCTCGCCCTCGAGCAGCACGCGGACGTCGCCCTCGACGGTGGCGAGGTGCTGGCCGTTCGTCACCTCGTCGCCGTCGGCGACGAGCGCGTTCACGGTCACGGCGGGGTCGATGAGGGCAAAGACGCGCGCGAACACGCCAAGGCCGGCGATCACGCCGTCCTGCTTGGCAATGAGCTGCACGCGGCCGGGACGAGGCTCGGACATGACGGACATCGTGCTTACGTCGCCGAACGGCATGTCCTCCTCGAGCGCGGCGCGAATCGCGGCGTCCATCTTTGCCTGAATCATCGGGTCCATCATCGTCTCTCCTCACTGGGACAAAAGGGACGGGGGATTTTGTCCCAAAATCGCGCGTACGTGAACAAGGGCGCGCGGGTTCGCCCTTCTTGCCTGGTCTTCTTTCCCGCTACTCGGCGCCGCAAAGGACCGCGACGTCGGTCACGTCGCGCGAGCCCGCGATGAAGCGGCTCCGGGCGCCCGCGGCGATGGCGAGCTGGGCGGCGGTGTCGGCGGCGAAGCGGTCGCGCATGATCTTGTCGGCGGCACGCTGAGCGAACACCAGGCCCTCGAGCAGGCTATTCGACGCCAGGCGGTTGCGGCCGTGCACGCCGTTGCAGCACGTCTCACCGGCAGCAAAGAGATGCGGCAGGGTGGTCTCCGAGTCGGAGTTCACGTGGATGCCGCCCATGAAATAGTGCTGGGCCGGAACGACGGGCACCGGCTCGGTGAAGATGTCGTAGCCCTCCTCGCGGCACTGCTCGCAGATGTGGGTGAAGTGGTTCTGGAGCTCCTCGCGCGCCACGTGCTCGAAGCTGAGCCAGACGTGCTCGGAGCCCTCGCGGGCCATCTCGCGCAGGATGTTTCCGGAGACCACGTCGCGCGGCTGAAGCTCGTCGCAGAAGCGCTCGCCCGCGCCGTTGAGCAGAATCGCGCCCTCGCCGCGCGCGGACTCCGAGATGAGGAAGCTGCGGCCGGGCTTTTGGGTCCACAGCGTCGTGGGGTGGATCTGCACGAAGTCCATGTGCTCGAGGAGCACGCCGTGCTCAGCGGCCACGCGGCAGCCGTCGCCGGTGAGGCAGGGGTAGTTCGTGGAGTGCTTGTACAGGCCGCCCACGCCGCCCGTCGCGAGCACCGTGGCGTCGGCGTTTATCTGCAGGCGCGCGCCGCCGGCGTCCTCGGCCACGATGCCGCGGCACACGCGGCGTCCGTCTGCCTCGAAGCCCTCGAGGATGTCGGTCATGCAGGTGTTCTCGAGCACGGTCGCGTTCGGAAGCTCGCGCACGCAGGCAAGCAGGTGCGTGGTGATCTCCTCGCCCGTGATGTCCTCGTGATAGACGATGCGCGGGCGGGAGTGGGCGCCCTCGCGGGTGTAGTCGAGCTCGCCCGTGGCAGTGCGGGCAAAGCGAACGCCGCGCTTGATCAGGTCGTCAATGATGGGGCGGCTCGCCCGGATCATCATGTCGACGGACTCGAGGCGGTTCTCGTAGTGGCCGGCGCACCGGAGAGAACTCGTTTTATCATCAGTATATTGAGCATTTCGCAGGTCCTGATGTTTACCTCCACGATCCCCTGTATCACAGCTACGGAAATTCCTGTTTCACTCAGGGAAATGATGATTATCTGGCTGGAACGGACTATCCTTTCCCTTTTTCTGATAGTACCGGCAGCATATCTGCTATTTCTCTGGATACAATAGATTTTATGTAATGACGAATCTTTCCATCAGAGTGTTCTGCCGGGAAGATATGGTTGAAAACATATGGTCAGTCTGACCAGAAGGGAAACAAATGAATAAACGTAAGGTAATCAGAGGTATCCTGTTTTTACTTACAGTTCCAATGGCTGCAATGGGAGTGTTTATAGGTTTTCATAGAATAAGCTTACAGATTGAGCGCCGGAAATTTCCACCCATTGGGAAATTGGTGGAAGTGAACGGCCATCAAATGCATGTATATTCGGAGGGAGAGGGAGGGGAAACGCTAGTATTTCTGTCTGGTTCCGGAACTGCTGCGCCAGCCCTGGATTTTAAGGCTCTTTACAGCAGACTGAGCAGCCGTTACCGGATTGCCGTGGTGGAACGGGCCGGCTATGGATTCAGCGATACGGCCGATACTCCCAGGGATATTGATACGGTATTAGAGGAAACCAGGGAGGCTTTGACGCTTGCAGGCGAATCAGGACCCTATATTTTGTTTCCGCATTCCCTGTCAGGTATTGAAGCAATTTATTGGGGACAGAAATATCCCTCGGAGGTGAAGGGGATTATTGGGCTTGATGCCGCTGTCCCATCCCTTTATCTGTCCTGGGGGGAAGAGACATTAAATAAGAGTGCAGAAAGCATGGCAAAAATATCAGTCTTATATCAGGCGGGAATGATACGGCTGCATCCCGAGCTATATGATACCGATCCTGCAATGACCGGAGATATATTGTCAGACGAAGAAAAAGCAGCTTATAAAGCCGAATGCCGCAAAAGTGGATTCCCTGGAAAAGCCGGTTCAAATTCCGGTACTTTATTATATATCCGACGGTTCTCAGGTTGTAGAGGGATGGAGGGACATCGTCACATCCTATATTGCATCATTTGCAGAATCACAATATGAGTTTTTAGATTGCGGTCACTATGTTCATGATGAAATGCCAGACGTAATCGCAGAAGGAAGTATAAAATTTATCGATTCACTCTCTGATTAAAGGGAATGGTTAATCAAGCGTTCCATCATTTAATAAGTGAGAAAATGAAACATTAGGCGCACCGTCCAATAGACGGATGCGCCTAATGTTACAATGACTTACATAACTGCAGCGGCCTGCCATATTAAAGATCTGCCTGCATAATCCCGTCCATTAGACAGCGCAGGAAACATGAATCGAATCGGAAACATGATTTTCTATATCTAATTAGCCAGCAGGTCAGTTAAAAGCCCGTGGCTGTGGCCTTGGAGGCCTGGGCGGCTGCGGAGGTCTTGGAGGTTCGGGCCTTGGAGGCCTGGGAGGCTGAGGAGGCCTGGGGGGTTCGGGCCTTGGAGGCCATGGAGGCTGCGGAGGCCTTGGAGGTCTGGGCGGCTGAGGAGGTCTGGGTGGCTGAGGAGGCCATGGAGGCTGCGGAGGCCTTGGAGGTCTAGGCGGCTGGGGAGGCCATGGAGGAAGAAAATTCCCCTGAACAACCACTAACAAAGCATTGGATTGAGGAGGGATGCTCATAGTCATGGCGGACGAGAACACGACGTTTACCCACATTCCCCTTTGAAGGCAGCATATGCACATTTTTTGGCCGAAAGATGTTAAGATACTGGTATTTCTATTGAGATTTAATCTTAGAATTTGTATGGAAGTGTTATTCCCTTCGCGAACAGCATAGGAGACCAGGATAAATCCGTTAGAATTATCGGTACATGAAGCTTCTTCTACAAAGGCGTTATTGATCCGCAGGACATTTCCCTGCTGAATTATCGTTCCGCGTGGATCGTTGCTCATATAGGAGTCACCATAAAAGATTTTATTACATTGTATGCAAAACAGAAATAATCTGTGAGGTCAAAGCAATTTGCAAATAGCCTTTCCTTACCGGTAAACTGCAGTTTTGCAACGATTGCCCGTAATTGAGATATTGTAATTTGATGTGAATTTAATCTATAATTTACTTAAGTAGAGATGGAACAGGAAAGGAGTGAAATGGAAAATGAGAGCCAGAATTTTTGATAAGGCCAGTCAAACCTTTTATCGGTCAGAGATTTATGGGATTGTAAATTTCGGTGGAGACAGGTATATTGCCGGAAAATGTGAGGGTGGTAAACAGATATTTTA
>ERZ506926.665-NODE-665-length-14246-cov-10.176098_pt1 | contig 14246 bp, 13 predicted proteins | sample MGYA00512903_ERZ506926 | MGnify/ENA metagenome assembly ERZ506926 | reverse complement strand
CGCTCTTCCGATCTTGCCGCACGAAACTTTCTGAACGCATTGGAGAGGATTCCGTCCATCATCGACCAGTACAAGTCTAAGAACGAAGTGCTGGAAAAGGAGATTCCGCAGTTGCAGGAGATAGCGGGCAAGGTGTGGAAGAAGGAGGACGAGCTGAAACAGCTGAAGTCCGAACTCGCCGCACTGGACCGCAAGATACAGCTTGAGCTGGCTCCTCCGACTCAGGAAAACACGGAAGAGAACCGGCAAGGCAACGAGAAAAAACAGACGGAACAACAGCCGGAAAGCCCGCACGTGGACTTTGTACGCAGTCATTTAATTATAGGGAGACCCGGTTTATCGGAATCCAAAGGTGTAAAACTTTAATATCGAAGTCTTGACAGAAAAAGCCAGTGGTTGAATTTTTCACCACTGGCTTTAATTCTAATAATTTATTCAATCTAATATGACCGAATCTATAACGTTAAATCATAGATTATGTGTCTATTTGTGAAGAAAAAGACGTATCTTTGTATCAAAATCAAATAAGCATAACAATGGAACCATCTATATACAGTTTTTCACTTTGTGCCGCACTGCCGTTGATGTTATTCTTCGGCTTTTATTTTTTGTTTGCAAAGACTCCTGAAAAGAAAATTTTCAAGAATTATCTCCGCTCCCGACAGATTATGGGTATAGCTATGCTGCTGCTTTCGGCAAATTATTCGGTACATTTCTTCTTTGGTATCCGATTCAAAAATGCGGATTCTTCCATATTGATGAACATGTCCACATACTTCCTGTGCTATTCTCTGTTCAGTTCGGCATTGATAATGTTGCTTGATTGTTTTTACATTACCAAACGGCGTGTGTGGACACATATCATTTTATGGATTATATTCTCAACTCTTTCCGGAGTTGTGTTGTTCCTGTTGCCAAGCGGAATCATGCAAAAAATCTCTTTATTTGCTTTAGCTGTCTGGTTAATCGTTTTTGGAGTCGTTTTAGCTCGCAGAGTCATAATTGCATATCGTAGAGCCATTCGGATTTTCAATGAAACTCAGGCGGATGATATAGGCACATATATCGAATGGCTTTCCATATTCACTTATTGGGCTGTTATCTTCGGTGTCGGATGCGGATTGCTGACATTTCTGCCAGACAAATATGTTTTTATCTGGATTTTGTCGTCAATACCGTTCTACAGCTATCTTTTCTACAGCTATCAGAACTACCTGCTGTTCTATGAACAGGTGGAAAATGCTTTTGAGCAAGATATACAGTCTGAAGAAGAACTTCTGACAGATACGGAAACAGAACCTGAAATAGTTTCTGAGAAAGAAGTTCCGGTGTCCTATACAGAAATTATAGAGAAAGTGACCAACTGGATAAAGACAGACGGCTATGTCCAGCAGGGACTCACCATAAAAGAACTGTCCGAAATACTTCATACGAACCGTACCTATCTTTCCGCTTATATCAAGACTACGTATAAAATGACATTCCGCGAATGGATAACCAGTCTCCGGTTGGAGTATGCGAAAAACATGCTGAAGGAGCATCCGGAAATCAATATACAGAAGCTGGCTGAGTCCTCCGGTTTTCTTTCCCGCAGTAACTTTATCAAATTATTTTCCGAGAAGGAAGGATGTACGCCTGCCAAATGGAAAAAAGCAAATCGGGAATAATTTGTGTACTAAAAAACATTGAAAAAGGTCTCAGAAACCCATTTTCAAAAAGTGCTCAAACGACAAAAAAGTGCTAATTCGACAAAAAGGTGCTCTAACGACAATTTGAAAAGTGCTCAAACGACATTTTTTTTATAAAACGCTGTATTTCAACAGAAAAAGTTTTTGTAATATTTTGGGCGCTGAATGGCATTTATTACCTTTGGAGAAGACAAAGATAATAAATTCAAGTTTATATGAGCAGAAAAATCACTTTTCTTACCCTGTTTCTGTGGCTGATGACGGTAACTTTTCCTGTCATTGCGCAGCAGAAAGCAGACACGACCTACACCTTCCGGTTCGTTCCGCAGAAGGACATGTTCTACGTGCCTTGGAATGGCAATGACACGGAACTTGCCCGTCTGTTGGAATGTATCGAAAACAACAAAACCACAATTCTTGACGGCAAGCTGCCGCTATTGGTTGACGGCTACTGTAATTCACTGGGCAGTGAAGCCGAGAACCTTGCCACGGCGAAGATCCGTGCCAACCGTGTGAAATCCGAACTGATTATCCGTGCGGAAATAAAAGAGGAGAATTTCATTACCCGCAACCATGCGACAGAGGGTGATTTTGTCACCGTGCGCCTGACGGTACCGGTAAAGGAAACAGCCGTAATGCATGCGGAAGCGGAAGCACGACGCAAGGCGGAAGCCGAACGACTGGCAGCCGAAAAGCGTGCCGAACAGGAACGGCTTGCCGAAGAGCAACGTAAAGCGGAAGAAGCCCGATTTGCCGCAGAAAAGGCAGAAGCTGAGAAAGCCGCTCACCAAAATAAACTTACCGACATGCCATTGGAAACCCCAACCGACTATCATCTCTCCCTGCGTGCCAACCTGCTGCGCTGGGCTACCCTGACACCAGATCTTGGCGTGGAATGGCGCATCTGCCCGTCGTGGGGCATTGCCGTAAACGGCTCGTGGACTTCTTGGAGCTGGAGCGACAAAGACCGCCGCTATGCACTCTGGGAAGTGGCTCCGGAAGTACGTTACTATATGGGTGAGAAGAAAGCCTGGTATCTGGGCGCGATGTTCAAGGCCGGACAGTTCAACTACAAGCTCTCCGAAACAGGCAAGCAGGGCGACCTGATGGGTGGCGGCATCACCGCTGGCTATCAGCTGCGGCTGAACAAGGCACTGGCTCTTGATTTCAACCTCGGTTTGGGCTACCTGAATGCCGATTTCGAAAAATATGAAGTCATCGACGATGTGCGTGTACGCCACGGCAACGAGACAAAAGATTGGTGGGGCCCCATCAATGCCGGTGTGACATTGGTATGGAAGTTATTCTAACACGGAGGAATAGAATATGAAAGCAAGACAATATATAAATATGATGGGAATGGCAGCCGCCGTGCTGTTCTCTTCCTGCGTGAAGGACACGCTTTATGACACGCCGCATCCCGACTACGGGAAGATTGCGGTGACAGCCGACTGGTCGGCCCGCGGTGAGGGTATTGACATACCTGCCACATGGACGGTCACCATGGGTGACTATACGGGTACGGAGACTTCCGCCACCCATGCCCCCGACCATCTGTTTGCTCCGGGCAGCTACACCCTTGCGGTGTGGAACCCGGCTGAAGGAATCACGGTGAACGGCACCACAGCCACCATTGCCGCATCCACGGGAACCCGGGCAGGCACGGATGCCTTTGTGAACAATGCCCCGGGATGGTTCTTCACCTATACGGAACAGGTGACCATCGAGAAAGACAAGGACTATCCGCTGACCGCCGCAATGAAGCAGCAGGTACGCGAACTGACGCTTGTCGTCGAACCTACAGGTGATGCCGCCGGACGCATCACGGAGATTGTTGCCCATCTGACGGGTGCAGCCGGAACACTCGACTTCGCTACCGATACCTACGGAGCCGCTTCGAACGTCGTGCTGCCCTTCACCAAGATAACCGAAGGTGACGATGCTGGCAAGTGGAAAGCCACGGTGCGGCTACTGGGTGTGACAGGCACGGAACAACTGCTGACGGGTGAAATCCGCTATGCGGACGGCAACCCGACCCCCACGATGCTGAAAAGCGACCTCACGGAAGCCCTCAAGGAGTTCAATACCAGAAAGGGCGCATCGCTGACCCTCGGCGGAACGCTGGTTGAGACTCCCGAAGGCATGGAAGTGGACGGAGCCGAAATCAACGGCTGGGAAGAAGTGAAAGGTGATGATGTAAATGCCGATTTGTAACTAATATAATGACAGATATAATGAAGACAAGATTTTTTGCACTTGCGACGCTCGTCCTCGCACTGGCAGCCTGCAACAACGACAACGAGAACCTGAACGGTGACCCCGTGGCCGCCCAGTTTACCGCCAACATCGCCCCCGCCACCCGCGCCAGCGGAACCACCTGGACTGGCGGCGACCGTATCGGCATCACCGACATCGGCAACGATTCCCAGTACGGCAACGTGCCTTTCATCCTGAAAAACGGGAAATTTGAGGCAGAAGGAAAGGTTATCTATATCGAAGATACAAAGACCCATACTTTCCGCGCCTACTATCCGTACAACACGGCGGGAGGCATCCTCGCAGCCACGACCGATGCCACGGCGCAGCAGAACCAGCCTGCCATCGACTTTCTCTTTGCTTCAGGAGCCACGGGAGACAAAAACAACCCGGTAGTAAGCTTCACCGACAAAACCGCCAAAGGCGGTGAAGACAACTCCTTCCACCACCGCATGAGCCAGATAACCCTTACCTTCGAGGCGGGCGACGGCGTGGATTTCAGCGTGGTCAAGCCTGAACGTTACACGCTGGACGGATTGTTACTCACCGGTACGTTCAACACGGCCGACGGTATTGCCACCGCAGACAACGGGGCACAGACCGGAGAACTGACCATGAATCTGGCAGACGGCAATCTCACGTCATCGATCATCCTCTTCCCGCAGACAGTTGCATCCCTGCCGTTGGTTGTGAATTACAAAGGTCAGGAATATCATGCCACACTCACCATGCCCGAAGGCGCACTGCAGGCGGGCAACAACTATACCTATACCGTCAAGGTACGCAACAAAGTCCTTGAAGTCAGCGAAGCCACCATTGCAAAGTGGAACGATATAAACGGCGGAGAAGTGGATGCTGGCCTGTAGGATTTTAATAATTAATCGATTAGAATGAAGAATTATGAGACATAGATTATTTATCCCCGCAGCCACCGCACTGCTGTTCGCCCTCGCCGCCTGCACGCAGGACGAACTTGCTGGCGATAACCGTCTGCCCGAAGGTGAATACCCCGTCGTCATCCGTGCCACCGGACTGTCCGTAGAAGCAACGCCGCTGGCAGCCCCTTCCACCCGTGCCGCTGTGGACGGCGACTGGCAGGGCGTCACTTCCGTGGCACTCAAGATGGGCGATGCGGTAAAGGAATACACCGTAACGGCTTCTACCGATTTCAAGAGTGCCACGCTCTCACGCGAGAACGACCCGTACTACTGGACCAGCCGCAACCCGATTACCGTATCGGCATGGTGGCCCTTCAACAATGCCGACATCACACAGATGCCTGCCGTGAAGGTGGCAGAAGACCAAAGCAAATTGGCTGACTTCCAGAACAGCGACTTCATCTCTGCTGAGAACCGGAAAGTGGAATTTAACAACCCGACTCTTGAATTTACCCACCGCACGGCACGCGTGACTATCGAACTGAAGCCCGGCACGGGATTCACGAGCGTCACCGGTGCCACGGTGAGCCTCGTGAGCCTGTCCGCCGATAACGGCAATCCGACCGCCATCAAGACCTACAACGCAAGCGGCAACACCTACGAGGCACTGACCGCCCCGCAGACCGTTGCGGCAGGCAAGCCGTTCGTCAAGGTGGAACTCGGCAGCGGCACCTTCTACTTCCGCCCGCAGAACAACGTCGTATTAGAGGCTGGTAACTGCTATAAATACACCGTCAAGGTGAACGCCACCGGCCTGACGTTAGAGGGTTGCACCATCGGCAGCTGGGCTGACGGCGGTGGCGAGAGCGGCGAGGCTGAGGATTTGGGCTATTCTATACAGAACGACGGCAGTTACATGGTCTATAACGCCAAGGGCCTGCTGGCATGGAACGAAGCCGCACAAAAAGACGAATCGATAAATTGCACCCTCACCGCTGACATCGACCTGACGGGTAAGGATTGGACACAGATAGGCACATGGCCTGGCTACTCCGGCGTCTTTAATGGGCAGGGACACCGCATTAAGGGATTAAACTTTTCTGCAGCGACTACTGAACTTTTTGGGTTATTAAATCACCGTGGTGTGATAAAGAACCTACAACTCATAGATGTGAATCTGTATGGCAGCAATGGATCAGCAGCTGGAATAGTGGATCAAAATGAGGGTCAAATCATTGCCTGCTCTGTGACGGGAAATATTTCTGCATATGGTAGAACTTGTGGTATAGCCGATTTAAATTATGGCAGTATCACCGCTTGCTGGTTCAACGGCACATTGAAAGATTATGAATCTGGAGCTATAGTGCGTTATAACTACGCTACTATAACTTCCTGCTATTGGGGAGGCAATGTCGGGCAAGGAGCATTCCGTAATGAAGGAGGAACGGTAGATGCCACGAAGGTGGACGGCGCAACCGTGAAATGGCAGACAGCCGTCGACGGAATGAACACCGCCCTCACCGACAATGACTACCAGTGGGCACTCGGCACCGACGGCCTGCCCGTACTGAAAAGAAACAATAACAACCCCTAAACAACACGCATCATGAAACTAACAACCATCCATACATCCTCAGCCCTCGCCCTGCTGCTCGGCCTCGCCGCCTGCACGCAGGACGAAGCGGGCTTTCTGCCGGAAGGGGCGGAAGGCACACCCATCGTCTTCACCGCCACGGGGCTGAATCCCGCCGCGACAGCCATCGCCAGCACCCGTGCCCCCGTGAATGGCAATTGGGAGGATGTGCAGAGCGTGGCAGTTCTGATGGACGGCATGGTGAAGACGTACAACGTGACGCCCTCCACCGCCGACCCCACCAGCGCCACGCTGACCTCCACCGACCCGTACTACTGGACCAACCACAACAACATCACCGTCACAGCGTGGTGGCCCTACACCGCTGGCGAGACAACTCCACCTGCGGTAAAGGTAAAAGCCAACCAAAGTGCCCAAAAAGACTTTGAGGGCAGCGACCTCATCGTAGCCAACGGGCAGACGGTGACCTACGGTAGCCCCACGCTCCGCTTCACCCACCGCACGGCGCGAGTGACCATCGTTCTGACGGACTACACCGAGGGGCTGGCATCCGTGCAGCTGACGGGACTCTCCACTGAAGGCGACAACCCGGATATAATCGTCCCGTATGACAAGGGCAGCAACACCTACACCGCCATTGTAGCCCCGCAAAGTGTGGCAGCTGGCACGACCTTCATCGTCTGCACCTTCACTAACGGCAAGACCTTCGTTTATAAGATGAAGAATGCTACCGACTGGCAGGCGGGCGGTGAATATACCTACACCGTCTCCCTCGCTGCGGCAAAAGACCTGGGCTATACCATAGAGAGCAACGGCAGCTACACCGTGACCTCCGCCGATGGCCTGATGAATGTTGCCGAATTAGTGAACGGAGGTAAGACCGACATTAACATTACCCTCGACAAAAACATTGACCTCACAGGCAAAGACTGGACGCCGATAGGCACAGACTACGACAACTCATACAAAGGCACCTTCGACGGTGGCGGCCATACCATTACGGGGCTGACCTTTACAACAAATGACGAATATGCAGGTCTGTTCGGCTGGCTCAATAGAGCTGGTACGGTGAAGAACGTGGTGATGGAGGGCGTACAGATAACAAGCAATCAAATATATGGCGGCAGTATTGGCGGCGTGGTAGGATATGGCTGGGGCACCATTGAAAACTGCTCGGTGTCGGGCAGCGTCAGCGGCACGGTGTATGTCGGCGGTGTGGTGGGTGTTCAAATAGGCGGTTCCATCACCGGATGCAGTTCCTCTGCCACAGTGAAGGGAACGGTCGATGTCGGCGGCGTGGCAGGTCAGACGAATTCGAGTGCCACCCTGACCGCTTGCTATGCCACAGGCAACGTGATCATAGAAATGGACCCCAAAAAGAATATCGCTGGCGGCAGTCTGGTGGGAATGAACGCAGGAAGCAGCCTCCTTGCCTGCTATGCCACGGGCAACGTAACCAGTACGGGTAGTAGCACTGGCTATATGCATATCGGCGGCTTTTTGGGAAATAACTACACCACCGTGACCGCCGGCTATTGGAAGAACAATCATGAACAAGGCATCGGCTACAATAGGGAAAGCACCGGAGCCACGAAGGTGGACGGCTCTGTCGTTACCTGGCAGAAAGCCGTTGATGCCATGAACACCGCCTTGCAGAACGCAGGCTCAGAGTGGCGTTACGAACTTAAAGGAGCATTGCCTACCTTGAGGAAGCAGTAAGCTGTTGCGGGCGGAAAAAGTTCCGCCCGCAACGGAAAGAACCGAAGTATAACCCCAATAAAGAAAGGAGGACGTGATGGAACACACGGAGAATCCACCATATTGGTTTTGGCATCAAGGCATTGTCAATAATAATATAGACTCCAGTGTAAATATGGAAGCTGTAAGCCGGACATTGTCAAGATTAGTGCTCATTAAAGACAACAAATCAAGTAATTAAATTAAAAACATGGGACTTTTTCACAGAGACAAGAAAAATAATGACGATGAGCCGGACAGTGTTCAAACCAATTCATTCTCTGATATTATGAATGGTTTGCAATACGCCGTAAACTGTGCACAAGATACATTGCAGAATCATCAGATACAAAATCTGACCAGACTTTTTGAAGGAACAAATGCAAATAACGCAAATACGTTCCAATCGAAAAAAAATCATGGTTGGAGACAAGACTATTGATATTCCACTTATAGCCTTGATATCCCATCATTATCTTGCAATGGATAATGTGCAGATAAAGTTCAAGGCGAAGGTCGGAAGCGTGGAATCACAGATCCCGGAAAACAACTTGCTGTTATCCAGTCCGCACAGAGCCAATCTCCAGATGCAGATGAGCAACATAAAACCGGATGCGGATGATGTCATGGAGGTTTGCGTCAATTTTAAGGTTCAGGAGACTCCGGAGAGTATTTCCCGAATCATTGACGATTTTGTAAAAAACATCTAATAACTTTAAAATTCAAATGTTATAGCAGAAGAAATATTAAACCAAGGGCAACAAGAAAATGCGGAAAACTTGAATGAAAATGTAAGCGGACAGGCGAAAGAAATTATCTCCGCTGCATTGGAAGAGACTCAAAACAGAGAAACTTCTCCAGTTCTTAAAGCAGATTCAAACGTGACTGACAAATTCAAGGGGCTTCCCATGCGGGAACTTATTGCAGCTCCACTTATTGCAGCAGCCGAAGCACAACAGGAATTGGCAGCGACAGCATGGAATTTCTACAAGCAAATTGCTTTTGATGACGACGGTAAAACAGCTCGTGTATTGGAATTCGATATTAAAAGACCGATACAGCAGGATGGAGTAATGACAACAATGCCACAAAGTGTCAAGGCTCCGTTTATAGGATTGGTGCCTATTCCTTCTCTGCTTATAGACCGCGTGGATGTAGATTTCCAGATGGAGGTTACTGATACCTCAAATGTAAAAAGCACTATTAATGCCGAAGTAGAAACAAAAGTTTCCGGGAAGAGTTGGTTAATAAGCGCAGAAATCAGCGGCAAAGTAACGACCGCCCGTGAGAACACCCGCATGACCAACCAAACGGCAAAATACCAGATACATGTTTCGGCCAGCCAGCAACCACAGACCGAAGGTCTGTCAAAACTGATGGATATAATGGCTTCCTGTATCGAGCCTATAAATACAGAAAGCAGTAAATAGAGTATAAACATATAGAACGGGATGGATAAAGTCCCGTTCTTATAATTCATACAAAAATGCCGATATTACCGAGTTTAAGAATTAACCCTGTAGCGACTATCAATAGTTCAAATATTTTTGTGCTTCCTCAAGGATATGCATTTCCTGCAGGTCCAGTAACAATAACAGAAATTAGTTTGAGAAGAGGCTCTCTTTTCAGGTTAATACCAACACCACTTGGTACTGACTTCTATTTCCCATTCATACCAAATAATGTAGGTTCATGTGTTGTTAACCATCCATTCAATGGACAAATTGTCACGACACTGGCGTTAAGCGGATGTGCTATAGAAGTCCACTCTTTCCCAAGTCTCAATCGTTATGTCTTCTATCATGATAGTGATGGTAGAAATATGTATCGCATCCCGCCTACAAATAGAGGGGCTCAAGTCTGTCGAATTCAATCCGGATCCTATTGGGATAACTATGGGCTTTATAAGACGGCAGCTCCAAATGTTCAATTCATATTTGTTTATTATAATAATGCCTGGCATGTAGGTGCTTTTGGCGTTTATACAAAATATGTTCATCCATCAGTAGATATCATAAAAACATTTACACCCAAAGGAGGTAAATACAGAGGCTTTTTTAACGATAGGTTTCGTTTGTTGCAGCTATAAAATGCAAAATGCAAGCACTACCCGTTATTTATGAATTTTGTTTGAATTGTGAATGGCAGCTTTATTGAGACATGACATACGCAACATTATTTTATGGCAGTCATCGGCAGCATGGCTGCCATTTTAGCAAACGCTTGATTTAGTTGATGGAGATAAGATTACGACATAAGATTCTTTTGGGATATATAATTCTTTTGGCGGCCATAGGCAGTATGGTCGCCATTTTGGTACATGAACGCAAACGAATAAAAGAGATAGAGGCCGAGTCCGCCGAGATACGGCAAGTGCGTCGTAGTATCAACACGGCTCATCGCCGTATTACGGGGCTCGCCACATTGGGTGAGGGTGTGGTAAATTGGAACAAAGCGGACTATCTATACTATCGTAACCGCCGACTGCAAGCCGACAGTTTACTGAACTTGCTGAAACGGCACTGCCGTGAATATGTACGCCCGGAACAGATAGACACTCTTCGTGCTCTGCTTGCCGAAAAGGAGACACACCTGCTGCACATAATGGAAATGTTTGAACGGCGAACTGAAGCGGACAGCGTGCTGGTAAACCAGTTGCCGGAAGTGGCGAGGCGTGCAACACATATCCGTACCATAGAACAAAAGAAAAAAGGGATTGCAGGATTCTTCGGGAAAAAAGAAGAAATACAAGTAATGCCATCCCAAAAAGAACTTCATGATTTCAGCGACAGCCTGATAGCAATACATCAAAGACAGGCGAACGAAATGGACATTTATGCCGACAGCCTGCGTATGCGCAACAGGGAATTGAACAGGACATTGAACAAGCTGATAAACGACCTTGACGAACAGGCACAGACTGCCTTCTCACAAAGAGAGTTAAAAATGGCAGAAGCAGAGAAAATGTCGTTCTTTTTAATGGCAGGAGTAATCGGCATGGCCATCATCCTGCTCATCATTTCGCACCTTATCATCATGCGTGACCTTAACCGCAGGGAAAGGGACAAGGCTGAACTGGAAGATACGGCAACACAAAACCGTACACTCTCCGACATGCGCAAGAAAATAATCATCACACTTTCCCATGACATACGAGGACCTCTCAATGCCATCAGTGGCAGTGCTGAACTGGCCATGGATACTCGTGACCGGAAACGCCGCAATGCCTATCTCGGAAACATCCTTGAATCATCCCGTCATATCACCCGGCTTGCCAACAGCCTGCTTGACCTCTCCCGTCTGGACGATGCTAAAGAAACCCTAAACGAAATTCCTTTCCATCTTGAATCCTTTCTGGAAAGTATCGCTGAAGAATACACACGCAAGGCGAACGACAAAGGATTGATGTTTGACAAGGCTTTTATGGGTTGCGGCATCACCGCCCTTGGCGATGCAGACCGCATAAGGCAGATAGTGGTCAACATTCTGGAGAATGCTGTAAAATTCACCCGTACAGGTTATATCAAATTTCTGGCAAGTTATGAAGAAGATACTCTTTCAGTAAAGGTCAAAGATACGGGGATAGGAATGGGCGAGAACACAACACAACGCATTTTTCAGCCCTTTGAACGGGCTGCTCCTGATTTGGATTCAGAAGGCTTCGGACTGGGACTTTCCATTACGAAAGGGCTGGTGAACCTGTTCGGAGGAAGACTCTCTGTTTCGAGCCAGATCGGTAAAGGCAGCGAATTCAAGGTGGAAATTCCGCTTAGGCAGACCAATGAGCCTGCAAGAGACAAGCCAGAAACTTATACGGGAAACCTCAGACTTCCTCGGCGGGTTCTTGTAGTCGATGACGATCCGATACAATTGCGCAACACAGTTGAAATGATGGAACGGAACGGTATCTCATGCCGAGCCTGTACCAATGCACAGGAAGTGGTCAAGGCATTGAGAACCGGAGAATACGACCTATTGCTGACCGATATACAGATGCGTGGTACGGGAGGTTTAGACCTGTTGCATCTGCTACGCCTTTCCAACATAGGAAATTCACGGACAATTCCCATAGCTGCAATGACCGCCCGTAACGACGGCGATGCAGACCGCTATATTCAAGCCGGACTTGCCGGCTGTATCCACAAACCGTTCTATACAAGGGACCTGCTCGAATTTCTCTCGTCACTCATTGGACAGAACAGAACAATGGATAATCATTCTCCAGATTTCGAGGCTCTGTATGTCACTACGGGAGACGAACGCTGGACTTTGGAGACTCTTATAGAGGAATCCAATAGGAACAGTTCTGACTTGCTGGATTCTTTGAGTCAGGAAAAGCCCGACCGGAAGCGGATATGGGAAACTCTGCACAGGATGTACCCGATGTGGGAGCAATTGGGAATAGCCCATGAGCTGGAATCGTACAGCTATGAAGAGTATGTGGAAGATACGGATGAGTCAGCATTCCGCAATGATGTGGAAAGAATTGTCAGAAGAATAGACCGGCTGATATCTGAGACAAAAAGCCGATTATCGTAAATGGACGGACATAATTAAATGAAAACATGAATGAAATACAGAATACTGATAGTTGAAGACAACATCATGCTTGCCGGGCAACAGAAAAAAAGGTTGGAAAAATCCGGTTATGAAGCAGAGATAACAATAGATGAACCTGGGGCACGAAAACTGCTCAAGAAAGAAAGTTTCGACCTTGTGCTGTCCGACGTACGCCTGCCGGAAGGGGACGGTATATCTTTGCTCGAATGGATGCGGAAGGAACGGATGGATATCCCTTTCATTATCATGACCGGATATGCTTCAGTACCGGATGCTGTACAAGCCATAAAACTGGGAGCCAAAGACTATCTGGCAAAACCGGTACAGATGGACGAATTGCAAAGACAACTGAAAGATATTTTCCGTCCCAAATCTGTGATATGCGACAAAAACAAGGATTTGCTCCCCAGAAACAGCCTTCAGATGCAGGAGGTCGAACATCTGGTCAGTACAGTCGCCCCATTTGACATTTCTGTGCTTATACTTGGTCCTAACGGTGCCGGAAAAGAATCGGTTGCACAGCGTATCCACTATATAGGAGAGCGGAAGGATATGCCGTTTGTCGCCGTGAATTGTGGAGTCATACCCAAGGAGCTTGCACCCTCCCTCTTTTTCGGGCACATAAAGGGAACATTTACCGGTGCCGACGCCAACAAGGACGGATATTTTGAAGTGGCAAAAGGCGGAACACTCTTTCTGGATGAAATAGGGATCTTGTCCCTGGACGTCCAAGCCATGCTGCTGCGGGTTTTGCAAGAAGGCACATACATCCCAATAGGTGGTAACAAAGAAAAGCGGGCTAATGTAAGAATTGTAGCCGCCACCAATGAAGATCTCCAACTTGCAATACAAGAAAAACGGTTCAGGGAAGACCTATACCACCGGCTATGCGAATTTGAGATTGTCCTGCCTTCCTTGCATGAATGCCCCGATGACATTCTGCCTTTGGCTCATCATTTCAGAAAAAAGTTTTCCGGAGAACTGAAAAGACCGACAGAAGGCTTCAGTTCTGAAGCGGAACAATTGCTTCTCTCTTACCGCTGGCCTGGGAACGTACGGGAACTGCATAACAGGATAAGAAGGGCGGTACTTATGGCTAAACAGCCGCTCATTGAAACCGCCGACCTGAATATCAAACTGGAAGCGGCGACCGAGGAAATCAATCTTTTTCCTGAAAACGATGCGGAAGAGAAACACTCGATAATACAGGCATTGAAAACCAGCCATGGGAGTCGCAAACAAGCAGCAGGCATACTGCATATTGATCCGTCCACACTATATCGGAAAATGAAAAAATATGGATTGAATGACAAATAACCGTCATTCCATATTTCTGTTTGGAATAAAATGCCTACATTTGCATATGATTGGAAATCCTTGTAATATAGGAATGACAGTCACAACATAAGGAGAAAATATCGGCATTGCTTTAAGCCTTGCCGAACATTACAACATAAGTCGCAAGACGTCTCAGGTAGAAATCTGGTAAATTGATATTGTAGAGGCTTTTGCGTGTAGCTTATGCTATGTCCT
>ERZ506926.640-NODE-640-length-14645-cov-4.193557_pt1 | contig 14645 bp, 9 predicted proteins | sample MGYA00512903_ERZ506926 | MGnify/ENA metagenome assembly ERZ506926 | reverse complement strand
TCTCTATCGTGGTGAACTTGGTGATGCAGATATTGACCCGTCCCTCCTTGTCGGTGGGTGGACAACCGCTGATGGACCGTACGCCGGCGGACGAGGAGGAGATGCAGCGTGAGCTGTCCAAGTTACGCCGTGAACTACGACTGAAGACTCCGGGGGCTACGCCTTCACACCGCTTGATCGACCTGTTGAACGCCTCGCCCCGTTTCTGTAAGTGTAAGTCTAATTTCTACGAGGCTTTGAAAGGGTATCCGAAGGTGACGAAAATCTCGGTACGTGAGTTGAACGAGAAGGATCGTAGCCGTTCCGGTTCGCTGGAGGTGAAGCGGGACCAGTTCGATTATTTTATCTTGCGTAGCGACGATCTGCCTACTGTCAAGGATAATAAGGCCACGATAGAGATCATCTCGCCGGTACTGAAAGACAGTAAATATCGCTGGAAAGGTATTTACAACAAGGGAGGCGAGACGATCGATTTCTATATGCAAGATGAGGATTTTAAGAAACAGATGTTCGAGGATAAGATCTCGTTCACGAGCGGCATGTGCATCGATTGCGTCTTGGAGATCGTCCGCCGTCTGTCGGAGCTAGGAGAGGTGGTCAACGTGAGCTATACCGTGACTACGGTGATACGTACCCGTTTCGATAAGATGGAGATCGTCACCCCTCAAGGCAAGCGGCATCTTCGTAAACTGGAAGCCGCGAAGAAGCAGCTTACGCTGGATTTGTTCGGCTAATCCGATTGCCGTATTCCCATCGCTCCCAAGCACTACAGTGTTTCTACTTGAACACAGTAATATTCATCAGCGAACACAATAGTATTCAATCCCGGACACAATAGTCTTTTTGCTTTGAATACTATTGTGTTTTCACATAGAGGATCTGTACGTCTTATTTATTCTTCTCCAAGCTTATCTTGTAATAGTTTGGGATTATTACGGCAATCCCAAACCGCAACGATATGACAGGTATCTTTCTCGTGGAAGTAAATTAATTTTATTTTTACCATGTTTCGGCTTCTTTTACTAGGTCGTCGTGACTTTGTCCTAGGCCTTGGCGGGCATCTTGTACACCTTGGCGTACACGTTGTGTCAATTCGCCAACGTCATATTTACAAGGGCTGTCCCGTTCGACTTTATTTCGCAGCTGGCACAGATATTTTTTCAGCTGTGTCATCGCCTCTTCGTTATCTAGCAGGAAATTAAGATTCTCGAAGATGTCTGCCCTTAATTCCATCGTTGTCATACGGATCCTCCTTATTCTTTAAATGAGTACTGTGAGCAAAGATAATGTTTATCCATTTAATTTACCGTATATTTCCTCGGATAATTGAATGCGATCGCCAATAAGGCGCCTGCTCCCAATAGATATGGGTAGTAAAGATATTGCATGATCTCGATAGGGGAGACATGCCCGAGTCCGGCGGCCATCAACATCTGGGCGCCGTAGGGGATGATTCCCTGTATGAAGCAAGAGAAGATATCCAATAGGCTGGCGCTGCGGCGGGGATCTATCTTGAACCGGTCCGCTATATCCTTGGCGATCGGGCCGGCCATGATGAGGGCGATCGTATTGTTGGCCGTGCAAAGGTTGGCGAAGCTCACCAAGGCCGCTATGCTCATCTCGGCCCCCTTGGAGGAATGGATGCGGGAGGTAAGCTTGCGGATGATCCAGTCGATACCCCCGTTATAGCGGATCATCTCCAACATGCCTCCTGCCAGAAGCGTCACGATAATCAGCTCGCCCATATTGGTGATACCTAATCCCATGGAGGCGTTCCAGCCCCAGATATCGAAGCTACCGGTCCACAAACCTACTATACCGGACAGGACGATCCCGATGAATAGCACCAGCATGACATTGATCCCGCAAACGGCGGTTACCAACACCACCAGATAAGGGATCACCTTGACCCATTCGATCGGGGCCGGGGCGTAAGCGTTCTCCACGCCGCTTCCCACCAGCACGTATATCAATCCGGTCAGGATCGCTATCGGGAGGGCGATACGGATATTCACCTTGAACTTATCGGACATCTGGCAACCCTGCGTGCGGGTAGCTACGATGGTCGTATCGGATATGAACGACAGGTTATCGCCGAACATGGCGCCGCTCACCACGACACCTAGCATAAGGGCGTCCGGCATCCCCGTCTTGTCCGCTATACCGACGGCTACCGGGGCCAAGGCCACGATCGTGCCCACCGACGTACCTACCGAGATGGATATGAAACAAGCGGCCAAGAAGATTCCGGCCGCCAACAGGTTACCGGGCAGGATGGACATCGCCAGATTCACGGTAGCGTCTACGGCACCCATCGCCTTGGCGGTCTGCGCGAACGCCCCGGCGAGGATGAAGATCAATACCATCAGCATGATATTGCTATTGGCCGCCCCCCGGCAGAACTGATCGATACGGTTGCTTAATTTGCCTCCCTTGGAGATCGCTATCGCTACGATCGAGGAGATGACGAAGGCTACCGTTATCGGCATCTTATAGAAATCTCCCGCCACGATAGATACCACCAAATAAGTCAATAAGAATACCACCAGCGGCGTCAATGCCCATGCGTTCGGTCTGCGTTCCAACTCCCCCATTTTCTTATCTCTCCTACATTTAACTGTCAACTGTCAATTCTCAACTGTCAACTCTTAGAAGGAGAACCGCAGCGCTATACGCACGCCCCCCTTCTTGATATTCGGTTGGTCCAGATACGTCAACCGGCGGTAATAATCGATCCGTAATATCTTGAAGATGTTCTCCAGACCTACGCTGGCCTCCAGGTAAGGTGTACGGCCCATCGGCGAGGTTCCCTCGGGGAAACGGTATAGTCCCGTCGGGTCCAAGGCAGGGTTGTTCTTATCGGTCAGTCCTCCGTAGAAACCGCTGAACGATATCACCTCACGCAAACGTAGCCACTTCACGCCGGGAATACGGTTTAAGATCCATCCCTTCATATAATACGTGAAGTAGAACGAAACATACTGGTCGCTTACGAACTCCAGCGCACGCATCATGTTGAAGGCTTGCGGCTGGATCGTGATGGACTGGTTGGTATTCGGCATGATGAGCAAGGGGAAAGGGACCTTGTCCCATACCTTGCCCGCTGTCACCAAGGCGTCGATATGTCCGAAGGAAGAGAGCCAGATCCGTTTCTCGGCGCTGATCTCCGTATGGTTGTAGTTGAAGTCGCCCCCCAACACGTTCTTCAATCCCATCTGATGGGATAGCTTGAATACGGGAGCGTCTTTTGAGAGGTTGAAAAGAGAGTTCTTACCCTCTCGTCCGTTATAGGCACGCTCGCCCGGGGCGAAACGAAGCTGGGCCCCTAGCTCCGTGTTGGTGAAACTCTTTAAGTTCGTCAATGTCCCGTCGGCGTTGTAACGGTCGTAGCGGAGCGTTCCGGCCGCCTCGTTGTTCTCGTTACGTGCCCAAGTGGTAAGGGTCAGGCCATTCAGCCATTCCTTCTGGTACTGGAGCATGGTCTTGCGGATGTATTGCATCATGGTGACGGGCTCGCCCACCTTCCATGCCACGAACATATTATCCTTGCTGGTGAAGAGGAAGTCTTGACCGGGCGTATATACGTCGTACTCTTGGATAGCGGAGATATTGTTCACCGGGCTTTCTCCCTCGTGATATTTCTTCTTGTTCACGCTATACGTCAGCTTGGCGTTATACTTTAGCTTACGGTCGTTTACGCCATAGGCTAGATAACCGCTACCGAACCAGTGCGGGTTGAGGTTTGCCGTCGTCATACCTCCCACACGCATGCGGAAGCCCTCCAGATGGTTGGCGCTGAAAGTGGTATTCATCGGTCCGAAATCGAACTTGCTCTTATCCTTGTCCGCCGTGGTCGGGATATAACCGGTGATCAATATCTCGGCGGTCTTGATGATCACGTTGAAAGCCGGTACCTTGCGGAGTTGCGCCAGCAAGTCGTCCAAGGCGCTCTCTTTCTCTTTCAAGGGGACATGGCGGTTGTGTATCCAGAAGGTGTCGGTCTGGGCGGTGGCTTCGGGCAGCTCATGGATCGGACCGAGAAGGCCGAAGATCGAGTCGGCGTTCTGCACGTCGAACTGATACTTATCGAAATTCCTTAGCTGGTGGGCATAGAGCTGTTGCGCCCCTTTTACGATATAGAAATTAACGTAGGTATTCTCGTTGGCGAGCACCCAAGTACTATCCGGCATCCGCTTGAACTCTTGTTCGATCCGGAGCTTGTCCACCCAGTTGAGGTTGATGTTCGCCGGGGTGTTCAAGAGGAATTTCTTGACGGCGTAATTACCGTCCAGCGTGATGTACAAGCGGCCCGTGAAGCCGTAGCTCTGGCTGTTTACGGGCACGAAGGCGAGATCCACACATTTATCTCCGGCTACGTCCACCGTATCCATGATATAATATTTGTAATAGGAGACGGCCAGCGTGGAAGATAACGGGCTCACGAAACGGTTCAACAAGATATTGATATTGTTGTCGAAGATATTGACGCCCTTGAATATCTCCTCAAGGTTGGCGGTGATGGCGCCTCCATCGTCCAATGTCTTGTCGATACCCTGCTGGCGCTTGGCCTTGGTGATCGTCTTCTCCGCCTTGGGATGTTTGCGGTAGTATTGGTCGGAGATCGTCTCACGGACGGAGATCGTCAGGATCGGTTTCCCGTTGAACTCCGAGGTATCCAGATAGTTCTTGATGAACTTGAATTTCTTCAGGAACTTATTCTTCTCGAGATTGGGGTTGAAGTCGTCCAGCGACATGCTGAGCTTCTCGTACACCTCGCTTTGGTACTCGTCCTTCGCCTCGATGCGGTTGTCGTTCTTATGCTCTATGACTTTCTTGATCAGTTCCACGGCGGGGTTGTCCTTGCGGGAGTATCTCTCCTTGGTAGGCCTCACCTCTACCTCCGCGATCTGGAAGGAGGTGGGGCTTAATAATATATCCAGATTGTCGTTCTTTTGTCCGGCCTTTAGGTTTACGACCTTATTGTCATATCCAAGCGAGGATACGACCAGCCGGGTAAGCCCTTTGTCGTTCTGGAGGCTGAAAGCCCCGTCATCGTCGGTCATCGCCCCGATCGTCGAGTTTTCGAACATGACGGATACGTAGGATAGGGGTTCCCCGCTTACGGAGTCTCTCACGATTCCGGACGCGGAAGTTATGCTCTGGGCGTATAGGACGGAAATGCCGGTCACGAATTGTAACAGGACTAGCAAAGTGATATAGCGAATAGATCTTATCATGTAAATGTCTCGTTATTCCTTCACGGATAATACAGTTGGCAAAGGTATGTTTTTTTCGTGGGAGGGAGGGGGGAGAGGCTATTAATAATCATTAATCAATGGGGCATCCCCTCCTTGGAGGGAGGGGAGCCCCATCATTCTTAAATCTAAAAAACATGAGGGCCTCACGGCTTTATATCTCTGACGGCGATTCGCTATCCGCTTGCTTCTTGGCGGCGGCGGCCCTCGCTTGTGCGATGCGTTGGTTGTAGAGGGCGTTGGTCTCGTCGATGAGGGTGTTGAGGCGGTTGATGAAGGTGGCGGTCGTAGCCGTTGGCTTCACCACGCTCTGGGCGAAGGCGTAGGTGGTCATCTCGTCGTATTCCTCGTCCATGCGGAGGCGGATCTTCTTGGCGCTCTCGATGGGGTTGTCGGCTTGCGCGTTGGTGCGCTGCTCGGTCAAGGCTGCGTATTGCTGGTTCTTCTCCTTCAGCGAGGCCACTACCTCGGTGAGGGTGAGCGCCGCCAGCGCCTCGGGCATGCCGTCCTTGTCGAGGTCTACCAGCAAGCCCTCGATGGCGGCCGTCTCCTGCAAGTTGGCGAGGCGCGCGGCTCCGATGTAGGGCTTCACGGGAAGGTATAGCTTCTCGGCCGCCGTGCGTTGCGCCGCCAGCGGGCTTTTCGTCATTTGGGTAATGGTGGAAGTAATGAAGATCAAGAGATCATCCCTCTCCTTGTCGAGGGTGGACATCTGCGCGGTCTCCTCGCTGGCCGAGGATTGGTTCACGGCGTCGGTCAATAGGGCGAAATCGGCGGTGAAAGCTGTACGAACTTCTTGGGGGATGCCCAGCGGGTCGTTCGGATCGAAGCTGATCTCGTCGGGCGATTCCGAGTCGCTTCCGCCACCCGCGAGCAGGTTCCCGTAGCGGGCCATGAAGGTTCGGTACTCGGCGTTGTTCAATCTTTCTAAATATGCGCTCTTTACTTTCGTGATTTTTGCCATGTCTGAAAATTTTTAGTTGGATAGATATATATGATTTAATTGTGCTAATGTAAGAAGATTTCCGGATGTATCGATCAAGAGCGGCATTGTTTTTTTAAAATCGGGCTTACATCCGGTGCGGGGTGGATTTAAAAGTTTAAATCGGGCTTGCGTCGGGCGCGAGATGGAATTTAAAAGTTTAAATCAGGCTTGCGTTAGGCGCGAGATGGAATTTAAAAGTTTAAATCGGGCTTGCGTTAGGCGCGAGATGGAATTTAAAAATTTCAGCGGGGCCCAACCGTGGTGGCCGGGCCTCGCGATAAATCATTTCTTCTTGATCACGATGATACTGGTGCCGCCCTCGGGCTGCACCAGATCCCCGATCTGCTTGCCATCGTCGTCCAGCGTTGGGACGAGGAACGGATAATATTCCGGGTTGTAATACTGCTTCGTGCTTAGGGAGCCTTCCTTAGGATGCATGGAATAAACTAGTTCTCCGTTGATCCAGATCTGATCCATAAGGAGCAAGGATGAAGTCCTGTATAGCTGTACTTTTATCTCATCCTCGTTTCCGTCGGGATACTGGATATAGGTATAGGCGATATCCCTATTTCCTTCCGTCACGAAAGGGGATGCTTCGATGTAATAGTATCCCATCGTATTTTGATTTACCATTCCATATACTTCATCATCCTTATACGGTGGATAGATCGTGCTCCATTCTCCTAGGATGGCTCCTCCGTGTGTCTGGAGGGGCCAAAGTAGGGGAAGGGTTAATTTTTGATCTTTATACCGATACATGACTTCTATTCCTTGGGTATACTCTTCTCCAAGGAAGCTAGGGGATCCCGGGTTCAGGCGATCGTTCAGCTCCGGGTCTGTCAGTACGATTTGTATAACTATATCCTCTACACAAGAGATTTGACCTTCTTGTGGTTCCGATTCACAGGCGCAGAGGCCGGCTAGCGCTACGCAGCATAGAAAAAATATACTTCTCATAGGACTCTATATCTAAAAGGGTTAATAAATATAACTGATTATCTTATTATTCCGATTGTAATTGCTTCCAGTAGATGGCTTTTCGAAAATACCGCTGGTAAACCAACCATTGTCACTCAAGGTTCTTCCTCCCCAATCATACCGGACAGTTCGAAAGGAAGTGATGGAAGAATTGCCGGAAGCTTCAAACACTTTCCCGTTATATGTAATGGTATAGATATCGGTACTGGTAGTTTTCGTGATTCGTACCCCATCGATTACCCAAGCATGGCCTTCATCATCAGCTTTTATTCCCATTACATATGTAGGGCCATAGCTTAATGCGCTCCAAGCTCTGTCAAATGTATAATCTTGAGCGGATCCGGCGGTATAGCCATTATTGTTTAGGAAGTCTCTGGCTTTGGATATAGTGCTACTTGTCCCATGCCCATCATATCCTGTGTTCATCGTATTAAACAAATCAAGCATAAGGCGCTTTAGCTCTACGGATGTATATCTATTATCAATCATTGTAGGCCACATCGCCGCCGTGATATAATTGCTGTAGGGCTTTTTGTGATATGCCATGATTTGCGAGACGGCTATCATACCACAACCCACATAGGCTCTATCTGTATAATCTGGAGGAAGCAATGGCAGTAAGTCATTGAACGGACTTTCTTGATGCCATCCTCCGGGAACTAGCTTGATCCTTTCGGTGACTTCGTTTTTTACGTCTGTCCGGTCATAACTCCAAGGGCTGTTCGGGTCGTCGGGGTCAAATGGCGGGAGCGCTTTGGTGATTACCTTGCCTTTATTTGCCGCTTTTATCTTTTGATTAGCCGAAGAAGCCAGACTTTCTATGTCTAATTCTTTTTGAGTTTGCTCCTCCACATACAATTCGACTAGCTCTAGGCAGTATTTCAAGCTCTTGTTAAACGAGGTGTCCGATATAGACCCGTTTTCTGAGTAACAAAGTAGCTTGTCTACACGTTCATCTGCCGATAATAGGGAGAATCCCGTTCCTTTGTCGTTTTCGAATATAACTTCGTAATATAGGTTTCTCCCGTTTTTCTTGTTCTTCTTCAATGAGAGAGCTTTTACTTTTACGGCTTTCTCCTTGTGGATGGTCTTAGCATAGCTCTCGAAGTTCTTTTTCGCTTCTTTTTCCGAGATATTGTATGAACCTTTCTGTTTTACGGAAAGGGCGATTTGCTCGGAGGCGGTTAAGACCAACTCCTTGTCATTGTTTGTCGCCGCGTTTAACGCTTGGGCGCCAGCATCTATAAGATCTTCACTTTGTGAACATCCCGTCATGATTATTAAAGTAACGCCGATAATAATCGTACTCAGTAAAGTATCCGTTGCTTTCATGTGAGATTGGATTTAGAGATTAGCATGAGAAAAAAGTGATTATCAACCTTTGTTGATCTTGAGAAGGAACTCCGAAGAGACGGGACCATTTATTCTTTGAATAGAATAGGTAAATGTTGAGTCGTAAAGGTCTGGATTAAATCGGATAAAAACAAATTCTGTGATCAGAATCTTGTATGAAATCTCGTTATTATCCATTTGTCGCGACCCTCTTGAAACAACAAAGGCCTTGCCGGGGTAGCAAGGCCCATCGCGGGGGATGAGACGCAGCACGCCGCGTCTCTACAACGCCTCCTTGTTCCACTTGTTCTGCGGGTTCTTCCCCTCGGGGGTATAGAGCTGGGCGATACGGGCGGCGTAGGCTTTCTCTACCTTGCCCCGGACGATCTTCATGGTGCTATTTACCATGCCGTTTTGCTCGGTGAAAGGCTCGGGGAGGATGGCGAAGGTGGTCGGCAACCAACGATCCGGGAACATACTAGACAGGTCGCCTCCCTTGCGGAAACGGTCGATCTGGCGCTGGATGATACGGATGGCCTCTTCTCGGCCTTGATCGCTCGTGAGGTCCAGATTCTGGTGGGCCAGATGTTTCCGCAACCGTTCTTTGTTAGGGACCAACAGGGCGGTCGTGTACGGACTCTGGTTATTGTACAGGATCAGCTGGTCGATGCAAGAGGAATGCTCTACCAAGGCTTCCTCTATACCCTCCGGACTGTATTTCTCCCCGTCGCTTCCGATCAGCAGGCTCTTGAAACGCCCCAACACATAAAGAAGCCCGTCACGCATATATCCCATATCCCCGGTGTACAGCCAACCCTCCTTTACGGTATCGGCCGTCGATGCCGGGTTCTTCCAGTAGCCGGCCATCACGTTCTCTCCCCGGATGACGATCTCGCCTTTCTCCCCCGGAGGAAGTACGTTGCCGTCCATGTCGCAGATCTTTAGGTCGAGGGGCCGCACCAATACGCCGCTACTGCCGAAGACGTGGCGGCGGGGGCCGTTGGTCGAGATGATCGGTGTCGCCTCGCTCAGCCCGTATCCTTGGTACATCGGGATTCCCAAGGCGTAATAGAACTTCTGCAAGTCCTTATCCAGCAAGGCGCCCCCTCCGATAAAGAACTTCAGTTCGCCCCCGAAGTTCTCACGGACTTTCGCGAACAATAGCTTGTCGAACAAACGGACCAGTGGCTTCAAGAGGACGCGGAAACCTTTTCCTTCCTCCTCGTCGCTATCCCCGTTATAGATATAACCGATCCGTAAGGCTAGGTTGAAAAGGCGGACGGCGTTCTTGCCTCGCGCTCGGATACCTTGCTCGATATTCTTCTTGAAGTTCTTCGCCAAGGCGGGGACGCTCAGTATCAGGTACGGCTTGAACTCCTTTATATTGATAGGGATATTCTTCAAGGTCTCCATACCGGTACGCCCTACCTGCACGGTAGCTACCGAGGCTCCCTTCGACATGAAGATGTAGAATCCTACCACGTGGGCGAAGCAATGGTCCAGCGGGAGGATCACCAACGTACGCCACGTATCGTCTATATCCACGCAAGTGAGCGCTTGCTCCACGTTCGCCGTATAGTTGCGGTGGGTGAGGATCACGCCTTTCGGATCGGCGGTCGTGCCGGAGGTATAGGTGATGGTGGCGTAATCATCGTTGCCCAGCGATTGCCCGATCGCCAAGAACTCCTCTAGCGGATGAATACCCAGATAGACCTTCCCCATCCGGCGTATCTCGGACAGCGACATCTCACGGTCTTGGTATTCCGCTTGCTCGTCGAGTACGATGATCTTCCGTACGGCGGGGAGCTTATCCTTGATCGCCCGGATTTTCTTGAGTTGCTGACCCGATACCATGATATATTTCACGTCGGCGTGGACGAGACGGAACAGGAGGTCGTTCGCCTCCTCCAGCTTGATCGATAGGGGCACGTTCGTCGCCCCGGCGTAGAACATGGCCAGCTCGCCGATGATCCACGCGTTGCGCCCTTCGCTCAGTAAAGCCATATTATCCCCCTTTCGCACACCCAGCGATATGAGGCCGGCGCCTTCCTCATAGACGAGGTTGCGAACCTCGGCGTAAGTGGTTGGCTCGAATCGCTTGCCCGTCTTCTCCCATAAAAAAGGATTACTCGGGAATCGCTTGGCTGAACTCTCAAAAAGGTCTATAATCGTTTTCTTTTCCATATCTTTTCGTGTTTGTAAGAGGATGTGTCAAAAGTTGGTTGAGTTTATTTTTTCCATCTCTTGCAGGTAGCCGCATGCCGCTTCCACCGTAGGGACGTTCTTGATCACGATACTTCGCTTGCCATTCTGCTCCCGGAGGTTGCATTCACGGGGATGCTTTTGGATGAAGCCCAGCAGCTTGCCGAACGCCTCGCTTTGGTAATACGGGCTATCCGGGTTATTCACCAAGAAGAGGCTCATCTGCCCTTTCTTCAGGATCACTTTCTCCATGCCCAGTTTCTTGGCCATGCGGCGGAGGCGCACGATCCGGATCAACTCCTTGCCCTCCTTCGGTATCTTGCCGAAGCGGTCTTTCAGGCGCTCCGTAAAGGCGAGGATATCACGTTCCTCCTCCATATTATCCAACTCCCGGTATAGGGAGATACGCTCCGAGTCGTTGGGGATGTAGGTGGGAGGGAACATCAATTCCAGGTCGCTCTCGATATAGGTCTCCCGGACGTACTCGCTGCCCGTATCCCGGTGCCCTTCGGTGTTATCGGCGTAAAGATCGGCGAATTCCTCGCTTTTCAACTCGTCTACCGCCTCCTCCAAGATCTTCTGGTACGTCTCGTAACCCAGATCCGCGATGAAACCGCTTTGCTCGGCGCCTAGCATATTCCCGGCCCCCCGGATGTCGAGGTCTTGCATGGCGATATGGATACCGCTACCCAGCTCGGAGAAGTTCTCGATCGCTTGCAACCTGCGCCGTGCCTCCTGCGTCAGCGAGGTGAGGGGCGGGGAAAGGAGGTAGCAGAAGGCTTTCCGGTTGCTTCGTCCTACACGTCCGCGTAGCTGATGGAGGTCGCTAAGCCCGAATTGCTGGGCGTTATTGATGATGATCGTATTGGCGTTGGGCACGTCGATGCCGCTCTCCACGATACTGGTGGCGATCAATACGTCGTATTCATAGTTCACGAAGTCGAGGATGATCTTCTCCAGCTTCTCCGGCTCCATCTGCCCGTGCCCCACGGCTACCCGTGCGTCGGGGACTTCCCGCCGTACCAAGGCTTCCATCTCGTAAATGTTCTGGATACGGTTGTTGATGAAGAACACCTGCCCGTTCCGGCTCATCTCGAAATTGATCGCTTCCCGGATGATATCGGGGTTGAAACGCTCCACCTCCGTCTGCACGGGATAACGGTTGGGCGGTGGCGTGGTGATGCTGGAAAGGTCCCGGGCCCCTATCAAGGAGAACTGTAGGGTACGGGGGATCGGGGTGGCCGTCATTGTCAAGGTGTCCACATTCACCTTCAGTTGCCGAAGCTTCTCCTTGACGGATACCCCGAACTTCTGCTCCTCGTCGATGATAAGCAAGCCCAGATCCTTGAAACGTACATCCTTGCCGACGATCCGGTGGGTGCCGATCAAGATATTCACCTCGCCCTCTTTCAGCTCTTTCAAGGTAGCCTTGATTTGCGCGGCCGTACGGGCCCGGCTGATATAATCGATCTTGCAAGGGAAATCCTTCAAGCGCTCACAAAACGTCTGGTAATGCTGGAAAGCTAGTACGGTGGTGGGTACCAACACGGCCACCTGCTTATTGTCCGATACCGCCTTGAATGCCGCGCGGATAGCTACCTCGGTCTTTCCGAAACCAACGTCTCCACAAATCAGCCGGTCCATCGGACGGGTACTTTCCATATCCGCCTTGACCTCGGCGGTCGCCTTCATCTGGTCCGGCGTGTCCTCGTAGATGAAGCTGGCTTCCAGCTCATGCTGCATGAAGCTGTCCGGCGTGTAGGCGAAACCCGTCTCTTGCTTGCGTTTGGAATAGAGGAGGATCAAGTCCCGGGCGATATCCTTCACCTTCGCCTTGGTACGTTCCTTCATCTTTTCCCAAGCGCCCGTGCCGAGCTTGCTCAACTTAGGCGGCTCGCCACTCTCTTTCCCCTTGTATTTCGATAATTTATGCAGGGAATGGATGCTGACGAATATAATATCGTTATTCTGATAAATCAATTTGATGGCCTCTTGCATCTTACCGTTCACCTCGGTGCGTACCAATCCTCCGAACTGTCCTACGCCATGATCGATATGTACGATATAATCCCCCTGCGAGAACTGGTTCAGCTCCTTGAGCGAAAGGGTGATCTTTCCGCTTCGTGCCTTATCGCTCTTCAAGTTGAACTTGTGGAAGCGGTCGAACAATTGATGGTCGGTGAAAAAGCAGATGCGTAGCGTATCATCGGCGAATCCCTCGTGTATCGTGCGGTTTACGGCGGTGAAAGGGATATTGTCGCCCCTATCCTCGAAAATCATCCGGATACGGTTGGCTTGTTTCTCTTGATCGCTCAATATATATAATGCATAACCCTCGTCGAGGTATTTATGGAACGACTCGCTCACCCGGTCGAAATTCTTATGATAGATCGGCTGCGTTTGCGTAGAGAAGTGGATGGTAGCGTCCGCCGTTCCCATCGGCCGTACCCCGAAATGGATGCGACGGAAATCCAAGACCTCCCGTAGGAAGTCCTCCGCTTGGACTAATTTCTTCCGCATCTGGTCGATATCGGCGAAGGATTCCTCGTCGGCTACCACCGGATCGTCGTTCCATACGCTTCCGATGCGCTCCTTGCACCATGCGAGATCTCTCGCCGCTATGAAGGTGTTCGGAGGGAGGGAGCCTAGCAAGGAAGTACTATCCTTGGCGTTCTTGCTCATCTCCGGGACGATATAGATGCTGTCCAGCTTCTCCTTGCTGAGCTGCGTCTCCACGTCGAACGTACGGATGGTCTCCACCTCGTCGCCGAAAAAGTCGATACGGTAGGGGAACTCGTAGGAGAAAGAGAAAACGTCGAGGATACTGCCCCGGAGGGCGTACTGCCCCGGCTCATATACATAATCGACCTGCTCGAAGCCATACTCGTCCAGCACGTCGGAGACAAACATATTATCCAGCTTCTCGCCCACGCTGATTTTTAAGGTATTCTCCTTCAATACCTCCCGGGCCACGACTCGTTCCGCCAAGGCGTCCGGATACGTGACGATTACGAAAGAGGCGTCCGGGTCTTGCAACCGGCTGAGTACCTCGGTGCGCAGGATCTCGTTCGCCGGATCGACATGCCCGTACTTGATGGCCCTCCGGTAAGCGGATGGGAAGAAGTATACCTCATTGCTGGCGGTAAGTTGCATCAAGTCGTGATAGAAATAGCCGGCTTCCTCTTGGTCGTTCAACACGCACACATAACTTCCCCTTCCTTTCGTAAAAAGAGAGGCGATCGTCATTGCCGGACCCGAGCCATTCAGTCCCTTTAGGAATATATTGCGGGACGTATCGTTTTTCAGTAAGGTGTCCAGCGCCGTCACTTGCGGGTGAGCGGCATATAGTTTCAATAATTCTTGTACTTCCAAAGCGATATCTTGTTTCCGCGAAGGTAACCTTTTTAGGGAAAAAAACAGTATGAATAATGCAGCGATTATTGCCCAGACAATGAACAATGCCGGATTTGACGTACTGCCGATGGAAATGGACTTGTCCTCACGCTCGTCTATTCTGAGCTTGATAGACGAAGCGCAGAAGCATGGAGAAATCTCAATGTTAGTAAATGTCGCCGGAGTATCTGTTTTCCATAGAGCGAGGATTCGAGTAGGGGATTTTGGGGGAAATGCTTTTGGGTCCTCTGAAAAAGGGAGACTTATCTTATATTTTTATGTATGTTCTAGTTCCTTGCCGTATGATTCTGTAAAAAGTCGTACGTGTTTTTTGAAGTGAACCCAGAAAGTTGGATATAAATCAATTTCATTATGTCTAACAAACGAAAGAAGTACGAGAAACATCCTTATTCTGTGCGGTTACAAGTAGTAGCCAAAGTTTTGTGTGAGCATTTGCCTTTACGTACAACAGGTAAAATGTTTGATGTAAATCCACGTCA
>ERZ506926.609-NODE-609-length-15330-cov-3.527136_pt1 | contig 15330 bp, 12 predicted proteins | sample MGYA00512903_ERZ506926 | MGnify/ENA metagenome assembly ERZ506926 | reverse complement strand
TAACGGGCATAGATGTCCGAAGCGATGTATCCCAATGGATGTCCCACGTGCAGGCCTGCGCCGCTGGGGTAGGGGAACATGTTCAGTACATAATATTTTTGTTTTGTTTCGTCTTCCGTCACTTGGTAGGTTTTGTTCTCCACCCACCGTTTCTGCCATTTTTTTTCAATCTCTCTGAAATTGTATTCCATAATGGTTTTAATTATATTGTTGAAAACTTGTTGATATACTTACTAAAACTTGTTGATAGTTTGTTTAATTCAGTTTATATCCTGTTAATTAAACGGTGCAAAGTTAAGGGTTTATTTTCAGATTTGTAGCGAAGTAGTGTAAAAAAACAGCATGAATGCTTGACATTCCGCTTTTTATTACTTATATTTGTGATGTGCTTTTAAAACTAATTTTTTGTTTGTAATACAAATAATGGCTAAATTAATTCAATAGGATTTTACAAAGAAGATTTTTTAGGATATTGCAAGGGATGTAATCTGTGAAGATCACATCCCTTTTTTTGTATGTTTCCTGTCGGAGGCGCTTCCATTTGTCTGTTTTTCTGATAATGGGCACAACCTCTTTTCAAAAGCCCTGTATAAGGCCTTTGGGGAGATTTACTAAAACTTGGACGGAGATTTACTAAATCTTTCCTTTCATTTTAGTAAATCTCCCCAAAGGTTTCAGTAAATCTTCTTTCGGGTATTATAAAAGCCTGTCTCATTGTATAGAAAGAGGAAAGCATTATCTTTGTGCGTAATTTATAAGCGGTGTATGCATACAACGAAGAACTATATTTATCATCTCATAGCCATTCTTACCGTAGGGATATGGGGACTGACGTTTATTTCTACAAAAGTATTGATAGAGCATGGACTTTCTCCGCAGGAGATATTTTTGCTTCGTTTTCTGATGGCTTATCTGGGAATTTGGTTTATCTCTCCGCGCAAACTGTTTGCCGATAATTGGAAAGATGAACTTTGGTTGCTGTGGGGCGGCGTTACGGGCGGTTCTTTCTACTTCTTTACGGAGAATACGGCATTGGAAATCACACTGGCCACCAATGTGGCTTTTATTGTTTGTACGGCTCCGCTGCTCACCACTATTTTGTCCTTGCTGATCTATAAAAAAGAAAAAGCCACCGCCGGACTGGTGGGCGGTTCCCTGCTGGCGCTGGTGGGGGTGGCGTTGGTGGTCTATAACGGCCATTTCATATTGAAGATTTCACCGCTTGGCGATTTCCTGACTCTTCTTGCCGCCTTCTCCTGGGCGTTCTACAGCCTGATAATGAAAAAAATGTCCGGGCGTTATCGTACGACTTTCATTACCCGCAAGATTTTCTTCTACGGAATACTGACTATTCTTCCCGCTTTTATCCTTCATCCCTGGCAATTTTCTCTTTCCGGACTTTGGCAGCCGGCGGTTTGGATGAACCTTCTTTTTCTGGGTGTACTCGCTTCTCTGGTTTGCTTTGTGGTGTGGAACATCATTTTGAAGCAATTGGGTACGGTGCGGGCTTCCAACTACATTTATTTGAATCCGCTTTTCACGCTGATAGGTTCCGCTGTCCTGCTGGACGAACAGTTCACCGTAATGTCACTCATGGGAGCCATGCTCATATTGGGCGGTGTGTATTGGGCGGGAAAGAGATAAAGGGGAAAGAGGAGACCCATGGGCATAAAAAAAGGAGTACCGCTGTACTCCAACCTTTGTTAACCTTAAATCTAATACTATGAAAAACACATTGCAAAGATACGGACTCTTGGGATATTTGCAAACTATCCAAGAAAAAAAGTATGTTTTATAACACTTCTTATATATTTTCGTCCTTTGCTATATCTTTTTTAAGAATTTCAGCCTTTAGCTTCCTGATACATGAAGCGTTTGATGCTCTTCTTGGCGGTCTTTTCAAATTCCTCAAAGTGTATCTTCACTTTGGTTATCTGGCTGTATGCCGGCAATAGTAGGTTCAGCTCATTTCGGTTGGCTTCCATTGCTTTTTCTATATCGGCCTGTTGGAGTCCATGAGCGAAGGCATCGTCGAAGTCGGGATATATCAGGGCGACGAGTTTGTCGTGCTGCAATACAATCAAAGACTCCGATACGTAAGGCATGTTGTTCAGTTTGCTTTCAATCTCTTCAGGGTATATGTTCTGTCCGCTGGAGGTTAGAAGCATATTTTTGCTACGTCCGCGTACGGTGACGTAGCCGTCTGCATCCATTGTGGCAAGGTCGCCCGTATGCAGCCAGCCGTTGACATCGATGATTTGCGAGGTAGCCTCGGTATTCTTGTAGTATCCCAGCATAAGATTGGTTCCCCGGCAGATAATTTCGCCCGCTACATTTTGAGGATTGGGAGAGTCTATCTTCACCTCCATGCGGGTAGTGGCTTTTCCGCATGAGGCGAGTTTCAGGGTTTCCCAACGGCTGGAACAAATGATAGGGCCACATTCTGTCATACCGTAGGCAATGGTGTAGGGGAAGCCTATCTGCTTGAGGAAGCGTTCCACATCGGCATTGAAAGGAGCGCCGCCAATAATGATTTCGTCAAAATTACCGCCGAAAACATCCATTGCTTTCTTGCGCATATCGGCTTTTATCTTATCGTTGACGATGGGCATGCGCAGCAACAGCTTACCTATTTTGTTGTCGATAAGCGGCAGGATGTTTTTCTTGATAATCTTCTCCACAATAAGAGGCACGCAGGAGATGACACGCGGTTTGATTTCAGAGAATGATTGCGCGATAATCTTCGGCGATGGCATGCGGGTAAGGAAGTAGAGATGTGCGCCTGCCGAGAAGCCGTAAAGAAAGTCGTATACCATGCCGAAAACGTGTCCCAAGGGAAGCATGGAAACGATGTGGTCACCGGGACGCACAGGCAGCATTTCGTGACAATAGGCTATGTTGGACCACAAACTGCGGTAAGGCAGCATTACGCCTTTGGAATAGCCGGTGGTGCCGGAAGTGTAATTGATGACCGCCAATTCTTCAGGAGACTGTTCCTTGCGATAGCAGATATGTTCGGGACGGAAGTTTTTGGGATAGCGTGCGCCATAGATAGCATTACGGTGTTCGAATGCTTCCATGAGTCGTTCGTCCCGGCAAACGACCGGAGTGAAATCCGTCAGCAGTACCACTCCCATTAACAGCGGCATAGCTTCTTCGTTCAGGTTTTCCCAGGCCCGGTCGCCCACAAAAAGAAGTTTGGCTTCGGAATGATTGACGATGTTGTGTATGTTGTCTGCCTTGAATTCGTGGAGAATAGGAACAATGACAGCACCATAGGTCACTGTTGCCAGAAAGCACACTGCCCAATGGGCGCTGTTACGACCGCATACGGCTATTTTATCACCGGGCCGGATACCGGCGCTTTCCAATACGATATGAAATTTTGCAATCTTTCGGGCAACATCTTTATATTGTAGGGTGATTCCCTGGTAGTCGGTTAGGGCATTTTTATCCCAATTTTGTACGATGCTTCGTTCTATATAGTCAATGAACAGTTGTTCTTGTTCCATTCGTATAATTGCACACTTTAGTTAAAACTGCGCAAATATAGGGCTTATAGTGATGCAAAGCAAGTGGTTTGAAGTTTTTTTCATGGAGACTGTTCTCCTTTATTTCCTATTCTTTGACCTTTTCAGAAATAAGGAGCAACTTGTCTCCTACGTGGAGTTTTAGGGTGCCGTTGGGTATCAGGTACTCATTGCCGCGTTTCACTATCATGACGAGGGTCCCCTGGGGGAGGTTCATGTTTTTGAGAGTGTCGCCTTTTTTGTCGAGCATCTCTTGGGTAACGGTTACATCGCGCAGGTCGGAGTCGATTTCCTCGGGCAGCTCTACTCCGAAGTCATTGCCTGTCTTTTCCATTGGAGTGGAAAGTCCCAGCAGGCGCGCCACCTTTGAGACGGTAGTACCTTGAATGACGAGAGATAGGATTGTGATGAAAAATACAATGTTGAAGATCACGTCGGCGCCGGGTACATCTGCCACTACCGGATAGGTGGCAAAGATAATGGGAACCGCACCACGCAGTCCTACCCAGGAAACGAAGAGCTTGGATGTCGGAGTGATACGTTTTCCGAACGGAAGCAGACAGAGAAATACACTGAGCGGTCGCCCTATAACAATCATAAATACGCCGATGAGCAGTGCTACGACGGCTACTTCCAGCATTTCGTGCGGATTGACAAGCAGACCGAGACAAAGGAACATGATAATTTGGAAAAGCCATGTCAACCCGTCCATAAACGTGTAAATCTCCTTGCGGTGCATAATTTTGTTGTTGCCCACCATCATGCCGGCAATGTAGACGGCCAGGTAGCCGTTGCCTTTCATCAAGTCGGTAACGGAGAATGTGAAGAAGACAAACGACAGCAGCAATATGGGATAGAGCGACTGGTTGTCTATATTCAGCCTGTTCAGCATAAGGATGGCCAATTTGCCCAGCAGGTAACCGGCTGCGGCACCCACAATAAACTGTATCACGAAAGAGAGAACTATTTGGGAAACGCCCATCCCTGAGGACTGGATGAACTGAATCAGTACGATAGTCAGCATATAAGCCATCGGGTCGTTACTTCCGCTTTCCAACTCCAGCATAGGGCGAAGGTTGTGCTTCAGGTTCATCTTCTGTGAGCGCAGAATGGCGAATACCGATGCCGAGTCGGTAGACGACATGGTGGAAGCCAGCAGCAAGGATGTGATTAGCGGCAGATGAATATTGGTCCAGCTCATGCCCGAAAGCCACCATATAAACAGTCCGGTGAACAATGCCGTCAGGAGAACACCCAAAGTGGACAGTACGATACCGGGGGAAAGGATGGGTTTGATTTCAGTAAACTTAGTGTCCATACCGCCCGAAAACAGTATGATACTCAAGGCTACCATACCGATGAATTGCGCTTCTTTTGCATTATGGAATTGCAATCCCAGTCCGTCACTGCCGAAGAGCATACCCACTACCAGAAAGAGCAATAAAGCGGGAACTCCGAAACGATAACCGGTCTTGCCTACGATGATGCTGACGAAAAGTAAAATAGAACCTACGAGTAGAATGTTTTCTGCTGTAAATAACATAAGTATTGTGTTATAAAGTTTATTATAAATGCTTTTTGTACCTTAGTGTACAAAGGTATTTATAATTAATAACAAATACAATATTTAGTTAGTTCAATTAAATTTCAGTACAAAAGTTGTCTCTTTTCCCGGTCTCAAGGAGAGATTTCCACCGGACAAGCGCATGATTTGCCGGGAGATGCTGAGTCCTATTCCGCTTCCGTTTTCTTTGGTGGTGAAGAAGGGAATAAATATATGTTCGGCAATGTTCGGGGGGATGGCAGGACCATTGTTGGATATTTCAATCAATACAGCTTCAGCTTCATCGCAATAGGCGCGTATATGGATGTGCTTTTCCTCTGCTGGAGAGGAGGACTTCTCAAAAGCCTGCATGGCATTCTTCAGCAGGTTGATGATGACTTGTGAAATGAGGTTCTCGTCTGCATGAAGTATCAGGTCGTTGGGAACGATGGAGGCATGGAAAGTTACGGGGATACCGGGATACTGATGGCGTGCCAGCTCCACCATGCGGCCGATGAAGCCTTTGAGGTAGAATAAGGTCGGTTCGGGAGTAGGGATATGTGTGAATTTGCGGTAGGAATCGACGAAGGCGAGCAATCCTTTGCTGGTGCTGCTGATTGTTTCCAGACCGTTGCGTATCTCTTCTTTGGATATTTTTTCTTCGGTGAGTTCCAGCAGAGTGTCGCTAAGGGAGGTGATAGGGGTTATGGTGTTCATAATCTCGTGGGTCAGTACACGTGTGAGTCGTATCCATGAGTCTATTTCTTTTTCGTCCAACTCGCTGTTGATGTCGTTCAGGGCGAGGATGCGCAGGTGTTCCTTGCGGACGGTGATGTCGCTGACGCGGACGGAGAGGTTTACTGTGCCGCGTTCGTTGCCGAATGCCACCTGAAATTTGTCACCGGAACGGCAGGTGGTGAGTAAATCCATAAGATGATTGTCCACACGTGACAGTTGGCGGATGTGGGTGAATACTTCCAGTCCGAGCAGATGCAGGGCTTCGTTGTTCTTTTGATAAATGGCTCCGTTGTCGTTCAGCACGACGATGCCGGTATTGACGCAGTCGAGGATAAGCTCGTAGTATTTCTCTTGTTGGGCAGTTTCGCTTTTTACATTATATAAGATGCGGGCTACGCGGTTCAGGGAACGGTTTATGAGACGGTTATCTTCGTTTCCGTCCGTCTCGGAGAAATGAATGGCGGTGTCGTTGTTTTCAATGGCATCAAGCATGAAAAGGACTTTGCGGGTGTGGCGGTGGTACAACCGTTGCTGCCGGCGTATTGCCAGGGGAAGAAGTACGGTGAAGAAGACAGCCCAGAACAGAGGGGCGTTAAAGCCATGCAATGTCGGAGCTTTAAGAAAATACAAAGTCCACATTGCTCCTGCAGCTAAGGCAATGAGCAGGCTGACGGCAGTCTGAAAAACATAATATTGGTTTATATTCTTATACTTCATACTATTTCTGGCTTATGCTTCTTATGTTTTCAGAGCCCGTACTTTTTCATTTTGTTATAAAGCGTTTGCCGGGTAATCCCCAGTTGCGAGGCAACAGCCGAGAGGTTACTACCACATTTCTCCAGTGTCTGGCGTATCATCTGCTTTTCCATATCTTCAAGGGTGGATACGGGCGTTTCCGGTGCTTCGTTTCTGCGTTGTAACTGGAACGATCCGGCAGAGAGAAATGTGCCGTCGCAGATAATAACGGCCTTTTCAATGGCATGCTCCAGCTCGCGGATATTACCGAACCAGGGATGCAGCGTCAGCTTCTCACGTGCTGAATTGTCCAGACGCAAAGCAGGCTTTTCATATTGCTTGCAGAAGCGTGTGATGAAGCGTTCTGCCAGTGGAATAATATCTTCCGGCCGTTCTCGCAGTGCAGGAATTTCAAGATGAATGGTATTGATGCGGTAGAGCAGGTCCTCGCGAAACTCTCCTTTATCCGCCATTTCAGATAGGTGGCGGTTGGTGGCACAAACCAGGCGGATATCTATCGGGATAGGCGTATTGCTTCCCACGCGTACAATGCTGCGGCGCTGAAGTGCAGTCAGCAGTTTGGCTTGCAGATGATAGGGGAGATTGCCTATTTCGTCAAGGAAGAGAGTGCTGTGGTCGGCAGACTCAAACTTACCGGGACGGTCGGCATGGGCATCGGTGAAGGAACCTTTCATGTGTCCGAAAAGTTCGCTTTCAAAAAGGCTTTCGGTAATGGCGCCCATATCCACGCTTATCATTTCCTTATGGTGGCGTGTGGAGAGGGCGTGTATTTCGCGGGCAAGCATCTCCTTGCCTGTACCGTTCTCACCGGTAATAAGTATATTGGCGTCGGTAACGGCTACTTTCTCCACCAGCATGCGAAGTTGTTGCATGGCGGAACTTTCTCCCCAGTACATGGAAGAAACGGCAGTTGCAGCCGTTGCTTTCTTCTTTCCGGATGTAGGGGTGTCTTGTGCGGCATTGAGCAGGGTTTCTACCAGCTTTCCGTTGTCCCAGGGCTTGACGACAAAGTCCGTTGCACCTTCTTTTATTCCGCGTACGGCAAGGTCTATGTCGGCATAGGCGGTGAACAGTACCACAGGCAGTGACGAATATTGCTTCTTTATTTCGTGCAGCCAGTAAAGTCCCTCGTTCCCGGTATTGATGCCGGACGTGAAATTCATATCGAGAAGCACTACCTTCCACGTATCTTCGCGCAAGGTGCCGGGAAGGGTAACTGGTGAAGAAAGGGTGGTTATTTTATCAAAATAAGGTTTCAACAGCAGTTGCAAGGCGGTGAGTACGCCCCGATTGTCGTCAACGATAAGAATGTTTCCGGATTTCTTCATGGCAGAACAGTGTCTTTTTATATTTGTGAGGACAAATATATTTCATTTTCCCGAGAATGTTTTCAAGAAGGAGAGAAAGATGAAATAATAAATTGAGAAGTACCGGAATAATACATACCGTATCACAGTTAAGATACGGGCAGCGGACTTACAGCAATTGCAACTTCAATCCGAAAGACAGGCTTAGGTAATCCCTTGGTTTCAGGTATTTGTTGGTGAAGGCGCTTACTATGTATAAGTCGCAGGTGCTCAGTTCATAGAAGAACGTAATGGACTTTGCCGTAAACCTGCGGCGGGGATCGATGTCGTACGTGATACGTTGTCCCAGAAAAGCATGGATGCGTACTTTGGACGAGAAGCCGTAATAGCCTTTCGGATAGCGGTCCGGCTCGTTCACCCAGAATTCGTCACCGAATACGGTGTTGAAGTACATACCGCAGGTGAGAGGTTCTGCCGAGAACCGGCTTTCCTTGATTTGCAGGCTCCAGGGGATATAGTTCTGCTTCAAGGTAAATGTCAGTTTGGTGCAATCGGACTGATATTTGGGCAGGACACCCAGAAATATATCCGTTTCCCACTGGTTACGTTTTCCGTAATCCCAGCCTGTACCCAGTGACAGCAAACCCATGTTGCCGGCAAACTGTATTTTGGTGTGTGTGGGAATCAAGGCTTCCCAATGTTTGCGATAGCGGTGCACACGCCGGTCGTAACGGCTGTGACGTGTACGGCCGGTCACAATGGTATCAGGCTTGCGTTGCAGGTAGACAGTATCGTGTTTCACGATAATCACTGTATCTCTTTCTTGCGCAGAAAGCGCGCCGCACCACAATAGCAGCAGGCAGATAACGGCGGCGAGTACGGGTTGATTAGAAATAGACCACTTCGCGTTCATATCCGTCGGGGGTTATGGTGAATATATAGTAATTGCGGTTCTTCATACAGTCGCTCATGTAGTACATGATGCCGTCCTCGAAGAGGTTTTCCTCGAATACATGGTGTTCGTGGGCGGCGGTACAGAATTGTATGCCGGGGAACCCGGTTACGTAACGGTGAAAGACACGTGCCACGTTGTTATTGAACTGGTCGGCATAAGGGCGGACATGCATGGACACTACGGTTTTGTCGAACTCGTCTTTACGGTCGGTAATTTCGTTTTCAAGAAAGGTGAAGTCGGGAATGGGGCGGGAGTAGTCGAACTCCATAGCGTTGGTATTCAGGCATACGAATTTTATCCGTCCGGCAATGAACGAAAAGTTGGGGTCGCCGAATACGGCGCGATATGTCTCTTCTCCTGTGCCAAGGCAGTCGTGGTTGCCAATCAAGGTAACATAGGGCACGTGGAGCTTGTTCATAATGTCGCGTTGCCAAAGGAACTCGTCAGTAACACCGAAGTCGCTCATGTCACCGCCATGAATAACGAAGTCGATGTCGTCGCGCTTATTTATCTCTCCTACGAAATCCAGCGTCTCGTCATACCAGCGTTGCGAGTCGCCCATAGTCACGAATTTAATCGTTGTCTTGCCTTTGCATTTCTGTTCTATCTCTGCAATGTTATGGGCATTTACGTCGGTCTCACCGCTGATGCGCACATCATACGGGTGATAGTCTATCATGTCGCAGCCACCCATGAACAGGCAGAGGAATGATAGGAGTAAGGGTTTATATGGCTTTATCATATTAATCAGCTTGGTATATAAGTGTATGCCTATGAAAACTGAGGGCAAAGGTAGAGTTTTCATTCAATAGAAAAGTTGTCCTATTTTCCGTTTTTCTGTCCTGTAAAAGAGATTTTGTTTCACTGCAACACTATACAAAAGGACATGGATTCTTTTCAGACGGAAGAATATAAGAACATACTGGATGGGCTGCTGTGTCTAATTATTGGACAGGCTGTGTCTAATTATTAGACACTGATACTTATACGGTCTGTTCACTACTTGCTGACAACCAGTGCTATAACTGTTTTGGCACGCTTTCTGCATTATCTTAGGCAGGAAAAATAACATATAAATAAAAACATAACAATATAAATAGTATGAAACAAATCTATTATGTCATTCAAACTTTGCTCCGGGGACGCGGCTCGAACATCATCAAAATTATCTCCTTGGGGTTAAGCCTGACGATGAGTATCCTGCTTTTCTCCCGCGTTGCATACGAGCAGAGCTTTGATACCTGCTACAAAGACTATGACAACCTTTACCAAATCTGGTCTGTATTTACCGTCAAAGGCGAAAAGTATCCGCCACAAGAACAGAACTGTGGTCCTGTGGCAGGCGCCATATTGGAGAATTTTCCGGAACAGGTGGAAGCTGCCACCAGCACTTGCTACTGGAAAAATTCTCCCTTGTACAATGGCAACATTCGTTTTGATGAAAAAAAGATTGTGGCAGACTCGCTCTTTTTTCAGACAATGGGTATCGAGGTGCTGAGTGGCAATCCGGTGAAGGACCTTCAGCAGCCTGATGTGATTTTCCTGAGCGACCGCTTTGCCAAGAAGATATTCGGCGGAGAGGATCCGGTGGGGAAGACTATCAATTACAATCACGAGAAGGATTTTATGGTGAAGGGCACGTATAAGGCATTGCCCGCAAACGCTACTGTCAATCCTGAAGCCGTTATCTCCATGCCTACCTTATGGAACGAAGGTTCCGGCGGTAACTATTCATGGCAGGGCGGGGACAGTTATCCTGAATATATCCGTTTCCGTCCCGGTGCGGACAAGTCGGTGGTGAACGCACGTATAGACGCTATGATAGAGAAGTACCGTCCGGAAGAGAGTAAAACGAAATATGGATATACGGCGTTTGTAAAGCCTATCCGCGATACATACCGGAACTATGAGAGTGTGAAACGGATGCGTAATATCATGAGCGTTCTCGGCTTTGCCATTCTTTTTATAGCGGCGTTGAATTATGTGTTGATTTCCATTTCTTCGCTCACCTATCGTGCCAAAGCGGTAGGCGTGCATAAGTGCAATGGTGCAAGCGGCGGTAAGATATTCGGTATGTTCCTTTTGGAGACGGGCATCATCATTGTGGCAGCCTTGCTCTTAATGGCTTTGGTGCTGCTGAATTTTCGGGAGTTCTTTGAGGATACTGCTGCGGCAAAGCTCTCCTTACTGCTTGCTCCGGAGCGCATTTGGGTTCCGTTGACGGTAATCGGCGTATTGTTTATAGTGGGCGGGGTGTTGCCGGGGCGATTGTTTGCCCATATTCCCGTATCTCAGGTATTCCGCCGTTACACCGAGGGTAAGAAGGGGTGGAAACGTCCGCTGCTTTTCATCCAGTTTGCGGGTGTGGCATTCATCAGCGGACTTATGTGTGTGGTGATGGCGCAATATCAATATGTACTGAACAAGGATATGGGGTATAACCCGCAACGGCTGGCGCTTGCCAATGCTTATTGGAATAAGGAAAAAGAATGTGACGCCGCTTTCCAATTTTTTAAGGGGCTTCCTTATGTAGAGGCTGTTACCAGTGCCAATAATACGCCTATCAGTGGATACAGTGGATCTATGATTCGCGATGAATCGGGCAATGCGCTCTTCTCCACACGTGCTTGTTACTATATGCGTGAGGATTATCCGGCGATGATGGGCATGACGTTCAAGACCGGCCGCATGGCCCGTACGGAAGATGAAGTTATAGTGAACGAAACATTCGCAGATATGATGCATTGGGGGAATGATGCTGTGGGACGCACAGTTGATGTTGACGGCACTGCACAGATGAAGGTGGTGGGAGTACTGAAAGATTTTCAGATAGAGGACTTTACTGCCGACAAGATGCCTTTCGTTGCACGCTACAATAAATATTTCGTGGGAACGATACATGTCCGTCTGAAAGAACCTTTTGTCCGGAATCTGCAACAACTGAACAAAGATGTAGCTGATGCTTTCCATAATCAGACTATCGACTTCATCGGCTATGAAAAGAAGATTACCGACTCTTATAATTCCGTTCGCGTGTTCCGCAATGCCACATTGATGGCGGCCATAACAATGTTCTTCGTCATGCTGATGGGTTTGATAGGATATACCGCCGATGAAGTGCGCCGTCGCAGTAAGGAGATTGCCATTCGCAAAGTGAACGGCGCGGAAGCATCTTCTATATTGGAACTGCTTTCTAAGGACATACTTGTTGTGGCATTGCCGGCGGTTATTCTCGGAAGCCTCGCGTCATGGTACATCAACGGCGTCTGGATGGAACAGTTTGCCGAGCAGATTCCTCTCGGTTGGATTGTATATCTGCTGGTGATAATCGTCAATCTGGTGATAATAGTAGGTTGTGTTCTTTGGAAATCCTGGCGGATAGCCAATGAAAATCCGGTGAACAGTATTAAGAGTGAATAAAAAGATAATATAAATAAAAATGGATATTATGATTGAAATTAATAACATCAGTAAAGTATTCTGTACTTCGGAAGTAGAGACGGTAGCACTGAATCACGTAAACCTCGAAGTCAAAGAGGGAGAGTTTGTAGCCATTATGGGGCCGTCCGGCTGTGGCAAGTCCACTTTGCTGAATATACTCGGTTTGTTGGATAATCCTACGGAGGGCAGTTATAAGCTGCTTGGGCAGGAAGTGGCGGATTTGAAAGAAAAGGAGCGTACCCGCGTACGCAAGGGCCAACTGGGATTTGTGTTCCAGAGTTTTAACCTGATAGACGAACTGAACGTCTACGAGAATGTAGAACTTCCCCTCACATATCTGGGCGTAAAAGCCGGAGAACGCAAACGCATGGTGGATGATATTCTGAAACGGATGAATATCGGTCACCGGGCCAAGCACTTCCCGCAACAACTTTCCGGCGGACAGCAGCAGCGTGTGGCCATTGCCCGCGCTGTGGTAACGAACCCGAAGTTGATTCTTGCCGATGAGCCTACCGGTAACCTGGATTCCAAAAACGGTGCGGAGGTGATGGCTTTGCTGACCGAATTGAACAAAGAGGGCACTACCATTGTCATGGTGACGCACTCCCGGCATGATGCATCATTTGCACATCGTACGGTGCACCTGTTTGACGGTAGTATAGTGGCGAGTGCGGCTTATGTATATCCACAGCGCGATGACAGCCGTAACGAAAGCAAAGAAGTCCGATACGGGCATACAGGTCCAGATGCCATCCAGTCCCATGTAGCGGGGGAGGATAATCAATCCCGGCAATAAGTATAGCAGTTGCCGGGTGAGGGACAGGAATATGCTGATCTTCGCTTTGCCGATACTTTGGAAGAAGTTGCCGATAACGATTTGCGCACCCACCAGCGGGAACATGGCTATGCCGATGCGCACTCCTCTTGAAGCCATGTCAATCAACTGCTCATCACTCGTAAAGATTGCCGATACGGCATGCGGAAACAGTTCGCAGATGATAAAGCCAGTGCTGGTGATGCATACGCCTGCAATGATGCTCAGGCGCAAGGTTGCCTTTACCCGGTCGTGTTTCTGTGCTCCGAAGTTATAGCCGACAATGGGCTGCATACCCATAGTCAGCCCTAATACAATCATTACATACAGCACCAGTAGCCGGTTCATTATGCCATATGCTCCGATAGCCATGTCGCCGCCGTAATGTTGCAGGCTGTTGTTGACGATGATTACAATGACGCACGCCGTTACATTCATTAGGAACGGTGACATCCCTATGGAAAATATGCTGCTGATAATGCGTTTTTTCATTTTCCAGAACCCCGGCTGCAACCGTACGATACTTGTCTTTTGCAGGAAATGGCTCACTACCCACACCATACCGATGAACTGTGAGATGACAGTTGCCGTTGCCGCACCGCGGATGCCCCAGTCAAAGTGGAAGATAAAGACAGGGGCCAGTATGATGTTGCAGACCACCGTAACCATTGAGGTCAGCATGGCTTTCTTGGGATAACCGGTGGCGCGCATCACATTGTTCAGCCCGATCATCGTATAGGTAATGGGAGTACCCAGCAAGATCACTTGCATAAAGTCCCTCGCATAGGGCAAGGTGTCGTTGCTGGCCCCGAAGAAACGCAGGATCTCATCCAGGAAGAAGAAAGAGATACTGCCAAACAGGAATGAGTTGACCAGGCAGAGCATCAGGGTGTTGTTCAACACTTCCGCTGCCCCGTCCATATCTTTCTGCCCCAGCCGTATGGACGAAATGGCAGAACCGCCTGCCGAAACCAGTGTACAGAAAGCAACCACCAGGTTCATCAACGGGAAAGTAATGGCAAGTCCGGCAATACCCATGGCGCCTACGCCATGACCGATAAATATACTGTCGATGATATTGTACAGTGAAGTGATTGTCATTCCGATAATGGCAGGAATAGAATACTGTACAAGAAGCTTGCCGATTCGTTCGGTTCCTAAAATATGCGGATCATTCATTTGATATTTGTCAATTAAGCATCTGCAAAGATAGGAAATATTTGCTCAGTTCGATGATTATTCAGACCTTTGCGGCTGAATATTATATTTGTTTTAATCATGGATACAATAAAAACAACGGCCGTCCTTTTTGATTTTGACGGAGTGATCATGGATACTGAAGCACAGTATTCTTTCTTTTGGCATAAAGCTGGTGTCGATTATCTGGGTATGGACGATTTGGAAAACCGCGTGAAAGGTCAGACGCTGACCTACATCTACGATACTTTTTTTGGCGGAAAAGCGAAAGAACAGGAGGAAATCACCGCTGCCCTTATACGCTTTGAACAAGAAATGGATTATGATTATATTCCCGGTGTGCTTGATTTTATCGCCGATTTGCGCCGTAATCATGTACAAATGGCGGTTGTCACCAGTTCCAATGACCAGAAAATGGCTGCTGTCTATCGCGCCCGTCCCGAAGTGAGAACGATGTTCGACCGTATCCTTACGGCGGAAATGTTTACCCGGTCCAAGCCGGCTCCCGATTGTTTCCTGCTTGGAATGGAAGTGTTCGGAACAACACCTGACACCACTTATGTGTTCGAAGATTCCTTTAACGGACTGAAAGCGGGCATGGCATCCGAAGCTACTGTCATAGGGTTGGCCACGACAAATCCTCGTGAGTCCATTGCTCCCTTATGCCATTGTGTATTGGATGATTTTAGGGGCTTCACTTGCGATAAAATGCTTCAAGTGCACAAGTAATGGGAAAAAGCACTAACTTTGCGCGCAATTTAAAATCATTAACACACTAAACATTATGGCTGGATATATTTCAGACGACACTCGTAAAGTAACTACGCATCGCCTTGTTGAGATGAAACAAAGAGGCGAAAAAATATCAATGTTGACTTCCTATGACTATACCATGGCGCAGATTGTAGATGGCGCCGGCATGGACGTTATTTTGGTGGGAGACTCCGCTTCCAATGTAATGGCGGGTAACGTGACTACGCTGCCGATAACACTCGACCAGATGATTTATCATGCCAAGTCCGAGATCGGAAGAGCACACGTCTGAACTC
>ERZ506926.582-NODE-582-length-16101-cov-7.853733_pt1 | contig 16101 bp, 23 predicted proteins | sample MGYA00512903_ERZ506926 | MGnify/ENA metagenome assembly ERZ506926 | reverse complement strand
GGGTATCTATACACTTTACATTTTCCACGAAAAAACCCCCATCACCTTTCTGGTGTGGAGGTTTAATCGTCGCTTTTGCAGATTGTGAAGGCGTAAATCTGTGAATAACAAATAGGGGACAAATAGAAATGAAAAAGTACACGTCCATCCTTGGACATATTAAGTATACCATATATCATATAATTTGTCAATACTAAATTCAAAAATAAAAATAGGCTCAAAATGGCTTTATATTTCCATTGCTGAGAGCCTACTATATAAAGTTGGTTAATATATTGTCAATAATCGCTCCGCCGAGCATATTCATGCGATATCCTTATGCGTGGATAAAGCTTCATTATTATATGACTTAATATATTACCTAATTTTATTATAAATCATTTTATTTTATTTGTCAATAAACATATTTACTTTTTTGCTGTTTTATGCTATAATATATGTGAAAGGAGTGGTAACGTGACAAAAGAAGAAATCTATGGTATTTTGGCTATGGAAGACGAGGACGAAAGAGAAACAGCTATTGGCACTATGAGCGCCCGTGATGGAGAAGCATTAACAACTATTGAAACTTTAACGGCTGATAATGAGAATTTGCGTGCTGATGTAGCCGAAAGAGATGAGCAGATTTCCAAACTGTCTAAAGACATTGATGTGTGGAAGAAACGTGTTGACAGATTGTCGGATGTTAATCGCGCTGGAGTTGTCGAAGATAAAATGGAAAAAGATTTTAAATCACTAGAAGATTATTTTTACAAAGAATGAGAGGAGATTTTATGTCAAGATTATCAAAAATGCCAGATATTAACGAAGTAGAAAAAATGTCTGGTGCTGAGCTTTTAAATTTAGCAGTAAGAGAAGTTAACAATCCAGAGCTTAACAAAGCTATTGGGGATACTACTATTGATTCTTCAACCTTTGGACAGATTGGTCAGATTATCAATTCAAATGATGGTTGGAGAAACCAGGTTTATTACACACTTTTTAACAAAGTAGGACTGTATGAAATGGGATACGCTGTAGCTACCGACAAATACGGTGCACTTATGAGAGATTACCTGTCAATCGGTGGAGCTGTTGATGAAATTGAAATGGATAAGATTAAGCCTGTGAAATACAATCCAGAAATCCAGTGGCAGGACGCACTGAAACAGTATATTCCAAAATATTTGGAAATGTTCCATACTCCAAACAGAAAAGAGCGTTACGCTTTAACAGTCAATCCAGAAATGGCAAAGCGTGCGTTTAGTAGCGAGCAGGCATTTAGAAGATTTTTGGATATGCAGTTCGCCGTAGCGGCAGAATCAAACAAAATTGACCGTAACTATTGGTTTTGGAATTTGTTTAAATATGTCGCTGAAAACATTGCATATTATGTTGAAATTCCAGGCTTTGATACAAAAGAACATGCCGAGGATACGACGGTTCTCGTTCGTCAGTGGGGGTTAGATTTATTATTCCCAAGTGATAAATTTAATGTGGCAGGTTTCACAAGAGAGGTTTCTCCAGAAAATATTTTTATCATTATGAAGAACAGTGCAAAAGCATTCCAGAGTGTTAAGGTATTAGCAACATCTTACCATATGCAGGAAACTGAGTTTATTGCTAATCATACGTTAACTGTTCCAACATGGGTTGACCTTGGAGAAAATGTTGAAATCTTAATGGGCGATATTAACGCGTTTAGGTGCTACGTTAATCTATACGCTAGTGACTTTAACCACAATGGCGCTGTTATGGGCGATACTCATTTCTTGCATGTTCATGAAACGTATTCGTCTTCTATTGTTTATCCAGTAATTGCTTTTAAATCATCACCCGTTACTGCTTCAGTCTTAGGAGATTTTAAACCAGCTTCTAATACTATTCTTAACAAAGGCGATACGGAAATGATTTCTATTCCTGTTACTTCTGGAGATAATAAACAGGTGCATTATACGCTTACAGGTAATACAGCACCAGAAACTCAGATTCAGCCTTGGGGGTTGTTGTATGTTGGTCAGAATGAACAGGCGAGCGTTATCACAGTAACCGCAACTATTGAGGATGGAAATAACGGAAGTCCAGTAACAAAGAGTGTAACTTACCAGATTAGAGGTAACGCGCCAAAATTCGGATTTGTACAGCCGCAAGACCACTCCGTCATTAAAAAGGGTGAAGTAGTGCAGTTAATGGCTTCTTTATCAGAGGGACAAGCACCTATCACTTACAGCATTACCACTGCTGGAGTGCATTCTGGAACAACTATTACTCCAAGTGGTCTATTGACTATCAATGCCGCCGAAACACAGCCAAAAATCACAATTAAGTTACAGGCAGGTGTTACTTCCACAACCGTTGAATATACGATTGCAGACGCTTAATGTGGTTCGCTAATTTATACAGGAATGTAGATTGTCAACCGTCTAACGATAATGTTAGATGGTTTCAATCTCGTTCTGAACAAAAATCGTATTTTGAATCTAGGAAAATAAGTTCAGCGGTTGTAACGCCTATTAAGGACATGAATGTGATTGCGTTAGATGTGGATATAAATACTATGAGAGATGTGCCGTATTTGTCTTTTGGTGAAGACGGTGGAAAAGAAATTTATGCGTTTGTTGACGATTGCCAGTACACAAACGAAAGAAGAACATTAGTATATTATACTATTGACGAGTGGCAGACATATATGTTTAATATCGAATGGAATCCCATGATAGTCGAACGTGAAAATGTAACAGATGATGGAATAGGGAATCATTTAGAGGATGAAAACTTGTCTATAAAAGATATGTTGACCGTTAGTGAGGTTGGGAGTGGTTTCTTTAACCCAGCTGATTATCATATTATTATAGGGTACGCCGAAAAACCAGACGGAGGAAATGTAAATCAAAGAATAACGTGCAATATTTTTAACGGTGTCGAATATGAGGATTGCGGAAAAGGTAATGCAGGCGCACAACGCGCAAGGGAGATTTTAGAACAAATGCACGGTAAAGAAGACGCTATCGTCGGTTTATATATGTGCCCAGAGAAATTATTTAACGATTCTGCAATACCTAAACAGCTTAAATTTAATTTACCTGCACGACCATCTTCATTCGGTGGTTATGTCCCTAAAAACAATAAGTTATTTACTTATCCGTATGTTGATTGTTTAGTTGCTAACGGAAACGGTCAAACGCTCGAATTAAAGTATGAATTTTTAGAAAATCTGGAAATGACTGTAGAGTTCTCTTTTGGTTTAAACATGGAAGTCGAAGCATTTCCTAATAATTACATGGGTGAAACGAATAATGACTTATATAAATTAACTATAAATAATTTCCCTATGTGCGCTTATATTGTTGATTCATATAAAGCATGGGTCGCTCAGAATCAAGGACAGTTTAGGTACAATATTGCTTCTTCTTTGGTTTCTGGTTTTGGCACTGGTGCGTTAGCAACTGGTTCATTGTTAGGCGGAGCGGCGGCGGCACTTGTTTCTGGCGCAAGTACAGTTAATGGGATATTGTCACAGAACGCAAGAATGACACGTGTACCAGATACAGCAAGGGGAACTACTTCTGGTTCTGCTACGTTTGCTAACGGTAGGGCAGACTTTAGAGCACGTTCGAGAACAATAACAAAACAAGAAGCAATGATATTTGATGACTATTTAACTCGTTACGGTTATAGAGTTATGAGATACAAAGTTCCAAACTTAACTACTCACTCAATGTTTAATTTTGTTAAGGCTATTGACCCAAACATAACTGGCAATATACCATCAAAATATCTAAACAAAATCATTGATAGAGTAAGTGCAGGTGTAACCCTAATGCATACCGATTTACAAAAAGTAAAAACAAACTATATGGAAAATGAGGTGATAAGCAATGAAATCACTTGACGAATTAACGACACGTAGTAATATATCAAAGTGTACTACTTTTTATTTAAGTGACAAGCAAGCGAGTAAGATACAAATTGATTTGGACAATGATAGAATATGGGCATATTATATTGATAAATTTATTGAAGATTTAATGTCGTTGTTTGTTTGGAAAGGATTGCCAGATGGAATTACCTCTTTTATTTTAGAATATATGCTTATGGCAAACGGAAGTTTTGTATTATATGATGATGACGGGATATTAAAAGCGTCTCGTTATGTAATGGTAACGTGGGATGATTACTTTAAGCCAGTGACAGTACGAACAGTTAATATCGCAACCGATAAAGGCTTAACTGGTAAGTTATTGTATGATGATGAGTTTATTTATTGTTGGAATAGCAATACAGGACTGCCAGTGTTTAATGTAGCAACAACTATTGCTGAAAGGTTGGCTAAAATCGAAAGAACTATTGATTATATCCATAGGCAGATGAGAAGACCAACATTGTTTAGCGGTACTCAAGCATTGAAAAGTACAGTGGATAACATTATGAACGAAAACGACCCAAAAACATGGTATATAGTTGACAAAGACCTAAACGGAATAAACGGTGTACCAGTAATTAGTGGTGATGTTGGAAAAGGTTTAGACGTACTTATGAATATGCGCAAAATGTATTTGCAGGAATGGGATACAAGAGTAGGGTTACACACTATTATGAATGACAAGTCTGAACGCCTTACAGAGTTTGAGGGTTTAAGCTTTTCAGAAGCTGGAAACATAAATATTAGTGGATTGTATCAACAAAGGATTGCATTCAGAGATTGGGCGCGTGAAAGGTTTCCGAAAAAATGTTCGGAATTAGAAGTTTCTTACAGTCCGTTTATTCGTGTTCGTGGCGAAGAAGTGCCAGACAGATATGAAGAAAAAGAGGTGTATGACTTTGTTAGTAAGTGATATCATAAGAAGTGGCTATAAAAATACTGATTACTTTAATACAAATTTTATGGATTTAATAAGGAATCAACGTTCTAGGATTTTTGGTTTCGATTATCCGATAGATACCAAATTTAAAGAAGATTTTGAAGTTAATTTTATTTTACATTTCTTCAACTATCGTATTTCTGACACAGTAGAATCGCATACGTATTTATCGTGGCAGACAATGTTAGCAGATAGAATGTATCAGTTATTCCCGTTGTATAATCAATTTTTTGATAAGATTACTACGGAAGATATAAGCGGAACAGAAAAGTATGTTTCACGTGAAACGTTTGACGAAGATACTACTAATGAAAGTAGTTCAAATAGTTCGTACAATGATAAAACTGATGTAACAGGAGCAAGCGAACAGCAAACAGATAATATAAATAGAGATTTTCCGTTAAGCGCCGTCACTAATACTAATGCTTATATGACAGATACACAGGACAATAACGTTAGTATAAATTCTACAAATAACACTGTTTCAAGCGGAAATAATAATGCTACGGGCAATGATATTGGTAGTAGAAATTTTAATAGAAATAAAACTGATGAAAAAATGATGATTGATTTTGATTATTATAAACGTTTTAGAGATGAACTAAACGGAATTTATAGTGAAATTTATAAGTTTTGCTGTGATTTATTTATTTGTGCGTGGTAAGGAGGAATAACAATGGAGATATACAAACCTAAAACAATGCCATACGATATGAAAATAGATGACGCTTTAAAATTTGCAAGAAAGGAGCTTTATTTGGTAAATCGTTCGTTACGTTCTCTTGGCAAATGTTCTGATTCAGTTACTTATGGAATGGTGTTGTCTTATAAAGTTTGTATCGTAGAAAAATTAAGTGAACTTAAAAAATTAAAAATTGACGGAATAGAAAGGGTTAACGTGTTACAATGAAAGCAGGGCAAAAGATGAATACTGATGATGGGAAATATCAAGTTTGTTTATTTCCGTGTGATATAATGAATATCACCCAGTTATCTGGTTCGGATTCATTTTCACATTGTTGCGGACATCCTATGGATATTATAGGCAACAGCGCTCGTTATCCATTATATGCTCCGTGTGATTGTCACTTAATATATCAAGATAGTGTAGGAAATACCAGAGGGTATCAATCAGATAACGAGGTTGCAACACCAAGCGGAATAGGTTATGTATGTTTTAGTTTTACGCATGACGAAAAACCGCCGTCGGCAACAAAATTTAAACAAGGAGATTTGATATCCCATACAGGTATAGCAGGGCAAGCATACGGGGACCATTGCCATCTAGACCAAGCGAAAGGTCAGAATAAGGGTCTTGTATCCTATGGTATTACTTGCGCAATGGGAAATCCATGTTATGCTTTGCAAGACAGCGCTGAACCAGTTGATATATGGTATATAAATGATACGACTATAGTAGCCACTATGGGACTTACGTTTAAAGAGTATGACGGTGGGGTTACGCCGCCTACTCCGACAAAAAGAAATAAAATGAAACTTATGTATTATATGAAAGGATGGAACATGAGATATGGCAGATTTTAGACCGACATTTCCGTTTGACCCAAATATCAGACCGGTAGCAAACAACCTTAATTGCGCGGTTAATACAATAACTCGTTATGATATGGAGTTTATAAAGGCATATAGTGACAAAGAATTATTGCACGCTTTGTGTTATCAGATTGCAAATGTTATTGATATGCTTAACTTAACGCAAGAACAGTTTGAAAAGTTGGTAGCGTGGATAAATGACAATTTATGGGAATATGCTAGTAATTTGTTGCAGCAGTGGCTTGAACAAGGGTTAATCAAAATAGGTGTTAACTATAACGCTGAAACGGAAACGTTAAGCTTTGTTTTCAAACGTTATAAGGAGGTAGAGTAATATGCCAGAGGTAGCTAATCTAGAATTTGAAGACGGAACATACTCTATTAAGGATAAAACAGCAAGACAGCAGGTGCAGAACATCATTAACAATAATCTTCCTAACAAAGCAAGCGCTAGGATTTGGAACGTTGTTACTGATGGTGGCGCAGACCCTACAGGAAGCGCTTCTGCTCAATCTGTGTTTAATAGAATTAGTACGATTCTAAACACTTATGACTATGTATATATTCCGAAAGGAACATACAATTTAACATCATTATTTATTTGCTCAAAACGTGTTATTTGTGATTGCCAAACAATTGAAGAAAATCCTAATAGTAAGATATTAGCTGTAAAAGAAATACCAACCGTTTATCCAAGTTTTAAATTATTAAAACAAATTGAAAAGCCAAGTGACGGCAATAGTTTTCAAGGATGGTGTTATCTAAATGATGGGGATGATTATACGTCTAATGTCTTGGCTGTTAATAGAAATGCTAGTACAAGTAAGACAGTTTTAAACCGGTATAATAATTTGTTAGTATTGCAATCCACAGAAGAAAAACCATGGGGGCACGGAAATTCATTAACTTATATGCCATCTTTAACTGCAAATGGTAAAAACCAAGTATATATGGTGTGCCCAATCAACGCTAATAATTTAATTATGTATGACGCGTCTACAGGAAATAACAATACTGTTATTGTAAACGGTATTTCTTCTCAAATAAACATTGCTAATAAAATTGGACGTTCTAAACATATTATTGTACAGACTGAAGATGATAAAATACATGTTTGTCAATGTTCTGGTGACGGAATAAATGTTTCTTTTACTTCTGTATATTCTATTTCAATTTCAAGACCAGTAATTCAAGCGAGAAAATTGGGCGGTCTTAACGGTTTAGCATATTTTAAAGGTAATATATTTACTTTATGGAGTGATAATACTTCAAGTGGGTATGACTTTGTGCGGAATGCGATTCGAGTTGATAAAGTATACGGTGGCTTATTATATCAATATTTGTGCAATCCTACTTACGAAGCTAAAGAATTTGAGGGTCTTAATGTTACTGGAGATACAATAAAAATGCTAGAATATGGTAATAATTCCGTTTTTACTGATTATAATTCATGGTCGTTGTGGGAAATAAATCCATATGATAGTGGGTTAAGTGATAAAAGTAGTGAGTTAGAATTTAATGGGGTGATAGGTGAGCAACGTATACGAGTAAATAGTAATAACGCTAACTGGGGGAGAGGAACAAGTGATTCACCATTTAGGTTTATTCAGTTTGCTATTAGTTATGCCTCATCATTCCAGCCTGTTCATATTCAAGGGGCGTCACCATCGACAGCGGTAGCGAGTGAAGAAATTCACATTAAAAATAGAGCGCACTATTTAAAAATTACTAATGTTAGATTTAACGGTAAAGTTACCGTGGAGAACTGTGCAAACGTGCAATTTGAAAATTGTGAGTTTAACTTTACAGGGGATTATCAAATTACAATCGATGCAAGTAACATTGACTTTACGGGATGTACCGCTAATATGACAGGAGGACAGTCTGGTAACGGATGGATAAGAGCAGTAGGAAATTCAAGCGTGGAATTACATGGTAGTTGTAGAATCACAGCAAGAAATGCCGCTTCGTTATCAAGAGGTGCAAAGTTTAGTTTTGGAACCGATACTACGGGAACTTTATATAATTGTGTGTATAATGAGGGAAGTGTATCATTGGGGAATGTATCAAAAATAACGCATACTTATAAGTCAACTGTAAGTAATGGTGGACTTGACGGAATAGTAGAAAGTTAAGAGGTAATTTATATGAATATTAACTATAAAGATATAGCTAACATTTTGTGGACAGGACTAAGCACATTCTTTGTATATGTGTTTGGGGGAGTGGACGTGGCTTTTAAGTGCCTTATTATTATTATGATTATTGACTATAGTACTGGAGTTATTGCAAATAGGGTTAATCTCGATAGTAAAATAGGATTTAAAGGTATCGCTAAAAAGGTAATGATACTAGCGCTTGTGGCAGTAGGTGCACAAGTTGATAAAGCCATGGGAACAGATGGTTATATTTGCAGAACACTTGTAACAATGTTTTATATTGCGAATGAAAGCCTTTCAATCGTTGAAAATTCTGCTAAGATAGGACTACCTGTGCCGCAAAAACTTATTGATTGCTTAGAACAATTAAAAGGAAACGAAGAAAGCGAGGAACAAAAATGAAAGCAAATGATTTCTTAAAAAATACGTATGGAAAGTATTATGATGTTGACGGTTATTATGGCGCTCAGTGTTGGGATTACTTTGCATATCTATGTACTGTAATCGGTAGTAAAATAATTAACTGTACCTCAACAGGATACGTTATTGATATTTGGAATAACCGTAAAAATAACGGTGTTCTTGATAAGTTTAAAGAGGTACCCGTATCTAGTTTACAAAATGGTGATGTAGTTGTATTTAAAAACGGAGGAAGCCTTACACCTCTTTCCCATATTGGAGTATTCGCAGGATGGCTAAACAAAGGTAGCACATTTACTTTGCAAGCGCAAAATCAGTATGGCAGTGCAAGCGTTAACAAGGGTCTTATGTATGTTAGCGATATTGCAGGGTGCTTGCGTCCTAAAGTATGGGATAATAAATCCCCAGATTTACCTATTAAATCAAAAGGTAAAGCTTCCGCAAAGTATGATTACATTCGTGTGCGTAACAAACCTAGTCTTGATAATTCCGCATTAACGGGGGATTGGTACAATACAGGAATGAAATTAAACTATCAAAACGTTGTAAAAGCTGATGGGTGGTATTGGTTAGAGTATGTAAGTAGTAAAACAAATAAAAAACATTATGCCGCTTACGGGACTACAGATGGAAAAACGGTTTACTGGAAGATTGATTAGTCTTGTGGTATAACCCAAACTTAACACTGTCACATGGTTGTCTACTTAATTATGTTCTAGGCAACCGTGGCGGTGGCAAAACATACGGTAGTTTAGTAAAAGGCATAAAAAATAAAATATATAAAGATTATCAATGTATATATTTACGTAGGTATAAGAGTGAATTAGAGGATTTTTCCACGCAATTTGACGAGATTTCTAAAGAATTTCCTCACCACATTATAGGAGTAAAAGGAAGAACTGCTTACATTATGAAAAGTACAGGCGATGAAAATGAAGATTCTAAAAACTTATATAAAAAGAAAAATATATTTTGCAAAGCTGTTGCCCTGTCTAATGCTGTAACAAAAAAGTCAACAAATTATGATAAAGTAAATCTCATTATATTTGACGAATTTATTATTGAAAAATCGTCAAAATTGTTTTATCTCCCAAACGAAGTTGACGCGCTTATTGGATTTATGGAAACGGTTTTCCGAAGTCGAGAAAAATGCCAGTGCCTGTGCTTAGCTAACTCGGTTACCATGAATAACCCACATTGTGTTTACTGGGGATATACAAAAAGAATAGATAATAAAGACATTGTAAAGGACAAAGACGGTCTATTGCTTTTTCATCATTTTGCCGACCAAGAATATATAAACTTTAAATCACAAACAAAATTAGGAATGCTACAAAGAAAATCTAAAATAGGAGGTTATCTGATAGATAACGAATTTATAAACGATGATTCTCCATTTATCAAAAATAAAACTCCAGAAGCGATACACATTGCAAGCGTTGATATATACGGAAAGCACTTAGGGTTGTGGATGGACTATAAAGACAATAAGTTATATATAAGTACCAAAGTAGGTAAAAATGACAGTATAACATATGCACTTACTACAGATGATATGCAACCAAATGTAGTAATGCTTCAATTTTTCAAAAACAATCATCATATGAGATTACTACGTACAATGTTTCAAAATGCATGCGTATATTATGATGATACGGAAGCATATTTTAGCGCAAAAGATTTAAACAAATTACTTTAAAAGTATTGACATTAAATAAATCTTCTGATATAATTAAGATGTAGTTAAGGAAAGGAGAGATAAAATGAAAAAGAGCATTATCACTGGCACAGCTTCAGTTAATGTACTTCTAAATGACGGAAATTCAATTTTAAAAGAAGTTGATTTCGTAGGAAAATTCAGCGAAAGAAAAATTGTTAAAAAAGCGATTGCTGACATTGAAGAAGTATGCAAAGCTAAAGTAGTAAGTGGAAGTGTTAAAGAAGAAATAAACACTTATGAAATGAGCGACGAAACTTTTATTGCAAATGCCACTATTGTATTGGATGATGAACAGTACGAATTAGAATTAGACTAGTAAAGGAGAAATTAGAAAATGAAAACATTAAAGGAATTAGCAAAGGAACAGAACGGAACAAAAGAAAGTTTTATCGGCAGAACAGGCGAAAAAATTGATTCTATCCTTGGAAAAGTTGTTACTTTATGCGACTACGAACACAGGAGCAAAAAGAAAGGCAACGTATATGAAAATTTCATTGCCTTTATTATTAAAGAAGATAATGAACATTACTATAACGGAGGCACTAAAATGAAAGACTTTATTTCTAAAGTAGAAGAAGAAGACTTGGTAACAGATTTACAAAGAGAGGGAGTGCCAATGTTAATGAAAAAGACAAAAACTTCAAATGGGAATACTTTCACCGATATCACATTCTATCCGCCAGAAAGTGAATTGCCGTTCTAGAGTTAAAGGGTGTGAAAACACTCTTTTTATTTTATGAAAAAGAAAAAAGGGTATTACAGAAATAAACAAGGCGCTTGGCTTAACAGAAAGCTTATAAAAAGAGCTGAAAAACTGGCGGAACAAATAAATGAGCAAAGAGCCGAAAAACGTTCACAAATATTGAGCAAACCTTTTATACATGAGAAAGGTAGCCAAGCAGTTAAAGAAACAGTAGGGCAATATCACGGACAGAGGGCAACAAAATATCTCGGTGAAACAGCTTTTCCAGAATTAAATAGTGTTAGATTTGACCCAGAAACATTACAATCTAACAGCATGTTAGAACGTAAAGTGAAAGCTTGGCAACGCATGAAAACTAAAAAATATTCTGAAAAAATGAACGCGTTATATAAAAATAATTTAATTAAATCTATAGAAACAAAGTTTGGAAATGCTGGTGACGAAAAAGAAATAAAAGAAATAATAAAAAAGATAAAAAGAATGAGCGCAAAAGAATTAGCTGAATTTGCGTATACAACCGAGGTATTAAACATTGATTTTGTTTATGGAAACCCAGAATCAGAAGATAATTACAATCTATTTAAAGATACTATAACAGATTTTTACAATAAAAAATACAGAAAAAAAGAAGTAAGAAATGAAAACAAATATTAAAAATTCATACGCTTGTGATTTTGAAACATTAGTTTTAACGAAAGAACAAATAGAAGCAGGTATGAGAACGTATGTATGGGCGTGGGGGTGTTGCAAAGTATACGATAATGATAATTATGACATGGTAAGCGGTACCTCTATTGATTCATTTATGGAATATGTTAAAACACTTCATAAACCTGTGTTATTTTTTCACAACTTAAAGTTTGACGGTTCGTTTATTGTGTGGTGGCTACTTAAAAACGGTTATAAATGGTCTAAAGAAAAAGAGCCTAAAACATTCGATACAATGATAAATAAGCAAGGTGTTTGGTATCAAATAAGCATTGTGTGGGATGTCAAAGGTAGAAATAAACATGAAACAATTATACAAGATAGTTTGAAAAAAATGCCATATAGCATTTCCGCTATTGCCAAAAATTTTGGATTTGATTCAGACATGCAAAAGTTGGAAATAGATTATAATTGTTATCGAAAAGAAAATGGTGTATTAAGCGCAACAGATAAAGAATATTTACGGCATGATGTTGTTATACTTGCTAGGGCATTAAAAATGTTATTTGAAGAGGGATTTAAGAAGATGACAACAGGAAGTGATACATTAGCAAATTTTAAAGAAAATATAGGAGGAGAAAAACAATTTACAAAATACTTTCCAGTTTTAGACCATGAAACAGATAAAATGTTGCGGAAGTCATATGCTGGAGGTTTTGTATATGTTAACAAAAAATATGCCAAAATTTCAGAAAATGGACAAATTGGCATATGCTGTAATATAGATAAAAATAGTATGCACCCGTCTATGATGTGCACAAGGGAAATGCCGTACGGTCTTCCCAATTATTTTGAGGGAGAATATACTGGTGATAGTAAATGTTATATCCAACATTTCTTATGCCGGTTTGATGTAAAAGATAGATATATACCAACAATACAGATAAAGAAAACTGTACGTTACTGTGATACGGAATACCTAGAGCACAGTAGAATAGATGATTATATAGACGAGCAAGTTGAATTATGGCTACCATCGCCAGACCTAGAAATATTCTTTAAACATTACAACGTATATGATATTGAGTACTTGGATGGTTTTTATTTTAAAACAGCAAAAGGACAATTTTTTAACGATTATATAAATTCTCTGATGAAAACAAAGGAAACAAGTGAGGGTGTGAAAAGGCTTATGGCGAAACTACGCATGAATGCATTATACGGAAAATTTGGGACGAATCCAGAAGTAAAAGAAAAAGAACCTTATTTGCTTAATGATGTGCTAAAATTCCGCGTTCCAACTCATCCAGAATTTAAAGAAGACGGAGAAGTTATTGAAGTTGAGGATGTAACTATAAAAGACCCTATATATTTGCCGCTAGCAATATTTATTACTGCATGGTCTAGATATGACATAATCAGTACAATAGACAAAGTTAACGAATCATATATAAATTATAAATCTGACAAAGACCGTTTCATTTATGTCGACACTGACAGCGTACATATGATTGGGTGGCATATACCTAAAAGCATAAAAATTCATGATACGCACCTAGATTGTTGGAAAGTCGAAACATACAATATAGGAGCAAAATATTTACGTCAAAAAACTTATATTGATAAAGTTATATGCAAAACAAACAAAGAAAAAAAGAAATGGTTATCTAAAGTAAAAGAATATGAAAAAGAGCATAAAGAAAGCGGTATGCCGTGGAAAGATTTTGTAGAACAAAAACCGCCGCACTTTGGATATGAAAGGGGAAGCATGTATCTGCTTGAAGTTAAGTGTGCAGGAATGCCAGACAAAATAAAAAATATATTAACTTATGACGCTTTCAAAGTTGGCTTTAAATCTGACCAAAAGTTAATAGGGCACCAAGTAAAAGGCGGTGTGGTTTTAATGAATGATAAATTTGAAATTAAGACTAAAAAGTAGTTGACTTTTTAGTCTTCTTTTGTTATAATATAAGTGTAATAAAGGTAACCCCTTAAAGGAGATAAGAAATGAAATATACTACACTTAAGGAATACACATATGAACTTCATATGAAAGAAAGTATCGATGTTGTTGCTGTATTTTATCACGGTATTAACATTCTCTCTGGGACCCCAAAAGAAATATTCGAATGCGTTACGCCTAGTATCGTTGTAAAAGAAGCAAAACGCATAAATCGACCCTACCATAAAATGATTATAATAGGAATCGATATCGATGAAAGTGAGGCACAATAAATGAAACGAGAATATGTATTAAAAGTATTTAAAGAATGGTTAGAAGAAACAATAGAACATATCCACACAAACACCAAAGAAGGCAGCTATGACAGGAAGTACAGTGAAGCTCCTTATCTCGCAACAATTAAGTTTATTGAATCAACAGAAGACATAAACACTATAAAAGAATATTTACGCGCTTCATGTGCTGTGTATGATACATCACTGGAACGTAATACATTATTTCCAGAATGTTTGTATAGCCAAGCATTCGAACTAATGTATATAAACTTCTGTACAGCAATACAAGAAAGTGAGGATGGCGAATTATAATGGAAACTGTAGGAAACATATTAAGCGAACTACCAAATAAACCAGAAAAATACGTAGTTATTATGTACCGTGGTAATAAAATTATGTCTGGATTTATAGATATAGTTACATGGGCAACAACAAGATTTATTAGAGAATGTAACGCTACTAAGGAAGAAGGAGTAGAGCTTGGTAGAAAAACATATTATATCATAATTGAAGAAGGAGAAATATAATGGAAACGTTAGAAACTATCCTAAATAAGCTAAACGAAAACGGAAGTTATGAAATGGTTGGAATAGAATATCATGACCACATTATATACTTTGGCAGTTTAGAAAGCTTGAGAAGAACATTGGGTTATTATTTAATGGAATGTAAAGCTGATTCAACTCCTATAATGAAAAATGACCCAACTTATATGTGCGTTATAACTATTAAGGATGGTGAACTTGATAAATGAAAAAAACAGCTTATTAAAATAAAACTTAACTCTTTATACGGTAATCATGCGTACAAAGGTGATGTAAAAAATAAAGTTTATTTTCCAACACCAGTATTATTTATAAACTATTTGCTAAAACATATAGTTTTATACGCTGATACCGACAGCGTTATAACTATTAAGGAGGGTAAAAGATGAAATTATTAAAATACGCATTATGGTTTATCGCTGAAACAGTAATTATAATACTGTTTCTAGCCTTGTGGTGGAGGTAAATAAAAATGAAAATTAAAAGAATTATAAGAATTATACGGGTAATATTCCATGATATTATATCACATATAGTATACTGTGTGGAAGAAGAAGAAAAAGAACGTAAAAATGAAAATTAAAAGAAACCTTGTGTGAACAGGTGGCAAAAGATTATCTTTAGGAGGAAAAATAATGGATATTATGTGTTTAACAATAGTGTGTTGTGTTGCTATTATGGCGATTACAACAATATATTGCGTAGAAATAAATGCAGAAAGGAAATATAATGATGAAGACTAATGACATACATAGAAAAATGCTTAGCGTTAGCAAAAATCTATTGACTGAACACAATTTAGATTTTTCGTGGTATATAAACGATTATCACGGAGTTGGCGGATATTTGCATAATGGAAAACTTCCTAACTTTATTGTTAGTGTATATTTGACAGAAAAAACGATAGAAATGTGCAGTGTTAAAATGCTTACAAATGACTTACAATATGAATATGCATGTGAGTTATTAAAAGAATTTAAAGTTAAAATAGTTGACGATTGATTAAAACTATGATATAATAAAGAGGAAGATAAGGAGAAGAATGATAGAAATGAAACTAATTGACTTATTATCACTACTTGATTACAATGACTTTGTAGAAATTATGGAAGTAAACACAACAAGCGAATTACATTGTTATGTCAAAGATTCATATAACTACTTGAAAAAATTTGAAAAAGAAATTAACGCGTATATGACTGTTACAAATTATAACTTTATAAAAGATATAAATATTCATAGAATTTGGGTTAATAAAAATTACTAAATATAG
>ERZ506926.562-NODE-562-length-16440-cov-6.171010_pt1 | contig 16440 bp, 14 predicted proteins | sample MGYA00512903_ERZ506926 | MGnify/ENA metagenome assembly ERZ506926 | reverse complement strand
GAAGCCGCGAAAATTCGATGTGTTCCGTGGAGATGTTCACTGGGCAGCATACGCCGTACACGTTTCCAATAATCACCGAGTAGTGCAATGTGTATTCACTATCGGAAACAAATTCACGGTTTTCACAACGATTGATTCAGGAGTAGTTTTTTGCCTTATTCCTGTGTGACATCAAGGGAAACTGGGTTGATGATGATAACAGGCTTGCCCTGCTGATGAGCATATCTGACTGTCTTTCCGGTTCCGCTGGGGCTTCCATCCCAAACTGCGATCAGGACATCCGCATGATCAACCATATAACGGTTGCGCTTGTCCATGCAGTCGGGCGAGTAATGGGTTTGAATCAGTGTTTCCTTATCACACTTGGACGCAATGTCGAAATACCGATCTCTTAAAGTTTCTGACCACTTTGCGGCTTGACTTTCACATGGGATGGCGCTTTCAAGCGTAATTCCCGGATAGGATGCTTTCAGCCCCAGCACGATCTCGGCGGCATACATATCTACACCGATTGCCATTCCGGATATAAAGTGCGTGACGCCTTCATTTTCGATGAGATTGATGATTTGCTCCCAGAGAGTTTTTTTGAGGTCTATGCAGCGTTCGTCTTCCTCATTGAAACCAAACGGGAGGTTTTGCGGACGATGCCCGGTAAAAGCACAGGTCTTCATTTTCTTTTTCATCTCCTGACTATGTATTAGAGACTGTTTCTATGCCTCTAATACATAGTATAGCACGGAGATATGAAATATTCTGTCGAAATAAGGGAAGAAAAAAGGCTGCGTGAAAAAATCACACAGCCCATGACGGATTCAGCCATTATCTGCCGTTTCCTGCTGGATCATCAGCTCAACCATCTGCAAAATGCGCTTCTGCGCTTGCGGAGACAACGAAGCAAGTTTCTCTGAGAGTTCAGACGATTTATAGCTTGTCGAATGCTCTAGGACATCACAGAAAATCGCGTCTGCCGAAACCCCAAGCCCATTGAGAAGAATGATCAATTTCTCACAGCGAGGAAACGACATACCACGTTCAACCGTAGAAATATAATTTGCAGTCAGCCCGGTCTTTTCCGCAAGTTCTTCTTGCGAGATTCCGAGGCGTTCCCGGCATTGTTTTACTCGTTTACCTATTCGTTTGTCAATCATAGCGGGTACCTACACCTTTTCTATAACGCTCATGATAATTATATGGGTTAGAAGCATAGTTATACAGAAACGCTAATAGCGATACTATGGATTAACGTGTGATTTTCGACGGTATTTACAGAAAAGATACAAAAAAAGAGCCTCTGCCGATACCCAAACCGGGCATCGACAGAGGCTTTTGGTTCGTTTTCCGGGCATTCAAACAAGTGCCGAAATCGACACTTATTTCTGCGCTAAAGAAGAAATTGCGCAGGGAATACAATCACTTAGGTTGGTCAATTTGCGCCGCTCTGGGGCTTGCAATCACAGGCTTTTTCGCCCCCTAACTGTCTACACTGCGATGCCTTGCGGGAGAAGTGCGGACAGGCGATGAGATCCGCACGGAAGCTCTGCTTGCAGCTATGGACGCAGCGGACACAGAAGCGGTTATACTTCCGGCGTCCGCTGTCTCCGATGAAGAACGACCACTCCTGCCGCCATTTCTGACTTCTGCTCACAGCTCAATCTCTCCTTTGTGCTTTTTGGGAGGGCAGCATTCCTTCTGCTTTTCAGCCTTTGCGGACTTGAGCCTGTCCATGATGGAGGACTTTTCGCCCCTTTCGGGGGCTTTGACCTCTGCGGTCTTGTCCTCCTTCGGACCGTTGTTGATGATCCCATCAATCATGCCGTAGTCATCCTCCATCGACATCTCCGCCGCCTTGAGGTAGTTTTCCTTCTCAAGAGCTGCCATCCAGCTTTCCTTGCTGATACCGAGCATTCCGCCCTTTGCCGCATGATCGGCAATCTCCTTGGCATCCACGCACAAGCCCTCGGTATTATCGGAATATAGACGGTAAACCTCGCACCCCTTCTCCAAAGCCTTCACAGCCGCGTCCTGACCGGCGGGAAGAACGCCAGCCCATGCGTAGCCGTAGTCCTTCATATCCTGAACGGAGAGCGCGGGATCGGGCATTTCCGGCACTTCCTTGACCTCAAGGTCGAGAAGGCGGAGCGTGTCATCGTCAAAGCCGTTGTAGACATCATCAAGGACGAGCTTGCCGCGCTCATCGACAATGATGCAAGCCGCCTCATCGCCGTAGGTATCATGCTCCATCAGATAAAAGCTGCGACCGCCGACTTCGTGCCGGTCAATGGTGTGCCATGTCCCGATGTGACCGGCAACCGTCAGACCGGAGGTGTCGGCATTCATCTCAAAGTCCTTCTGCTCGGTAGCTTCCTGCTTCTGCTGCTCCTTCGAGATCATGGGGATCGCCACAATCTTATCGCCCAACTTAACAAACTGCTCCGGCACTTTGAAGTGGTCAGAGAACTTCTGCATCTGCTCTACGGTCAGAGAGCCGAAGCTGTCATCCGTCAAGCCGACTACCATGAATGTTCCGGCAACAACGTCGTAGATGTCACCGTCCTCATCATGCAGAGCGCGGTTCAGGGGCAGACCTTCCAGCTTGCCTTCCTCATTGCAGACTAAGGCAACAGGGTCTTCGTAGGGATAAATTGCCTCGATGCAGCCGCCGACCTCATGCTGCAAGGACTCCAGACCGGAGTCAATCTCCTTCACATAAGGCTCCTTTCCCGGCTCGACGATGAGAACGGCGATGGTGCTGTCACGCTCGGCGGTTTCCCCTGAGCCGGTGATCCGGTATTCGTCGGGAATTTCATCAAGCTCACCGTCAAACTGCCTGTCCCACCTCTCGCTTGCGACACGGACATAGCCCTCATCGGTGAAGCGTCCCTGCTCATCCATCGCAATGTCGCGCCCATAGCGTTCATAGTCGATGTAATTTGCCAGAGGACCGAGATCTTTTTCGGAGTAGATACCGGCTTCGTGGGCGTAATAGTAGCCGAGATCGGATTCGTCGTTGATACCGGGCATGATGTCGTAGCAGTCCAGATTGAACGTCAGGTTGATGAGATCGTCGATGTCGCTGACCTCATCGCAGCCAGCCTCCATAATAGCAACGAGCTTTTCCTGATCGCTCAGGGAAAGCTCGTCAATCAAAGCGGCAAGGTAGTTGAGCTTATCAAGGCTCTCGTACTCGCCAAGCATCTTCTGAACGCCGGAGATCGGGCATTCGTAGTCGGTGATAAACCACTCTTCATAGGGCTGACCGAACTCATCCTGCTTGCCGATCCCGATGCGCTCAAAGACCTTCTGCATCTCTTCCTCGGTGGTGGGCAGCTTCACCCACTCACCGACCAGCATACCCTCGTTGTACTTGCCAAGGTTCGTGACGAAGGCTTCAAAATTACCGTCCAATACTGGCATAGGCATCCTCCTTTCAGTCATCCACCATGCCGTCCGGCATGATATACAGTTCCTCAAACTCCGCGTCGGTCATGGCTTCGAGCTTCCGGACGGTCTTATACATCAGCTCCGCAATCTCACCGTCCATGTCGTTCAGGGTGACGCTCTTCATATCGTCGATCAGCCGCTTCCGGCTGGACGTGTTGAAGCAGCACATCAGGTTGAGTTCTTCTACGGTAAAGTTTTTCATATCAGAGTACCATATCCTTTCCTTTGTTTTTTTGCGGCTTCGGTGTGTGGGGTGGCTGGGCTTTCTGCGCGGATTTCAGCTTGTCGCGGATGGATTCACGGGCAGCGGGCTTCTTCGGAACGGTGTCATAGACGGCAATACCGGCATCCTCCACATACAAGCGGACATACTGGATGCTTTCCGAAAAGCGGACGGGGCGGTTCTTGTCCTCAATGTTGGTCAGCCGGACTTCATCAGCGGCAAAATCAACCGCGTCAATCCTGCACTTGATGCCATCCACATTCAGCGTCGCGCCGACAGGAATGTAATCTGCGGCTTTGAGTTCCTTAAAGGTCTCGCCGTCCTTGCTGAGAAAGACATCCGCGCCGGACTGCCAGAGCTTCTTTGATGCTGCTACCCACGCAGCTTCACGGAAGCCCGTCACCGGCATAGAGGGCTTGCCGCGTACCTTCTTCTCAAGGAGCTTCGTGCCGAGCAAGGGCGCGGCTTTTTCCGCGTCCTTTCCGTACAGCTCAAAATAGCCGTTCTGGGCAAAGCAAACCAGCGCGTCGGGACGAGCCTTTTTGACTGCCTCATATTTGCGGAGTTCTGCGATGGGGAGCGGCGAAAGCACCTCTGTCCTCTCTGCCTCTGGCAGTCTGTCACGGCGGCTTTTCTGCTTAGACAGCACTTCCACCAGAGCATCCGCGTCCTTCGGGAGCGTCTGGTAGGTTTTGACGCCGCCATGCTCACCGACCAAAGACATTGCTGCATCGAAGCTGCTGCGGCAGGGTGCGTCCAGCACAAAGCCATCTGCGAAGGTCAGCCGGTCATGATCCGGCGCAATCGAGTTCTGCGCCACATTTGCCGCCTGTTCCCGGTAGTTGATCTCAAAGACGTCCCCGAACACCTTGCCGCGCTTGACGGTTTTCGGGACAATGACGCGGGCAATGCACTCGTCGTAGGTCTGTTCCGCATAGAAACGGAAGGTGTTGTGATCCCGCGTTCCCTGAATAAAGACCTGATTTTCATTGAGGCAGTGCGTTCCATGCGGGCGGCAGAACCACATCAGCGTCTTGTCTTCGGGATTCTGGCTTTCGGCGGCGCGGCGGATGATGCGCTTGTCGATGTCGAAGTCTTCCTTGTAGCTGTCTACATGACTGTCCACGAGCTTCTGCAGCTCCGCGATGATGTCAACGTCTGTGTATTTCTTCATGCGTCTCCTTTCTCACAACTCCATGTCGTGCGTTTTGGATTTGACCGGGGATTTCTTCTCCGGCTGCGTTTTTGCGGCAGCTTTGAGCTGATCGCGGATGGAGGGCTTTTCCTGCTTCTGCTCCTGCTTGATGTATTCCAGCGTCGGCATCAGCTCACGGTAACAGCCCTGCGTTTTCCGCGCCGCATGACGGCGATGGATTTTGAACAGCGGCTCACCGTTCTGCGTGACCGTGTTGCCCTCAATTTTGACGCCGTTCCGTGCCAGCAGATTGAAGGAGTGGTTGGAGGTGCGATAGGACGCCCGCATTCCGTCGTTGTTATAGGCGATCTGCCCCTTGAGCGTGTCCATGACGGCAGCTTTGATCTCCTTCTCTTCGGCAGTCAGGCGGTGTGCCTTCGGTGCTTTTGCTGCTTCCTCCGGCAAGGGCGCAAAGGGAGACTTGACCTCCACGGTTTTTACCTCAATAGAGGTAATCTCATCATTCTCCCATGCAACAACCTCCGGGTCTCTTTCCTCAGTTTTTTCAGACATGACTTCCTTCTGCGGTTCGGTCTGCTGACGGAACGCATCGACGAAAAGGGCGGTCAGTCCGGGATTGGGTTTATCCACAAGGAAGCGAGAGGCATTCTCCGGGCAGACTTCAACGCTCTTCGCCCATTCCTTGAGAGGCTGCGGAATACGCCCGTCGAAGTCTTTCTGCTGAATGGTGTTTGCAAGGACATACCGGACGCGCTCCGGAGAGAACTGCTCAAGGACACTTTTCACGGCAGCATCCGCATCCAGCCGGTTATCTCCGTAGTTGGCGCTGATCGCCGCCTCAATCGCACTGCGGCATTCCACGTTTGCAGAGAGAGAAGCACGATATGACTCCAGCTCACCGGCTTCATAGGCATAATTCGCCGTCTCGCGGTAAATGGGTACTTCCGGCATCTCTTCCGCGGGTGCCTCGGCTTCCTTCTCTGCGGACTGTGCTTTCTCTGCCAGCAGCACCTTGAGCTTGGCGTCAATGCCCTCGATCATCTCAGCCGCCGTCTTGCGGATGGTGTCCAGAGAGCTTTTCAGCTCCTTGGTTTCCTTGCCGGATGACCAACCGGCGATGTAGCCGAAGGAATAGTCCGAGGTTTCAATGCCGTAACGCTGGCAGACGGTGTAGGCAACGCTCTCCGCCTCAACCTCCTTGGTGTGACGATCCTTCTTATCTTCGGGAGTGGCTTTCTCGTCCGGCTTGAAAGCGTGGAGCTTTGCGTGGGCGATCTCGTGAATGGCGGTTTTGACCGTCTGGATTTCGCTCATGCCCTCCTGAATGGCAATGCGGCTTTCAACCGGCGAGAAGAATCCCTTTGCGCCGCCCGGAATATCCTCAAAGGAAATGGGGACGGGAGATTCCTGCTTGAGCGCATCGAAGAACGCCTCGTAGTTCTCGACGGTGCCTTTCAGTTCATCGACGATGATGTCCGGAAGCTCCTTGCCGTCCGTCTGGGAAACATCAAAGACGCTTACCACCTTGAAGGCAGGACGCAGAACCTCGACCGTCTCCGTGACAGCCTTTCCATCTGCGCCGATTACCGGCTTTTGGGTTACGGGGTCAACCTTTTCACGCTCTTCCTGCGCCTTGTACGGCGCGGGTGCAAGAATCTTGATTCCCTTTTCGCCCTTCATGACCTGACGGTCAAAGTTCCGCTGCCACGAGGTATAACCGGCAACATAGGTTGCCTCCGGCTTCTGCATCGCAATGAGCAGCGTGTTGTTGAAGGAATAGTTGTAGAACTTGGACATCGTGCGGAGATATTCTTTGAACCGCTCGGATTCAAAAAGCTCCTTGATGCCCTGTTCCAGCTTGTCCGTGATTTCGCGGACTTGCTGTGCATTTTTGTTTTCAGCCATCTCAAACCTCCATTTCTTATTTGCTTTTGTGCGAAGAAAACCCCGTCTGGGATTTGCTCAGTAAACGAGCCTTTACCTCAGACGGGGTTTCTCTGCGTGTCAGCCGACGATGAAAGATGTTATCTTCCTTCTCCCATTCAATCAGTCTGTCAAACAGCTCTGGGTGTTTTGTAATCATGTGCAACAGCTCTTCATCGCTTGCATTGGGACAGAACCAGCAGCCGTTTCTCCGGCAGTGAGCGTAGATTGGGGAAAGCAGCCCGTGTTCCTGACAGAGCTTGTAGGCATCAACCTCGGTCATGCCGTATTTGGCAAGCAGACTGACCTTCGTTACACCGTCCAGACGCGCAAGTCGTTTGGGTTCGTCTTCTGCTATACCGACATAGCTCACGGTGTCCGGAGAAAGCGCGGCATTGTACTTTCGGACGGGCGGGATTTTGCAGTCCCGATTGACCGCGCACATTCCAGCCCACGCAAAACCGCGAACCTCGCCCTTATGAGGTCCGCGGGTGATGACGTGATGGAACACATCATCGTAGGTCTTGTCTGCATGGAGAATGGTGAACTTGATGCCCAGCTCCTTTTCGCAGAAGGGCTTGAGCCGGTCATAGATGAAGTCCCGGTGTTCCGGGACTTCACCGCTTGTGTCCTGATCAAACATGACCTCGCTGAAAACTGCCTCGTCCAGCGGCTCATTGTGCTGTGCAGCCAGCAGGAGCGTCGCTACGCTGTCTTTGCCTCCGCTGCATGAAGCAACATACTTTGGGCGGGTCATCGGTCAAACTCCATCTTGAAGCTGACGTATTTGCCGCCGCTGTCATCCAGCCGGATCACTGCATCGTAGAGCTGGGGCTTCTTCGGCGTGTAAAGCCCGGTCACGCGGCACCAGCCCTTGTCCAGCAGCTCCTTTGCAATCCTCTTGGTCAGCTTCTTTTTCTTGCTGGAAAAGAACTTGTTGTCTTCCCACAGGCAGAAGGAGCAAGCCTTGTTCGAGCAGTAGAAGTTGCCCTTGCCGACATAGACCGGAGAGCCGCAGCGGGGGCATTTGCCGATTTCCTCCTTGCCCGTGCCGAAACGCTGGGCTTCGGCATCGGAGAGAAACGGGTAGGCTTTTACAAGATCGCCGGTCATCCGGACAATGCCGCTGAGGAAGGCGTCCGCATCCGCATTGCCGCGCTCAATCTCCATGAGCGTGTTTTCCCATTCCGCAGTCATTGTGGGAGACGTGATCTGTTCCGGCAGAACACAGACGAGGTTGCAGCCGTCCTTCGTGGGAATGAGGGATTTGCCTTTACGCTCTGCAAAGCCGGATTTCACCAGCTTTTCAATGATACCGGCACGGGTCGCGGGAGTGCCGAGACCTTTCTTCTCGGTGTCATCGTCAAACTGATCGTTTCCGGCAGTCTCCATTGCAGACAGGAGCGTGTCTTCCGTGTACTGCTTCGGAGGTGTCGTGAAGTGTTCGGTGACGCTGGCAGACACACCATCCAAAACATCGCCCTCATGGACTTCGGGCAGGGACTTCATGGGATCGTCCTTTTCCTTCGTCTTGAGGGAGGACTTGAACAGCTCTTCGATGGCTTTCCATCCGTTTTGAACGACGGTCTTCCCCTTGGTTTTGAACTCGTAGCCCTCGCAGGAGAGCGAGATCTGCGTTTCTGCGTAGGTGTGCTTCTCGCCGGTCGCGCACAGAAGGCGCATCCCGACAAGATTGAGGATTTTCTGCTCCGACTGAGGAAGCGCGAAAACATCCTGCTTTTCAAGCTGGACGGTCGGGAGAATGGCATGGTGATCTGTGACCTTGCTGTTGTCGGTTACGCGGGCAATGTCCGGAGTAACCGAAACACCGGAGAAAAGCGGAAGCTGGCGGCAGACAATAGAAATGACCTGACGGGCGGTGTCCTCCATATCGTCCGTGATGAACTGACTGTCCGTGCGCGGATAGGTCAGGAGCTTCTTTTCGTAGAGCGTCTGGACGAGATCGAGCGTCTGCTGGGCAGTGAAGCCGTAATATCGGTTTGCCTCGCGCTGCAAGGTGGTCAGATCATAGAGCTTCGGAGGATTGACGGTTTTCGTCTCCCGCTTGAGAGAAGAAACGACGGCTTGCTTTTTCTCGCAAGCCGCCGCAATTCTTTTTGCTTCCTCTTCGGTTTTGACCTTTTCCAGATCGGCGGTCAGATCGCCCTTGCCGACGTGGACGTTGAAATACTTCTCCTTTTGGAACGTGGAGATTTTCCCGTCACGCTCCACCAGCATTGCAAGGGTCGGCGTCTGGACGCGCCCGACCACCAGCTTCTTGTGATAGAGCGTGGTGAAAAGGCGGGTGCCGTTGATACCGACAATCCAGTCTGCCTTCGAGCGGCTGAGTGCCGCTTCATAGAGGCGGTCATATTCCTTGCCGTCCCGGAGATGGTTGAAGCCTTCGCGGATGGCGGAGTCCTCCAACGAGCTGATCCACAGACGCTTGAAGGGCTTGGTGCATCCGGCTTTGTTGTAGACCAGCCGGAAGATCAGCTCACCCTCGCGTCCTGCATCGGTTGCGCAGACAAGCTCGGTGACGCGCTTGTCCTTCATAAGAGAGGACAGCACCTTGAACTGCTGGGCTTTGTCCTTTGTGACCTCGAACATCCAGTTTTCCGGGACAATGGGCAGATCGTCATACCGCCACTTGGCATACCGCTCATCGTAGGAGCTGGCGTCTGCCAGCTCCACCAGATGACCGAAGCACCACGAAACGATGTAATTGCCGCCCTCCATATAGCCGTCCTTTCGGGACGTTGCGCCCAGAACCTTTGCGATGGACTGGGCAACGCTGGGCTTTTCAGCAATGACTAAGATCAATCTTCATCACCATCCGTTTCAGCATCCTCCGCAATCTGCGGCTCTTCATCCTCGTTGATATACGGCTCTTCCTCGTAGCCTTCATCATCAAAGAAGTCCATGTCTTCATCCTTGGGCTTTCTGCCCTTGACGAACTTGATGTAGTAATAAGCTGCACCCGCAGCACCGGCAAGGGCAAAGATGACGAGGATCATGCCGACGTTGGATTTCTTTTCGGGCTTAGGGGCGGGGGCATCGGTTTCCGCATCCTTATCCGGCTCAGGTGTAGCGGGGGCTGTGCCGGTGCATTCGCTCATGTTGGTCTTGCAGACCGGGCAGTCGGTGTTGACCTGACCGGCAGCGCACTTTTCCTTGCAGTTACAGGTGGTCAGAGCAGCCGCAGAGTCTTCATCCAGCAGCGCAAGCAGGTCGCTCTCATCGACCATGTTCAGGAAGTACGTCTGATACTGTTCCTCATCCTCGTTGATGGGCGCATCGTAGTCGATGACAATGAAGAAGGTGTTGCCGTTCTTCGTCTGGACTGTGATGAACTGCTTGTTGGTTGCCTTGTCATAGAGCAAGTCGCGGGTGTAGGCGTTGCCCTCATCGTCAATCGGCTCACCCTTCGGCTTTTCCGGCGCGGGAGTGGTTTCAGGCTGCTGTTCCGGCTGGGTTGCCTCAGTGACCGGAAGGTTCTGCTCGGTATCATCGGCGTAGGCAAACGCCGTGACAGAGAAGCAGGACAGAACCATGACGCAGACCGCAAGGACGGTCAGAAAACGAAACTTCTTACGCATTGTCGATTACCTCCGTATTTCCGGCGGGCTTGGTGCCGCCCTTCATGGAAGACAGGAACGCCATGATCTGATCCTTGTCCATCACCATAGAGCGCACGGTATTGATGATTTCAAGGTTTTCCAGCTCTGTCTTCTTGTCGTACAGCTCCTTGAGCTGACCTTCGATTTCGGACTTCTTCTTTTCAGCCTTCTCAATGTCGGAGAGGACTTTCTGATACTTGGGATTCATGCAAAACTCCTTTCTTTTAATAGGCGGGTCTTCCGAAGGCGTAGAAATGCTGCTGCCAATAGGAAGAGTTGATGGATGTGTACTGAATGGGATCGCCGCAGTGGATCATGACCCCATCACCGACGTAAATGCCGACGTGAGACACGCCGGGGGTGTCATACGTCCCGACAAAGAAGATAAGATCACCGGGCTGTGCATTTGCCTTTGAAACCGGCGTACAGACGTTGTAAAGCCCTTGTGCGCCAAGCCGTCCGGTATTCACAAGACCGCTGTTCGTGAGAACATAGCTGACAAAGCCGGAGCAGTCAAAGGATGTGTCGGGATTGGAGCCGCCCCACACATACGGATAGCCGAGATACTTTTCCGCCTCGGTGATCAGTGTCGCAAACTTCTCGTCGTTCAAGTATTCCGGGTTGACATCGTAGTCGGCAGGAGGATTTGTGATGTACTTGTCCACATAGGGAGAGTCACCGAACAGATCCTCGCGGTTGCCCAGCACCGACATATACGTCGCGTACATGGAAAGCTGTTCCTGAGACATGATGTAGACCGGGACGTGGGAGAGATTGAAGTTTTCGAGCTTCACGTTGCAGATGTAGTAGTCATATGGGACGCGATAGGTTTCCGTGTGCGTGTTGCCGTCTGCGTCCGTCCATGTGTCGGTTTCCGTGCGGTATCTGGTTTCGATGATAACCTCTTCGGTGAGGATGTACTGCTTTTCAAACAGCATTTGGAGCGTACCCTGCACCTCATCCAGCGTGAACTCGCCCTCATGGAGAGCCGAGAGAATGGAGATCAGCACATACGGGTCATGCTCAATATCGTCCAGATCGAAGTGGTATTCATCGTAGTTGTGAGTGCTTTCGTAGGTGTCGAGATAGTGTTGCAGCTCCTGCTCCATTTGGCAATACTGCGCTTCTGCGCCCAGCATCGCATCATCCTCGCTGAGATAAGAGGAAGCGATAACCGACGAGCCGGTAGAGGTGAGCATCGAACACGAGCTGATTCCAGCACCGAGCAAAACGAGAAGTGCAATTCCGACGCCGATCCAGATGAAGACCTTCTTGTTCTTCTCAAAGAACTCCTTGATCTTGTCAGACGCCTTCTCACCGAGCTTCTTGCCGGTATTCTTTGTGACAGTCCCGGCAGTCTGAGAACCGGCATTCCGTGCAGCGGCGTATTCCTTCTTGATGTTCTGCTTCTGGTAGTGCTTGTTCATGTTCTGCTTCTTCATCTCAGGATGCTCCTGCTGATTTCTCTCATATTGGAGCTTCGCATCAGCAGCATCCGCCTTGTGTTCCAGCTTGGAGACCTTCTCATAAGGCTTGTTGACGCTGCTTTCCCGATGATGACGGAAATGCCGAGCGGCAGTCTCAGCGGCGATCTCCGTTTTATGCGCCGCCTCAACCGCCGTGTTTTCCTGCTCGACCTCATGGATTTTGCCGTGAATGCCGGAAGCGAGGGTGTCACCGACCTTGCGGACGGTTTTGTCTGCCTCGAATTGCAGCTTACCTTTGCCCTTGGGCTTTTTCAGCTCATCCTCAAAATGAAGGCGGGTTTTGCCCTTGCCGGTCTCTTCATCAAAGACGCGCTCTTTCTTGAGAACCTTGTGCGTGGGCAGCTTTTCACGGGCGGCATCCAGACGCTCATGCGCCTTCTCGGACTTCCTTTCGAGCTTCTGCATCCGCTTCGTGGGCGGGACGGCATCGTCGATGATCGGCTTTGCGGAGGCGGTTTCCGCCGCTTGAGTGAGAATGGCATCTGCATCCAATGCTTCAACCGCAGAGGTCTTGCGCAGCTTGTGCGTGACAACCGTTTCGGCAATCACCGTGCCGGTATGAGAAGAAACGCCGTGCTGCTCTAAAGTTGGAGGCTTGAACGCCGTTTCCGAGGGCAGCGGTTCAGGTACATTCTGGGGTGGATTTTCTGCCCTTTTCTCTTCTGTGACGGACGTTTCCGAGGGCGGCTGTGTGTCGTTATCTTCGGCGTGTTCCGTTTGAAACTGACGCTGCTGACGGCGCATCTGCACCTTTTTCTGTTCCTCCGCAGAAAGAGCTTCGGAAGGCACGGCTGTCTCAGCGGGCTTCACCAGCTCTGCATCTTCCAGCCGCTTTGACACACGCTGCTCGGTGCCAGCCGTCAGGTTTTCCTCAACCGCGCCCTCCCGCGTCATCCGCACGACTACCTTGTCGCGGGCTTTAAGTTCCGGTTCATTGGACATCAGATTTCACCTCCGATCCGCTTGTAGGCAAGCTCGGTGTATTCAGGGTTCAGCTCTACACCCACGAAATGACGCCCCATCTGCGAGGCAACCATGCCGGTTGTTCCGCTTCCCATAAAGGGGTCAAGCACAATGCCGCCTTCTGGACAACCGGCGAGAAGACAGGTTTCAACCAGCTTCGGAGGGTAGGCGGCATAGTGACCGCCCTTGAAGGGGACGGTGTTGATCTTCCAGACATCGCGCTTGTTGCGGAGCGGATTGATGTCTGCTTCCTTGATCGCGCCATGCTCACGCGGGCGGTTAATGGACTGCGGCTGAGGCTGACCGGGAACGGGTTTGCCGTATTTGTTGCCGCCCTTCATGCCGCGCTTGAGGCGTTCTGCCGTTGCGGGGGCAATCGGCTCGGAGATTGCCTTGTAGTCAAAGAAATACTTCTTGGACTTTGAGAACAGGAAAATATGCTCATAGCAGCGGGCGCAGCGGTCTTTGACGCTCTCCGGCATGGGGTTATCCTTCATCCAGATGATGTCGTTGCGCAGATACCAGCCGGTATCACGGAGGGCAAAAGCCAGCATCCACGGAATGCCGATCATGTCCTTCGGCTTGCAGCCCTCAACCTTGTTGTTGAGAGCCACAGCCTGACCGTTTCTGCCGTAGGGGTTCTTCGGGTCAATGAAATCTCCCTGATTGCCCTTTCCAGCGTAGGTGTCCGAGATGTTCAGCCAGAGCGTACCATCCGGACGCAAAACGCGCCTGACTTCGGTAAACACTTCCGTCAGGCGCGAGATATATTCCTTCGGCGTTGTCTCTCTGCCGATCTGAGCATCCATGCCGTAATCACGGAGCGCGTAATACGGAGGGGACGTCACACAGCAATGAACGCTGTCATCGGGCAGAGTTTTCAGGATTTCAAAGCAATCGCCGGTATGAATGATGTCAAGTTGTATGGTGGTGTACCTCCTGTTCTGTTGGATTTGTGTTTCCATTGAAATGTTGGCTGTAAAACCCGACAACATTTCAATGGGCATCAGTCGGAGTAATACTCGTCCGGCTCGTAATCCTCATCTTCCGTGAAGTCCTCGTCGAGATCGTCAATCTCGTCCGCCCAACGGTCGAAGATTTCCTCGGCTTCCTTCGCCGCCTCACGATAGAGGCTCAGCCGGTTCTTCTCAAAGGCGGCAAAGGCGGGGACGAACTTGCCGAACTCGCGGATTGCCTTCACATCCTGCGTGCGCATATCTGCGACGCACTGAATGATTTCGGACATCGTGAGCAAATCGTCGATCATCAGCTCATACTTGTCCTTGGGGATAGATACGGCTTCATCATCCGCCGCGTCAGCGAACGGGGTATTCTCGTCGCTGTTGCTGCTTTCGGGAACATCAACCTTGAAATAGAAACCGATCATATCCACAGATACCTTGGTCATAATCTGACGCGCCTCCTTGACCTTTTCGTCGATGTCCTCCCTCACATGGAGGTAGGCGCGGTGATGCTTCTTGAGGTCGCTTTCCAGTCGGATCAGATCGGTCAGCTCCCACAGAGCCTTAAACAGCGCGGAGGTGTTCTCTCCGTATTCGATAGCGTCCGCATAGGGAATGGTAATCATCTTGTTGTTCATATTCAAAAATCCTCCTATCAGTTCTGTACGGTTTCTTCTAAGCGGGTGGTCATGATGCGGTAAAGTTGGGTGTCCTTCGGGAAATCGTCCTTGAAGGGAACGATGGTCGAGCCGTAGAAGATCAGCCCCTCACCGGCATTGGAATTGGTGATGTAGTTCTGCTGGCTGGGCGAGATGTTCAGCGCCTTCGAGAGAATCTGCCGGTCGCCGGATGCCTGATTCAGAAGGTAGACAAAATCCGAGTTTTCAAAAATGTTCTCCACCTCGCGGGAGGCAAGAAGATCCTTGACGTTCTGCGTGATTCCGGTCGGGATGCCGCCCCATTTTCTGAAACGCTTCCAGATTTCCACGCTGTACGCGGCGGTCTGTTCCTCTTTCAGCAAAAGGTGGAACTCGTCCATGTAGTAGCGCGTTGCCTTGTGCTGGGCGCGGTTGATGGTAACTCTGTTCCAAACCTGATCCTGCACGATCAGCATACCGAGCTTCTTGAGCTGCTTGCCGAGTTCGCGGATGTCATAGCAGACAAAGCGGTTGTTGACATCCACATTCGTTCTGTGATTGAAGACGTTCAGAGAGCCGTGAACATAGATTTCAAGGGCAGTTGCGATGCGCTGTGCCTCCGGCTCCTTCTGATTTCTCAGAATGTTGTAGAGGTCTTCGAGGATCGGCATTTTTTCCGGTTTGGGGTCTGCAAGGAACTCCTGATAGACCATGCGGACGCTGCGGTCAATGATGGTCTTCTCAACCGGCTGCAAGCCGTCCTTGCCGCCGACAATCAGCTCACACATGGAGAGGATGAAGTCGGATTTCAGCGTCAGCGGGTTTTCCTCTTCGGAGTAGTTCGTGTTGATGTCCAGCGGATTGATGTAATCCGTGCTGACCGGCGAGATGCGGATGACCTGACCGCCGAGCTTCTGCACAAGGGGGAAATACTCGGCTTCGGGGTCGCAGACGATGATGTCATCCTCCGTGATGAGGAAGGCGTTCGTCATTTCGCGCTTGGCGGAGAAGGACTTACCGGAACCGGGTGTACCCAAGATCAGCCCGTTGGGGTTCTTGAGCCGCTTGCGGTCAACCATGATCATGTTGTTGGACAGCGCGTTCAGCCCGTAGTAGAGAGCTTCGCCGCCCTGAAAAAGCTCCTGTGTGGTGAACGGCACGAAAACCGCTGTGCTGGAAGTGGTCAGTCCTCGTTCGATTTCCACCTGATTGACGCCGATAGGCAAAGAGGACATCAGCCCTTCCTCCTGCTGGAAGTCAAGACGCTTGAGCGCACAGTTATACTTTTGGGCAATGGCGGCGGTCTGGAACACCGCGTTTTCGAGCTTCTGGCGATTGGTTGCCGTATTCATGATGAGGATAGTCACGAGGAACAGTCTCTCATTGCGGGTCTGGAGATCCTGCAACAGACGCTTCGCCTCACCGCCGAAGGTAGCGAGATCGGACGGGATGATGTCCATGTCGTAGCCGGAGCGGACGGCTTTTTTCTGCTCCTCGATCTTCATCTTGTCGAGGTCGGTGATTTTCATTTTGATGCTCTTGATTGCCTTCGCCTGGTCAATCGTCCGGATATGAAAATTGACCGTGATGTTGCTGTCCATCTCAAGGAAGTCGGCAAGCATACGGTCATTGAGTTCCGGCGCGAGGATTTGCAGGAAGCTCACCGCACCGATGGTTCTGCCCATCTTGAAGCACTTGCCTTCACGGAAGTCAAAGGAAGTGGGCGCGATGAAGTCCTTCGTGCTGAGTCCCGTCCGGGCTACCATGTCAAAGGAAAAGCGGAACGGCTCATTGGTGTCCATGTTGAACACATCATGAAGCACTTTCAGCCGCTCATAGCCGGACAGCGGCTCGGTTCTCACACCGAGGGTTTTGAAGTTGTTGAGAATATCGGTTTCAATGCGTTCGAGCTTCGGCTTTGCCGTGCGGAGGGAGTCTGCCTCAATACCGAAGGTGATGTACTTCCTCTTGACCAATCCGTTGTTGCCCTTGGTGAGCTGGCTTTGCAGCATACCGGAATACTCGGA
>ERZ506926.542-NODE-542-length-16934-cov-4.794834_pt1 | contig 16934 bp, 15 predicted proteins | sample MGYA00512903_ERZ506926 | MGnify/ENA metagenome assembly ERZ506926 | reverse complement strand
GGGACTGCCTTCTTTTTTACCGCCTGGGCGATTTCTATGAACTTTTTTATGACGATGCAGTGACTGCATCCCATGAGCTGGAGCTCACGCTGACCGGGAAGAACGCAGGCGCCGAAGGACGGGTGCCTATGTGCGGCGTTCCTTTTCATGCGGCGGAAATCTACATTTACCGGCTGATCCAGAAGGGGTACAAGGTGGCTATCTGTGAGCAGCTGGAAGACCCGAAGAAGGCCAAAGGCCTGGTCAAACGGGATGTAATCCGGGTCATTACTCCAGGAACCATTCTTTTTGAAAATTCCATTGCCGACAAATCTAACAATTATCTGATTTACATTATGGAAACGGATAAGGAACTGGACGCAGTGCTTTCCGACGTGTCTACCGGTGAATGCTGGTGGGGCGTATGGGATAAGAAGAAGGAGAGGGACGATTTCTTCGACATGCTTTCGGTATACTCTCCGGCCGAGGCGGTATGCAGTGTATCCGATGACTTTTACAGTAAACTGACGGGTTTTGCATCTGCCAGACTGGGGGCCTGCCTTATATCCCGGGCTGAAGGGGAAGAGGAAGAAAATCTTCCTGAAGCTTGCGCTTCCATTGACAATGAGAATGTGAAGACAGTGTTCCGCCGCCTTTCTGCTTATATCCGGGATGTGATGAAATCGGAGGTATCCGTATTTCATTCAGTCCTTCCCATTCGGGAAGATCATACCCTGACCCTTTCGGAGGAATGCCTTCGGAATCTGGAAATTACCAGAAATATGAGGGATGGCGGCAGGAAAGGCACCCTTCTTGAACTTTTGGATTATACCCATACCGCCATGGGTGCCAGGCTTCTGAAACGGTGGCTGGAACGGCCTTTGACCGATGTGAACCTCATTATCCTGCGGCAGGACGGCATAGAGGAGCTTACGAACCACATGACGGAGCTCACAAACCTTGAGGACATGCTTTCCCAGGTCTTTGATTTCGAGCGTATTCTTTCCCGCATCGAAGCCAATTCCACCTCTCCCAAAGATTTACTGGCTCTGAAGGCAAGCCTTCGCATGATTCCGGAAATCAAAAAACTTCTATCCGGGGCAGGCTCTGTGATTTTGAAGAAAATCAATGCCCAGATCAGCATTCACGGTCCGGTATTTGACCTTCTGGACCGTTCCATGAATGAAAATGGCACTGGCAATGTGCGGGACGGAAAGTACATTAAGGAAGGTTTTTCTGCAGAACTGGATGAAGTGAGGTCTCTTTCTGAAAACAGTCAGCAGTATATTGCGGATCTGGAGGAAAGAGAAAAGACAAAGACCGGCATCAAACTGAAAATCGGTTTTAATAATGTATTCGGCTACTATTTTGAAATTTCCAATGCCAATAAGATTCCTATTCCGCCCTACTACATGAGAAAGCAGACTCTGGTCAATGCAGAGCGCTACATTACACCGGAATTAAAGGAATTTGAGGCCAAAGCGCTGACGGCTAAGGAAAAGACAGAAGAACTGGAGCTTAAAATCTATCAGGCTGTGAAAGCAGAAATCCGGCCGGAAATTCCGGATATGCAGAAAACGGCGAGGGCCCTGGCAGCCTTGGACTGCATTGCCAGTCTTGCCAGAGCGGCGCTGAAGGACCGCTATACCAGGCCCCGGATTACAAACAGCCGGGAGGGGCGGATTTCCATCCAAGATGGCCGCCATCCCATGGTAGAACACGCCTTGAAACGAGAAATGTTTGTGCCCAACGATACGGAGCTTAACCATAATGACCAGGAAATCCTTGTCATTACTGGACCCAACATGGCAGGCAAGTCCACCTATATGCGTCAGGTGGCGGTACTGACCATTATGGCCCAGACAGGATCTTTTATTCCGGCGAAAAGTGCGTCCTTCTCGCCAGTGGATCGCATTTTCACCAGGGTAGGAGCCACCGATGATATTTCTACAGGTCAGAGTACCTTTATGGTAGAAATGCAGGAGGTATCTCATATCCTTCGTCATGCTACCAGAAACAGCCTCATTCTTCTGGACGAAATCGGTCGGGGCACCAGCACCTATGACGGTATGAGCATTGCCCGGGCCGTAGTAGAGTACATTGACAGGAAAATTCATGGCTTTACCCTCTTTGCCACCCATTATCACGAGCTGTCGGTTATGGCCGATGAAAGCAGTCATATAAAAAACTATACTGTTTCTGTAAAGGAAAGAGGAAAGGAAATCACTTTCCTCCGCCGCATCATCCCCGGCTGTGCTGACAGAAGCTATGGCATCCATGTGGCCCGCCTGGCGGGACTGCCGGAATCCCTTCTGAAGCGGGCTGATGAAATCCTTCAGGGCCTGGAGGAAGAAGGAAACAACCCGGCTCCTGTGAAATCGGCGCCTGAAAAACAGGCATCCCCGGGACTTGATCTTTTTACATCTCCTATTATTGATGAACTGGCCCATATGGACGTTATGAGCAAGACGCCCATTGAGGCTATGGAAATTCTCTTCCGCTTAAGCAAGGAAGCCAAGGAGGGCAGATAATGGCAGTTATTCATATTCTGGATGAAGTCACCGCCAACCAGATAGCCGCCGGTGAGGTGGTGGAGCGTCCGGTGAATGCAGTGAAGGAACTGGTGGAAAATGCAGTGGACGCCAGTGCCTCTTCCATTGAGGTGGAAATCGCAGACGGCGGCATGACTTATATCCGTGTCACCGACGACGGCTGCGGCATGACGGAAGAGGATGCCAAACTTTCTGTTATCCGCCATGCTACCAGCAAGATTTCCTCTGTAGATAACATTTACCACATTGCCTCCCTGGGTTTTCGCGGTGAAGCACTGCCCAGCATTGCTTCCGTTTCCAGAGCCACTATTACCACAAGGCGGAGCGAGGATAATGAGGGAACAGTATTGGAAATGACCGGCGGCGAAATCACCGAAGTCAGGCCTGCCGGCGCTCCTGCCGGCACCACCGTAGAAGTGAGGGATCTCTTCTACAATGTGCCGGCCCGAAAAAAATTTTTGAAATCGGAACGAACCGAATCTTCCCGTATCAACAGCATGGTGGGAAAACTGGCCCTGGCCAATCCGGATATTGCCTTTCGGCTTATTAATAACGGAAGGACCGTCATTGAAACGCCGGGCAACGGAAGACTGATGGATGTGGTTTCCGCTTTATACGGCACAAAGACGGCCGGCGAAATGCTTCCAGTGGAAGAAGAAGGGGAACATATTGCCTTGGAAGGGCTGATTTCCAAGCCTTCTCTTCTGAAGAGCAGCCGCCAATACCAGACCATCATCATTAACCGGAGGGTGGTGGATAGTGCAGTGGTATCCAAGGCTGTGGATAATGCTTATCATTCCCTGCTGCCGAAGAACGGATATCCGCTCATGGTTCTTTCATTCCAGGTGCCGCCGGAAAGCATTGATGTGAACGTTCATCCCCAGAAAAGGGAAATTAAATTCTCTGATGAGCAGTCTGTATTCCGCCTGGTGTACCATGGCGTACTGGGCACTCTGACGTCCCAGTCCACTGCCGATACCATTGCCAGAGAAATGATTCATGACCCCGGTCATGAAGTGGTGAAAGAACATGATTTCAACCCCGGTTCTATCAGAGTGGAAGACAAACCTCTCGGCAAACCGGACATCGGGCTTTCCGAGGAAACCAGACCGAAAAGCTCCTGGGGAGAACCGTCTCCTTCTTATGAAGAAAGCCGGGGGCAAGGGGCTGATCATTTCGGAGAAAGAAGTGCTCCTTCCTTTGCGCCGGACACAAAAGAGAAGGACCTTTTCACAAACCGCTCTGTTTTTGACGAATATCGAAAAGAAGAGCCGAAGCGGGAACATCTGGAGACGGATCCCCTTTTTGAAGAAGAAAAGCAGGAAGATCCGGTTATCCCTTTAGGACAGGTATCGGACTGTTTCATTCTCTGTCAGCATGGGAAAGATCTTCTCATCATTGATCAGCATGCTGCCCATGAAAGGGTGCGTTACGACCATCTGGCGGAAAGGGCGGAAGGTATACCGGTGCAGGAAATCCTCATACCCTATCTCATCCATGTGGACAGCGGAGACGTCAATCTTCTGGAGGACCATCGGGCGGATATAGAGAAACTTGGGATTACCTTTGAACAGGCAGGACCTGACGTGATTCGCATTACCGGTTCCCCCGAAGATCTTTCTGCTGCTGAAATGGAACGGGTTATGGGGGATATTGTAAAGGCATACCATGAAAAGGATGTGCCTTCGCCGGAAACCATGCGTCACCGCATGATGGCCTATGCTGCCTGCCGGGGCGCCATCAAGAGAGGGGACCCTTTGAATATCCGGCAGATGAAAGAACTGATTCGCGATCTCTTTCATACATCCCGCCCCTTCGTATGTCCCCATGGACGGCCTACCATTGTAAAATTCACGCCTGTTGAATTGGGAAGGCTTTTCAAACGGCCATGAACACAGGAGTGACCACTATTAGAAACTACAGCCGTCCGGTGCGGGATGAGGCAAGAGAAAGAGCATCGGCCCTCTCCCTTCCCTACGTTCCTAGGGAGGGAACCCTGGAAGACATGGCAGCGATGAACCACTTGGAGGGCTTTCTCATCTATGGAAAAAAGCAGCCTTCCTTCTGGACAGGCGGGGAAGAGTACCGTTTCCATCTGGGCACGGCCGTACTTCGCACAGCCCAGATGGAAAGAGGAAACAGCGACCGTCTCTGTAGTCTCCTTCCTCCAGAAAGACCGCTCTCCGTACTGGATGCCACCTTTGGCCAGGGTGGTGATTCCACTGTCATGAGCTGGTTTCTGGGGAAGGAAGGAAATGTGACCAGCCTGGAAAAAAGCACCGTCCTCTATGAAATCGGCCGGGTCGGGCTTTCGTCCTTTGACGGCGGAAATGAACGAATGACAAGGGCCCTTCGGCGTATCCATCTGCTTCATGAGGATTTTCGCACCTTCCTTCAAAGGGCTGTTCCCAAAAGCTTTGATGTGATTTATTTTGACACCATGTTCCGCGCTCCGGTGAAAAGGGACGTCAACCGGATGGAAGGTTTCCGGCGGGCTGCTTCCTATGATCTTCTGGATGAGGAAATCCTGACTTTGGCTTTGCATATTGCCAGAAAAAGAATTATAGTAAAAGAAAGGCCCTTTTCTCCTTTATTTCAGAACAGCCTCTTTTCTTCTATCCATTCTCATCAGGGACAATCCACGGCGTACGGGGTGATTGATATATGAAAAAAGAAAGACTTATCACCATCCTGGGTCCCACGGCCTCAGGAAAAACGGACCTGGCAGTGCATTTGGCAGAGGCTTTGGGCTCTTCCATTATTTCCGGTGATGCCTTCCAGATTTATAAGCATATGGACATCGGCACCGCCAAAGTGACAAAGGAAGAGGCCCGGGGCATCCGTCATTTCCTGGTGGACGAGCTGGAGCCGTCAGAGCCGTACTCTGCTGCTGATTTCCAGGAGAAGGCCAGGAAAATTATTCATGAGGAAAATGAAGCAGGACGGATTCCCATCCTCTGCGGCGGTACCGGCCTCTATATTCAGGGGCTCCTTGAGGGATATACCTTTCTTCCTCGAGGGGAGGGACGGAAAAAATTTGAAAGGATACTGGAGGAGAAAGGAAAGGAAGCTCTGGAAAATCTGCTTCGTGAAAAGGGGGAGAAAGATATTCCTCCCGACGCGCAGCGGATGATACGGAAACTGGAGCTTCTGGAGGCAGGAGAAGGAGAAAAGATGCCTTTGAAATCCGATTCTCTCCTGTATGACGGTCCGGTTATAGGAATTGCTATGGACAGAGCCGTTTTATATGATAGAATAAATAAGCGAGTCCACCACATGATAGAAGCAGGACTCCCGGAGGAAGTGAAGAAGCTCCTTGCCTCCGGACTTTCTGAAAAAGCCCAGTCGCTGAAAGGAATCGGCTATAAAGAAATGATTCCTGTGGTGAAGGGGGAGCTTACTCTTGAGGAAGGGGAAGCGCTGATTCAGAAAAATACCCGGCACTTTGCCAAAAGACAGCTGACCTGGTATAGACGAATGCCATATATTCACTGGGTGGAACGCAGCCCATCAGAGGAAGACATATGGTACAGGGAAATCAAGGCCTATGTCATTTCATATTTCGGAGGAGAAACAAGATGGAAGGAAAAATGAATCTGCAGGACACATTTCTGAACGAAGCCAGAAAGGAAAATGTTCCGGTCAGTATATTCCTGATGAACGGCGTACAGCTGAAGGGGAAGGTCAAATCCTTCGACAGCTTCACTGTGCTTCTGGTGAGTGAAAACCGCTCCCAGCTCATTTATAAACATGCTATATCTACTGTACAAAGGATCTGAGAACAACAAATGAATAAAAAACTTGAACAGGTACAGAAAGAGGCGCTTGCTCTTTGTGCGCCTGTTTTTCATGAAATGGAAGAGATTTCTCTCTATAACACAGAAAAAGTTTTAAGTGCCTTCAGGAAACACCACCTGTCTGCCTACCATTTTGCTCCTTCCAACGGCTACGGCTACGGGGACCCGGGAAGGGAAAAGCTGGAAGAAATCTGGTGCGATATATTCCATGCGGAAAGCGCCCTGGTCAGACCTCATTTCGTATCCGGCACCCACGCCCTGGCTACGGTCCTCCTGGCCCTTCTTGAACCGGGAGATACCATGGTTTCCGCAGTAGGTGCGCCCTATGACACCATGGAAAGCGTTATCGGTATTACGGGCAACGCACCGGGCAATCTGATTTCCAAAGGCGTCCACTATAAAGAAGTTCCTTTAAAGGGAAATACCTATGACCTCCAGGCTATTTCGGATGCGGTGGATGAAAATACAAAACTAGTGGAAATCCAGCGGTCTCGGGGATATATGCTGCGGGACTCTCTATTCCCCAGTGACATAAAAAAAATCATTGATACTGTGAAGGCTAAAAATCCGAACACCATCTGCTTTGTGGATAACTGCTACGGAGAATTTACCAATAAAGAGGAACCTATCGAACTGGGTGCTGATATTACAGCCGGTTCCCTCATTAAAAACGCCGGCGGTGGTCTGGCTCCTACCGGTGCCTATATCTGCGGCAGAAAAGACCTGGTGGAACGCTGCTCCTATGTGTGGACTGCACCGGGCCTTGGTGGAGAAATGGGTTCCTATGCCGCTTCCTACCGTCCTTTCTTCGAAGGACTCTTCCTGGCACCCCATATGACAAGACAGGCTATGATGAGCGCTGAATTCTGTGCGGTTGTCTTCAAGCTTATCGGCTTCAAAACAAGCCCTGAACCGGGACATCTGAGAACAGACCTCATTACCACGGTGACACTGGATTCCGAAGAAAACATGTGCCGCTTCGCCGAAGCCATTCAGAACTGGTCTCCTGTAGATTCAGACGCCACTCCGGTACCGGGGCCTATGCCGGGATATGTGGATCCCATCCTCATGGCAGCTGGTACTTTCGTACAGGGGTCTACTATTGAAATGTCTGCCGATGGCCCTGTCCGTCCACCTTATGTTATGTACTTCCAGGGCGGTCTGACTTTTGAATCTGCCCAGCTGGCCATCATGGGAGCTGCAGAAAAAGTGCTGGAAGCACAGGGAAAATAAGAGGAACTGATTCAGGCCGGGGCTGCGGTATCTCTGCTTCCCGGGCTGAAAGGCTTACGGACTGAATAACTGTGATTGGCAGATAGTCCATCTTTAAAAAAGCATTCATAGAGTCTGCTTTTATAAGAATGACGAGTACTTTTGAATCTTAGATTTCTTAGGCAGCTCTATGCTTTCTTTTCCTTCTCTTTCATCCGTACATATACATTCGGAAATGGAGCCATGTATTTCTGCCTCTTCGCGTTCGGCGGGCACCGGGTTTTTATCCATCTTTCCGGACGATTTGCTAAAATGATAAAAAGGCTTAACAAATCATTTCTTCTGTGTTATAATAACTTTCGTCATGGGGCTATAGCTCAGTTGGTCAGAGCGCTTCGCTCACATCGAAGAGGTCTCCGGTTCGAACCCAGATAGTCCCACCATGAACCCGCTTTCAGCGGGTTTTTTTGTGCCTCTGAATGGGGAAGTTCGTGGTATAATAAGTTGGCTAACCAATGTAGAAATAAGGAGGATTATATGATTACCGGAGATATTCATCATCTGGAAGCCTATGAAAAACAGCTTCCGCCTTTTATCAGTCAGTGTCTCAGGGCTGTTCGGGATTTTGATTTCGCCTCTGTTCCTGATGGGAGGTATGAACTTTTGGGCTGCACCATGTCCGTGGAGTCTCCCGTTACGGAACCGGAGGAAGACAGAAAGTTGGAGGGACATAAAAAGTTCATTGATATCCAGTATGAAATCAGGGGGGAGGAAGAATGGATCGGTGTTGAAACGATTTTTGATTCGCCCCGGGTGGTAGAATCCCATGAGGACCGAGATTTGTATTTCTTTGCATCCCATAAAGAAAAGGAATCGAAAGTATATTTTACAGAAGGCAGATTTGCCGTATTTTTCCCGGAAGACCTGCACCGTCCCCTCTGCCAGGGGAAGCAGGGAAAGGAAATCCTCCGAAAGGCGGTTATGAAGGTGCCGGTGGATAAAGTCAGATGATTAATGCTTTCCCATATTCTATAAATTTATCTTCGGTAACATGTTCTTTTCGATTGACTATTAGTCAATAATCTGATATTATAAGAACAATTCAAAAGAGCAGGATAGTTTTAAATTGCCCAAATCTGCTCTACCATCTTTTGCAAGGGGGTTATGTATGAGATATAAAAAGTTTGCTGCCGCAGTGATGGCAGCAGGATTCCTTTTATCAGGAGGCGTCTTCCTGGGGGGCTGCGGTTCTTCCCAGCAGGCAGCAGGGCAGAAGCAGGCTATTAAGGTTACTACATTTAAGCCTTTCAAGTCAGATACGCCAATTATGAGAGAATATACAGGTTCCATTATGGCTCTGCAGGAGGTACCGGTGAGATCCAAGGTATCCGGTACAGTGATGGAAAAGTATATTACCGGCGGACAGCAGGTGACAGAAGGTCAGCCTCTGTATCGGCTGGATACAAGAAATTACAATTCCCAGCTGGCCAATGCCCAGGCCCAGGCAGCGCAGGCAGCTGCTAATTATGAGAATGCGGCCACTGACCTTGCACGCTACGATCAGCTCATTGCTGCCGGTGCTATTTCTCAGAAAGTATATGATAATCAGAAGGCAGCAGCTGATGCCTACAAAGGAGCCATGGATGCTGCCCAGGCCCAGGTGGATATTGCTTCCACCAACCTGAGTGATACCATTGTGACAGCGCCTTTCAATGGGAAGCTTTCTATGGATGATGTGAATATCGGTACTTTTGCCACGGCTGGTACTACCGCACTGGTCACTATTTCTTCTTCCGACCCCATTTACGTACAGTTTGATATGTCGGAAAATGAATATCTGGCTTTGAACAAGAGCCATGATGGAAACGGCACTGCAGGGCTGGGGAATAATCTTAAAATCCGGCTGTCTGACGGCTCTATCTACGGCTATACCGGTAAAATCGTACAGGTGAATCCGAACATGAACGGCGGCCAGCTTTCCATGAAGGCAGCCTTCCCGAACCCGGACAATCTCCTGGTACCGGGCATGTATGCCTCTGTGGTTTCGGATAATGAAATCGCCAAAGGATCTCTTCTCATTCCCACCAAAGCACTGGTACAACTCCTGAATAAGGATATTGTAGACGTGGTAGCAGACGGCAAGATTGCCCAGAAGCCTGTAAAAGTGGGCGGCACTTATGGTATCTACACCATTATTGAAAGCGGCCTCGATGAAAATGATGTTATCGTCGTGGACGGTCAGAATAAGGTACAGGTAGGCCAGGCCGTAGATCCTGAAGAAACGTCCAAAGACAAACTGGAACAGGATGCCAGAGATTCTGTCCAGGGCCAGAGTGGCACTGCTGCAAAGCAGTAAGGAGGACCTATGGCTAATTTCTTTATCAAGCGTCCTATCTTTGCTATCGTTGTGGCGCTGGTGGTTTCCATTGCAGGGCTGCTGGCTGTATTTTCCCTGCCCGTGGACCGCTACCCCCGCATTACACCGCCTCAGGTTTCCGTAAGGGCCACCTATCCCGGCGCTGATGCAGAAGTCGTAGCCCAGACAGTGGCTGAAGTCATAGAGAAGAACGTTGTAGGTGTTGAAGGTTTCGACAGCATGAACTCCAACAGTAACTCCAACGGCTCCTATTCCCTTGATGTGCAGTTTGCCATGGGCACGGACTCCGATCTGGCTACGGTCCGTGTACAGAACGGTGTTACCGCCTCCGATGCCGGTCTGCCGGATACGGTCAGAAACATTGGCGTTACAACCAGAAAATCTTCCGGTGATATGGCACTGGTTGTCAGTTTCTATTCTCCTAACGGCACCTATGACAAGAATTTCTTGAAAAACTACTTCAGTATGAACTATCTAGACGAACTGAAGTCTATTAAAGGTGTTGGTACAGTACAGGAATTCGGTTCCGATTTTGCCATGCGTATCTGGATGGATCCCACCAAGATGTCGCAGAATAATATCACCGCAGCTGAAGTGATTTCTGCCGTGTCCAATCAGAACAAACAGATTGCCGCCGGCAATATCGGTGCGCCTCCTGTTTCCATGGACCAGCCTTTCCAATATGTCATCACCGCTAAAGGCCGTCTGGTGACAGCGGAAGAATTCGGCAATATCGTACTTCGCACCAACAATGACGGCAGCCTTCTCCGTTTGAAGGATGTGGCCCGTACAGAGCTGGATGCAAAGGATTACAATTTTATTTCCAGAGCAGGCAACTATGAAACCGCTGCCGTGGCCTTCTCCCTGACCGATGATGCCAATGCGGTTCAGACCATCGGTGCCATCAAGGCAAAACTGGCAGAAGATGCCAAATCCTTCCCTGATGATATGAAATATGTCATCAATATGGATAATACCGATTTCATTTATGCTTCCATCAAGGAAGTTATTGAAACATTTGTGGAAGCCCTCATTCTGGTAGGCATCATTGTGTTTATCTTCCTGCAGAACTGGAGATCTACACTGATCCCGATGATTGCGGTGCCTGTATCCCTTCTTGGTACCTTTGCTTCCTTTGAAATTCTTGGATTCACCATTAATACGTTAACCCTCTTTGCCATGGTTCTTGCCATCGGGCTGGTTGTAGATGATGCCATCGTAGTTATTGAAGCGGTGGAATACGAAATGCGCTACAACAACCTTGATCCAAAGGCAGCCACGGTGGAAGCCATGCAGAAGGTACAGAGCCCGGTTATCGGCGTAGCCGTAGTACTGGCGGCCGTATTCGTACCGGTTGCCTTCCTTGGCGGCATTATGGGTATCCTGTACAAACAGTTTGCTTTGACCATTGCTGTTTCGGTTATCTTGTCCGCATTTACCGCTTTGTCTCTGACTCCGGCCCTCTGTGCCGGCCTTCTGAAACCGGTCAAGAAGAAAGCGGATAAAGGAAGAATCGACCGCATGTGGGACCGTTTCAACGATGGCTTTGACCACATGGTTGAAGTCTACGGCATAATTCTCCGAAAAATGGCTCATGCCATTTATGTACCTCTTGGGGTGCTCCTTGCCCTCTTCGTTGCGGCTGTCTTTATGTTTGTGAAGCTGCCTACAGCCTTCATCCCACAGGAAGATAACGGATTCTTCATTAATGCCATGTCTCTGCCGGAAGGAGCGGTGAACGTTAGAACTGCCCAGTATCTGACAGAATTCCTGAAATATATCGGGGAAGATCCGGCAGTGGAAGTGACGCAGGGCGTTGTTGGCATGGATATCCTCTCAGGCGGACAGAAACCGAATGCCGGTCTTTCCTTCGTCAAACTGAAACCCTGGGATGAACGTAAATCCAGGGATATGCAGCTGGATGCAGTGATGGCTAAAGCCTTCGCCTTCAATGCTACACATCCTGGTGTCACTCTGATGGCGCTGAACCCACCGCCGATTCCCGGTCTCGGCAATTCCGGCGGCTTTACCCTCTATATCCAGAATAAGAGCGGTGATTCCAATGAAAACATGCAGGCTGTTATTGGCAAATTCCTGGCAGCTGCTAACCAGCGCCCGGAAATTCAGATGGCCTACACCACTTTCCGTATGGATACTCCGTCTTATAATTACGATATCGACAGAGAAAAGGCAGCCAGAAACGGGGTCAATGTGGGTGATATTTTCACTGCTCTCCAGGCTTACTACGGCTCTGTACAGATTAACGATTTTACCATTTATGGGCGTAACTACAAAGTTGTTGCCCAGGCAGATACCCAGTACCGCATGAGTCCTAACGACAATAAGTTCCTTATGGTAAAGGACAACAAGGGCAACATGGTGCCGATTTCCAATTTTATTACACCTAAGAAATCCAATGCCATTGCAGTCATTACCCGTTACAACAACTTCCCTGCCGTTAAGATCGGCGGCAACCAGGCCGAAGGATACTCTTCCGGCCAGGCTCTGAATGCATTGGATGAAGTGGCGAAGGAAACCCTGCCAAATGGCTACGGATACGCATTCGCTGAATCTTCTGCGCAGGAACGCGAAGCCAGCGGCAAGACTGTCTATGCATTGGCTTTAGGTATGCTCTTTGTATTCCTTTCACTGGCAGCCCTTTACGAAAGCTGGAAAATTCCATTCTCTGTCATCCTTGGTATTCCTACAGGTTTCTTCGGAGCCTGCCTTGGTGCATTTGCGTTTAATGTGTACAACGATATTTACTTCCAGATCGGTCTTCTGACTATTATCGGTCTGGCGGCCAAGAATGCGATTCTGATTGTAGAATATGCAAAGGTTCGTGTGGATAGCGGTATGGAAGTGGTGAAGGCTTCTATTGAAGCATCAAAGATTCGTCTCCGCCCGATTCTCATGACCTCCCTGGCATTCATCCTGGGCAACGTGCCTCTGGCCCTCTCCACCGGCGCCGGCTCCAATTCCCGTTCTGAAATGGGTATTGCTGTGGTCTTCGGCGTGCTGTCTGCTACCTTCTTCCAGATTTTCATTGTTCCCATGCTGTTCATCGTTATTGAAAGAATTCACGGGTTCAGAAAATCAAAGAAAACGGTTACAGTAGATGAATAATATCTATTCAAAAAGCCTCCTTCGGGAGGCTTTTTTGTATAAAAATAGAGACAAGAAATCAAGAGAAAATCAATGAATCATAGATTTCACTGTTTCTTCACGGAAAGCCCTTCTATGCCTTCCGCCGCAGGAGAGGCCTGCTTCTTTATTTCTGAATCCAGCCCATGGAGCTTTCTGCCTTTCCTGCTGTCCATGCCATATGATACAATCAGGATGAGGTGATAACCATGAGTGATTTATGGAACCAGAACATTTCTATGATTCACTGTTTCGGCGACAGTCTTACCGAAGGCTATGGTGTTCTTCCCGGCGAGGGCTGGGTAGCTCTGGCAGATCATGCACTGAAAGGGATTACCCTTTATAACCATGGACTTTCAGGCTCTATGGCTTCCGACATACTGGACAGACTTTCTGCTGCTTCCGGCAGGGTACGAAAGGGGGAGGGGTATTTCTTCATGGGTGGTACCAATGATATCCTCTTTGGCCTTCGCCTTGTGGTTTTGGAAAATATGGTAGAAAAGTCTTTGGGCAGGCTGGCAGGAAGGATTCCTCTGACCCTTGGTATTCCTCCGCTCTTTACGGAAATGAGTGTAGAAACGGGATGGCAGGAAGCGGGCTCCTTTAAAAGGAATAAAAGGGACCTTCAGGAATATCAGAAATTCCTTCGCTCACTGGCTAAGGAGTGGAATCTACCGGTCCTTGATTTTACAAAAGCCTTTCCGCCGGAACAGAAATGGTACAGCGATGGTGTCCACCCCAACAGGGAAGGCCATGAAAGAATGGCTCTCCTGGCGGAGAAGGTCTGGAGGAGATAGCGTATAGGTGACTGTATGCGCCTTGGACATCCGGCTTTTCTGGTTTGTCCCAATAAAAAAGCTTTGGAAAAGGAAACTTTTCCAAAGCTTTTTGTTTAAGCAGACGATTAGTCCCAGGCAGGAACGATGGTGCCTTTGTATTTTTCAGCGATGAATTTCTTAACAGCGTCAGACTGATAAGCCTGAACAAATTTCTTGTAGGCAGGCTGATCTTTATCCTTTTCACGAACCGCAATAATCATAACTGCCAGCGGAGTATCTTTATCTTCCAGGAAGATACCCTGCTTTTCAGGGGAGAGGCCTGCACTCATGACATAGTTCATGGTGATAACCGATGCATCTACATCGTCAAGGCTTCTGGGAAGCTGGGCTGCTTCGATTTCCTTAAACTGAATGTTTTTCGGGTTTTCTACAACATCAGCAGGGGTAGCTTTCATGCCTACGCCCTCTTTCAGCTTAATAACGCCCGCTTTTTCCAGCAGCTGAAGGCCGCGGCCTTCGTTGGTGGGATCATTAGGTATGGAAATGGTTGCTCCGTCAGGAAGGTCTTTTACGTCCTTTACTTTATTGGAGTAAATGCCCATACGCATGAGGATGGCTCTGCCGATGTCGGTGAGGTGAGTGCCATGCTGTTTATTAAAGTTTTCCATGAATGGCTTGTGCTGGTATACTACGATATCCAGGTCGCCATCTGCCAGTGCCTGGTCAGGGGTGATGTAATCGGAGAATTCTTTAACATTCACTTTGAGGCCATTCTTTTCGGCTTCTTTGGCAGCTGCTTCTACCACTTCTGCATGGGGGCCGGCAGTAGCACCTACAGTGATTTCTTTCTTTTCTGCAGGCGCAGAAGCGGCTGCAGAGGATGCCGGCTTCTGGCTGGAACCGCAGCCGGTGATGAATGCTGCTGCGGAGAGGGCGCACAGGCTGGCAATAGCTAACTTCTTTAACATAAATAGGACTTCCTTTCTCTTTTGAATGAGATTCCATGTTTCTATATGAAATCTGGAAATATTAATAAGGGTTTGAATCCCATTATATACAGATTTAACGCTTATCTGCCTTCTTGGCCAGGTTGCTGCCAATGAACTGGAGGAGCTGCACGATAATGACCAGGACAATGATGGTAGCAATCATTACATCTGCCTGGAAGCGCTGGTATCCGTAACGGATGGCCAGATCACCGAGGCCGCCGCCGCCGATGGTACCGGCCATGGCGGAAGCGCCGATTAAGGATACGATGACTACAGTTAAGCTTTCAATGATGGAGGGGAGGGCTTCCGGAATGAGAACTTTCCAGATAATCTGCAGGGGAGAAGCACCCATGGATTCCGCTGCCTCAATGAGGCCGAAGGGGATTTCACGGATGGAAGTTTCCACCATGCGGGCGGTGTAGGGGATGGCAGCGATGGTCAGCGGGACGATGGCTGCCGTGGTACCGATGGAGGTGCCTGCCACCAGCCGGGTGAAAGGGATGATGGCTACCATGAGGATAATGAATGGAATAGAACGGATAAGGTTGATAATGAAAGCCAGAGGCTTATTCAATACCGGGCAGGCAAGGATGCCATGTTTTTCTGTAACCACCAGAAGAATACCCAGGGGAATGCCGATTAAAGCGGCAATGATAGCTGAAACAGAAAGCATGTACAGCGTTTCAGCCAGACTTTTCAGAAGAAGATTAGTTATCACTGGGGACATATCCGATTACCTCACTTGTAATTGGTAAAGACTGTAAATGGCCGAGGGCTTTTTTCATGTCCTCTTCGTGACCATTGATCATGATGATAAGGCGGCCGAAGGAAACGTTCTGGATGTAGTCGATGGATCCGTAAAGAATGCTTACGTCCAGATTGTATTTTCTGATGAGATTGGCAATAATTGGTTCGTTGGCTACATCGCCTCGGAATTTCAGGCTCACAATGGTCTGGTCGCTGTCCTTCTGCTTTACTTTAGAAATATTCATGTGAGACAGCTGCTCCGGTACATCGGAGGACATGACGGAGCCTACGAATTTCTTCAGTGTTTCGGTCTGGGGATTGGTGAAGAGGTCTACTACGGAACCCTGTTCGATAATTTTACCCTTTTCAATGACTGCCACCTGTTCGGCGATTTCTTTAATAACTTCCATCTGGTGAGTAATCATGATAATGGTAATGCCCATCTTTTTGTTGATATCCTTCAGAAGCTGGAGAATGGATTTTACCGTTTCCGGGTCCAGGGCACTGGTGGCTTCATCGGAAAGGAGGACGGAAGGATTGGAAACGATAGCCCTGGCAATACCTACACGCTGTTTCTGGCCGCCGGAAAGCTGGGAAGGATACTTGTTCCTGTATTCCGTAAGGCCCACCAGTTCCAGAATTTCGTTGATTCTCTTTACTTGTTCTGCCTTGGGCACATGGGACAGCTCGAGTGGAAATGCCACATTGCCGGCTACGGTCCTGTTGGAAAGAAGATTGAAATGCTGGAAAATCATGCCGATTTTCTTTCTTTCTTCCCGAAGCTGGGCTTTGGACAGCTTCGTCATGTCCTTTCCATCAATTATGACCTCACCGGATGTGGGAGGCTCGAGCATATTCACGCAGCGAATCAATGTAGATTTGCCTGCGCCGGACTGTCCGACAATACCGAAGATTTCTCCATCCTTAATAGAAAGGTTGATGTCGTCCAGTGCTTTGAAATTGCCATATAATTTGGTTATATGCTTCAGTTCAATCATTGGGAACTCCTTTAATAAAAAAACTTTCATCGAAAGATGAAAGTCAGCTTCACATCATCTTTCGAGTATATACCCGCTGGAATTGGCACCGTTTCTAAAAGAATGGTTGCCGTGGCTTCAAAGGGCCAGTCCCTCCGCCACTCATGATGAATCTATATGTATTTACCCCATTTGTAAGGGTTGAGATTATAGTACTCTGATTCAGAAGTCTTGTCAATAGAAATAGTAAATAGGGGATATAAGATTCGTAAAAGTCATGGCGGTCAGGCTGGGGAGCTGCCGGTGGCCAGCGCTTTACGAGATAGCTTAGTGTAAAATTTTACTCGGTAAGGGAATTTTTCCAGAAACAATAAAAGAGGA
>ERZ506926.535-NODE-535-length-17268-cov-3.750654_pt1 | contig 17268 bp, 17 predicted proteins | sample MGYA00512903_ERZ506926 | MGnify/ENA metagenome assembly ERZ506926 | reverse complement strand
GTGTCGAGCACCACCACATCTTCCTCGAGCAGGCTGAACCTCGCAGTTCTTGCCCTTTCCGCGAGGCTTCGGTAGGCTTCTGCCACGCTCTTTGGGGTACCGGGCAAAATCAGGTCTTCGAGGCTCATCTCATGGGTGGCCGCGCGGTCGTTCTCTTGGGGCATCCTGTTCCTTATCTTGTTTTGGTTTTGGCCTTAGGCACGCACGTCTACTCTACCTTTGACGCGCGCCCCTCGACCGCGAGCTCGATAAATTTAGCGCAGAGCTCCGGGAACTCGATTCCGCCGTGGCGCGCGGAGTCCGGAAGAAGGCTCGCCGGGGTCATGCCGGGGATGGTGTTGGTCTCTAGAATCACCGGCTCGCCCATCTGGGTCACGATGAAGTCGCTGCGGGAGCACCCGGCGCACCCGAGCGCCTTGTGGGCCGCGACCGCGGCGTCCTGGGCCTTCGCGTACACCGCCGGCGCGAGGCGCGCGGGGATGACGTGGTGCAGCTCAGCCGGCTCGTACTTGACCTTCACGTCGTAGAAGTCGGCGCCGGTCACGATCTCGACGATGGGCAGGGCGTGCGGGTCGGCGTTCCCGATCACGGGCACCGTGATCTCGGTTCCCACGACGCACTCCTCGATGAGCACGCGCTCGCCCTCGGAACCCGCGAGATCGACGGCCTCCTGGAGCTTGGAGCTCTCGGTCACGCGCGTGATGCCGAAGCTGCTGCCGTTGCCGGATGGCTTTACAAAGAGGGGCAGGCCGAGCTTGCTCACCAGGGCGTCCTTCTGCTCCTGGGTAAGCTTGGCGCCCGCGGGGAGGTCGACGCCGCGAGGCGTGCGGATACCGGCCTTGGCGTAGAGCACCTTTGCGGCCTCTTTCTGCGTGGCGACCGCAGAGGCAAATACGCCCGAGAAGGCGTAGGGAATGTGCATGACCTCAAGCATGCCCTGAATACAGCCGTCCTCTCCGAAGCGCCCGTGGAGCGCCGGGAAGGCGACGTCATAGTTCCCGCCCGCGAGCTTCTCGGCAAAGCGGTCCTCGGCGATATCCAGAAGGTCAACCTTCTTGAACCCGCACTCGAGGAGCGCCTTCCTGCACTCGTTTCCCGACGTGATGCTCACGTCGCGCTCATCCGACCAGCCGCCGCAAAGCACGACGACCCTCAGGCTCTTGAGTTCTTCTGTATTCATGCTGCTCCTTAGCCGGGCGGGCCTTACCAGCTGCTAGACTCGACTGGCATTGAGGCTTATTTCCTGTTGAGAGGATACTCCACCGCAGGACAAAAACTCGAAGGACAGGAGAATCTGTGGCTGTTATCAACAATGATAAGAATACCAACCAAATCCGTGACCTCAAAACCATGACAAAAGGCGAGCTGGCGGCTCTTATGGAGTCGCTTGGGCAGCCGACGTTTCGCGTGAAACAAGTCGAGGACTGGATCTGGAACAAGAACGCCAAGTCCTTCGACGACATGACCAACCTCCCCAAGTCCCTGCGCGCTCAGCTCTCCGAGTCCCTTGCCCTCGGCGGGGTCGAGGAGGTTGCTCGCCAGGTTTCCGAGGACGGTAGCCGCAAGTACCTTCTTCGCATGACCGACGGAGTGACCGTCGAATGCGTCGGCATGCCTTCCGGCAAGAAGCTTGCCGTTTGCGTGAGCACCCAGGCCGGGTGTGCTATGGGCTGCGCGTTTTGCGCCACCGGCGGCGCCGGCTTCACGCGATCGCTTTCCCCTTCGGAGATTTACGATCAGGTTATGCATGTTCGCGACGACTTCAATACGCGCGTAACGAGCGTCGTCTTCATGGGCCAGGGCGAGCCGTTCATGAACTATGACAACACGCTGGCCGCGCTCCGCAAGCTCAACGACCCCGACGGCGCGGGCATCGGCGCTCGCCACCTTACCGTTTCCACCTGCGGCGTTATTCCGATGATCCGCAAGTTCTCCCGCGAGCCCGAGCAGTTCACGCTTGCCGTTTCGCTTCACTCAGCGGTTCAGAAGACCCGCAACCAGATCATGCCTGGGGTAAAGAAGTACTCGCTCCTTAACCTTTATACGGTCATGGGCGAGTACGTTGACCGCACCGGACGCCGACCGACCTACGAGTATGCCCTCATCGACGGCGTCAACGACACCAGGGAAGAGATGGAAGCTCTTTGCGACTTCTGCCGCGATACCCTTGCGCACGTCAACATCATCCAGCTCAACAATGTACCGGGCTCGAAGCTCAAGCCGTCTACCGAACGTCGCGCCGAGGATTTCGTCAATGCGCTTTCTCGCGTAGGTGTTGAGGCGACGATTCGCAACTCGCGCGGATCCGACATCGACGCCGCCTGTGGTCAGCTCAAGCAGCGTCTTTCCTAGAGCGATCTCTACGCTTTATATCGTCAGGCCCGGGGGGATCACCCCCCCGGGCCTCTTCTTTATCTCTACTCTAGAACTTATGTTCTAGTAACCTAACTTTTCCCATTGTTGATTAGTAACTTGCACATTGGGAAGCGTGTTCGGATCTTGAATGACTTGTCCGGTCATTGTATCTATAACCTCTGATATGCGGCTATAGCTCTCATATACCGAGTGCGCCATTTTCTTTACTTCAGCTTTTGCGTTATCTGTCAACAGACGACTATAGAGTAGATATCCAGTTCCTGTAACAACAATCGAACCAATCAAGAAGTTCTTGATCTTCATTAGAGTTCGCCGTCCATGCCAGACAATAGATTTACCAAGTGCGCAAGCTGCTCGTCGTCAGCAAACTCGATTTCCAGCTTGTTCTTCCCACGTACATTCTTGACCTTGACGTTGGTGTCCAAAGCCACTCGAAGTGTTCTCGCTGCTCGCTTAAAGGAAGCCGGAAGAGGCTCGCGCTTTCGTACAACAGGCTCTTCATTGACAGAAAAGAGTGGGGCAAGGTTTTCTGTCTCTCGAACCGACAGTTTCTCATCCACAACTTTCTGAGCCAACTTAATGCGACCCTCAGGGCTCGGAACAGCCAGAATAGCTCTGGCATGGCCAGCTGTAATCAATCCATCCTCAACGAACTGCTGGACCTCTTCCGGAAGATCAAGTAATCTCAAAGTGTTAGTCACGGCTGACCTTGACTTAGAGACAAGCTTAGCAACCTCATCCTGAGTTAAAGACCTCTCTTTGATGAGCTGCTTATAACCCCGAGCCTCTTCAAGAGGACTCAGGTCTGCTCTTTGAAGGTTCTCAATGAGTGCTAGTTTGAAGACCTCATCATCAGAGATATCTTTGATAATGACTGGAACCTCTTCGAGGCCAGCGAGTTTTGCTGCTTGATATCTTCGCTCACCTGCGACGATCTCATATTTTGTTCCCTTCTTTCGAACAAGAAGGGGCTGTAGAATTCCGTTTTGTTTAATCGAGTCAGAGAGCTCAGAAAGCTCCGACTCTTTGAACAGTTTTCGCGGTTGGTCTTTGTTCGGAACGATTTGCGTAATCTTAAGAGTGGAATCAGGCTCGAGCGCTGCGGTCTCCGCCTCTGCAGTACCCATTAGTGACCCAAGTCCTTTGCCTAATGCTTTCTTAGCCACGCCTCGTCACCTCTTTCGCAAGTGCACCATATGCAAGAGCACCCTTACTAACGCGCGCATAGAGACTGATTGGTTTTCCGTAAGAGGGAGCCTCTGCGATTTTTACATTACGAGGAACAACCGTCTTAAAGACTTTATTGCCAAAATACTTACGGACTTCGTCCTCCACCTGCTTCGAAAGGGAAGTACGAGTATCGAACATCGTAAGAACAACGCCAAAAATCTCAAGATCAGGGTTGATGTTCTTTTGCACCATTCTCATGGACTCAAGGAGTTTTGTAACTCCCTCAAGCGCGTAATACTCGCATTGAATTGGAATCAATAGGGAATCAGCAGCACAAAGTGCATTAATAGTAAGAAGACCTAAAGAAGGAGGGCAATCAATAATGATGTAATCGAATTCATCCTTAACTGGTGCTAAAGCCTTCTTCAGGCACCCTTCTCTTGCCATTTTCGATACAAGCTCGATTTCAGCGCCTGCTAATTGAATTGTCGCTGGTGCAACAGACACACTTTTGCAGTCTGTGTCTTGGATTATGTCTTCTATCGGGTACTCATGGAGGACAGAATCGTAAATATCGTGTTCAAGTTCTTCTTTTTCAATTCCGAAACCCGAAGAAGCGTTGCCTTGAGGATCGAAATCGATAATCAGCACTTTTTTCTTTAGTTCAGACAGGCTAGCCGACAAATTTATTACTGTTGTAGACTTGCCAACGCCGCCTTTTTGATTGATACATGCAATTACTCGTGTATTTCTATCAGGAAAACCGCGTTTAATGTCGCGAAAACCCACTATTTATCTCCTTGGCTCGGCTACATGGCTGGATTAATAGTAGTTGATGTTTCACGTGAAACTCTCGACTATCTGATTAATCACGTTTCACGTGAAACTATCAGCATACGGAGTATGAGTGTTTCACGTGAAACCTGATTATTTTGAACAACAAACCAAATATTTCAGTAATGTATTACTTTTCAATTGCGTAGATAGAAATAGTCGGCGCCATCTTTCATGTGAAACATGGCGCTGACTATTACTTCTTCGGTATTAAAGGATGATTCTTTGCTGATCCATTCGGTCTCGGTAACTTAATCCTAGGTTCATGATCTTTTTCATAAATTAGAATCTCTCGATGCCCTAGACAACGTGGAAGTTCAAGAGTTTCACGTGAAACACGAGTTAAACCGCAAATCTGCGAAGCGAAATTAGCATTTTGAAGTTCTTCCTCAGTCAGATTTGCCTTCTCGAGAACAAGTTGTCCACCGAACTTGAGCAAAGGAGCAGAATACTCAATGATTACATTGCTCTGGGCAACAGCACGAGCAGTAACGAAATCAAACGAAGCAGGTTCCTTCAAAGCAAGTTCTTCAGCTCTGATTGACATTGCAGAACAATTATCAAGCCCAAGCTGATCAATGAATTCATTGACTGCATTTACCTTCTTACCAACAGAATCAATGAAGAGACCACTCATTCCAGTCATGATTGCCAGGGGAATTCCAGGAAAACCGGCACCTGTTCCGATATCAAGGAATCTAAGGCGATCTGAGGGCTTGAAAGCCTTTGTCCCTAGTGGGACTAGGGAATCAACGAGATGAAGCGTTACAGCGTCTCTCAGAGCAACGATTCTGGTGAGGTTAACAACTTTGTTCTTCTCAATGACTAATTCAAGGTCCTTAATTAGTAGGTCAGCTTGAGCTTCAGTGCATTCAATACCGAAGACCGAAAGCTCATCAATCAGCTGCTCCATCAGATTCTCGTGAGTAGGTTCAGACACAATTGCCTCCTGCCAAAAACTATCGATACGAGGATTTTTGTCAAAGAAAAAGGAGGAGCCGAAGCCCCTCCTAAAGATACTACCTTGTGTTGATCAGCTAATGAACAGCGGTAATAACAACTCGGCGATTGGGATCCTCACCCTCGGAATGAGTAGTGACAGTATCATCGTCAACCAGAGCCAGGTGAACCAGACGACGCTCATAGGCATTCATAGGGGCCATGGCAACACGTCCCTGCTTGCGAGCCCTGCTTGCAGCTGCCTTAGCAAGACCCTGGACCTTAGACTTCCTACGAGTTTTATAACCCTCGATATCTACGACGATGGGGTAATAGAACCTAAGCGTGCTGCTCATCAGCGATGATAGAACCATCTGAAGAGAATCGAGAGTACGGCCATGGCGACCAATGAGAACCGCAAGGTCACCACCGTTAACGTCGAGAATCAGCTCACCGTTATCACCGTCATACTCATCAATAGAGCACTGAGTCTCACCAAAGAAACCAAGGAGCTCGCGGAGATACTCGACGGCAACGTCAGCGACCTTATCGGTCTCGTCGTCGGTCAGCTCGACGCCGGCCTCAAAATGCTCGCGAATAGAGGCAAACTCATCAGCGGCATCCATGGAGGTGGACTGCTCGTCGGCCGTGCCGACCTCAGTCAGAACCTCTTCGTCCATGCCAACCTCCAATATAAGTAACTAAATTACTAACCAACAAATACCAGCAAATTTAGCGGCTCTTGTGCGGACGCTGCTTCTTTTCGCGGCGAACGACGTTGACCTGAACGGGAGCGTTCTTGGCGCGCTCCTCGGCCTCCTTCTTTGCCTTCTCCACGACGCGCTGGGTAACGACCTTCTGCTGGATGACCTGCCAGATCGAGGAAGAGACGTAGTAGAGCAGGACAGCCGACGGGCAGGTCCAACCAAACCAAAGCATCATGAAGGACATAACGCCGCCCATGGTCATCTGCTGGGTCTTCATCTCGGGGTTGCTGTCCGAGTTCATCACCATGGGGATGAAGGTGAGGACACCAAAGAGGATATCCATGATGATGTACGGCAGGGCCGCAACGAAACCGCCCTGCGAGAGCATATCGGCGACGGAAACCGAGATCGAGGGGAGAATGCCGTAGAACGAGGCGTCGGCGGGAACGTTCTTGATAACGGCAAAGAGCGCGAAGAAGATAGGCATCTGAATGAGAAGCGGCAGACAACCCATAAGCGGGTTGACCTTCATCTCGGAGTAGACCTTCATCGTCTCTTCCTGGAGACGTTGCGGGTCGTTAGCGTACTTCTCCTGAATCTCCTGAATACGCGGCTGCATGACCTGCATGCCGGCAGTCGACTTGACCGACTTCGTCTGCAGCGGAGTCAGAGCCAGGCGAACAATGACGGTAAGGACGATGATGGCAAGGCCCCAATCGCCCACAAAGCCCTGGATTCCCGCGAGCACCGCGGTCAGGAAGTTAATAAACCAATCCCACATGTTTCCTCCGTGGTCAAAGACTAGGGGACGGGGTCGTAGCCCCCGCCATGGAGCGGGTGGCACCGAAGAATCCTACGCAAAGCAAGTACGGCGCCCTTGAGGGCCCCGTACTTCTCTATGGCCTGCCGCGCGTACTCGGAACACGTGGGGTAATAAATACACCGCGCGCCAAGCAGCGGGGATATGCGGCGTTGATAAAAGCCGACGCAGGCAAGCAGGACGCGAGAGGCAACAGATGTGCCACGCGCGCCGCCCACCTTAGGCGCCGGCTTTCTTAATGAGTCTTCTCAGGGATGCGGCGACGCTCGATGGCGAGCTGTCGTGCGTGTCCTTAGTCGAGAAGAGGATCACGTCGTATCCGTCCAATGGCAAAGCGCATTCGCGAGCCGCCTCACGCAGCACGCGCTTGCACCTGTTTCTGTAGACGGCGTTTCCTAGCCGCTTAGGCGCGACGAAGGCGACCCTTCCGGGGCCGCCCTCGTCAAGCTTAGCCATTCGAATGCGCAGGAGAGGATCGTTGAACCTCTTCCCACAAGAGAAGACCTTCTCGAAATCCCGCTTCGATTTGATGGTCTTCTTCATTGTATTTAGACGGTGAGCTTCTTGCGGCCCTTGAGGCGGCGACGGGCGAGCACCTTGCGGCCGCCCTTGGTGGCCATACGGGCGCGGAAACCGTGGGTCTTGGCGCGCTTGCGCTTGTTCGGCTGATACGTACGCTTCATAGCTATTCCTCCCGGTTGGGTGTAAACGTCTTTTTAGGGCAATAAGCTCAAAGATTGTAAAGGTCAAATGCGAAAACTGTCAAACATCTACGCAAAAGAAGTACGCATCGACGGAAACCGCCACTATTTCACCTTTTCTTCCATAAATGGAAGGAACCTTTCAAATGGCCTGAAACCTGCAGAAAGATGCTATGCTTTTCCAGCCGTGGATTCACGTTGAATTCGAGTTATCAACCGCTTTTTGACAATTGTTGAAAACTTTCGTTCACATTGAATCCGCGCAGGAAAGTTTTCTACAAATGATGAAAACCTGTTGAGAAAGTGGGGTGGAAGCATGGCGAGGGACTTCTATCCGATGGTGGAAAAGAAGGAAAACGGCGAGGAAGACGCCGAGGGAGGCGCCCTGCTGACCCACCCCGCGCGCATTGCCGTCTACGACGACGCGGCGGCGGCCCCAAGGGTCGTCGTGGTTGAGCCGAAGGACGTGCGCGCCTACCTGGAAGAGATCACGGGAACCGTGAACAAGCTCTCCCACGAGCAGGGCGGCGCGATTCCCTTCATGGTTATCCGCGAGATCGTCGAGAACTTCATCCACGCGTATTTCCAGTCGCCCACCATCACCATCCTGGACGGCGGCAACACCATCCGCTTCTCGGACCAAGGCCCCGGAATCCGCGAGAAGGACCTCGCCCTCGAGTACGGAACCTCGTCGGCGACCGAGGACATGCGCCGCTATATTCGCGGCGTTGGAAGCGGCCTGCCCTACGCACAGCAGTACATGGAGGACAAGGGCGGAAGCCTCACCATCGAGGACAACATCGCAGGCGGCACGGTCGTGACCATCTCCATCCGGCCGAAGGTGGAGGCCGCCGAGGTCTCGCGCTCGCCCCAGGCGGGGGACTGCCAGCAAGAAGCGCAGGGGTTTGCGCAGCAGGGCGTGTACCAGCAGCCTATGTACCCCCAGCAGCCGGGATGGCAGGCCCAGGCGGGCGCATGGCCGCAGCAGGGCATGTACCAGCCCCAGCCCTTCCCCCAGGCGCAGCCTTATCAGCAGCAGGGTTTTCAGCAAAACGGGTACCCGCAGCCGGGCTACCCGCAGACGGGATTCCAGCAGCCTGGATATCAACAGGCGCAGCAGCCCTACCAACAGCCCACACCAGCTGCGGCGGCGCAGCCCCAGGTCTCGGAGCGCGGCTCGATGGTCATCTCCTACCTCTCGCAGCATGAGAGCTGCGGGCCCACCGAGCTCGTAAGGGAGTACGGATTCTCCGGGCCCACCTGGTCGCGCGAGCTCGGCGCCCTCGTCGCCGCGGGCTACGTGATGAAAGACGGGCAGAAGCATCGCCTGACCGGCCTGGGACGACAGCTCGCAAGCACCTGGTAGCGGCGAAAAACAGCCGAGGGCCGCGCCGTTTGTAGAAAACCAAAGCCAAGTTTTCAACATTCCTATATACTGGTCGTCACTTTTCAACAATTGCGAGGACAACCGGTATGGACATCACACAGGAATCGGAAGCCGACGCCCTCTGGCAAGATTCGCTCGACCTCCTTTCGGGGGAAGGCAAGCCCGAGGCGTTCCTGGCGATGCTGCGCAGCTGCACGCCCACCTCCTTGGAGAACGGCGTGCTGCGCGTGGAGACACCCATGCGCATCGTCGTGACGAAGGTGGCCGCCACACAGGAAGAGCTCGAGGAGATGCTCTCGCAGGCGGCCTTTGAGCCGATCAAGCTCGAGGTCGCTTTGGGAGGGGCCGCGGCGGCGCCGAGGCCCCACGTGTCGTCGATGTCGCAGGAAGAGGCGCGCGACTGGACGGCGGCGACCAGCTCGGCCGCGCCGGCGGCCCCGGCCGCCGAACGTCACGAGGCCCGCATAGCCGACGACGGGTGGCAGGATGACCCCGAGCGCGCAGCGCGAGAGAACCGCAGGCGGCGCGAGCGCAACCCGCTTGTCGAGGACGTGGGCGCGGGCGACTCCAAGCTCACCTTCGACCGCTTCGTTCGCGGCGACGAGAACATGATCGCCTACGACTCCGCCGTACAGGTGGCCAACGGGGTGAACAAGAGCTATGGGCTTCTTTTTATCTACGGAAAGAGCGGGCTCGGAAAGACGCACCTCTTGCGCGCCATCCAGAACTATATAGCGCAAAACGACCCCTCAAGGATCTGCGTGTACAAGGACGCCTCCTCGTTCATCAGCGACTACGTCAACGCATCGCGGTCGGAGAACAAGTCGGCCGCCGACGAGCTGCGCCAGAACTACGCCGACATCGACGTCCTCATCGTCGACGACGTGCAGGGCCTTGCGGGCAAGGCGGGCACCATCAACTTCTTCTTCGACACCTTCAACACCCTGCGAGCAAGCGGCAAGTGGGTCGTGCTCGCCGCCGACCGCACCCCCGCCGAGCTCGGCATGGGCAAGGACGGCTTCGATGAGCGCGTGACGAGCCGCATCGGCGGCGGCTTCACCGCATCAGTTCAGGTGCCGAGCTATGAGCTGCGTGTCCGTCTCATCGAGAAGTTCTGCGAGCGCGCGATCGAGGACGCCCAAAAAGACGGCCTTGCCGACACGGTCGGCACCATCTCGGCGAAAACCCAGCAGTTCATGGCCGAGAAGGCCGGCAACAACATCCGCCTCATCGAGGGCTTCTGCCAGCGCTGCCTCATCGCGTCGGCAAGGGCCCAGAAAAACGGCGTCGAGCTCGGCCACGACGAGGTCCTCTCGATTTGCAGCGAGGTGTGGCCCACGAGCGAGCAGAAGCTCTCGATCGAGCAGGTGCAGCGCGGGGTCGAGAAGTTCTACGACGTGAGCCACGAGGAGCTCATCGGCAACAAGCGCAACAAGTCCCTCATGGAGGCCCGACATGTCGCCGTATGGCTCTGCCGCGAGATGTGCAACCAGACCCTTGCCGACATCGGAAAGAAGTTCGGCGGCCGCAGCCACGCCACCATCATGCACAGCCTGAGGGTGGTCGACGACACCCGCAAAGACGACCGTACCTTCCAAGACCGGCTCATGCAGGTCCGTGAGTCGATCGTCGGCGACTCATGATAAGGGAAAACACCCTGAAGCGATGTTCAAAAGCTGTCGAAAAGAGGAAGAAGGGATGACGAATACCGCGGACCCGATGTTGAAAGCAAAAACGGCCCGTGCGCCAATGTTTACGGATGAAGAAAACAAAACGCTTTCGACACGCTTGCGATAAAGCCTTTGACCTCGTGATTTGCTGAGTTATCTACTTTTCAACAGACCTTATTATTACTACTGGTTTTATAGATATATATATAAGAACAAATAGAAAGGCCCGCAGATGAAGTTCACCGTAAGCCAGTCCTCTCTTATGAAAGCGCTCTCGGTCGTGGCCAAGGGCATGGGGACCAACTCAACCCTTCCCATCCTCTCGGGCATCTATATCCGCGCCTTCGAGGGGACCCTCGAGTTCCAGACGAACAACCTCACCATCTCGATTCGCCATATGATCCCGGCCAACGTCGAGGAGGAGGGCGAGACGGTCGTCTCGGGCAAGGTCATCACCAACATCGTGTAGACGCTGCCCGACGCCGCGGTCACCTTCGATGGCGGTGAGCGCACCATTTCCATCTCGTGCGACAAGTCCTCCTTCCGCCTGAACACCCTGTCGCCCGCCGACTGGTCCGGTTTCCCCAACGTGAACCCGCAGCGCGAGATCGAGCTTCCGAGCGAGCTTCTTTCCACGATGGTCGACAAGGTCTATAAGGTCACCTCAAAGGAGACCTCCCGCGCGATCCTGCAGGGCATCTTGCTTACCGTCGAGGACAACACCATCCGCCTTGTGGCCACCGACTCCTTCCGCCTTGCCGTCTGCGACTCCTCGACCGAGGCGCCCGCGGGCGAGGCGTTCCGCGCCATCGTGAGCGGCAACGTGTTCCATGACGTTCTCACGATGCCGTCCATGACCGAGACCATCCGCATCGGCGTGGCCGAGAGCCAGGTCGTGTTCACCTTTGGCACCACGACCTTCGTCTCGCGCAAGATCGAGGGCAACTTCCCCGACTACAAGCAGCTCCTTCCCGCGAGCTGCGGCACCGCCGTGGAGATCGACGCCGCGGCGCTGGCCGCCGCGCTCAAGCGCGTCTCGGTCATCGCCGTGACCAACGCCTCTGTGCGCTTCGACATCGACGCCGACGGCCGCTTCGTGCGCCTCTCGGCGAGCTCCCCCGAGCAGGGCGAGTCCTCCGAGATCATCGACGCCAACATCGATGGCCAGAGCCTCTCGATCGCGCTCAACTACCACTACGTCTTTGACTGCATGAACGCCGTCGCGGGTTCCAAGACCCTGCGCCTGGAGCTCCAGAGCTCCGCGCAGCCCGGCATCTTCAAGTCCAACGGCCTCATCAACTACCTGTACCTGCTCATGCCGGTCCGCCTCTAGGGACTTATGGGCCTCCTTGCCACAGAGCTCACGCTCACCGACTTCCGCAGCGCGCACGAGCGGCGCGTCGAGCTGGCCCCCGCCACGACGGTGCTCGTCGGCCCGAACGCCTCGGGCAAGACGAACACCGTCGAGGCGCTGCAGATGCTGACCGCCGGCTTCTCGTTCCGCAAGCCCACGCCCGCCCAGCTCGTCCGCGAGGGCGCGCCGCGCGGCCGCGCGGACCTGCGGCTCGAGGGCGACGGCCGGGTGCTCGACGTCCGCTGCGACGTCGAGCCGGGCAGGCGCCAGTTCTCCCGCAACGGCAAGAAGATCCATGCCGGCGACGTCCCCGGCAACCTGATGAGCGTCCTGTTTACCCCGGACGACCTCGCGCTCGTCAAGCGAGGGGCGCAGGGGCGCCGCGACGAGCTCGACGGTTTCGGCCGCCAGTCCGCCCCCGGCTACTCTCGTCTGCTCGCCGCCTATGGCCGCGCGGTCGACCAACGAAATCGTCTGCTCAAGGAAGAGAGCCCCGACCTCGGGCTTCTGGACGCCTGGGACGCGTCGGTGGCCCTCGGGGGAGCCGCGCTGCTGCACTCGCGCCTGAGGCTCTTCTCGCGCCTCGCGCCGAAGGTGGAGGAAGCCTACGAGAGCATCTCGGGCGCCGAGGGCCTCGAGTGCGCCTACTCCTGCGGTTTGGGCGTCGACGCGGCGGGGCTCTCCCGCGACGAGCTCGCGACCCGCTTCGCGGACGCGCTTGCCGCCGCCCGCCCCGAGGACCTGCGGCGGCGCCAGACCACCGTGGGCCCGCATCGCGACGACGTGGTGTTCACCATAGACGGCCGCGACGCGCGCGCCTTCGCGTCGCAGGGCCAGCAGCGCTCCGCCGTCCTCGCCCTCAAGATGGCCGAGGTGCTTCTTGCCGAGGAGGTCGTGGGGTCGCGGCCGCTTCTTCTGCTCGACGACGTCATGAGCGAGCTCGACGCGGCGAGGCGCGACGCCGTGGTGGGCCTGCTCCTGCGCGGGACGCAGGCGGTCATCACCACGACGAACCTCGGGTACTTCTCGGCGGAGGACCTCAACGGTGCGGAAGTGGTGAGGTACGGATGACGAGCGCCGACGAGTTCGCGAACATCAGCTCGGTTGGCGAGGCCTTGAAGGGCATCTTCGGCACGCCCCAGGCCAGGCGCGCCATGGGTCCTGGCCGCATGGCCCAGCGCGCGTGGTTCCAGATGGTGGGCCCCGTGGAGCGCGAGCATACCTGCGGCACCTACGTCGCCGCGCCCCGCCGCCAGGGCGACAAGCCGACCTTCGTGGTGTACACCGACACCCGCGCCCGCGCCGTCGACTTCAACGCGAACCGCGAGGTGTACCGCGCGCGGATGGCGGCCGCCGGCTGGGACTTCGGCGAGATCGTCTTCAAGCAGACCAAACGCCCCCCCGCGGAAAAGAAAAAGACCGCCCAGCGCGAGGCCACGGCCGTGCCCGTACTTCTTCCTGAGCTCACGGCGGAGGAGGAGGCGTACGTCCGCGCTGCCGTCGCCGGCCAGCCCGAGCATCTTCGCGAGAAGGCTTACAAGGCGATGAGCGCGTCTATGCGACGTCGAAAGCTGGACGGGACGCAGAACTTATAGATAACCGCTCAAATCGGCTCTGAGGGCCTCAGATGCTGTAAAATTATGCGGATAGGTATCTATTTTGGATTAATCCCGTACATCCAAACGAGCCTCAAACGAACGCGAGGGGCGTCTGGGCGCCCCGGGGAAGGACGTGCGCGTGGCAGAGAAACAAGAATACGGCGGAGACGAGATCAAGATTCTCGAGGGTCTCGACCCCGTCCGCAAGCGACCGGGCATGTACATCGGCTCGACGTCGGCGTCGGGCCTGCACCACCTGGTCTGGGAGATCGTCGACAACGCCGTCGACGAGGCGCTGGCGGGCTTCTGCACGAAGATCCTCGTGACGGTCCACCCCGACAACTCCGTGACCGTCGTGGACAACGGCCGCGGCATCCCGGTGGACGAGCACCCCGTGAAGAAGATCCCGACCCTTGAGGTCGTCCTCACCATCCTGCACGCCGGCGGTAAGTTCGACAACTCGGCGTACAAGGTCTCCGGCGGCCTGCACGGCGTCGGCTCCTCCGTCGTCAACGCCCTGTCGAAGAAGATGATCGCCCGGGTCAAGCGCGACGGAAACATCTACGAGATGCAGTTCGAGCGCGGCAAGACCACCCAGAAGATGCAGATCGTGGGGACCTCCGAGGACACCGGCACCTCCATCACCTTCTGGCCCGACGACGAGATCTTCGAGACCACCGTCTACGACTACGACACCCTCCACGACCGTCTCCAGGAGATGGCGTTTCTGAACCGCGGCCTCACGATCGTCCTCACCGACGAGCGCGAGCGCACCCCGCGCGTGGAGGAGTTCTGCTACCAGGGCGGCATCATCGACTTCGTCAAGTTCCTGAACCAGGGCGAGGAGGTCGCCGACGGCCTCAAGGAGCCCATCTACCTCAGCGGCGAGAACAGCGCCGCCGACGCCGCGAAGCGCGCCGAGGTCGAGGTGGCCGTCCAATGGAACACCTCGTACTCCGAGCACGTCATGAGCTTCGCGAACAACATCTACACGCCCGACGGCGGCATGCACATGGAGGGCTTCCGCACCGCCCTCACCCGCGTGATCAACGACTACGCGCGCAAGCAGAACATCCTCAAGGAGAAAGAGGCCAACCTCACCGGCAACGACATCCGCGAGGGCCTCACCGCCGTCATCTCGGTCAAGCTCGGGGACCCCCAGTTCGAGGGCCAGACCAAGGCCAAGCTCGGCAGCTCCTTCATCCGCCCGCTCGTCATGAAGATCGTCTCGGACGGCCTGGCCGAGTACCTCGAGGAGCACCCCAAGCAGGCACGCACCATCGTGAACAAGGCCATGCAGGCGAGCAAGGCCCGCACCGCCGCCTCCAAGGCCCGCGAGGCCACGCGCAGGAAGTCCCTGCTCGAGACGGCGCACCTGCCCGGCAAACTCGCCGACTGCTCCGTCCGCGACGCCGAGCTCACCGAGCTCTTCATCGTCGAGGGCGACTCGGCAGGCGGCTCGGCCAAGGACGGCCGTCGCCGAGACATCCAGGCGATTCTACCCCTGCGCGGCAAGATTCTGAACGTCGAGCGCGTGGGCGACCACCGCGCGTTCTCGAGCGACACCATCCAATCGCTGATCACCGCGATCGGCTGCGGCGTCACGACGAGTGCCGGCGACGGCGGCGACTTCGATATCAACAAGGCGCGCTACCACAAGATCATCATCATGACCGATGCAGACGTTGATGGTGCGCATATCCGCATCCTGCTGCTGACGTTTTTCTACAAGTACATGCGCCCGCTGATCGATGCCGGCTATGTCTATGTTGCCTGCCCGCCCATCTTTGGCATTAAGGTGCGCAACAAGATCCACTACGTGTATCCCAACGGCCGCCAGCCCGAAGACGAGATTCTGCGCGACACCATTCAGAGCCTGGGCCTGAACCCCGACGACAACGACGAGGACGGCAAGGCCAAGGATGGCAAGATCACCAAGAAGCGCAAGGGCTATACCGTCCAGCGCTACAAGGGCCTGGGCGAGATGGACCCCAAGCAGCTTGCCTCGACGACGATGGACCCCAAGACCCGTATCCTGCAGCGCGTGTCGATCGAGGACGCCGTGGTTGCGGACCGCGCCGTGCGCGAACTGATGGGTTCCGAGGTCGGCTATCGCCGCGAGTACATCGAGAAACACGCCCACGACGCACGTTTCTTAGACGCCTAGCTTTCCAAGGCACCCCATCTTGCCCTTCAGGATTTCGAGCGCCGCACGCAAGACGTGCGCCCTCATCCTTCAAGGCAACTTGGGGCACCTGGAAAACCTAGGAGGGTTATCCGGTGTTCCTGGTAATCCGTCTCCGTGGTAGGGAACTAATGGACCACGCAAACCATGAGGAGGTAACGTGGCAGACGATATCAACAACAACGAGGGTATGGGCGAGGCCGGCGATGCCGGTATGCCCGACGATCTGAAGCGCCTGCTTGCCCGTGCTGAGCAGGGCGAGGACGGCGATCCGGACGCCTATAACCCCGATGCCGATGATGATGAGGAAGAAGACGACGACGCCGAGCTCGAGGAGAGCTTTGGCGAAGTCGACCGTGGCGCCTCGGCCGGCGAGGATATCAACGGCGGCCAGCTCCAGATTTCGGAGTTCGGTCGCGAGATGAAGCAGTCGTTCATCGAGTATTCGATGTCGGTCATCACGGCGCGCGCCCTGCCGGACGTGCGCGACGGCTTAAAGCCGGTGCACCGCCGCATCCTGTACGCCATGAACGAGTCGGGCATCTTCCCCAACCGCCCGCACAAGAAGTCGGCGTGGACGGTCGGCGAAGTTATCGGCAAGTACCACCCCCACGGCGACTCCGCGGTCTATGAGGCCATGGTCCGCCTGGCGCAGTGGTTCTCCATGCGCACGCCGCTCATCGACGGCCACGGCAACTTCGGCAACATCGACGGCGACGGCGCGGCGGCAATGCGATACACCGAGTCCCGCCTGGCCAAGCCCGCCATGGAGCTTCTGCGCGACCTGCAGAAGGACACCGTCGACTGGCAGCCCAACTACGACGAGTCCCTGGCCGAGCCGCAGGTCCTGCCGGCGCGCTTCCCCAACCTGCTCGTCAACGGCTGCGGAGGCATCGCCGTCGGCATGGCCACGAACATCCCGCCGCACAACCTGGGCGAGACGATCGAGGCCACCTGCATGCTCATCGACAACCCCGAGGCGACGACCGAAGAGCTCATGACGGTCATGCCCGGCCCCGACTTCCCCACGGGCGGCCTCATCATGGGTAAGAAGGGCATTTTGGACGCCTACGAGACCGGCCACGGCAACCTCACCATCCGCGCGAAATGCGAGATCGAGGAAAAGAAGAACGGCCGCGCCTCCATTGTGGTGAAGGAAATTCCCTACCAGGTGAACCGCAAGCGTCTGCTGGAAAAGCTCGGCGAGCTGGTGCGCGACAAGAAGCTGCCTGAAATCAGCAATATCCACGACGCCGCCGGCCGCAAGGGCATCGACATCATCATCGATCTGAAGTCCAACGCCATCCCGCAGGTGGTGCTGAACAAGCTGTTCAAGCACACCCAGCTGCAGGTGGGTTTCGGCGTGATCATGCTGGCGCTGGTCGACGGCGTTCCGCGCGTTATGTCGCTGAAGGAGATGCTGCACTACTACATCCTCCATCAGGAAAACGTCATCGTTCGCCGCACGCGCTACGAGCTGAAGAAGGCCGAGGAGAAAGCCCACATCTTGGAGGGCTTGATCGTTGC
>ERZ506926.500-NODE-500-length-18134-cov-9.915703_pt1 | contig 18134 bp, 7 predicted proteins | sample MGYA00512903_ERZ506926 | MGnify/ENA metagenome assembly ERZ506926 | reverse complement strand
TGTCCTTACAAATACAACCGGATAAGACGTTAAAACAATTGAAATTCCAGACAGGGCTTCTGCCTGTTAATCATATGTTGGTAGAAGTTCTGAAAGGGAGGGGATGTCTATGGGTGTCGGCCTTTGACCGTCCTAGTTTCATTGTACATCTGATGGATAATATGACCAAGGATTATGCCTTACCCGCTTTGGCGGACAGAGTAAACCGCAGTCCGGCTGTAATGGCTTTGTGTGATGACGGAGACGGTATGATGTGGATGATGCAAGAAAGAACCGGGTTGGTGTTATATGACTTGAAGCAGGATAAAGTGAAAATCTATTCGGATTTTCCCAAGCTTGTTTCGTTGTCTTTGGATAACGGACGAGAGATGACTCGAGCACGTATTAATAACGGTATTTGGGTGGCAAAAGATTTGAATAGATTGGTTTATGGTATGACCCGTAAGGGTATGGAGATGTATCTGGAGGATCTTATTGATTTGAACGGGCAGGTGGAATCGAACGCTACGGTGACCAAATTGTATGAAGACTCGCACGGAATCTTGTGGATAGGCTTGAACAAAGGACTTTGCAGTTATGATGTCCGTCAGAAAAGAATTAAACAGGTTTATCCCGATGTGGGGCATGTGATGGGAATTGTGGAGAATAAGGAAGGGCTGATATGGATTTGTACTCAAGACAATGGTTTGTTTCAGACAACGGCGGATGAAAAACTTCGTTCTTTCAAATTGGACAAGAATTTCTCTTGTCTGTCTATTGCTCCCGATTGGATTTTGTGGTTGGGAACTTGTGACGGAGGAGTCTATTCTTATGATCCTTCAGAGAATAAGTTGGTCAGTTATAATGAGGCTTGCGGTATGAACGGTAATCAGGTGAACCAAATAGTGGCTGATGCATACAATCATATTTGGATTGATACAAACCAGAAACTGATAGAATTTAATCCTCGTAACGGTTCGTTCCGCACCTATCTCACCACGGACGGTTCCATCTTGTTGCATCGCTTTCTTCCCACTGCTGTTTGTCAGGCAAAAGACGGCAATATTTATTGGGGCGGCATTCCGGGTATTTGCATGGTTACTCCATCAAACGGGTTGGAAAGAAAGGCTAGTGCAGTGAAGACCAAGATAACTGATATAAAGTTGCAAGGAGAATCATTGATATTCGGAGATAGAAAGAGTAGCAATTCCATTAACCGGATAGAATTACATCCCGATGACCAGAATTTGGAAATTAGTTTTTCTTCTCTTAACCACCGTTATGCTTCAAAAATACGCTATGCTTATCGGTTGATAGGAGTGGACAAAGCGTGGGTATATGTGGAAGGTGGAAAAAACTCGGCTTTTTATAATCATCTGAGTAAGGGTACTTACACTTTTCAAGTGAAGGCGACGGATGAAAACGGCCTTTGGAGCAAGGAAGTAACAGAACTGACCATCCGACGTCTTCCAGCTTTTTATGAAACTTGGTGGGCGTATTTGTTTTATGTATTGATAGTGATGGGCATATCCGGTTATAGCCTATATCTTTACCTGAAACGGATAGACCGTAAGAATAATGAAATGTGGGCGGACAGCAAGGAGATGATTAAAATGCGTACTTATCTGGATAGCAAGGTGAATTTACCTGAACCTGAGTTTGTACAACTGGACAAACTTTTATTGGAGAAAGCGGTAAAAGCCGTGGAAGATAACCTTACTGAGCCTGATTTTGATGTGACAGCTTTGGCTGATGCCATGAATATGTCCCGTTCTACCTTGACCCGTAAATTGAAAGCCATAACAGGCCGTACTCCATTGGATTTTATCCGGAACATTAAGATGAAGCATGCCAGACACATGCTGGAAGATAAAGATAAAAGTGTAACAGAGGTTGCCGCTACGTTGGGGTATTTTAACCGGAAGTATTTCACCACTTGCTTTAAGGAGGAATTTGGAATGACTCCCAGTGAGTTCCAGAAATCACAACACGAAGAATAAACATCTTCCTGTCCTTTAATTGTTGCAAATAGGGGGTACAAATGCGTCAAGTTATAGCTAGAGCTATTTGTATCCCCTGTTAGCATGGTTCTTCACCTGTATTTCTATTTCCTATTTCATTCTTTTGCCACAACCTTTTACGGGGAGAAAAACACATCTTCTTCATTCATTCCCGCAGTAAAGGTATGTATAACTTTAAATTTAATATAGAATGAAACATTTGTTTTTGTTGCTTACTCTGTTAAGCTTTTCATTAACGGCCTTAGCCCAGCAAAAAGTGACGGGTAAGGTGAAAGATTCTTCCGGCGAGCCTGTCATAGGAGCCAGTGTTGTTGTAAAAGGCAATAATACCATGGGAACCATTACCGATTTTGATGGAAACTTTATGTTGGATGTTCCGGCAAAGAGTGTGTTGGTTATTTCTTATATTGGCTATGTCACTCAGGAAGTCCCGACAGCAGGAAAGAATTCATTAGAGATTGTTTTAAAGGAGGATACCAAGACCTTGGATGAAGTGGTGGTGATTGGTTACGGTACACAGCGTAAAGGTGATGTGACCAGTTCTGTAGCTAGTGTGAAAGCCGACAACTTTGTAAAAGGAGCTGTGAAGGATGTGGGACAGCTGATTCAAGGAAAAGTAGCCGGTCTGGCCATTACCAATCCTAACGGTGACCCGACGGGAAGTACTCAGATACGTCTTCGTGGTACAAATACCATTGGTGGAGCTAATACAGCTCCTTTGGTATTGATTGACGGAATTCCGGGAGAACTCGGTACAGTGGCTCCCGAAGATGTGGAGAGCGTGGACGTGCTGAAGGATGGTTCTGCTGCCGCTATTTATGGTACGCGCGGTACGAATGGTGTGATTTTAATTACTACCAAACAGGCTAAAGGAGTGGATATTAACCAGGTGGAGTATAATGGCTACGTCAGTACTTCTCTTATAGCCAAAAAGTTGGATATGCTGAATGCAGATGAGTTTCGTACCCTTTATCCCGACCAGGACCATGGGGCTGATACGGATTGGATTGATGAGATTAGCCGTACACCGGTTAGCCATGTTCACAACTTGTCATTGATGGGCGGCAATTCAAAGACTAATTATATTGCCAACTTGAACTATGCCTCTCGTCAAGGGATCATGAAAAAATCGGATTTCGAAAGTTTTCAAGGACGTATTGAGGTAACCCACCGTATGTTTGATGATAAGTTGAAGTTGAAATTCGGTTTGTTTGGTAAGAAAAACCAGATGGAATCTACAACTAGTGGGGGTAGTTTCAGAGGTTGGGTATATGGCCAGGCAACTCGTAGAAACCCGACTGATCCGGTAAGAAATGAGGATGGTACATGGAATGAGAATGTGAGCAAATTCGAATACGAGAATCCGTTGGCTTTGTTGTATGAGGCTGAAGGAAATGTAAAAAAGACGCAGTTGCGTTACAATGGAAATATTGTTTATAATCCTATCAAGGATTTGACTCTTTCTGCCGTATTCTCTTATATTCGTGACAATATGAACCGTGGCTACGGTGAAACTTTGAACCATATTTCTGCTTTGCGTGATGGATTGGCAGGTTGGTCTTCTGTAGGTGCTTATACTAAGATGGAGAAATTGATGGAACTTACTGCACAATATAGCAAAGAAATCGGTGCACATAAATTCACTGTATTGGGCGGTTACAGCTACAATGAAACAGACTTTGAAGAACTTTGGATTGATAACTATGGTTTTCAGGATGATTATTTTTGTGGATGGCATAATATTGGCATCGGTTCTGCTTTGAAAGACGGAAAGGCGAATATCGGTTCAAAGAAAACTCCTACAAATCTGATCGGCTTTTTTGGTCGTGCTACTTATTCGTTCAAGAATCGTTATTTGTTGATGGGAGCTCTTCGTTATGAAGGAGCCAGCCAGTTATGGGGGACTGATAATGCATGGGGGCTTTTCCCTTCTGTATCAGTCGGATGGAGAATTACCGAAGAAGCATTTATGAAGAATCAGAAGATATTTGATGATTTGAAACTTCGTGTGGGATATGGTGTGACGGGTTCACAGCCTAAAGATCCTTTCCTGGGGGTGGCTATGTTGAAATACGGCTCGTATGCTTTTGTAAATGGGAATTGGGTACAGACCATTGTTCCGGCATCCAATCCGAATCCTGATTTGAAATGGGAGGAAAAGAAAGAAACCAATATTGGGTTGGACTTTGTTTCATGGGGTGGCCGTTTGTCCGGCTCTATTGATTATTATAACCGTGATGTCGATGGTTTGATATACGAATATGGAGTACCGACCCCTCCGAACTTGTATAATAAGACGATGGCTAATGGTGGTACAATGAGAAACCGTGGTGTGGAAGTATTGGTAACTGTGGTTCCTGTTCAGAATAAAGATTTTGAATGGAGCACTACCGGAACGTTCTCTTTGAATTCTAATAAACTGATCAGTTTGTCTGGTAGTATCTTTAAGTCGGATTACGACTATTTTAATACGGGTACGGTGGAATACTCCGGTCAGGTAGCCGATTCTCACAGAGTACAGGTAGGTGAAAGCATCGGTAATTTTTATGGCTTTAAAGTAGTGGATGTGGACAGTGAAGGTCGTTGGATTTACGAAGACAGGAATGGTGAGTTGGTGAACTATAAAGATTTTACTCATGCTCCCGAAGATAAGCATGTTATTGGTAACGGTCTTCCTAAATGGTATGCGGGATGGAACAATACTCTTCGTTATAAAAACTTCGACTTGAATGTGACGATGCGTGGCGCGTTTGGCTTCCAGATAATCAATGGTGGACGTATGAATTACGAAAATGTAAAAAACAGCCGTTTTGAAAATCGTTTGAAGTCTGTGAATGACTTGGTATTTGGCAAGCATACGTTGAGTCCGGAAGTAGAACCGGAATTCAATAGCTATTATGTAGAAGATGGTGACTACTGGAAGATTGACAATATCACTTTGGGATATAGCTTCGGTCAGGTTGGTAAATATATAAAGTCACTCCGAGTTTATGGCTCAGTATTGAATGCTTTGACTATTACAGGTTATAAAGGTATTGATCCGGAAGTGTCAACAGACGGTTTGACTCCGGGATATGATACACGTGACAGATATCCGAGCGTACGCTCATTTACCTTCGGTGTTAATGTGAAATTTTAATGAACTAAAAAGGAATTGAAGATGAAAACAAATATAAAATTATGGACGATGGGACTGATGACAGCCGCATTGTTGGGAAATACAGCTTGTACTGATTTGCTGCATGATAGCTATGGGCAGGTAGTGTCTGAGGATTACGTACCGAAAACGGAGGAAGATGTCAGTTATTTGGTAAATGCTGCTTATATACCTTGGCGTGAAACGTTGCTGCAATGGAACGGAGTGATTCGTGCACAGGAATTGTGTGCGGATCAAGATGTTCTTCCTGCCCGTGATGGTATTGGATGGGTAGACGGTTATATCTATAAAAGATGGCATCAGCATACTTGGACTACCGAGGATGACGGTGTGCTTCAAGGATGGGAACGTACGTACAATGGTGTGAATACCTGTAACCGTATTTTATCTCAGATAGAAGAAGGTGTGATCAGTGTGGATGGAGAAACGAAAGAAAAGTTGATTGCCGAATTGAAAGTTCTTCGTGCTTCCTATTATTATATTTTGATTGATTTGTATGGTAATGTGCCCATTGTGACAGACTTTAAAGATACTTCCTTGCCGCAACAGTCTACCCGTAAAGAGGTCTTTGACTTCATTGTGAAAGAAATAACGGAGAATATGGATTTGTTGTCCGAAACGCCGAGAGGTTATTATTATGGACGTTTCAATAAGTGGGCGGCTCATACATTGCTGGCCAAAATGTATTTGAATGCTGAAGTTTGGTCGGGTACTGCTCAATGGCAGAAATGTATTGACGAGTGTGATATCGTGATTAATTATGCCGAGAAGTCCGGAGAGTATGCATTGGAAAATAATCAGAAGGATGTTTTTGTAACGCATAATGAGAATTCTAAAGAAATTATCTTTGCATTGCCGTTTGATGAAATTTATGTGACAGGATGGAATGATTTTGATTTTCATATGTACACTTTAGCACCTGAGAATCAAGATACTTACCAATTGACTGCACGTCCTTGGGGGGGCGTGTGTGCAGTGCCTCAGTTTATTAATTCTTTTGATGAGGATGATGCACGTTTGGAGGCTAACTATATTCAAGGTCAGCAATATACCTATTCCGGTGAAATCTTGAAGCGTAGTATTGATGGAAAACCATTGATTTATACGGTAGATGTTCCCTCTATTGATCAGTCGGATGTGGATGATGGGTTCCGTTGGGGTAAGTTTGAATATGCCACCGGTATAACCAACCGTTTGAGCAATGACTGGCCGTTGTTACGATATGCGGATGTATTGATGATGAAAGCGGAGTCATTGATGCGTTTGGGCAAATCGGGAGCAGGTGCTTTGGTGACTCAGGTACGTGAACGCGCCTTCAAGAATGAACCTGAAAAAGCGCAAGTTACAGACGCGGAACTGATGGGAGGAAGTGTATATGATTATGGTCGGAGAGATAGTTATAAGACAGAACATGATGGAGGAACAGATATTAAATATGGCCGTTTCCTTGATGAACTTGGCTGGGAGTTTTGTCAGGAAGGACGCCGCCGTCAGGACATGATTCGTTTTGGCATCTTCACTACAAAAGCTTGGTTCTCTCATGATAAGAGTGATGAAACCAAAAATCTGTATCCTATTCCAAATAAAGTATTGTTGACCAATAGTAATCTGAAACAGAATCCGGGATATTCTAAATAGTATTTATTGGATGTTTTTTTAAGGATGAAAAGGTTGTTTTTTCTTTTCTACATTAAATTAGAAAGAATTATGAGTAAAAAGATTTCAATAAGTTTGTTGCTCCTCTGTCTGGGATTATTTTCCCAGGCACAGAGCTATCAGAAAATATCGCAAGGAGTTAAGACTACTGTACAAGGTATGGATGTTGAAGTGGCATTTTATTCTCCATCCATTGTCCGGGTATATAAGACACCGGAGGGAAGCTCGTATGACAAGAAGAGCCTTGTAGTAATGAAAGAGCCTGAGGAGACTTCTGTGGAGTTTGCAATGAATAAAGAGTATATTCGTTTAAAGTCGGATGCATTACAGGTGGAGGTCAATTCATCTACAGGTGGAATCAATTTCTATGACGCTACCGGAAAGGTGTTGTTAAAAGACAAGGATTATGGGACACAGTTCACTCCGTTTGATGATGCGGGTATTTTTTCTTACAATGTCCGGCAGGCTTTTTTATTAGATAAGGATGAAGTGATTTATGGATTGGGGCAACAACAGACTGGAAAAGTGAATCAGCGCAATCAAAAACTTTTTCTTCGTAACAAGAATATGAGTATCTGCATTCCTTTTATTCATTCTGTGAAAGGTTACGGGCTTTATTGGGATAATTATTCTCCGACTACCTTTACGGACAATCCGCAAGAAATGTCATTCGACTCTGAAGTGGGCGATTGTGCCGACTATTATTTCATTTATGGTAGCAATGCGGACGGCGTGATAGCCGGAGTCCGTGATTTGACCGGGCAGGCTCCTCTTTATCCGCTTTGGACACTTGGATTCTGGCAGTGCCGCGAGCGTTATAAGAGTCCGGATGAACTGTGCGAAGTGGTTGATGAATACCGTGATCGGAAAGTTCCTTTGGATGGAATCATTCAGGATTGGCAGTATTGGGGATGTGATTCTAACTGGAACTCCATGAAGTTCCAGAATCCTCGCTATATTAATAAGATGGGCGACAAGGAATACATGAAATATCTTCCGAATGGTGAGAATCCGGATGCACGTTATGGTACTCCAAGGATAAAAAGCCCTCAAGAAATGATTGACTATATACACAAGCGGAATGCGCATATCATGATTTCTGTATGGGCCTCTTTTGGTCCGTGGACAGAGATGTATCATAAGATGGACAGTCTGAATGCTTTGCTTCATTTTGAGACTTGGCCACCTAAAGCCGGAGTGAAACCTTACGATCCGTTCAATCCTGTAGCAAGAAATATTTATTGGAATGAAATGAAAAAGAATATCTTTGATCTAGGTATGGACGGCTGGTGGTTGGATTCTACCGAACCCGATCATCTGGAGATTCAAGATAAAGATTTTGATACAAAAACTTATTTAGGTTCTTTCCGAAGAGTTCACAATGCTTTTCCTTTGATGTCCAATAAAGGTGTTTATGAACACCAGCGTGCTACCACTTCCGACAAACGGGTATTCTTACTTACCCGTTCTTCATTCTTGGGACAGCAGCGTTATGCTTCACATTCATGGAGTGGAGATGTCGTTTCTACTTGGGAAGTGATGCGCAAGCAACTGGCAGCTGGCCTGAATTATTCTTTGTGTGGTATTCCTTACTGGAACACTGACTTGGGAGGATTTTTTGCTTGGAAATATAATAATGATGTTAATAATATTGCTTATCATGAGTTACACGTCCGTTGGTATCAGTGGGGAGCTTTCCAACCTATCATGCGTTCTCATAATTCCAGTCCTGTTGCTGTAGAGATCTATCAGTTCGGTGATAAAGGTGATTGGGCTTATGATGCATTGGAGAAATATACCCATTTGCGTTATCGCTTATTACCTTATTTATATAGTACTACTTGGGAAGTAACAAATAAGGCAGGCAGCATTATTCGTCCTTTGGTAATGGATTTTCCGAAAGACAAGAAAGTACTTGATATGGATACGGAGTATATGTTCGGACATAGTTTTTTAGTGCGTCCGGTAACTGATTCTCTCTATACATGGCAGGATAAAAAACAGAATGGTTATCAGAAAAATATGCGGAAAATAGAGAAAACGGATGTATATTTGCCAGAGGGAAGTAACTGGTTTGATTTCTGGACTGGGGCAAAGTTGGCTGGTGGCCAAACCATACAGCGTGAAGTACCTATTGATATCATGCCTGTTTATATCCGTGCCGGTTCTATAATTCCTTGGGGACCTGCGGTGCAGTATGCCACAGAAAAAAGTTGGGATGACCTGGAGATTCGTGTTTATCCGGGTGCTAATGCAACTTTTATTCTTTATGAGGATGAGAACGACAATTACAATTATGAAAAGGGAGTTTATTCTACTATCACTTTCCGTTGGGATGATAGTAACCGTACTTTGCACATCAGCGACCGTGAAGGAAGATATCCCGGAATGTTGGAAAAGAGGAAGTTCAAAGTAGTTCTCGTAAATCATAGATCAGGAGAAGGCGATAAACCATTGAAGGGAGGAAAGATGGTGAATTATACCGGTACGGCAATTGAGGTGAAACTTTAGAATGTTCATATTGAATATCCAGCAGAATAAATAAAGAAACGATAAAATACATTATGAATTTACTTAAAACCATTTTATCCACTTCCGTTTTTGCTATAGCTTCTGTAGCTTTGCATGCTCAGCTACCCGCAAAAGTAGAAAGTTTTCCAGTCAGGGATGTGCGGCTCACCGCCAGCCCTTTCAAACACGCAGAGGATATGGATATCCGTTATCTGCTGGGAATAGACCCCGACCGTCTGTTAGCTCCTTATTTGAAGGAAGCTGGTCTTTCCCCTAAAGCCGAAAATTATACCAATTGGGAAAATACAGGGCTGGACGGTCATATTGGCGGACATTATTTATCGGCCCTTTCCTATATGTATGCCGCTACGGGAAATAAGGAGATCAAGGCGCGTCTGGATTATATGATAAGTGAACTGAAACGCTGCCAGGATGCCGCCGGTGACGGTTATCTGTGTGGAGTTCCAAACGGGCGCAAAATGTGGAAAGAAATAGAGGAAGGAAACATTCGCGCGTCCGGTTTCGGATTGAACGACCGCTGGGTTCCTCTTTACAATATTCATAAAATATATGCCGGCCTTCGTGATGCAACTCTTCAGACCGATAGCCGGGAGGCAAAGGAAATGTTGGTGAAACTCACGGACTGGATGATTCGTCTGGTATCCAAGTTGAGCGATGAACAGATACAGGATATGCTGCGCAGCGAACATGGAGGGCTGAACGAAACATTTGCCGATGTGGCCGCTATCACCGGCGACAAACGCTACTTGAAACTGGCTCACCAATTTTCTCATCACACCGTGTTGCAGCCTTTGTTGAGACAGGAGGATAAACTGACTGGTATGCACGCCAATACCCAAATACCGAAAGTGATAGGTTTCAAACGTATTGCCGATTTGGAAGGCAACCGGGACTGGAGCGAGGCCGCCCGCTATTTCTGGGAAACAGTGGTAAACCATCGAAGCATCACCATCGGAGGTAACAGTGTGCGTGAGCATTTTCATCCGGCTGATGATTTCAGCAGTATGCTCACCAGCGAGCAGGGGCCTGAGACTTGTAACACCTACAATATGCTCCGCCTTACAAAAATGCTGTATGAAACGAGTGCGGACGTTCATTTTATGGATTATTACGAACGGGCGCTTTATAACCATATCCTTTCCACGCAAGATCCTGTGCAAGGCGGATTTGTTTATTTTACCCCGATGCGTGCCGGTCATTACAGGGTCTATTCGCAGCCTCAGACCAGTTTCTGGTGTTGTGTGGGATCGGGGATGGAAAATCATGCCCGTTATGGTGAAATGATTTATGGACACAAGGATAATAATCTGTATGTCAATCTTTTCATTCCGTCTACCTTGCGCTGGGGAGATACCCAAATTGAGCAACAGACGGCTTTTCCCGATGAGGAGGGGAGTACTCTTGTTATTTCTCCGGAAAAGGGAAAGAAAGAATTTACCCTTCTTTTCCGTATTCCCGAATGGACGAAGCCGGAAGCATTACGCTTGTCTGTTAATGGTAAACGGCAGAACGTAACGGTCAAAGAGGGATATGTTAGCCTGAACCGTACTTGGTCAAAAGGTGACAAAGTAAGGCTGGAACTGCCGATGCATTTGCGTGCCATTGCACTGCCGGATGGTTCTGCCAACTATTCCATCTTATACGGACCGATTGTGCTGGCCGCCCGGTTGGGCAAGCAAAATCAGGATGGTATGTTTGCCGATGACAGTCGTGGCGGACACATTGCTGCCGGACCGCGCCTGCCTTTACAAACGATGCCTGTCATTGTGGGGGATAAGAACAATCTTCTTTCTCATCTGAAGAAAGTGGAAGGTAAACCGTTGACATTTACATTGTCCGGAGTTTATCCCGAACGCTATGAGGGTATGACTGTGGAACCGTTTTTCCGTTTATACGAGTGCCGGTATATGGTCTATTGGCCTGTGCTGTCCGTACAGGAGTTGCAGGCAAGGCAGGAACAGTTGGCAAAAGAGGAAAAGGAGCGTGCCGCATTGGATGGTATGACCGCCGATAAAGTGATTTGTGGGGAACAACAACCGGAAAGCGACCATTTCATCCGGATGGAGAATTCCCGTACGGGGGATGATGAAGGGATTCACTGGCGTGAGGCGGCCGGTTGGTTCAGTTATCGTATGAAGACGAACGGAAAGCAGGTCAATAAAGTGCGTATCCGGTTCCGTTCCGAGATTCGTAAGGATGCAAAAGTATGGATAAACGGGCAGGAAGTAGGACGATTGGCTGGTAAACCGGCTTCGGATGTATCGGTTGGGATATTTGATGTACCTGCATCTATGCAATCCAATGAGCAACTGGAGATAAAGATCGGTAAAGGAAATGAGAAAGTGACTCCGCATATTTATGAGGTGCGGCTGGTGACTGAATGATGATAGATATACAAACCGGCCATGCCTCAGTTGGCATGACCGGTTCGTCTTTTCAGATAATTCCGTTGTCTTTCAAGACCGCTTGTAACTCTTTATCAGTGATATTCTCACGCTCTGATTTATCATAAATGAAATGTAAGCCAATCTCTTTTTCTTCTTTGGATAGAGTGGCGATGAGAGTGATCACTCTTGCTCCACCTCTTTTCCCTTTTCCTTTTGATGCTATACTCATGCGTACTTTGTGTAGGCCATTGCCTAAATCAGTACCCATGTCAGGGTTCTGCATGAGTTCTGCGGCTAAAATTGTCAAGTCTTGCTTCAATGATTTATATCGCTTGGAAAGTTTCTTAACTTCTTTTTCGAAGTGGCGATAAACTTTGATTTTATAATTCATTGAGCAATTCTTCTATGGGACGGCCTTTCAGCTTTCCTTCACGCATCAGTTTGATGTCTTTGCAAGCCTCGGACAGCCCGTCCATTATTTCACTTTTGGTCATGTAGGGTTCTTCATCCTCTGCCACCATGGTAGAAACAGATTCCATTTCCTTTTTAGCATGAACAAGAGTCTTCCTTACAGACTCCAACACCTTTACATTCTTGATGTCCAAGATTTCCCGAATCAGTTCGTTTTGTATTGATTCCAATGTGATTGTACTCATGACGTTCTCCTTTCTTCTTATTATTTATCTCGTATGGCAAAGATAGCGAAAAGGTGGCATGTCTGCTTGTTTTCTGCATGAAAAATAGTTTTCATTTAGAGGTTGTACCTAAAAGAAATACCTTTTTTCATTTAGTTTTCCTATTTTTGCAGGAAACAAACCGAACAGCTAATGAAAATTCTCCATACAGCAGACTGGCATCTGGGCCAGACTTTTTATGAATACGACCGGCGGGAAGAGCATCTCCATTTTTTGGAATGGCTGAAACAGCAGATAAGACAGCATAAAATAGATGTATTGTTGATAGCAGGTGATGTATTCGACAGCCCGAACCCTTCGGCGGAATCACAACGAATGTATTATCGTTTTCTAAGAGAAGTTACGTCCGAAAACCCTTCTTTGCAAATTATCATCATTGCCGGAAATCATGACTCGGCAGCCCGTCTGGAGGCTCCCAATCCCCTGTTGGAGGATATGAATGTCACCGTTCGCGGTGTCGTGCGCCGCAATGCGGAAGGTGATATAGACTTGCAACACCTCATTGTCCCCCTTTACACAGAAGGGGAAGTGACCGCCTATTGCCTTGCCGTTCCCTATCTGCGTCAGGGGGATTATCCTTCGGCTGAAAATTACTCAAAGGGAGTCCAACTGCTTTATGAGCAGCTTTTCAATGAAGTGAAGGAGAAAGGACTTCCCGTTATCGCCATGGGACATCTGCAAGCCACCGGCTCGGAAATCTCGGAGGACGACCGTTCGGAACGTACCGTTATCGGAGGCTTGGAATGTGTATCCCCCGATGCTTTTGATGAGGCTATCGCCTATACTGCATTGGGGCATCTGCATCGCTCCCAGCGTGTGTCCCATCGGGAGAATGTGCGTTATTCCGGAACTCCTATGCCCATGTCTTTTGCTGAGAGGAACAATGCTTCGGGAGTGGTCATGATAACGATAAGTGCTGAGGGTACCGGCATAGAGAGATTGGCATTTGAACCGCTAGCCGGCGTGATGAGTATTCCTCGTCAGGCCCGTCCGCTGGAAGAAGTGCTGCAAGCCATCGGCGATTTGCCCGATGGGGATGTCACGTTGCGGTCGCCCTATCTGGAAATAAAGATTTTGATGACCGAGCCGGAACCTTCTTATAAGTATAAGATAGAGGAAGCGTTGAAAGGAAAAGCGGTCCGCCTGGCACGCATCGCCGCTATGCTTCCACAAAAAAAGGCAAGCGGCATTGTCGCCACTTCCTACGAGGAGTTGCAAACCATCCGTCCGCTGGATATGGCACTGGATGTCTTTAAACGGAAATATGGAGGGACGGAGATGCCCGATACCATGAAACAATTGCTGGAAAGTGTAATCAAGGAGGCAGGAGTATGAAAATAGTAGCGATAAGAGGAAAGAATCTGGCTTCATTGGAAGGTGAATTTATGATAGACTTTACCGTCGAACCTTTGTGCTCGGCAGGTATATTCGCCATTACAGGCAGTACCGGAGCCGGAAAATCAACCTTGCTGGATGCTTTGTGTCTGGCTTTGTTTGACTGTACGCCACGTATGAACAAGGCGAAAGAGAATAACGTCTCTGTCATGGATGTTGCCGACAGAGGAATTGCACAGAACGATAGCCGTTCCATCCTTCGCCGGGGTACTGCCGAGGGGTATTCGGAAGTGGATTTCGTCGCTTTGACAGGAGAGGTGTTCCGTTCACGCTGGACGGTGCGACGTTCGCGTGGGAAGGTTAGCGGTTCCTTGCAAAAAGTGGAAATGACGTTGACCAACCTTACCTCCGGAGTGGAACAGCAAGGGACGAAGACCGAATTATTATCCCGCATCAGTGAACTGATCGGACTCTCTTTCGAACAGTTCAACCGCTCTGTGTTGCTGGCTCAAGGAGATTTTGCTACCTTCCTGAAGGCTCGTCAGCCTGATAAAGCCGAAATCTTGGAAAAACTGACCGGAACGGAAATTTACTCGCGTATCTCTGCTTCCATCTATGAACGCACCAAGCGGGCGGAAGGCGAATATAAATTGTTGCAGGAACGTATCAAAGGCATTGAGTTGCTGACAGATGAGCAATTACAGCAACTTTCGGCTGAAAAGGAAGAATTACAAGTCCGCTTGTCCGTTTCGAAGAAGAAAGAGGAGGCGTTGTCCGGCAAGTTGAAATGGCTGGAAGAAGAAGGACGCTTGAATACAGGATGCATACAGGCGGAAGAATCACTTTCCGGCATCAGAAAAGAAATAGAAGCCGCCCGTCCGCGTTATGAACTGTTGGCCCGTATAGAGCAGGCTCAGGATATCCGCGATGTGTATATGGAACAGCGTAACGCCCGGAAGCAGATAGATGCCGGTCGTTCCCGGTTAGGCGAAATAGAGGTTGCCATCCGGCAGAATGCGGCTTTACAGACTTCCGCGAACGTGCAGTGGGAAGCCGCTCAGAAAGAACTGGCGGAATTTAAGACCTATTTGTCGCAGCAAGAACCGCAATTGGATAAAGCCAGAGCATTGGATGTGCAGTTGGTGGAAAATAGAAAGCAATTAGCGGAAAGTCAGAAAGAAGCGGCTTTGGCATTGCAGGCTAAAGATAATCTGCGTCAATCCGTTTGTAAGACAGAGAAGGATATAAGTTTGTTGATGGAGAAGCAAACCGCCTTGCAAACCTGGTTTGAACGATATACCGCTTATTCCCAATTGATTCCTGCCGTTGAACTGATTACCAGCTTGCTTACCAATCTGGAAATGGCAAGGGCGCAAAGCGTATCAAACCGTCAACTGCTGGATAAAGTAAAGAAAGCGAGTGAAGCGGAGGAACAGCGGTTGAAATCGGTACAACAGGAAGCCGAGCGTCTGAACCGACTGTTGCCGGCAGAGGTGCTGTTGCTTCGTGAGCAGTTGGAGGAAGGAAAGCCATGTCCGGTTTGCGGGAGTTTCCATCATCCGATGAGGGAACAGACCAATGTCCAATCCTTGCAGGAAGAGGAACTGAACCGTGCGAAAGAACAGGTTGCTAAAGAAACGGAACAACTGAAAAACACGCTGAATGCCCGCCAACTGGAGATGGCCCGTCTTTCCGCATTGATTGAAAATTATGTGGCGCAAGTTGATGATACGCTGAAAAAAGTAGAAACATACGTATCCATTATTCCCAATTGGAAAGATTTGTTGGAGCAGGGCACATTGAAACATTATGTCCAGCAATTCGGCAGGCAATGGAATGCCCGTTTGCAAGAGCAGACCGAAATAAAAGAGGCTCTTACCTCAAAATCAGCCCAAAGAGATAGTTTGAAAAAAGAAGAAGCCAATGCCATTGGTTTGTACGAAGAAAAGAAACAAAAAGAAGAAAGACAGCAGGCAGAATTGAACGAACGTGCTCGTCTGCGGTCTTCCCTGCTGAATGGTGAATCCACCGAAACAGTGGTTGCAACCCATGCAAGACGGCAAAAGGAACTGGAACAACAACTGGAAAAAGCCATGAACTTGCATCATTCTTTAACTGTGCAGGCGGAATCTTACAAAGGGCAGACCGCACAGATGGAAAAGGAATTAGTCCGTCTGACTGCTGTCTTGCAACAAGACGAATTGAAAATAAACGAGTGGCTCACGCTTCAAAAGGAAACGTATGCCGAGTTGGAACAATTGCTTTCCAAAGACAAAAGCTGGATACTGGCTGAGAAACAAGCGTTGGGCACACTGAAAGAGAAGGAAACCACTCTTCAGGCGGTCCTTGCGGAGCGAAGGCAGAAAAGGGAGGAGCATCAGCAAGCTCCTCTGAAACCGGATACCACGGAAAACAAGGAGTCGCTGATTGAAACATTGACTGCCTGCACTGCTGCCAAAGAAATGGAAACCGGACGTTTGGCCCAAATAGAGGTGACGATACAGAACCATATAAAAGGTAAGGAACGCATAGCTGGCATCGAGAAAGAGTTGGAGGAAAAAAACTCTATCTACGAGAATTGGGCGAAACTGAACGAACTGTTCGGTTCCCAGACTGGCGCCAAGTTTAAGGAAATAGCCCAAGGTTATACGCTTGATGTCCTTTTGCTTTATGCCAACAGGCATTTGCAAGACCTTGCCCCCCGTTACGAACTGCAACGCATCCCTGATACGCTGGCCTTGCAGATTGTGGATCTTGATATGATGGGTGAGGTGCGTAGTGTCCATTCCCTTTCGGGCGGGGAATCTTTCTTGGTATCTCTCGCCTTGGCATTGGGCTTGTCTTCCTTGTCCTCCAACCGGATGAATGTGGAATCGTTGTTTATTGACGAAGGTTTCGGATCGCTGGATATGGACACTCTGCGCATTGCGATGGATGCTTTGGAGCGGTTGCAGATGCAAGGGCGTAAGATAGGGGTGATTTCCCATGTGGCGGAGATGATGGAACGTATCCCTGCGCAGGTGCAGGTGGTGAAGACCGGAAGCGGAAGGAGCAAGGTGCAGGTGATGGGACCAATATAAGGATTGTACTCCATTACAGATGACAATAAAATAAAAAAGTGACGGACTATGAAAAAAACATTAATTGGATTATTGGGCTCGACAGTTATATGTGTACTGTTTCTTGCAGGTTGTATTGATGAACATTACGGGGAGGATAGCAATACCATTGTTACCAATCTGACCGGTTATGCATGGGAGAGAACATTTCAGATACGTACTGAGGATGGCAGGGATGCGGAAGTCTGTGAACATTATGAGTTCGGGCTGAATGGTAAGGCTTCCTGTAAATCACGGACGACGCGCAGAACAGCTTCGGCGCAAAACTCCGGCGGGGCTTCATGGTAACTGTTGACGCCAATAAACAGGTATCCAGCGTGAATTTCTTATAAGTATCGTCTGATTTAAAGTAAAAAATTCCCCGGCCATCGTCGCGACACGATGCCGGGGATACGCAGGATGTCACATCCTGCGCGATTGTAAAACACTCTTGAAAGGGTTGTGCTTACTGTATCATTATAGCATACACAGCCCATTCGTAGCCATACGAAAGGACTGATTTTTTATATGGAAGAAAGAGCAAAAGCCGTCATCTATGCCCGTTTTTCCTCGGACAAACAACGGGAAGAGTCCATCGACGGCCAGATTCGCGAGTGCACGGCCTACGCGGAAAGTCAGAATCTGGAAGTCATCGGCGCCTACATCGACAGGGCCCTGTCGGCCCGGTCCGATAACCGGCCTGATTTCCTGCGCATGATCGCCGACAGCGCCCGGAAAACGTTCCAGTATGTCATCGTCTACCAGCTGGACCGATTCAGCCGCAGCCGCTATGACAGCGCTATCTACAAAAATAAGCTCAAGAAAAATGGAGTCCGGGTCCTGTCGGCAAAAGAGCACATCGGCGACGATCCCAGCTCTATTATCCTCGAATCGATGCTGGAAGGCTATGCGGAATACTACTCCGCCGAACTGTCGCAGAAGGTCAAGCGCGGCATGACGGAAAACATCTTAGAAGGTAAATGGGTAGGCTGCCGTGTCCCGCTGGGCTATAAGCTGACTGCCGACAAAAAGCTGCAAATCGTCCCCAGGGATGCCGACGCCGTCCGTCTGATCTACAAAATGTACAACTCCAACGAACGGATTATTGACATTGTCCGTTATCTCAACGCGCATCGGTACAAGACAGCCGCAGGCCGAGCCTTTACCCGCAGCAGCCTTACAAAGATATTGGGCAATAAAATATACATTGGTACCTACGAATGGGATGGCCATGTCGTCGAGCATTTCGCCCCGCCAATCCTTGCTGATGGCGT